>JAESGN010000211.1_pt1 | contig 107147 bp, 89 predicted proteins | sample 9269731 | NCBI WGS metagenome assembly JAESGN01 (sample SAMN15720683, study PRJNA650826) | algae metagenome | isolation source: Mojavia pulchra JT2-VF2 and co-occurring heterotrophs from desert soil | place: USA: Cadiz Valley, Joshua Tree National Park, CA | collected 1998-06-08
CCGCTTCTGACTCATTGGAGACCCTAGGAACGTCCGTTTGTCGGAACCGCTCGACATCCCGGGGTGGTCGCGAGACGCTGTACCCTTAGCTGCTCCGACGGGCCCTTTCCAGTTCGGCCTGATATCGCAAGAAGTCCGCGCACCAACTTGTGCTTGCAAAATCGCCGTTGGCGGGAGATCGCCCTAAGCACAGGGCGCGAGAACGGAGGGCCAATGGCGCGGATTCGAAAGATTGAAATCGAGAACTTCCGCTGCATTCAGCAGCTATCCTGGACACCCTCGCACGGAATTAACTGCCTCATCGGCCCAGGCGACTCCGGAAAGTCCTCGCTTCTAGACGCTCTCGACTATTGTCTGGGCGCTCGCCGCGCCCTGCAGTTCAACGATGCGGACTTCTACCGCCTCGACGTCGCCAACCCGATCGTCATCACCGCCACGGTTGGCGAGCTAGACGACACGCTTAAGAGTATTGAGACTTACGGCGCGTACCTGCGCAGTTTTGACGCGGCGACCGGCGCGGTCGAGGACGAGCCCGAGGTGCACGCCGAGACGGTTTTGAGCATTCGGCTGACGGTGGGAAGCGACCTTGATCCAGTGTGGACGCTGGTCTCCGATCGTGCTGCGGCGGCTGGACAATCGCGCTTCCTGACTTGGTCCGACCGGGCTCGGATTGCGCCCACCCGCGTGGGCGCGCTCGCCGACAACAATCTCGCTTGGCGTAGAGGCTCAATCCTGAACCGACTCTCCGACCAGAGGCCTGAGATGGCGGCGGCGCTGGCCGACGCTGCCCGGACCGCGCGCGCAGCCTTCGGAGACATGGCCGAGGCCCAGCTCGGCGAAACCTTGAGGATCGTCGAGGCGACCGCGGCCGAACTCGGCATCCCGCTAGGCGACCAGCTGAAGGCGATGCTAGATGCGCATTCCGCCTCATTCAGCGGCGGTACGATCGCGCTGCACGGTGCCGACGGGGTGCCGCTGCGTGCTCTCGGGATCGGCTCGACTCGGCTCCTGTTGGCCGGGTTGCAACGCAAGGCGTCCGAGGAGGCAACGATCGTCCTGATCGACGAGCTGGAATACGGGCTCGAACCGCATCGTATCCTACGTCTACTGGGATCGATCGGCGCGAAGGAAGAGCCGCCGCCGCTTCAGGCCTTCATCACAACCCACTCTCCGGTAGCCATTCGCGAGCTGCGGGGCGATCAGCTCCTCGTGGTTCGCAAGTCCGAGGGGCATCACACCGCGACGATGGTCGGCACCGACGCCACTATCCAGGGCACCATCCGCCTTTATCCGGAGGCTTTCCTGGCGCCGTCGGTGATCATCTGCGAAGGCGCGAGTGAGGTCGGCCTGCTGCGCGGCCTCGATCTCTTTCGAGCAGATCACGGCAAGCCCACGCTGACCGCGAGCGGCGTCGCTTGGGTGGACGCCAAGGGCGTGAGCCAGATCTATGCCCGCGCTAACGCGTTCCAGTCGCTTGGGTATCGAGTGGCAGTGCTGCGCGACGACGACGCCCAGCCGGATGCCGCCGACGAGGCGGCGTTCATGGCCCTCGGCGGCGCGGTCTTCAAATGGCGCGAAGGTTGCGCTCTCGAAGACGAGTTGTTCCTCGGTCTCTCTGAGCAAGCCGCCATTGCTCTGCTGGGACGCGCTGTGGACCTTCTCGACCAAGACCTGGTCGACGACCACATCCGCTCGGCCTCGGGCGGCCGTCATACATACGCGGAATGCGTTTTCGCGCTTTCGCCGGAACACCGGGCGACGCTCGGCGCAGCGGCGCGGTCAAAGCGAGGCGCTTGGTTCAAATCCGTGACGAAAATGGAAGAGGTTGCGCGCACTATTGTTTTCCCGCAGCGGATGACAGCCGACGATGCGTTCAAGGCGACAATCCGCGGGCTCGCGCAGTGGATTTTCCGTGGCTGAGATCGACCTTCTGGCGATCGATCGCGGCTCGGTCGAGGCCCCGGCGGGGTGCGGCAAGACGCACCTGATTGCCGACGCCCTAGGCCGGCATGTCGGGCGGAAGCCGATCCTCGTCCTGACTCACACCAATGCTGGCGTGGCGGCGCTGCGCGGACGACTGGAGCGCGCTGCCGTTCCGTCCGCTTCTTATCGCCTGGCGACGATCGACGGTTGGGCCATGCGCCTGCTCACGCTCTTCCCCAAGCGCAGCGGTCATGATCCCGCGATCCTCACGGTGAAAGATCCGCGTCGCCACTATCCCGCGATCCGCATGGCCGCCCGGGGACTCCTGGCGGCTGGGCACATCCACGACGTGCTGACGTCGACCTACGATCGGCTGATCGTGGATGAATACCAGGATTGCTCCGTCCCGCAGCACGAGATTGTCGTGCATGCGAGTCAGGCGCTGCGGACTTGCGTCCTCGGTGATCCGCTCCAAGCGATCTTCAACTTCGCCGGCCCGACGGCGGATTGGTACCGCGAGGTGCAGGCATGTTTCCCCTCAGCCGGCGAGCTCGCCACACCCTGGCGATGGATCAATGCAGGCGAGGAGGGCTTCGGCCGCTGGCTGCTCGCGGTCCGTCACACCCTCATGAGCCGGGGTGCCATCGACCTCAGTGGAGCTCCACCGAACGTACGCTGGGTTCATCTCGATGGCGCGGGCGATCACAAACTGCGGCTCGGTGCCGGGTCCTGTCCCTTGCCCGCGCCGGACGCTCGGGTCCTGATCATGGCGGATTCGACCAACCCGGGCGCGCAGCGTGACTTCGCGGGGCAAATCCCCGGGGGCGTCGTCGTGGAGAATGTCGATATGCGCGACCTGATCGACTTCGGCGAGCAGTTCGATCTGGCCTCGCCTAGGATCCTAGAGCACGTAATTGAGTTCGCAGGCACCGTCATGACCAACGTTGGCGCAACCGCGATGGTGCAGCGAATCCAGTCCCTGCGTGCGGGCCGGGCACGCAATCCTCCGTCCGAGGCCGAGCAGGCCGCGCTGCGCTTTGCCGACCATCCGACCTACGCCGGCGCCGCGGAGCTCCTGAGCGCGATCAACGCCCAAGGCGGCGTTCGTGCGCACCGGCCCGCCATTCTGCGCGGTGCCTATGATTTGTTGAGCGCCTGCCGGGGCGCAGCCGGCGTCACGCCCAGTGAAGCCGCGAACGGCGTCCGGGAGCGATCCCGTCTGGTCGGACGTCCGCTCGCCAAGCGCACCGTCGGCAGCACCTTGCTCCTCAAGGGGCTGGAGGCGGACATCGCAGTCATCCTCAATCCCGCTGTGATGGATCATCGCCACCTCTACGTCGCAATGACCCGCGGCGCGAAGCAACTCATCGTCTGCTCGCACCAGCAGGTCCTTAAGCCAGCGTGATCGAGGAGCGTCGCCGCCACAGCCGACCTGTTGTCCTACCCGAGGCCTCTGTCGGGCGTGCCGCTTCCTCAAGGCCATCGTCACAGATGACTCGTCCCGCCCGTTCAGCGACAGCCAACAAGGTCCGAAAATTGAAGCGCTTCCAAGGTTCGATCCTGGCGCATCTGCGTTGTTTGGAGCGTATCTTGAGGAGGGGGGTGTTGATCGTGGGAGGTGGCCATGAGCCAGCCCGATCTGTTTCTTTTGCCCCGCAAACCCTGGAACGCTGGTCGAATGATCGGTGCGAAGGCCCCACTCAAGCCAAAGCACATCTGGGCGATCCGTCAGCACCTGAAGTCCGTTGGATCGATACGGGATCTTGCGATGTTCAACATCGCATTGGACGCCAAGCTGCGGGGCTGTGATCTGGTAAAACTCCGTCTCGGCGATATTGCTCAAGGCGGCGTCATTCGGCAGCGGTCGACGATCATCCAGCAGAAGACCGGTCGGCCCGTGCCGTTCGAGATCACGGAGGCCGCGAGGGAAGCTCTGGCTCACTGGTTGGAGCGCCGAGGACGACGGCGTGACGACTGGCTGTTCCCCAGCCGCAGCCGGGATGGAGAGCACATAGGCACCAGGCAGTACGCCCGGCTGGTCGATACCTGGGTGAGAATGATCGACCTGAATCCCAGCGCCTATGGCACCCATAGCCTTAGACGGACCAAGGTGGCCTTGATCTACAAGAAGACCGGAAACCTACGCGCCTGCCAGCTCCTTCTCGGGCACGGAAAGCTCGAGAGCACCGTTAGGTATCTCGGTATCGAAGTCGACGACGCGCTGGAGATTTCAGAGCAGATCGACCTCTGAGCAGGCTTGGGGCGGCCCGCCGTAAAGCGGACTGCCCCTATGTCTCAGAAGGGTGGATAGCGGACATCGGGGCATATTAGTCTCCCCGTAGCAGGGGAGGACGACATGCTATTCAGTGCCTGGATCATAGCATTAGCCATTGCCATTCAACAGCCTGCGGTATCGCCCCAGGCCGAGCGGCTGATTGCCCCTGTGGTGGAGGCAGTTCGAACAGAACAAGCACGTCAGGCCGCCTCTGGGCCGCCTATCGATCTTAATGAACGCTTCTTGCGCATGTATCGACTCGACCAGCAGAGCCGTGCCGCACTGAACATGGTGGATTTGAGCACGCTGCCGCCAGCCGAGCGACAGCAAGCGAGAGCCGCCATGTGGAAAATTATCGGCGAGATCGATGAGGCCAACCAGGAGGCGCTTTTGGAGGCGCTGCCTCCGGAGGGTTGGTTCTATCGCAGCCGCTTCGGAGAAGGAGTTGCGCAGACTGCATTTCTCATCGTTCAGCACTCCGACGCCACACTATGGCGTCGATTTTTACCGGTTCTCCAACCCCTCGTTGCATCTGGGGAAGTTGATGGCGAGGCCTATGGATTGATGTTTGATCGCCTCGCCGTAGCAGAAGGTCGGCCTCAACGCTTCGGCACGCAGGTCGTTTGCGTTGACGGCAAACAAGTCGTTGATTGGCCCAACATTGAAGACCCCGATAATGTTGAAGAAAGGCGTCGAGCCATGGGCTTCACGACGACATTGTCAGAATATCAGGCGCTGTTTGCCGACTACCCTCCATGCAGTTGAAACTTGGTTGGGCAACGTCCGCTATGGGTCGGGAGCGGCCCTGGACTAAGGGCCAGAGATCGGACCTTCGCCGCCTTGCCGGAGGTCGCGTTCTCTACCGATTGCCAAGTTCCGCTCCTGGCGCTCACCTGCCTAAAAGCAGGCCTCACAGATCGGCGTGTCTGGGGTGCGATTCTGGTGCGAAGGGAACTGCAGATTGCAGATCATGCAGAACGGGTCATCGGCCGCAGGCCGGTAGGCCTGAGCGCTTCGAAACCTGTCGTCCCTCTCTACCTGCTCCGCTGAGCGTCGGGCGGCATCTGCTTGCCGCTCTTCGTCGGTAAATCCAGACATCGTCTGCCTCCATCAGCTGGTGGCAGAATGTCAGAAATCCGGAACTAGGCAAATGTCCGCACCTGGCGCAACGCAGTCGTGGCGTGGGCCGTAAAACAATGCCCCCGGGCGGATGGCCGGGGGCTTCACAAGGTCTAACGACGTGGGTCAGGCCGCGGTCTTCCAAGTGGGCTCAAGGGCGATGTGGGGTGGGCAAGGCGCCACCGCCTGGACCGGCAGGCCGCCGAGTTCGTTGGCGTAGCCGTGGTTGACGTCGCGGTGGTGGGCTTCGTCGGCCCGCACCACCAGGACCACATCGCGCAGGGTGGCGTCTTCGGGCAGGCCCCAATAAGCCTTGGCGATCGCCGGCGCCGGAACGTTCGCGCTGCGGCCCTCGTCGATCTCGGCCAGGTAGTGGGTGTAGCTGATCACCGCCTCTTCCTCGAAATAGCCGACCACGCGGTGCGCCGTCTTGGAGGAGACCAGGTAGAGGCCGAAGAAGAACAGGTAGAAGACCCACTGCACGGCGACGATGACGAAGCGTTCGAACAGCGTCGGCTTGGCCACCTCGATGAAGGTCATCAGGTGCATGCGCTCGTTCTCGGCCTCGTCCATCAGCGTCTTGATCCAGCCCTTGTCGTCGCACATGCGGCGCAGGCAGCTGAGGTGGTTGATGGTGGCGCCGACCATGCCGGGGACGGCCGCGACCGTCTCCAGCACCACGGCGCGGTGGCCGTAGCGCTTGGCGAAAAAGGTGTCGGCGCACCAGCGCAGCAGCTTGGTGAAGCCGAAGGCGACGCGGTCCGACAGGCCCTTGGGCTGGTGGTGGATGGAGAGATCGACGAGGGGGGCGCTCATGGCCTGTGTCCTTGGAAAGGGCGCCGGTCCGTCCGGCGTCTGGCGATGACGGCGGTGTAGAACCCCGGAAGGCATCCCGGTATTTGGGTCTTGACCCTAGGGGAAATTCCGGAGGCGCGGAGCAGTGGCCAGAGACGGTAATGAGGGATCGATGCGCGCCTTCCGATCGCCGATCACCTCGCCGTCGGCCCTGATCCGACCGCACTCGCCGTGGATCGCCGCGGGGGCGGCGCTTCTCGTCGCCGGCCTGGCGGCGGCGGTGCGCCTGAACCTGCCGGATGCGCTCGACGAGCAGGCGTCCTTCCTGATCTTCGTGCCGGCCGTCGTGGTCGGCGCCGCGCTGGGGGGCGCGGGACCGGGCGTCTTCGCGACGCTGCTGGGGCTGGCCAGCGGCCTCGTCCTGGCGCGGACGGCCGAGCCGTCCTGGCTGGAGACGCTGCTATTCCTCGTGGTGGCCGCGGCCGTGACGCTGGGCGGGGAGTGGTTCCAGCGTGTCCACCGCGAGCTTTCGGGCCGTGAAACCCACCTGCGGCTGATCCTCAACACCGTGCCTGACGCCATGATCCTGATCGACGACAAGGGGATCATGCGGGCGTTCAGCCCCGCGGCGGAACGCCTGTTCGGCTGGACGACCGAGGAGGCGGTCGGCCGGAACGTCAGCGTGCTGATGCCGTCGCCTCACCGCGAGGCGCACGACGCCTATCTGGAGCGATACTATCGCACGGGCGAGCGGCGGATCATCGGCCTGGGCCGGGTGGTCGTGGGCGAGCGCCGGGACGGCTCGACCTTCCCGATGGAGCTGGCGGTGGGCGAGATGCGCACGGCCGAGGGGCGGTTCTTCACCGGCTTCGTGCGCGACCTGACCGAGCGGCAGCTGGCGGAGGCGCGCCTGCAGGAACTCCAGGCCGATCTGGTGCGCGTCTCGCGCCTGACCGCCCTGGGCGAAATGGCGTCGGCCCTGGCGCACGAGCTGAACCAGCCGCTGACGGCCATCGCCAACTATCTGAAGGGCTCGCGGCGGCTGCTGTCGGCCGAGACGGTCCCGCTCGATCGGGTGGCGGACGCCGTCGATCGCGCCGCCGAGCAGGCCCTGCGCGCCGGCGTCATCATCCGCCGCCTGCGCGACTTCGTGGCGCGGAAGGAGACCGAGCGGCGCATCGAGGACCTGCCGAAGCTGGTGGAGGAGGCCAGCGCCCTGGCCCTGGTCGGCGTGCGCGAGCACGGCGTCCGCGTGTGCTTCGACATCGACCCCGCCGCCGACCGGGTGATTGCCGACAAGGTGCAGGTGCAGCAGGTGTTGCTGAACTTGATCCGCAACGCCATCGACGTGATGGAGGATGCGCCGGTCAGGGAACTTGGGATTGCGGTGGCCACGATCGACGACGAGCATGTGCGCATCACGGTCTCCGACACCGGGGCGGGGATTTCGCCCGAGGTGGCGGACCAACTGTTCCAACCGTTCGTGACCACCAAACGCACCGGCATGGGCGTCGGCCTGTCGATCTCGCGCACGATCATCGAGGCCCACGGCGGCCGAATCTGGTTTGAATCCAACGATGCGGGCGGGACCGACTTCCACTTCACCCTGCAGAGCGCCCACCTTGAAGAGGAGCCGGCCGATGGCGAATGAAATCGTCGTCCATGTGATCGATGACGACGCCGCCGTGCGGGATTCGATCGCCTTCCTGCTGGAGACCGCCGATCTGACGGTCCGCACCCATGAGTCCGCCGTCGCCTTCCTCGCCGCCTCCGACCGAGCGCCCGGCTGCATCGTCACCGACGTTCGCATGCCCGAGATGACCGGCATCGAACTGGCGCGCCGTCTGCGTGACGGCGGATCGCGCGAGCCGGTGATTATCATCACCGGCCATGCCGACGTGCCCCTCGCGATCGAGGCGATGCACGCCGGGGTGGCCGATTTCATCGAGAAGCCGTTCGACGACGAACTGTTGCTGGCGGCGATCCGACGCGTAGTCGATGACGTCGGCAAGACGGCGTCGGCGGAGGCCGAGCGCCGGGAGATCGCCGCCCGCTTCGACAGCCTGTCCGGCCGGGAGCGGGATGTGCTGAAAGGCCTAGTAGAGGGCCACGCCAACAAGGTCATCGCCTACGACCTCGACATCAGTCCGCGTACCGTCGAGGTCTACCGCGCCAACCTGATGTCGAAGATGCAGGCGGGAAGTCTGTCGGAATTGGTGCGGATGGTCCTGACCCTGCAGCCGTTTACGAACGACAGCTCGGGTATCTGAATGTCGCGTTTTCGAACCTTCGGCGGTTTCCGCTTCTGGCGCAACTCAGTCCTTCTGGGAATCCCGGCCCGGAATCTGGGCAAGCAGCTGAGCTAGGTCGGCCATTCTCGGAACGCCCGTCTTGGCAAGGATGGAGCGGACCTGACTGCGCACGGTCGGCATGGAGACCTCACGCGCGGCGGTGATGTCCTTCGGCGTCATGCCCATAGCCAACTCGCCGACCAGTCGCGCTTCGGCTGGGCTCAGGTCGAACAGGCCATTGAGAAGCTCGGGCAGGGGCGCAGCTTTGCGTTCCAGCAACGACACCACCATCAGCGCTTGCCCACCGGCGAAGATGTCCTGGGCCGCGCCGCGCACCGGAAGAAGATGGATCAGCAGGGGCGGGTGCGATCCGTCGTCGGCTGCGGGTACGGGAATGGACAGGCCGCCGGGAGGCGCATCCTGATTGCCGATCCGCTCCAGGCCTTCCCGGAAAATCAGATTTCTGGCCCGGTTCCGGATCGCGATCCGCCCCAACGCCGTCGGCGCCAGGACATCATGCAGGGCGTCGAGCAGGGCGTTGGATCCGATCACCCGTCCGTTCGGATCGACCACCGCCGCGGCCAGTCCAAGACGCGCCAGCGTCTCGGTCATTGCACTGGCGCGCTCCAGGCCCAGTCGTGCGGAGATGAACATGGCGCGGTGAAGGTGCGGCCGCAGTCCGTCCAGCGCAGCCACTTCATCGGGCCGATACCTGCCTTGGTCTAGCATGCGCGCGAGCACGAAGGTCACCTGATCCCCGCCCGTCAGCGGGATCACCGTCGCCAGCCTTTGGCCAAAGCCGCAGGCCGCGAGTGGCGCCCAGACCTCGTCCGCCGCCGTTTGCTCCGCGCTCAGGACATCGTCGACCGAGCTGAAGGCGCCCGGCCGGGTGTCCAGCGTCCAGCGGACGCTCGGGCTCATGCGCCAGGCGTCGGACTGGAGGAAGGCCTCCAGCAGGTCTGTGGTCATGTCGGTCGAGATGCCGCGCGGACTGAACCGGTCGCTGAAGACGAACAGCGAGTTGGACCGTGAGTTCGAGATTCGGTTCATCTCGTTCAACGCACCGGACCACTTTTCGGGGATCAGTGCGGACTCATAGATGTGATCGATCAGAAAGTCGGACATTCAGCTTCCGCAGGCTGTCTCTTCATCATCCAAGACAACGGTCGGGGCGACAAGATGACGTATGCCAGACCATCGGCGAACTGCGGTCGATTCTCATCCTGCATCATTCACCTGGATGATGTGAGGGCTTCAGCCCTACCCTAGCAACCTCCCGGATTTCAACGGGAGAGTTCGATGATCAAGATGCTTCAGCCGCGCCGCAGCCGCTTCACGACGACCAGCGGGCGATGGGTGCTTTACAGCGCGGCAGCCGCACTGGCCTTGGGCATGGTGGGCGTGGCCGATTCCGCTAATGCCCAGTCGACTTGCAGTCAGGCCGGTTTCGGCGTTGGGGAGGATCCGGGCGAACAGACCACGGAAGGCGAAAGCCAGACGGCGTGCGGCTCCGGGGCCAATACCGTCGGGGGCCAGAACGCAACCGCCGTGGGCTATGACGCCCTTGCGAGTGGTGGGGTCGGCAACACCGCGATCGGAGGCCTGTCTGACGCCTATGGAACCGGCCAGGGTGCCAATACGGCGGTGGGCGTCTCCGCCAACGCCCGAGGCAATGAGAGCAACAATACGGTGGTCGGTGCGAACGCCAGCGGCGGAGGCAATGGCAGCTCCAACATCGCCATCGGCAGCGGCTCTTCAGCCGTTGGCGACAATGGCTCCAGGATCGCCATCGGAACGATCAGCTCGGTCGGTGGTCAGAATGGCGTGGCCATGGGCTACAACGCGCGTGCAGATGGGAATTTCTCGGTCGCCATCGGCGCCGGCTCGACGGCGGCAGAGGCGATGACCGTTTCGGTCGGCTCGGCGGCTAACCGTCGCCGGATCGTCAATGTTGGTGACGGGACGGTCGCAGCCGGCAGCACCGACGCCGTGACGGGCGGCCAACTGTTCGCCACCAATAATCGGGTAAGCGCCCTGGAGGCTGGCAACGGGGTAGCCCTCGCGACGGCCCAGACGGCCCGGGAAGAAGCCGCGTACGCTCAGCAGAGCGCCGACGCGGCGTATTTCCTGGCCAACGAGGCGGCAACTATGGCGGCCTACGCGCTGGCCGGGGTGGATGTCGCCATCAACGATGCCGCGGCCGCACAGGCTACGGCCGACACGGCGCGCGAAGAAGCGGCGGCGGCGCAGTCGACCGCAAATACTGCGATTGTTCGCGGCGATAGCGTTGGGGAAAGCGTTGCTTCGGCCCTCGGCGGCGGCGCGACCTATGACGCGGTCAACGCCGTCATCATCGCGCCCAGCTACGGCGTGGGAGGAGCCTTCTACAACAACGCCGGCGACGCCTTCTCGGCGATCAATCAGACGGGCACCAACCACTTCCGAACCGATGGCTCGCTCGGCCTGGCCCAGGCGACCGGAGCAGGTTCGACCGCGATCGGTGGAGAGAGCGTCGCATCCGGTAACAGATCGACTGCGGCGGGGGCCGGGGCCCAAGCGACGGGCGCCTCTTCGGTGGCCATGGGCGATGCCGCCCGCGCGACGGCCGCCGGAGCGGTCGCTGTCGGCCAGAACTCGGCGGCCACGGGCCAGAATGCGATCGCCATCGGCACTGGCGCGACCGCGACGGGTTCGGTCGCGGTCGGAGCGGCGGCCAGCGCGGCCAATGGCGGCGCAGCCTTCGGCGACGGCGCCGTGGCGACGGGCCTGAACGCCACGGCGACGGGACCCAACGCCCAGGCCCTGGCGGACAACAGCGCCGCGATAGGCTCTGGCTCGGTCGCCGCCCAGGCCAATACCGTGTCCGTCGGCTCGGCGACCAACCAGCGTCGCATCACGAATGTCGCGGCCGGAACCGCTGCAACGGACGCGGTCAATCTCGCTCAACTCGGCGCTGCGAACGCGTCCGTTGCGGCGGCCCTCGGCGGCGGTGCGACGGTGGATGCGGCGGGCATGATCAGTTCTCCACGCTATGCCCTCTACATGGGCACCTTTGACAACGTGGGGTCGGCCTTGGAGGGCGTATCCAACTTCGCGTCGGATTCTCGCCTTGAGGCCCGCAGAGGGATCGCCGCCGCCATGGCGATGTCGTCCGCGCCCATGCCTTCGGCGCCCGGACGAACTAGTTGGACCGTCAACGCTGCCGAGTTCAACGGCGAGGCCGCGCTGGGCGGCTCGATCGCCTACCGCATCGGCGGTGGCGACCGACCGCTGGCCATCTCTGCCGGCTTCTCCCATTCGGGCCGTGAAAGTGCCTACCGGGTGGGCATGAGCGGAGAGTTCTGACGACGCTTTTCCTGCAAAAAACTCGCGCGACGCCCGCGACCTCCGGGTCGTGGGCGCCACTGGTGGAAGGCAGGGATTGAGGTCTGTTCTCGGCACAGATCGCAGTCGCACGACAAGCTCGCATGCACATTCCTCAAACTTGCCGAGCCCGACATTCCTTAGGTCTGGCGCTCCAAGAAGTCAGATCGTACCACCCAGAGTATCTGCGTTATCCCAAAGGGGGAATTCATGCTTAGCAGGCGTCTTGTAATGGGCGGGCTCATCGCTTCCGCCGCCGCAACACCAGCGTTGGCGGATCGAGATGAGGTGATTACTCCGGGCATGATTACAGGTCCTTTCTACCCGGACCGTCTTCCAGACGATCAAGACTGGGACCTGCTGCGGAACGGAGGACTGGAGTCAGGTTCCCAGCCGCTTATCGTCGAAGGCGTGGTAAGAGGTGTGTTCGGCCCGCCGGCCCGGCCGTTGCGAAATGCGACGGTGGAGCTCTGGCAGTGCGATGGTTCGGGACGCTACATCCACAGCGCTGATCGCGGGACTTCTCCTCGCGAAGAGGGATTCCAAGGGTACGGCGTAGTGCGGACTGATGATGAAGGCCGCTACCGGTTCAGGACACTCAGGCCGCCCTCCTACACTGCGGATGCGGGTCCCTACGGCATTATCACGCGGGCTCCTCACATCCATTTGGCGGTGACGATCGGCGGTGTGCGTCGTTTGACGACGCAACTCTTCTTCACTGGCGACCCGTTGAATGACCAGGATGTCGAACTGGCGCGTATTCCGGAGCCTGATCGGCAGGCGGCGCTGATGACGAACCCGGTCAACGGCGTGGCGCGATTCGACATGATCGTTCTGCTCTGACGTCTCGACCTTTGCGCTGACCGGCACCCCGGTTTGCGCGGCGTCGTGGCTGGTGCGGAGGCGTGTCGAGGGACGGGTCACGACGCCGCAACCGGGCGGGCGTCGGCGTAACCCGGCATCAGGGCGACGTTGGCGAGCTCGCAGCTAAAGGTCCGGTTTTGGGCTTTCACCTGATGTCTGCTTCTGGCGGATACCGTTGAAAAAGTCGCCTGACTGAGATCGGCTTGAAGAGCGGCATGGTCAGGCTGTGGCGGGGTTCGTGACGCTTCAGGCCTTCAGGCGGGTGCTGGGGCGGGCTGTAGCGGGATCAGACGGGCCATTTTGCGCAGGTTCTGGGCGGTGGCGGCGAGGAGGAACTCGTCTCGGGCGCCGCAGGGACCGCGAAGGCGCAGCCGATCCAGCCTGAGGATGCGCTTGAGGTGTGCGAACAGCATCTCGACCTTCTTCCGTTCGCGTCGGGAGGTGACGTAGGCGTCGGTCCTGGCGATGTGGCGGGCGACGTCCCTGGCGTCTTCGTGGATGGAACGGGTCACCTTCCGAGCCGGCCCGTTGGGGCAGCACTCGGGTTTGAGCGCGCAGGCATCGCAATCGAGCTTGGAGGCGCGATACCGATAGGTGTCATCCGGCGGTGCATCTGGGTGATCGGCGCGGAAGGCTCGCCGATATTGCTTCAGTTCCTTGCCCCCCGGACAGCGATAGAGGTCGGCGGCACGGTCGTAGGTGAAGTCGGCCCGGGAGAAGGTCCCGTCCGTGCGGCCAGACTTGTCGATGATCGGAATGTGCGGGGCGATCCCCTGGTCGTTGACCAGCCATTCCAGCATCTCGGCCGAGCCATAGGCGGTGTCGGCGGCAAGGCGATCGGGGTGGAGATCATGCCTATCCCGGACCCGCTCGATCATGGTGCGGGCCGCGGTCAGTTCGGCCGGCCGCACGGCGGTGGACGCCTCGACATCGACGATGACGGCGTGTTCCAGATCGATCAGGTAGTTGGTGGCGTAGGCGAAGAAGGCCGGCCCCTTGTTGGCGGCGGTCCAGCGCGCGGCCGGATCCACCGGCGAGATGAACTTGGGCGTCACCGGCGTGGCCCCACCGAACGCCGCGTCGTCCAGCACCGCCAGGTACTCGTCGATGGCCCGGCTGGACGCCTCGGGTGGCAGACCGGGATCGCCAGGCACGCTGCGCTCGCGGTTCGCCTCGGCCTTGATCAGGCTGGCGTCCACGGCGAAGCCCTCGCCGCCGACCAAGCCTTCCGCCATGCAGCGGCGAAGGACCGTGTCGAACAACTGACGCAGCAGATCGCTGTCCCGGAAGCGGCCGTGGCGGTTCTTGGAGAAGGTCGAATGGTCCGGCACGGCGCCTTCCAGACCCAGACGGCAGAACCAGCAATACGCCAGGTTGAGGTGGACCTCTTCGCACAGCCGACGCTCTGACCGGATGCCGAAGCAGTAGCCGACCAGCAGCATCCGGATCAGCAGTTCGGGGTCGATCGAGGGGCGACCCATGGCGCTGTAGAACGGAGCCAGATGCGCTCGCAGGCCCTCCAACTCCACGAACCGGTCGATCGACCTCAGCAGATGGTTCGTCGGGACGTGGTCCTCCAACGAGAAAGTATAGAACAGGGCCGCCTGATCGACCCGCCGCTCGCCCATCATCGCGCTGTCTCCGGCTTCAATGACCAGAGTGAATCAGCCCCCGCCGTCCGAGGCAATTGCCGACTTTTTCAACGGTATCGGCGCGTATCAGACCTATGAACGGTGCGTACTACTCAAGAAGACGCGAGGGCGGCACACCGAGCGCATCAGCGAGTCGCCCCAGCATTCGAACGGTGGGATTTCGCGTGCCTCGCTCAAGGTCGCTCAAGTAGGTACGCTTCATACCGGCTCTAAATGCCAGTTCTTCCTGCGATAAGTCTGCTTGGTCTCTGAGCGAACGCACGTTCTTCCCGAAATGGGTGACGAGGTCCATCCACACAGATGGCCCAAGGCAAAGGTGGAGTGCCGCCCACCAAACGTGTCAATTCGCCATGACCCGCAGCATTTCGGGTTAGCCCTCTCATTCTAGCAGCCGACTTGGCTGAACATTCAGCGCGAGCGCAATTCGGCCCAGTGTTCGAACGGATGGGTTTCGCGTTCCTCTTTCGAGGTCGCTCAAATAGCTTCGTTTCAACCCAGCGCGGAACGCGACCTCCTCTTGAGAAAGGAGAAGTTCGACGCGGATCCGACGCACGTTTCGTCCGAACTGAGCGACGACATCCATCGCAACAGTAGGCTGCAAGTCCTCCGTATGCGCTGTCCCCTAAACGTGTCATTTTGGCGCTGTGATTTGGTTCGTCGGAGTTATGCGTTTTGTCCAATGGGTCTGAGCCAGTATCGCGAGATGGCGCGGCACCTATCCTGCGACTGTACAGCGAGTACGCAGACTGGTTTCGAGGCCGGTTGGTGCGCCGCTACGGCCAACAGGACGTAGACGATCTCGAACAAGAAACGTGGCTTCGGATGGTCCCATACCAAAGGTCGAACGACGTCCATCACCCGAAGGCCTTGCTCTTAAGGATCGCCGCAAACTTGGCTGCCGATCGCTTTGGCCGTCGAGCGAGGCGCATCCGCCTGGCAGAGGAGGTCACCAAGCTCGACGGATGGGGCGTGCAACTCCCGGCCCAAACCGACGAGCTTCTTGCCCGGCAGATCATGCTTGGGTTGCCACAACCTCTCCGGGATGTCTTTGTGCTAAGTCGGGTAGGGGGTCTGTCCAATAGCCAGATCGCCGAGCAACTCGGGATTAGTCCCAAAACCGTTGAGTGGCGCATGACCAAGGCCTTGGCTCATTGTGCCGCGCAACTCCGGCGCTAGCATGAGGCGCACTATGACCAGCCCGAAGATACGGGTTGAAAGAGCCGAGACCGAGGCCGCAGCCTGGCATGCCAAGCTGGGCGTCAAGCCTGTGAGCTCGGACACCATCAAGGAATTCTTCGCGTGGCGAGAGGATCCGGCGCATGCCGAGGCCTATCGGCGCGTTCACAAGGCCTGGACCGATACGGGGCGGCTCGTCGCAGATCCGGAGCTTCAGCGAGTGCTCGACGAGGCGATGACGCGGCGGTCGAAAGCGATTGCTGCTCGACCTCGTCGCACCTTCATCGGTTTCGCGGCGGCGGGGGCGGGCCTGGCCCTGGTGTTGGCGGTCGGGACCTGGTCCTGGTTGGAGGCGAGGGCCCAGTTTTCGACAGCTGTTGGCGAGCAGCGTCTCGTCCAGCTCGCGGACGGCTCGTCGGTCCGCCTCGACACGGACACCCGCATAAGGGTGCGGTTCGATAACGCGAGGCGGGTGATCGATCTCGAGCAAGGCCAGGCTCTTTTCAGCGTCGCCCACGATTCCGGACGGCCTTTTCTCGTTCGCGCCGGCGACACCCGGGTGACGGCTGTCGGGACCGTTTTCGACGTCCGGAGGGACAGTGCGGATGTTCGGGTGACGTTGGTGCAGGGCGTCGTGGAAGTAGCGGGCGCTGAGGAGGGCAGGGCGCCCAGCCGAATGACTGCCGGACAGCAGACGAGGGTCACCGCGGCCGGGACCGCGACCAAAGCCGTCGACGTGGAGACGGCGACCAGTTGGGCGGATGGTCGGATCGTGTTCAAGGACACGCCATTGCGGGCGGCCGTGGCGGAGGTGAACAGGTACCTGACCCAGAAAATCGAGCTCGATGCAGACGCCAAGGCGGATGTCGCCGTCAGCGGGGTGTTCAAGGTCGGCGACAGGGATGCATTCGTATCAACCGCGGCCGCAGTGCTTGGGTTGAGGGTGTCGGCTGGCGAGGGCGGAACTGTGCGTTTGTCTGCCCCCGGAGAAAATTGAGGGGGAGCTCCGGGGTAACCCGGGGTCACTTCTGTCTCTTCCCTGACGTCGTGTGGATGTCAGGGGGAGCCATTTTATGAGTCGCTTGAGTCTTCTGTCCGGCAGCGCGATCGCAGCCTGCATTATTGTCATCGGCGCGCCGGCAAGCGCGCAGGCTGTGCGCGATTTCAATATATCGGCGGGCGCCTTGGGGGACGCGCTCAACCAGTTCGCCTCCCAATCCGACCAACAAATCTTTTACTCCGGGGACATGGTTGCGGGGCGCCGATCGACTGGTCTGCGCGGAACCTACGCCCCGCGCTCGGCCTTGGAGGCCTTGCTGCAAGGCTCTGGCCTGACGTGGTCGGAAACCCGTCCGGGAGTGATATTCCTTCGCCGCGCACCGAGCACGAGCCGGAACGCCGACCAGGCGACGGAGTTGGACGAGGTTATCGTCACAGGAACGTTGCTCCGGTCGTCGGGCGACCTCGCATCCCCTGTGGTCGCGATTGATCGGGACGCCCTGGACAAGAGGGGTTTCGCCACGGTCGCCGAAGCCCTGACGGATCTTCCGCAAAACTACGCAGGGGCGGCCACGCCGCTTGTTCAACTCGCCGGCGCCGATCCGGGCGGCTCAAACAACGTCTATGCGACCGGTGTAAACCTCAGGGGCCTTGGGCCGGCGGCGACACTCACGCTCGTCAACGGCCGTCGTCTCGCCGGTACTGGATTGCGAGGCGAGTTCGCGGATGTCTCCGCACTTCCGTCCGCCGCCGTCGAACGTGTCGATGTTCTCCTGGACGGCGCGTCCGCCTTGTATGGGGCCGATGCCGTCGCGGGCGTCGTGAATGTGATCATGCGGCGGTCCTTCGAAGGCCAGGAAACCCGCGTGCGGGTTTCAGCAGCCCAAGGGGGAGCCGAGGACCTCATGGTGTCCCACCTGGCGGGCCGGGCCTGGTCCACGGGCTCAGCCTACCTGTCGTGGGAGTATCAGGACGCGAACGGCATCAGTTCCTATGACCGGGACTATACGGCGACCGGAGACTTGCGACCGTTCGGCGGGACCGACCATCGGGATCTGTTCGGAACGCCAGGCAACATCGTGGCTTTCAACGCTGCGGCGGCGGCCTATGTCTCTCAATACGCCATCCGGCCCAACGCGACCGGAATAGCTCAGAGTGCGGCGGATTTCGTGGCGGGAGCGGCCAATCGGCAATCCATCACACTGGGAACCGACCTTCTTCCCTCCATCGAACGCCACAGCCTCTATGGCCGCGTCCGTCAGTCGTTAGGGGACCGGCTCGAGCTGACCGCGGACGTTCGGTACAGTCGGCGCGCGTTCGAACTCTCCGGGCCGGCCAGCGCGGGAGTGTTCACGGTGACAAGGGCCAATCCCTGGTTCGTTTCGCCGACCGGCGCCGCCTCGCATGCGATCGGCTATGCGTTCGTGAAGGAGCTTGGGTCGACGCGGCAGTCCGGAGTGGCCGAGAGCACGGGCGTGACCGCCGGAGCCACCTATCAGCTGGATGGCGGATGGTCGCTCGACGGCTATCTGGCCTACGCTCAGGAGCACAGCGATTTCGGCGTCTACAATCGCGTCCATAACCGGTTCTTGCTCGAAGCGCTCGGCACCCTGCCGGACGATCCGGCGACACCCTTTCGAACTTCGGTCGACGGCTATCTGAATCTGTTTGGGGACGGGACCCGTAACAGTCGAGCCATTCTGGACTTCATCGGCTCCGGTTACAGCAAGGCGGTCAATCTCAGTCGGGCGGGATCGGTCAATATTCTGGCCAGAGGGCCGGTCATGCCGCTTCCGGGTGGAGACCTGGACGTCGCGGTCGGCGCTCTCGCGCGAAAGGAGACCTTTGACGCCGAAGCGACGGTGTTCGCTGCGACGGTGACGCCCACGACGGTGACCATCCCCGGACGAGAACGGAGCATCTCGGCGCTGTTCGCCGAAGCCCGGATTCCGCTTGTTGGGCCAGCGAACGCTCGCCCCGGCCTGCGTCGATTGGAACTGTCTGTCGCGGGGCGCGTGGAGAACTACGATGACTTCGGGACCACGGCCAATCCCAAGATCGGGGTCGTATGGTCACCGCTCCAGGATCTCGGGCTGCGGGCCTCGTGGGGCACGTCGTTCAGAGCGGCGTCCTTACCCCAGATCTACGACACGCCGGGAGCGACCGCGACCTTCCTGAACAGGCCGGACGGAACGAGGGCGCTCTCGCTTCTGTTGGTCGGGGGAAACACGGATCTGAAGCCCGAGACGTCAGAGACGCTCACCTTGGGGTTCGACTACAGGCCCCGGCCGGGCGCCGTATTGAGCGTCAACTACTTCGATACCCGTTTCACGGATCGGATCGGGCGCCCGGCCAACGAGAATCTGTCGGTGGCCCTGATCGATCCCGCCCTTTCGCCCTTTGTGCGAACCGTGAACCCCGCGACGAGCCCCGCAGACCAAGCCCTGATCGAGAGCTTCGCGGGGCTGCAGGGATTTCCGACGCAGTATCCGACGAACACCTACGGCGCCATCATCGACACGCGGTGGGTCAACGCTGGAGCCTTGACGGTCAGGGGACTCGATCTGTCCGGGCGCTATGGTGTGGACCTTGGAGGCGGGCGGTTGACGTTCGACACCTCGGCGTCCTGGATCCTGGACTACGACACGCAGCCGACGCCAACCGCCCCTGTCCAGGCGGTGGCCGGACTGATCGGTTATCCGGTCAAGGTGAAAGCGCGCAGCGGCGTGTCCTGGGCGCAGGCGGATGTGACCCTGTCGGCGCACTGGTCTTACGTGGACAGCTACGAGGACCGTTTCGGCGTTGGCATCGACGCCTGGAATACAGCCGACGTCCAGGCGAGTTGGTCGCCCTCGACGGGGCCTTTCGTCGGGCTTCAGCTCAATCTGTCCGTGCAGAACCTGTTTGACGCCGATCCGCCCTTCTACGATGCGCCTACGGGTTACGGCTTCGACGCCGGTCAGGCGAGCCTTCTGGGCAGGGTGGTTGCTCTCCAGCTGATCCGGCGCTGGTGAGACATCGCCATGGCTGGAATCTTGGGCCGCCTCATCGGGGCGGCGATGGCGCTCGCGTTTTTCGCAGCGCCGGTCATGGCGGCCGACCCGACGGGAATGCGGCCCCTGACAGCCGAAGACATTGTCGGGTTGGAGTCCTTCGGACGGGGAGGGATTTCCCCCGACGGGCGCTGGGCGATCTATGAGAAGCGGGGCCGATACGACGCGATACCCCGCTTCGACTACGCTCAGCGGTCGGCCTGGGCGACGGTGGAGCTCTGGGTGGTCGACCTGGAGCGGCCGGAAGCGCGACCGGAGCTGCTTCTTCCGGGTGAGGGAAGGGGCATTCTCCGCGTCGCCTGGTCTCCGACCGGAAAGCGGCTGCTCGTCCATAAATTTCGAGACGGGCGATTCGAGGCTGGCGTCGTCGATATCGGCAGGCGCAGCGTCGCCTGGACAGGTCTGACGCCTGAAATCCCCGTGGACGGCGCGTCGTCCGAGTGGATCGATGACGACCGGCTCATCGTCATGACGCGACCAGCGGGAAGCCTGCCCCAGGTCATGCGCTACTACAGCGGCAGTCAGGAACGGCTGCCTGAGGCCTGGAGACGAACATCGCTTGGACAGGAGGCCTCGCGCACAGTCGTGGAGGCTGAAGGCGGCGTCGCACGGTCGGAGAGCCCCGAGCCGGAGAGGGCCTTGGTCCTCATCGATCTGGCGGCGAGGGAGAATCGCCTGCTGACGCAGGGGGGAATCGTCGATTTCAGCCTGTCGCCAGATCGCCGCAGCCTGGCCGTGGTTGCGGACGGCGAACCCATGTCGATCTCTGCAGGGGAGCTTTTGCAGGCGGACGCGCACAGGCGGCGCAGGCTGTCGATAGTGGGTCTCGAGGACGGCAGCCTTACACTCGCACTCGAATACGATGTTGCGCCTCATCTCCTGAGATGGTCGCCGGAGTCTCGATCCGTCCTTGTTTGGGTTCGTCGAGACGGGACGACATGGAGCGAAGGGGGGCTCGCCCAGGTTTCGGCAGCGGAGGTGAAGATGTTCGATCTGGGCGGTCTGACGCCGGGCACGCCCGCAGAGATTTTGCGGGGCGTCAGGGCCGATTGGATGGGGCGGGCGCCTGTGATCTATGCGCGCGAGCGCGACGGCACGCGCTTCGATTGGCATGTCGTCGTTCCTGGCGAGGAACCGAGAGCAATAACCGCTCATCTGGCGTCGCCACCGCCCAGTCTGGCGGCAGTCGATGGCGATGGCCTCCGCTTCTTCGCAGACGGCTCGCTTTGGACTTCGGACGCCCGATCCACGCGCCGCCTGACGCCGGAAGGACTGGCGGTTCGCGCGGCTGTGGTCGGCGATCCTGAGGAAGTGTTTCGTCTCAAGGTCAACGACCCGCCGCGTCAGGGTTGGGTTGCGGGCATCGGAGGGCGCGGCGAGAGCCTGGTGATCTCGGAAGCCGGTCGGTTGAACCAACTCGGACCGGATGGAGACGGAGATCCGCGCATCCTTGCCGTATCGCCAGAGGCGTCGCTGGTTCTCTCCCGGGAGGGCCTTGTCGAGACCCTCCATCTCAGAACTGCCGGCCGAGACGATCGCCTTGATCGGGTCAACGCAAGTCTGTCGAACGTGGCCTTTCCGAAGCCGACGCCGATCGACCACCTCGACGCACTGGGGAGGCCGACGCGAAGCTGGCTGTTCCTGCCGACGGACAGGGGGGTGGGGGAGGCGCTGGGACTGATCGTCCAAGTGTATCCCGGTGCGACGGAAAGCGGTTATTGGTCTGGTCCGCTGACCTTGACCTACGGCATTCGCGCGGAGGTGCTCGCAGGCGCAGGGTTTGCCGTCCTCAGTCCATCGATCCCGGCGGACCCGTTGGCCCCACAGAACGGGGACTTCTACCTGCAAAGCGTGGACCTCTCGGTCGATGCCGTACTCGCGGAGTTCCCCATCCTTCCCATCGATCGAATGGCTGTAATCGGCCACAGTTTCGGGGGGCTGACCGCACTGCAAATCGCATCGCGCACCGACCGATATCGGGCGTTTGTGGCGTCGTCGGCGCCGACGGACGCATTCGGTTTCTGGGGTGAATTCGACACCGCTACCAGGATCCAACCCGAGGACGGCGTACGGATGCGAAACCAGCAAGGCTGGGCAGAAGTCGGCCAGGGACGCCTCGGCGGCTCTCCATGGGAAATCCCACAAGCCTATATCGCGTTCAGCCCTTACTTCGTCGCGGAGCGCATCACCGCGCCGACCCTGCTGATTACCGCCGACCTCGACTATGTGCCTATGTCCCAGGCGGAGCGCGTATTCAGCGTGCTTTACCGTGAAGGGAGGAAGGCGCGCATCGTCACCTACTGGGGCGAGCATCACCAGCTTTGGAGCCCGGCCAACATTCGCGACCGATACCACCAGATCACGGAGTGGCTCTCTCTGACGCTCGCGGCTCCTGCATCTGGTAACTCGCAGGACCCAGGCGGGCTTCCCATGCCCTGAGCCAGCCCTCGAACGCCGCGGCGACCATGATTGTCGAGTAGCGTCCCTGCCAGACGAGAGTCTCATGCGCCAGTTGTCGCTCGACAGCGTCCCGGTCGATAACGCCAAGCGCTGCCAACCGGCCTTCAAGCAACCAGGGGCGCAGCACATCAAGATTGTTGAGGATCATGCGACCGTAGATGCTCGTCATGTCGCCCTTGGAGCGTCGGTCAAGAATCTCCTGCGGCAACGCATCGGCGAACGCGCGCCTTGTGAGACCGCGATCCCGACCGCCGGTGGTGAGGACGGCGGTGGGCAGGGCGAGGCAGGCCTCGATCACGGGCTGAGCGCAGAGTGGGTGTCTGACATCGATGTCCTCGTTCGGCCACGAAGGCGCGTGCCTTGAGACGCTGTCGGCGACGCCGGCGATCTGAAGGACCTTTCCTGGGCCGAAGTCTTCACAATCCTCAAGCCAGGGGTGGAGATCTGGCGGCGCGGAAACCCCTTTCAGGAGCGGGTGATCACGGACAGGCCAAGCATGGCCGTCGCGTTTGTGGCGACGGGCATTCCTGATCATCGTCCAGATCGAAGTCTCGTTCGCGGCTGCAAGCTCGAAGACATCGGCGGACCACAGCGATCGCCATCCGCGATCGAGCCAGAGGTCGGTGAAGACATCGCCCGTCGCACGTTGAAGCAGGATTGAATCGCCTCCCTTGCCCGTCATGACGGCTTTGACGCCTGCGCGTGTCATTCGATCGGCCCAGTCCAGGTCGTGGGCTCGATCAAGACCGGTAAGGCCCGGCCGGAACCCCTGACCCGCATCTTCGAGGTCCGCCGGTGATATCCGGCCCGTTGCGTGAGGCACGCTCAAAGGCTTGAAGCCCAGTTTGTCGCCGAGGGCCCTGAGATAAGCCCGTTCGTCAGCCTCGGCGGTCGCGCCATAGGCATTGATCCAGAGCTTGACCCTGTCGATGTCCTTGCGCGCGAGGCTCGCGGCCACGACGCTCGAGTCCAGTCCTCCGGATACCTCCGCCGCGAGCGGACCGCCTAGATCGGCCAGACCGTTGACCGCCTCGTCCAGGGCGCTCCGCAGTTGCTCCGCTGCGGCGTCAAGCGATACTGGATCCGTCAGGCTCCGCCTCGCGACATCGACCGGCCGCCAAAGAACGACTCCGGGCCGGTCGGACGGCAACGGTTGCAAGGTGCCGGGTTCCAGGGCGACAGGGCCACGCAACATCAAGCATCCGGTCGCCGGCACCGGGTCGCGCAGGGTTCTGGCCAGACGGTCGAGATCGATCGTCCATTCCGGGCGCAGCCTGGCGATCAGCCAGTCGGGAGCGGTTGAGCTCGCGATCGTGAGGCCGGCCTGAGTCCAGGTCACGCATTCCAGCGCGCCTGACGGGTCGCGCAACAAGGCCGAAATCTGGTTCTTCTCGCCGAACAGGACGCCAGTGAAACGACCCCAGAACCGCGCGATGAACTTTCGCTCATAATCCCAGGGGTCATCGGCGGAAGACGGCGCAAGGGAGGGAGCTCTGCGGTTGAAGACATCACCGATGAGGATCCAGCGGCCGACGGCGAGCGTTCGGGACGCACCGGCTCCGTGGACGCCCAGCCAGGTGTGGCTGTTGAGCTCCTTAATCTTCCAGCCATCAGAGCGTGCCGCATCGGCTAGAGCCTTCGAGGCTCTATGCGCGCCCTCATCTTCGGGCGCGCGATTAACGATCAGATAGTCGCCCACGGCTCTCAGACCACGAGTATGGGCGCATAGAAGCGGACCCGTTCCAGACGATCGCCGAGGACGAGGTCACCAATCTGAAGCCAGCAATGTGCGGCGAAAGGCCAGGTCCGTACGCCAAAATACCAGGAGGTCGCGATGCCTTCGCAAGCGAGGAAACGCCTTAGTTGGAACGACCGCTGGAGACATTCACCCTCATACGGAACCCAGGGGCGCGCGGAGCGAACCGCGGCGACGAGGCGGTCCAGTCGGACTTCGTCGTGGGGAAGGCTCGGCGTCGCGGCCGGGGCGTCGACTGCGATCATGTCGACGAGTGACTTGCCAACGAACTGGCGACTAGCGACGGCCAGGGCTATGGCCGCTCGAAAGGTTTCGACGCCGGATGCCCTCGCTGTCCGGGGAAGTTCGCGTGCGGGCAGGATCGAGGGCGTTCGGGGAAGGGCCGGCGCGATGCAGGTCGCGATCCCGGCGGCGATCAGGTCAGCGGCTAGATCCGCGTCCCCGGCGCCGATCGATCCATCGGGTCTGAGGTTCATAACATCGCCTACGCCTAGCAGGCCGTTGTAAGCGTCCGCGGCGAGATCAAGCACGATGATGTCCTCGTCGACCCGGGCCAGGTGAATGTCTGGACTGGCCCACAAGTTGACGGCTGATGCAGCGGCGTGGTCGGCCCTTGGCAACTTGCTCATCCCCGACGCAGCCATGACTGACAGGAGAAGCTTCGGCGCAAAGTTGAAGTGACGAACATGCTCATGAAATCTCGCTGGGTGAGCCCGTCTTGGGACTGTTGCGTGATCGAGGTGCGGGCGACCGCCATGACGGTCGCCCGCGGGTCGTTTCAGCCGACGGGCGGCAGGAAGCTGTCGTTCACCTTCAGCTCGATGTAGGCGCCAGTCAGCATGTCGCGCGTCAACGCCTTGGCGCTGCCGAAGCTGACGAGACGGAGCTTGGACTTGGTCATCACTCTCTCCTTGGTTGATCGCCACGGATGTGGCCAAGGGAGTGAGCGCCGGGAGCGACCGGCAAAGAAGCTATATCTGGAGTATATTCGCTAGGATCAGCGTCCGGGTTTCGGGCGCTTTGCCGACAGATCTTTTCGCCCCTCGTCGAGCCAGGTTTTCGCAGGGTCGCCGCCCAGGGCCTGCGCCGCGAGCGCGTCGAACATCGCGGAGACGGCAGCAACGAGTGTGCGGGTATCGAGCTCTGTGATCTTGTCGCCGAGGGCCTGTTCGAGTTTCTGGACGCCGACGATGAGCACCGTCGAGAGCATGTTGTCGGCTGTGTTTCGCGCGTACCGTGAAGACGCGATCGCGATCGATATGAGGAAGGCGTAGGGGTCGCTCGATGTCGCTTTGGCGAAGCGGTGGACGTGATCAAGGTTGAATCGCGTCGTTCCTGCTTCGAAGCGCTGGTAGGTCCGGGGCAGCATGTTCATCGCGGCGGCGACCTCGCGTGCGGACATGCCGCGCTCCTTGCGGACGGCCTTCAAGGCCTCCGACAGGATCTTGCCGTCATGGTTTTGCTCTGACGCCAACTCACCACCCACGCAACTGCTCCGCTCGCAGAAGGTGATCCTCTGCGCCATGCGGATCAACCGCTCAACCCACGGCTGCGACGACTCTTTCGGGTTTCGCGACACAAAGTGACGCGGTTTGCGACGTGAAGTGTCTCGGGTTGTGACGTTCTTTGTCGGTTTGCCTGATCTCTGGCCGCAACTCATTGGCGAGCGCGGCAGCCAGAGGCAAAATGATCGCCTTCCTGTGGGAGACGATCGTGACGCGTAGACGCGACCCTTTCATGATGGCGCTTGAAAGCCTTCGGGCCCGGGCAGAAGAGGGCGTCTACGTCCCAGGCAGTCCCGTTGTCATTCTTGAAGAAGCGCGTCGGCTGAACCTGTCGACGACGCCTGTGCGCGAGGCACTCGTCTGGCTCTGTGGCTATGGATTGATCGAGAGGTCGCCCATGGGCGGTTTCCTCGCGCCACGGCTCGATCCGGCGGTGGTGCGTGACCGCTATGCCTTTCGCCTGCAGTGCGTCCTCATCAGTCTCACCGGAGCGGGGCGGACCCAGGGGCGGGAGCAGGGGCTGAACGGATCGGGGCACGCGGGCCTCGGGCCGGCAGACCACATGCTGCGCGCGGTCCGGAGCACCGGAAACGGATCCCTGATCGACGCCTATCTGCGGGTCTGTCGGCAGCTCGTGCAACTTGCCTCCGCCGAGCGGCGCCTGTTCAAGGATTTCGACGAGGAGGCGGCGACCCTCGTGGCCCTTTTCGAGGCGCCGAGCGGAACGGGTTTGCCGGAGGCGCTGACGGCCTATCACCGCCGCCGGATCGAGGCCGGACCCATGCTGGTTCTGGAGGCGGAGGCCGAACGCGGCGCGCCCCGTGCGGCGGACTAGACGATGCGCGCCCGGCTCGTAGGACTGGTGATCGGCTTTGTGGCGGGTCTTCAACTCGCCACCGAGCTTTTCGCCTGGACCTACGGGTGGGCCGCAGCACTTGGAGCCGGCTGGAGGCTCGACGCGACCTTCGTCCTTTATCCGCCGTGGTCCATTTTAGTATGGCGCTCGGCGTTCGGGGCGGAAGCCCAGTCCACGATCTCGCGTTCGGCCCCCCTGATCCCGATTTGCGCGGTCTTGGGTCTCGCCCTCGGAGCCTTGGGCGGCGGGCGGTCGATCCGGCGGATACGGGGATGGGGCGGCTTAAAGGAGCTTCGAGAGGCCGGGCTTCTTCAACGGGACGGGGCCATCATCGGGCTGTTTCGAAATCGCGTGGTGGCGACCGTCGACCTGCGACCCACCCTGGTCACCGGCGGCACCCGGAGCGGAAAGGGGCGCGGCCATGTGACTCCGACCCTTCTGTCCTGGGGGCAGAGCGTCCTGGTGCACGATCCCAAGCGGGAGCTCTGGGCGGTGACGGCCGGCTGGCGAAGCCTGTTCTCCCATGCCCTCTATTTCGACCCGCGCGATCCGGTGTCGGCAAGGTGGAACCCGCTCGCCGAGATCCGGCCCGGACCGGGGGAACTCGCCCAGGTTCAGCGGCTGGTCGCCATCCTGTCCGATCCCGGCGGAGCCCGCGACGACGAGGCGATCTGGGACAAGGCCGCGTCCGAAATCCTGGAGGCGGTGATCCTTCATGTCCTCTACACGGCCGACGATTGCGACAAGAGCCTCCTCAAGGTCCGGGAGCTGCTCGCCGATCTCGATGACGCCGCCGACCTCATGGTCAAGACCCTGCACCGGAAGGGGGCGGGCGGCGAGCCCGAGACCCATCCGTTCATCAAGACGGCGGTGAAAGGCTATGCCGCCATGCACGACCGGTTCCGGACCTCCGTCCAGGGCACGGCCCGCTCCTATCTCAAATGGCTGGCTGGCGAAGACCTCGAGCGGGTGCTGTCGACCTCGGACTTCGCTATGGGCGATCTGATGTGCGCGGATGCGCCGGTATCTCTCTACGTCCAGGTCGCGCCCGCGGACGCCGCCGCCCTGCGCCCGCTCGTTCGCCTTCTTTTCTACGCTGCGGCGCAGTCGTTGACGGCCGAGGAGAAGCGGGACGCCGCCGGGCGGGAGAAGCGGCACAAGCTCCTCATGGTGATGGACGAATTCCCGTTGCTCGGCCGTCTGGCCTTCTTCGAAAAGTCCCTGCGGCTCATGAGCGGATACGGCGTCAAGGCCATGTTCGTCGCCCAGTCCCTGAACGACATTGTCGAGACCTACGGCCAGCACAACACCATCCTGGACAACTGCTTCGTCTACACCGCCTTCTCGGTCCTTGATCCCCTGACCCAGGACAAGGTCTCCAAACTGACCGGTTCGGTGACGGAGATGCGAACGAGCCGGAGCGGCCCCTCAATGCTGGGCAGCGGCCGGAGCTCGGTGTCCCGCGCCGAGGTCGAGCGGCCGTTGCTGGAGCCGGGAGAGGTGAGGGCGCTGCCCGACGATCATCAGCTGGTCTTTGTCGCGGGCCGCAGACCACTTCGCACCGAGAAGCTGCTTTACGACAAGCGCGAGCCATTCCGCAGCCGGGCGGACCTCCCACCGTCGGATCAGAACCAACGCGTCGATGCGCCGCCGCAAACTGCCCATCCTTGGGCCGGCTACCGGAGCCTGGGTCAGGACGCGGAGGCGAGCCTGCCCCTCTTCAAGGAAGTTGTGGCGGCCATGGATGACAAGAAGGTCGCCGCCAGAGCGGCCGATATCTACGGGCGGGTGGCTCAGGAGATGGCCGCACAGGATGCGGCGCTCGATCATCTGAAGGGACTCGGCGATGCCAAGGACTAATGCGCCCGCCTGCCGCGTGCAGGTCTATCTGACCGATCCGAAGGTCGCCAAGGCCCTGGACCGCGAGGCCAGGGCGGGACGGATGCCGCTGAGCCAGGCCGCCGGTCGCGCCATCACCCGAGGCCTCCAGAAATCGCCGCAGGCCGATCCCGAAGACCGTCTGCTCTACCTCGAGCGATCCCTGCGCGATCACATGCGCTTGACCGCGCGAGATATGCAGATCGTCCAGGAACTGCTCATCGAGGTGGCGCGGGCCTTCTTTCTGCGTCTGCCGGATGCGATCATCGACCAGGACCCAACCGTCCAGGCCGCCGTCGATCGTCGCATCGAACGCCTTCTCGACGCGACGGCGGCGCGCATCGTTGCGGGCCGCGCCCATTCGGAAGACGGGGCCGAGCCTGTGTCGCCGGAGGATCGCTCGTTCGATCCCACCGCCTGATGGCGATCCATCCCATCGTCGCCGAGCGCAAGCTTGAGGCCCTGCGTCATGCGCTTGGTCCGGTCATCCTGGCCGCGTTGGTCGAGCCCGCCGTGGTCGAGATTCTCGCCAACCCCGACGGACGGCTGATCCTGGACCGCAGCGGCGAAGGACGTCGGGACACGGGTGAGACCCTGGCGTCGGAAGCAAGAGAGAGGGTCATCAAACTGATCGCGGACTATGTCGGCGAGGCCGTGGCGCGCGAAACCCCGCGCCTGTCCGGCGTCCTGCCGGGAACGGACGAGAGGTTCCAGGGGCTGTTGCCGCCGATCGTGCCCGCGCCCGCCTTCTCGATCCGCAAGCGTCCCTCGGCGATCTGGACCCTGGACGACTATGTGCGCGACGGCGTCATGACAGGCGAACAGGCGGACATTCTTCGCCAAGCCTGTCGGGCGCGCCATAACCTTCTGATCTCGGGAGGAACCGGGTCCGGCAAGACGACCCTGGCCAACGCGATTCTCGCGGAGCCGGCTTTTGCGGAGGACCGGGTGTTCCTGATCGAGGATACCCCGGAGCTGCAGTGTTCGGCCTGGGATGTGGTGTCGGTGCTCACGCGTCGGGGGCCGTTTCCGATCGGTATCGTGGATCTGGTCAGGGACGCCTTGCGGATGCGGCCGGACAGGATCGTCGTCGGCGAAATGAGGGATGGGGCGGCGGTTCTCGAGACCCTCAAGAGCTGGAACACGGGCCATCCCGGCGGCCTTTCCACGGTACACGCCAACTCTGCGGAGGATGTGCTGCGGCGGCTGGAGGATCTCGCGGTCGAGGTGACCGCCCAGCCGCCTCGCCGCGCAATCAGCCAGTCGATCGACCGCATCGTCCATATCGAACGAACCCCTGCCGGGCGAAGAGTTCAGGCGATACTGGCGGTGGAGGGCCTCAGGGGCGAAACCTATCACCTGACAGACATGTCGATCTGCCCGTAAGTGAACGGTCCGGCCTTCGGCGGAGGTGGAAAGCTGATAATGCGGATGCTCGCCGGCAAGCCTGATCAGAAGCGGGAGTCTTGGTCCTTGGCGATCTGGAGGACGCTCTCTAGGGCGTCTGCACTAGCCTCGCACTCGTCGGCGTAGCGGTTCAGTTCGCTGATCGCCATGGTCCGTCGTCAGTATGGCGAGCCGTCTCGCACGCTGCGCCTGATCCCTCAATCTGGTGACGTCATCCAACATAAATCCCGAATGCGAAGCGGTCGCAACGGTTCCCGCCTCTGGGATCGATATGGAGCGGCGGTTATTCGGATGTGACCGCGCGCATTGATGGTCGAGATGACAGATGGGGCGGACCGACGTCGGCTGCAGGTCTGGACGAAGCGCAGAAACCATCAACTTCATCCGCTCGGGATAATCAGAGCATCAAGTTCATAGGCGGCCTGATCGCTCACCTCAGCCGTTCCTCACGCGATATCGGTGGGGTCGCGGACATGATCTCCTGGCTCGAAACCCGCCTCGGAACCGGTTGGTTCTATGTCACGGGCGTCAATTTCCACTTCCGTCGACCACGGACGCCGCGGATTTCAGGCGTTGGGTCGCCAGCCGGGCGGCGGTTAGCCGATTTTTTGGTGCGTGGCTATCCGCCCGCCGCGTCCTTGCCAATCGCCCGAATGATGGTCCGGGCCTCGTAAGACAAAGCAAGGCGCGGTTCGGCCAAGGCTGCGACCTCTCTGATTGAGGTGGAGTTTTCACAAGTTGTCGCAAGTCGAGCTCTAAGTTGTCGTAAGTCGGTTTGCATTCACCGTCAGGCTAGTTTTTGCAAGTTGCTGCAAGTCATATTTGACTTACACAAGACTTGATTAAAAATAGTTTATTTGTCCTGTTGACAACCTGCGGGTGGATTTGCTTGCAATGAGTCGCAGCGTGCTGAAATGCGCTGAACACAGGAAAGCAAACATGCAACGGACACTTGGGCGCCGCCTGTTTGGCGCAGCGATGACGTGCGGCCTGATGGCGGCGGGACCGGCTCTGGCGGGCGGGTCGGGAATGCCCTGGGAGGGTCCGCTTCAGCAGATCGTCGAGTCGATCACCGGGCCGGTCGTCCAGGCTGCGGCCGTGGTCGCCGTCGTGGTCTTCGGGGCCGGGATCGCCATGAGCGAGAACGGCTCCTCGATGCGGCGAGGCCTGGGCATCATGTTCGGCCTCTGCATCGCCTTTGCGGCCTCGACCTTCTTCCTCGACTTCTTCGGCTTCGCCGGCGGGGCGGAGATCGCGTGATGGCCGGCATCGTCCAGAGCAGCGCCGATCCCGCCCGACCCGAAGGCTGGGAGCTGCCGGTGGCCCAGGCTCTCGCCGAGCCCGTCCTGATGGCCGGCATGCCCCGGGATTACGCCATCGCCATGGGCACGATCGCCCTGGTCCTGGGGCTGGCGCTCCGCATCTGGTGGCTCGGTCTGCTCTGGTGGGCCCTGGCCCACGCGATCGGTCTGTGGGCCGCCAAATCCGACCGACGCTTCTTCGATGTCCTGCGCCGGCATCTGAAGACCCCCGGCCATCTGGACGTGTGAGGCGATCATGCGTTTCCTCGACGAGCATCGCCGCCGCCCGGCCGCCCTCGCGGACCATCTGCCCTGGGCCGCCCTGGTCTCACCGGGGGTCGTTCTGAACAAGGACGGCTCGTTCACGGCCGGGTTCCGGTTCCGGGGGCCGGACCTGGAATCCGCGACCGAAGACGAGCTGATGGCGGTGCGCGCCCGGCTCAACAACGCCCTGAAGCGGCTGGGAACAGGCTGGTGCCTGCATATGGAGGCGAGACGCCGCCCCGCGGCCGCCTATCCCGAGAGCGATTTCGATCTCGATGTGGCCTGGCTGCTCGACGAGGAGCGCCGCAGCCGGTTCGAGACCGCCGACCCGGCGTTCGAAACGGACTTCCGCCTTGCCCTGACCTGGTTGCCGCCCGCCGACGAGATCCGGCGCATGGAGCGCTGGCTGTTCGACGGCCTGGCGCGCGGCGGTCAGGACTGGCGTCAATCCCTGGCGACCTTCGGCCGGGAGGCCGACGCCACCCTCGACCTCCTGTCCGACGCCCTGCCGGAGATCGAGCGTCTCGCTGATGCGGACCTGCTGACCTGGCTGCATGACAGCGTCTCGCCCAAGGCCTTTGACGTCAGGCCGCCGGAGACGCCGATGTTCCTGGACGCCTGGCTGGCCGACGCCGGCCTGACCGGGGGCGTGGCGCCCCGGCTCGGGGGGCAATGGTTGAAGGTGGTTTCCGTGCGGGGGCTGCCGTCCGTCACCCGGCCCGGCCTGCTGGATGCGCTGGGCGCCCTGCCGTTCGAATATCGCTGGACCGCCCGGTGGATCGGTCTCGACAAACCTGAGGCCGAACGCGCGATCGTCAAGCTGCGGAAGCGCTGGTTCGCCAAGCGCAAGGGCGTCGGCGTCCTGCTTCGCGAGGCCATCACCAAGGAGGAGGTGCCGCTCCTCGACACCGACGCCGCCTCCAAGACCGAGGAATGCGACGGCGCCTTAGCGGCGCTCGGAGCAGAGAGTTGCGCCTTCGGCTATCTGACCCTGACCGTCACCGTTCTCGACGCGTCGGAGGAGGCGGCGGCGGCCAAGGCACGCGCCATTGAGGCGGCTCTCAACGCCCAGGGACTGGTCGCCCGGATCGAGGACCTGAACGCGGTCGAGGCCTGGCTTGGGTCCTTGCCCGGGGAGCCTTACGCCGACGTACGCCGGCCCCTGGTCTCGACCCTGAACCTCGCCGATCTGTTGCCGGTCTCGGCGGTCTGGGCGGGGCCGTTCGGCGACGCCAATCTGAATGGTCCGCCGCTCGCTACGGCTCGCACGACCGGGTCGACGCCTTTCCGTCTCGTGCTCCATGTCGGCGACGTCGGTCACGCCATGGTCGTGGGACCGACGGGCTCGGGCAAGAGCGCGCTTTTGTCCTTCCTCGCCCTGCAGTGGTTCCGCTATCCCGACGCCCGGGTCGTCTTTTTCGACAAGGGCCGATCGGCGCGGGCCGCGACCCTGGCCGCCGGCGGGCGGTGGCGGGCGCTCGAGCCCGGCGCGCGTTTCTCGCTTCAGCCCCTCGCCGCGATCGACGAGGAGACCGAGCGCGCCTGGGCCTCGGAATGGATCGCCGAGACCGTGAAGCTGGCCGGGCTGGAGCCCGTGCCCCGGGTGCGGGAAGAGATCTGGATCGCCCTGTCGGCGCTCGCCGAGGCTCCCGTGCCCCAGCGCACCCTGACGGTCTTCTGCGCCCTGGTGCAGGACAAGGCCGTCGCCGCCGCTCTGGAGCCCCTGACCCTGAAGGGGCCGCACGGCGCGCTTCTCGACGGGGAGGGGGAGGCGATGACCTCGACCCGATTCGACACCTTCGAGCTGGAGACACTGATGGCGACGCCCTCGGCCGTCGCGCCCGTGCTGTCGGCCCTGTTCCATGCCCTGGAGCAGAGCTTCGACGGCCGACCTACCCTTCTGGTCCTCGACGAAGCCTGGCTGTTCCTCGGAGAGACGGCCTTCGCCGCCCGGATCCGCGAGTGGCTCAAAACCTTGCGCAAGAAGCGCGTCTGCGTGGTCTTCGCGACCCAGAGCCTCGACGACATCGCCGCCTCCTCGATCGCGGCCAGCCTGATCGAGAGTTGTCCGACCCAGGTCTTTCTGCCCAATCCCCGGGCGCTGGAGCCGTCGTCCGCAGACCTCTATCGCGGGTTCGGGCTCAATCGGCGTCAGCTGGAGCTGATCGCCTTCGCGACGCCCAAGCGGGCCTACTATTGGCGTCAGCCCCGGGGACGGCGGCTGTTCGACCTGCGCCTGACCGGCGTCGGGCTCGCCCTGTGCGGCTCCTCCAGTCCGGAGGACCAGACCCTCATCGACACCCTTCTCGAGCGATCCGGTGAAGCGGATTTCGCGCGGGAATTCCTCAAAGCCAAGGGAGTGCAGAATGTTGATTCCGTATTCGACGCCTTCGCCCGTCCGCTCGCGGCCGAATAGGGCGCTTCAGGTCCTCGCTGCGAGCCTGGTGGCGTCCAGTCTTCTGGCGGCCACGCCCGTTCCGGCCCAGCAGGTCGTGTTCGATCCGCGCAATCACATCGAGAACGCCCTGCAGGCCGCGCGCCAGCTCGAGAGCTTGGCCAACGAGGCGCGCACCTTGGCCGCTTCGCCCTACAGCCATCTGGCCGGCTCCAGCCAGTCGCTTCGGGACATGGCCGAGCTGGCGCGGACCGCGCGCGGACTCGCCAGTTCGGTCAATGGCCTGGAGACGCAGTTTCAGAGCCTGTATCCGGATGACCTGTCCGGCACGGACATGCTCCGACTGCTGGAACAGGGCCAAGCGCGCACGGCCAACGCCAGGCGTACGGCCGAGGATGTGGCCCGGACCGCCGCCGAGCTCGAACGGCTGGGACAGGGCCGCGAGGCGCGGTTGTCCGGCGCCATGAGCGCCAGCGAGGCGGCGGTCGGTCAGACGGCGGCGGTCCAGTCGACCAACCAGTTGCTGGCGGTGCTGGCCGAGGATCTGGCGGCGCTGCGGACCATCATGCTGGCCCAGTCCCGCCTGCTGGCCGAACAGACGGCCCGCGACGCTGCCGACCGCGCCTCCGGCGACGTCTCTCGTCGCCGGCGATGGGCCGGCGAAGCGACTCGGCCGGCGGCGCCGAGCTTCGATCCCCTGTCCCACGCGCGGGACTGAGGGAGCTCGGCGATGTCGGTCGGAGTGGAAACCCCCAATGAGCTGATGGTGGTGTTCTCGAATACTGTCTCGGCCGGGTTCGACGCCCTTCAGGGCTCGGTCAATGGCGTGTTCGGCCTGCTGATCGCCCTGGTCGTCGCTCTGACCGGCATCCAGTGGGCCATGTCGCCAAACCGGGAGGTCCTGACCTCGGGCTTCGGCAAGGTGATCCTCATCGGCGCCTTCGCGTTTCTGATCAACGATTGGCAGCAACTCTCTGAAACGATCTACGCCGGCTTCCTCGAACTCGGCCTGACGGCCGGCGGCGGCTCCCTGTCGCGCGAAGAGTTCCTCAACCCCGGCGCCATCCTCAAACAGGGCTGGGATATCGTGAAGGCGCTCGGCGATACGCCCGCGCCCGTCGACAATCCGCTCGATGTCGTCGGGAACCTGGCGGACGCCCTGATCCTGGGTCTCGCGATGATCGGCATCATGCTGGCCTTCGCGGTTCTGGCCCTGCAGATCATCGTGTCCCTGCTCGAGTTCAAGATCGTGACCCTGGGCGGCTTCGTTCTTCTGCCCTTCGGCATCTGGAACAAGTCGGCCTTCCTGGCCGAACGGCCGCTCGGGTATGTCGTTTCGTCCGGTCTGAAGGTCCTGGCCCTGGCCATCGTGGTCTCCGGCGCCCAGACGATCTTCGACCAGCTCCAGCCCTCGGCCAATCCCGACATCTACGAGGCCCTGACCATTCTGGTCGCCTCGCTCCTGCTGGCCATGCTGGCGATGTTCATCCCGAACCTGGCCTCGGCGCTCGTGACCGGCGGCCCCGCGCTGGGCGCCGGCGCAGCCCTGACAGGTGCGCTCGCGGTCGGCGGCGCGGGGCTCCTTGCCGGCGCCGGGGTCGCGGGGGCTGGCGCCGCCGTTGGCGGCGGTGCGGCGCGCATGGCCGGCCCGGCGCGCGCTGCAGCCGGAGCGGGGGCGGGACGGTCGCCCACCCCCGGAGGCGCGACCCCTCCGAAAGGGCCGCCGCCGGCGCCGAGACCCTCGAACGACAATCCGTCGCCGACCGGCCCTCGTCGACCATCGGGCGGGGCGGCCGCTCAGGCGCCCGGTCCCGGCGTCAGCGAACCGGCCTTGGCCTGGCGACCCCAGAAGACGGGAACCGGCGGCGCGGCCTCGGCTGATGGCTCGGCCGGCGGTTCGAAGCCGGATGGATCTCCCAAGGGCGCGGCGACTGCGTCGCCCGCAGGGGGGCTGTCCTCGGGTGGCGACGGTCGGCCCGCCGGCAAGATCGCCGCCGAAGCCGAAGGCGCCCGCCGCGATTTTCATCGGGCCGCGGCCGGCTCGGGCGCCGGAGCGGGCAGGGCTTCGCCCGTGGGTCGCTCCGCCGCCCTGCAAGCCTTCTTCGTCGCCAACGCGGGGCGCGCCCTCATGCCCGGCGGCGAAACCAGCGGCGTCCTGTCCCCCAACCTGAAGACCGAGGAGAGTTGAGATGCATCCCTTCTTCCGACCCAAACGCGCCATGGCCTCGGCGCCGGACTCCACCCCCTACCAGCGGGCCGGTCAGGTGTGGGACGATCGCATGGGCCTGTCGCTCGCCCATGCGCGCAACTGGCGCCGTATCGCCCTGGCCAATCTTGTGCTGGCGGGCTTCCTCGGCGCGGGCTGGTGGGTCCAGGCCGATCGGGCCGTCGTCAAGCCGTTCGTGGTCGAGGTCTCAGACTGGGGCGAGACCCAGAGGATCACCGCCATCGGCGGCCGCTACGAACCCAACGAGGCCCAGATCGGCCATGCCCTGGCGGGCTGGATCCGGGACGTGCGTTCCAAGTCGATCGATCCGATCGTGATCCGCCAGAACTGGCTGCGGGCCTACGACCTGATGACGCCCAAGGCGGCGAGTTTCCTCAACGCCTGGGCCCAGACCCACGACCCCTTCGCCGAGATCGGACGCGAGGCCGTCAATGTCGAAATCCTCAACGTCGTCAGACGCACAGAGCGGACTTTTGATCTTCAGTGGCGAGAGACGCGGTTCGTCAACGGCCAGTCGGCCGGGACCGAACGATGGCGGGCCCTGATCACCACCACCACCCAGCCGCCCCGCACCGAGGCCGAGCTGATGAAGAACCCCCTGGGCCTGAAAATCGAGGACATCTCATGGACTCCCGACGCCTCCTGATCCTGGCCGCGAGCGGCCTTCTGCTGTCCGGCTGCGCGCTTTTGCGAGAGCCCGTCGCGCCTTCCGCCCTTACAGGCGACGAGATGATGGTCTCGGCCGCCGTGGCGGCCGTCGCGGCGCCGCAGCCCGTGGCGACGACCTTCGCGGACGTGCCTCACCTTCCGGAAGAGCCGGCCCCAGCCGAAACGGCTTCTGGGTTTCGACCGTATGAAGCGGCTGCGTCTTCGGAACCGCAACCGAGCAGCCGGCCGGGGTCGGTCAGCGGTCGCGAAGCGATCGCGGCCGCCAATGTCGCGGCCCGCGCGGCGTCTCGCTCCGACGATTTCGTGGGCGGGGTTCAGGTCTTCACCTGGTCGCCGGGCCGGGTGTTCGAGGTCTGGACCGCGCCTCTGCGCGTCACGACCCTGAGCTTGGCTCCCGGCGAGACCATCCTCTCCAAGGCGGCCGGAGACACGGTCCGCTGGCAGATCGGCGAGGCCCGCTCCGGGTCCGGCGCAGAGGCGCGGACCCATGTCATGCTCAAGCCGCTGGAGCGCGGCCTGGAAACCAACCTCGTCCTGACGACCAACAGGCGGGTCTATCTCCTTGATTTGAAAAGCGGCGGGGTCGACGCCTTCAACGCCGCCGTGGCGTGGGACGCCGACGCGCCCGCGGCTGAGACGACGGCCGTGTCCGCGCCCATGGCCTTGGCGCAGGTCCGCGTTCCGGATCCCGTCGTCATGCCTGAGGGGCCGCTCGACGGACGTTACCGGATCGAGCCCCAGGGGCGACCGGCGCGCTGGACCCCCACCGCGGTCTTCAACGACGGCGTGCGCACCTTCATCACCCTCGATCCCGACGTCCAGGTCGACGAGGCGCCCGTGTTGTTCGTCGTCGCGGCCGACGGCGAGACCCAGATCGTCAACTACCGCCAGGTCGGAGACCTGTTCGTCGTCGACCGCGTCTTCGACCGGGCAGAGCTCCGGCTCGGCGACCGTCGCCCCCAGATCGTTCGCATCCGCCGTATCTCAGGAGGCCGCTCATGACCGAGTTCGATGATCCTCAGGCCGTCCCGGCGCAGCCTCCGGCCAAGGCCCCGGCCCCGGGGCTCGACGCTCGCGCGGCTCGACCGCAGGCGGTGCGGCTGCGCAAGTCCGTTGTCCAGATGATGGTGATCGGCGGCGCCGTTCTGGTCTCCGGCTCCCTGGCGTGGGCCTTCGTTATCCAGCCGGAGATGCGCGACGCGGCGCGCATTCGTAAGGCGGAGGCTCGCGAAGACAGCGTGCGGGGTTCGGTCCGACCGACCGAGGCCGTGACCGATCAGCCCGCCACCTATGACCGGCTTCCGGAACCGCGCGGGGCGCAGACCGAGCCGGAAACCGCAACGACCGCGGCGACGTCGGCGCCCGTCCAAAGGGAGGCGGCCCATGCGCCCTCCTACAGGCCCTCAGCGCCCGTTCGGCCGACGGGACCGAGCCCCCGCCAGCTGGCGTCTCAGTCCGGCCTCTTCTTCGCCCAGACCGACCGCGCGCAGGGTTCGAATGCGGAGCGGCCGGGGCCGGTTCAGGAGCGAGGAACGCGGACCGATCCCGACCTGGGGGCCATGTACAGCGGGCACAGTCTGGTCGCGCCCCTGTCCCCGTTCGAGCTCAAGGCTGGGGCCATCGTCCCGGCGGCCTTGCTGACGGCCGTCGATACGGCGCGGGCCGGACCGGTCGTGGCGACCGTGACCCAGAACGTCTATGACTCCATCAGCGGCCGGCATCTGTTGCTTCCTCAAGGCGCCCGGCTGATCGGAACGACGGAAGGCGAGAGCGCCTATGGCGACCGGCGCGCCTTCCTCACGTGGGAACGGCTGATCCTGCCCAACGGCAAGAGCCTGATCCTGACTTCCGAATCGGGTGTCGACGCCCAGGGCGCGGTGGGGGTGCGGGGTCAGGTCGACCGACGCCTGTTCCCCCTGCTGGTCGGGACGCTGTTCGCCGGCGCCATCACCACCCTCGGCCAGGTCGCCCGGGACGGCGAACGCGGTTCTGGCGGCCTCTTGGGCGACGCCGGCGATGCGGCGGCGATCGAAGGCTCACAGGTCGGCGGTCGGCTGATCGACCGCGAGCTTGATGGGCGGCCGTCGATCCGGCTGCGAGCCGGGGCGCCGGTCCGGGTGCTGATCACCCGCGACCTCATCCTGGAGCCGTACCGGCCATGACCTGGACACCCCTCGATACCGGAAACCGGTGGGCCGTCCTGGGTGTCGCCGCCTTCATGACGACCTGCGTCGGCTTGATCCTGGATCATGTCCCGGCCCTGGCCCTGGTCAATGAGAGCCCGAGCCTGCCCAAGGGCGTCTATGTGCGGGAAGCCGGGCGGGCGCCGGACCGGGGCGCCATCGTGGCCGTCCCCCAGCCGGAAACGATCCGGCCCTATCTGAGCGGGCTCGGGATGCCGGCCGAGGTCCTGCTGATCAAGCGTGTCTCCGCCGTCGGAGGCGAGGTCGTCTGCCGTCACGGGGAGGCGGTCACGACGCCCGATCGCACGGTCCGGGCCCTGGCGCGAGACAGGCGAGGCCTGGCCTTGCCGACCTGGGCGGGATGCCGGCGGCTGGCGTCCGACGAGCTTTTTCTGCTGGGGGACACGGCGTCGAGTTTCGACAGCCGGTATTTCGGGCCTGTGCGACGCGACCAGGTCGAGGGCGTTTATCGCGAGGGCCTGATATGGTGAGGACGATCGTATTCGGAGTGGTCCTTCTTGGGCTCGCCTCTCCCGCTTTGGCCCAGACCGTCGACTGGCGACGGGCCGGAGGCGATCTGTTCGGGGCGGTCCTGGTCGAGCCCGTGGAATCGGCGACCGAGGGAGCCGAGCCGGCGAGGCTCGACCCCCTGAGCCAGCCGTTCCAGGACGCCGTCGATACGGCGGCCCTGGCGCACGGACTGGATCCCAAGCTGCTCCACGCGGTCGTGGTGACGGAAAGCGCCTATCGGGCGGACGCCGTCTCCCCGGCGGGCGCCGGCGGGCTCACCCAGCTGATGCCCGGGACGGCCCTCGATCTCGGTGTCAGGGACCGGTTCGATCCCGTTGAGAACCTGAGGGGAGGGGCCGACTATCTCGCCCGTCAGATCCTGAGATTCGGGGATTTGAGACTGGCCCTAGCGGCGTATAATTCCGGCCCTGGACGCGTCGCCCGCCTCGGCCGCATCCCGGAGATCGCGGAGACCCAGGCCTACGTCGCCACGGTTATAGAATGTTACCTCGCCTTGACCGCAGGCCAGGGCGTCCGGAGCTCGCGTCAATGCCGGAGCCGGGAGGCGCGACCATGATCTCGGCGGACGATACGACGACCGGAGGTGACGAAGGCGAGTTCCTGACCCGGGCGGAGGCGGCGGCCTTCCTGAGCGCCATGGGCGTGCGCATGAAAACGGCCACTCTGGCCCGTCTCTGGTCCACGGCGTCCGACGGCCCGCCGGTGCGCCACATCCGCTCCAAGCCCTACTATCCGCAGCGCCTGCTTGGAGACTGGGGACGCGCCCAGATCTCGGATCTGCGAACCGGCGCGCCGCCGGCGGCCCAGGGGCGACGTCGTGGGTGAGGCGCGTGATCCTGCGGGGCCGGCGCCCGGCTTCGCCGCGGTCCTGACCGACCCGACGGTGAGTCACGCCGCCAAGGCGGTTCTGGTCGCATGGCGTGATCGCGACTGGCTGGACGCGGCGGACGATGCGCGATTGTTGGCCGGGGTCTTCGAGGCCGAAGTCGATCGCCTGATCAGGAGGCTGTCATGCCCTTCCGCATAAATGGAGCACCGGTCGAGAGCGGCGGACCGGAGGACCGGCTGCTGCCCTGGGATCGGGTCCAGGACATGACCGGCATCAGTCGAAGCACGGCCTGGCGCCTCGGTCGCACGGGGGCGTTCCCGACGCAGGTGTCCGTGTCCCCCGGACGTGTCGGCTGGTGGGAGAGCGAGCTGACCGCCTGGAAGGGCGCCCGGGGCTCAGCGAAACCGATCGACCCTCCGCCGAAGGGGCCACGCGAACGGGTCCTGGAGCCGCCTGCGCGTCCTCGGCTTCCAGGCATGTCCCGGCCGGCGCCCATGCGGGCCGTGAGCCAACCTCTGCGCACGGCGAGCCAGCCCGAGCTCCCGATAGCGCCGCCCTCTGAACCCGTCGCTCCAAGACCAAGACGCAAAGGCGAACGCGTCCACGAGGACCAGATCGACTTCGGGTTCTAGGTCGGGTCAGGCTCCGGGTCTCCGATGCCGCGACCCTCTTGCAGCCGCCGAACCCGTTTCATCATATTGGCATCGAGTTTGGGCCGGTCCCACGCGGCGGTGGCGGTTCTCACGCCGGCCTGGGCTTCCGGGTAGGTGAGGTAGGTGTAGAGCCGGTCTACGACCTCGATCATCAAAGCCTTCATCTCGGCGTCGGAGATGCGGCTGACCTCTGTCCAGGGGATGGTCCCCTCCGGTGTCATGACTGTGACGTCCGACCAGTCGCCGGTCGCGGATCGAGGGAAGCGCCCGGCGTGGAGATCTTCGAGGCTCGTATTCCTGACACAGGTCTCGACCAGCGCCAGGGTCAATCGTTCGAGCTCAAGCCGCTCCTCATCGGTTATCGACATGTCCTGCCCGCCCGACTCTGAGATTTGAGGGGATAGATCAGGGAATCGCCTACATCAGATCCCCGCCGCGTACATCGCGCCGGGGCCTGGAAGGGGCTATCCGTCCTGTTACCGTCGCCAGCGACCTCTCTGAACGAATGTTCGATTTCGAGATCGGTCACGATGGCGTGTCAGATTGCACGAAGACGGACCAATGCCAGTCAGCAGGCCGATCCATGCGGTCCGCGTCTCGCCCCTGAGCGATCATCCTGAGGCCTGCAGCGGCAGCGCTCAGCAGGATAAAATCCATGGCGTGATCCTGGATCAGACCTTCAGGATCACCGGGCAGAGCCGGGCGCAGTGAAATCGCCAGCCGGCCATCCTCCGCCAGGATGGCTCCCAGACTCTTGAAGGCGTCCGTCAGGTCCCGAGCCGGCAGATGCATGAGGACGGCAGAGCAGAGGATGAAGTCGAAACGTCGGCCGAGCGCCTTCGCGTATGGGAGAGATGGAAGCTTGTCGTCGAGCCAGACGACGCCCTTGCCGGATCCCTTGAGGCCCGCGTGTCGCCGCATGGCGGCCGATGGTTCAACGGCCAGGACGTCATAGCCCAGTGCTGCGAGGGCCCGCGCGTCTCGTCCCGACCCTGCGCCGATATCGGCGACCGCCGCAGGGGAAGGCGGCAGAAATGGGAGAAGGCCGTGATGGATGTCTTCAAAAACGACAGATTCGTAACGCGATCTCAGCTGGTGAGCCTGATCCGCGTAATGACGCGAGACTTGGGTCAACGCTTCGCGACAGGCGGCGGAGCGACGACAGTCTCAGGCGACGCCAGCTCGCTTCTAGCCGCTTGAGGGCGTTTCGCGAGGACCGCTGATGGCTCGCGGCTCGCGGCCAGGGCGCCCGCCGCGGCGACCCCGAGCAACAAAACGAAACCGGTGACCGTCGTGCCGGAGAATCGAGACTTCGCGTCACCCTCAGAGAGGCGGATATGCGCAAGAAGTCGGCCCATGACCGACCGAAGCCGGATCAGGGCGACGGCGAAAACTGTGTTGGCGACGGCGGCGAAGATCAGGACCAACCTTTGGCCGGCCGTCGTTAGCTCCAGACTGCCGAGGGCGAACCAGAGCCCGCCGTTCAGGGTCATCATGATCAGAGGAATCTGCCAGAAGATCGTGTTCAGCGACCTGAACTCTGCACAGCGCTCTCGGTAGACATCTTCGGGCGGCACGGCCATGAGCGGCGATTCCTGAAAACAGGGAAGGACGGCGATGTCCGACTCTACTACAAGGCGAACATGGAGAACCAGACGCCAGATCCGGCGGCAGGGGGACCGAGATGGCGTCGTAATCCGGTTTGGGACTATGACGAAACGGTTCTTCTGCTCGACCTTTATCGCCGCGCCGGTCGGGCCGCACCCAGCCATCCGGCTGTTCGCGCGCTCTCCGAAGCCTTGCGCCTTCGCGCCCTCCGATCCAATCGTCCCATCGCCGAGACCTATCGCAATCCGCAGGGCGTCTCGATGAAGCTGAAGGCCATGGCTCAACAGGATCCGGCGTATCGCAAGACCGGAGCGCGGGGCCTGCGGTCCGTCGCTATCGACGCCCGCGTCTGGGCTGACTTGGCGGGGGACCCGGCCGGGATCGAAGCGCGCGTTCGGTCGATCCTTTCTGAACCGGAAGCTAACAGCCAACCGACGCCGGAGTCTCGGAGCTCACACGGTCCCGGACCGGCATTTGGACGTTTCGAGGCTGATAGGGCTGACGGCGAAACCTGGCTTTATCTCCTTAAGTTGGAGGGGCCGCTGGAGGCCATCTTCGACCGACCGATACCGGCCGGCGCCATCGTTGCAAAGATCGGCCGCGCTAACGACGTCACGCGGCGCTGCGCCGAACTCGGAGCCGGGTTTCCGCCGGGGCTGAGGGTGTCATGGCGCCTCCTGACGAGTCGCGTGTTTGCAACGGCCGTCGACGCCCACCGTGCGGAGCGCCGGCTGCTCGATGAGGCCGACGCCAGGGCCTGGGCCTTGGGCGGCGAGTTCGTGCTCGCACCACAGGACGCCCTGATAGCCGCCGTGGAAGGCGGTAGCGTCGGATGACCGCCCGGACAGGCGCTGACGCCCGACCCATCTACCTCGATCACCACGCCACAACGCCAGTTGATCCGCGCGTTGTCGAGGTCATGACGGAAGCGATGCTGACGGGGTTCGGCAATCCGAACAGCGCCCATGCCTTTGGTCGCGAAGCCGCCGGGCGGATCCATCGCGCCGCCGTTGAAACCGCGCGTCTCGTCGGAGCCGACGAGGACGACGTCCGGTTCACCACGGGTGCGTCAGAAGCCTTGAACCTCGCCCTGAACCTTGCCGCGGGCCGGATCGGGGGACGCCCACTGAGGGTCACGGCGTCCAGGATCGAGCATTCGGCCCTCCTGGGGGCGCTGACGGCGGCGGTCCTCGCCGGGTGGGCCGAGGTCGCCTGGATGGACCCGGACCACGCTGGCCGCATCTCGGAAGCCGAAATCGCTCGCGGTCTCGCGGGATCCCCGGACCTTGTCTGCCTCATGGCGGCCAACAATGAGGTTGGGGTCATCCAGCCCTTCGAGGCCGCGGCGAGGGCGGCTCATGCTGTCGGAGCCGCCATACTGATCGACGCCACCCAGGCCGCAGGTTGGGTTGCGATCAATCAGGCCGAGTTGCAGGCGGACTATCTCGTGCTGAGCGCCCACAAGATCTACGGACCGAAGGGGGTCGGCGCTCTCATCGGACCTGACGTGGGGGCGGTCGAACCGCGAGCCGATAGCCACGTCTCGACGCCGAATACGCCAGGCATCGTGGGTATGGGAGAGGCCTGTCGGCTGCGCCGGCTCGAGAAGGGGGACGACGGGACCAGGGTCGCCGCCCTTCGCGATCGTCTCCAGGACAGGCTCGTCGCCGGGATACCGGGCCTGGTGGTCAACGGCGATCTGAGCCTTCGATTGCCTTACAGTCTCCACATATCTGTTCCCTATGTGCCCAACGATGTGATGGTGGACAATCTTCTCGACACGGTCGCGCTCTCCACGGGCGCGGCCTGCATGTCCGGGGTCGACGCCCCATCCCATGTTCTTTCGGCAATGCGCCTGGAAGACTGGCGGGTGGCGGGAGCGCTCCGCCTCAGCCTGGGCCGATCAACGACCCTCGCGGAGGTCGATAGCGCTGCAGACGCGATCGTCGCTGTGGTTGCCCGCCTCACGCCTCTGTTTCGAAACGCAGCATGACCCTAGACGCCCTCCAAGACGACAACGACAGTCTACTGTCCGCACGGTTCTCCGGTCACGAGAGCTTCGCCCTGCGCTACGCGTGGCTGCCGAAAGCGTACAAGGGCCTCAAAGCCAATCCTGAACTGTTCGCTGACGAGGACCAGGCGATGGCCGTGCTCGGCATCGGCAAGAACATGGTGCGATCGTTGAGGTTCTGGGTCGAGGCGACCGGTCTGATCGAGCCTTCCAAACCCAAGGTTCGGGAACTGACCATCTCTCCTTTTGGAGAGCGCGTGTTCGGTCCCGGGGGACTGGACCCGTTCATCGAGGACGAGCGGACGCTCTGGCTGCTGCACTGGGCCTTGGGTCGACGCCAGCCCCGGCCGTTGTTCGCCTGGGAATATCTGCTTAGCCGATGGCCGTTACCCGAGTTTTCGCGCAGCGAAGCCCTGGCGGCCTTTCAACGGGAATCGCGTGCACTGGGATTCAGCCATTCCGACGTGACCCTTGGCCAACATCTGGATGTCTTTCTGCACACCTATCTCCCGGGACGGGGCGGGGAGGGCGCCGAGGACTCCTTGGACGGCCCGCTGGTCGATCTTGGCCTTCTCGCGCCGGTGGGAGACCGCCGGAACGCCGCAGGTCGGATCGAGCCGGTCTACGCCTTCCGCCGGGACTCCAAGCCGGAGATCACGCCGGCCCTGTTCGACTATTGTCTGATGCAGTTCTGGGCGCCGGAAACCCGAACCGACGCCACCCTCTCCCTTCGTCAGGCGACCCTGGGGCCGGGTTCGCCAGGGCAGATCTTCAAGCTCACAGAGGCCGATGTTCGCAGCCGCCTCGAAGATCACGCCGCCGCAGGCTACGATCGACCCTACACCTACCAAGCATCTGCCGTTCAGGGCATGCTCGTTCACCGTCGTGGCGTGCCCACACCGGGCCTGGAGGCCGTCTTTGCCTAAGTCTCGTTCGACCGCATCATCGCCGGCCGGGATCGCCATCGCGGACCTGTTCGATGTTTCGAGCCGTTTCACACGGTCCGTTCAGTTGGAACGCGACTACGACGATCCCCACGCCCTGGATCAGTATATCGTCACCCCGACGATGGCGGCCGCGTTTCAGCGTATAGCTCGCGGTCTCGCTGCCGGGTCGCGCCAGCGGGCCTGGAGGGTGACCGGCGACTATGGGGTGGGGAAGTCTTCCCTGGCCTTGACCCTGGCCCATGTCCTGGCCGGCGACGGCAACAGCCGGGCCAGCGCGCTCGCGGACCGTCTGGGTTGGTCGGGTATGGAAGCCCCGGCGCCTCTGTGGCCGCTGCTGGTCACAGGTTCACGCGAGAGCCTCTCGGTCGCCCTTGCGCGTGGCATTGAAGACGGTCTGGAGCGCCGTCGCAAAGGAAGGCTGACTAGACCCCTCGCGGTATTGCTTGATCGCGCCCGCTCCATCCAGGTCCGCCCCGACGCCGACGCGGCGATGGCCTTGCTCGAGTCCGTGAAGGATCTGGCGGAGGAGCAGGGCGCCGGTCTTCTTCTAGTGATCGACGAACTCGGCAAGCTTCTGGAGTTCGCCGCCGGCGAACCCGATCGTGAAGACGTCTATCTGCTCCAGAAGCTCGGGGAACTGGCTGCCCGCAGCGGGGATACGCCCGTGCTCGTCGTCGGGCTCCTCCATCAAGGCTTCCAGGCCTACGCCGAGCGTCTGCCAGCGCTGGTCCGTCACGAATGGGGCAAGATCGCCGGACGGTTCGAGGAGATCGTCCTCGACCAACCTCTCGCGCACACCGCTGCGCTTGTCGCCGGAGCCTTGGGCGTGAACGCCGGTCGGTTGGATCCGGACATCCTCGCAGCCGCCCGCAAGACCGCCGCAGCGACGGCCTCAATGGGCTGGATGAGCGGTGACACCAGCGCGGCCCTGACCTTGGAGACAGCTCAGCTCTATCCATTGCACCCCACCCTCCTGCCGCCGTTGGTCCGGTTCTTTGCCCGGTTCGGACAGAACGAACGGTCTCTGTTCGGCTTCCTGCTTTCGTCCGAACCCTTCGGCTTGCAGGCCTTCTCGACGCGAGGCGCGGAGGCGTCAGAATGGTACGGCCTGCCCGAGTTCTACGACTATGTGCGCGCGATGTTCGGCCACGGCCTGGCGGGCGCCAGCTATCAGTCGAACTGGCTGCGCATCTCCGCCACCGTGGACACGGCTCATGACCTGACGTCGCTCGAACTGCGGAGCCTGAAATGCATCGCTGTCCTGAGCCTGCTGGATTCGCCGGAACTGCCCGCCACCGACATCGCGATCCGGGCCTGTATGAGTCCTGCCCGGCCAGCTGACGTGGATCATGCCCTGACCGGTCTGGTGGATCGGGGGCTGCTGTTCCGGCGGGGAAGACTGGGCGGCTATCGCCTTTGGCCCAACACCTCTGTCAATCTTCACACCGAACTGGAGGCGGCTGAGCGGGCCGTGGGAGAGGTCGAAGTCGTCGGTGCGGCCGTTGCGGGCCTGCTGTCTCCCGACCCGATCCTGGCGCGGCGGCACTACATCGAGCGCGGGACGCTGCGCTACTTCGAGGTGCGCTACACGCCATTCTCCAAGGCGGCCGAAGCGGCCAAAGGGCCGACGGCCGCAGATGGTCTGGTGCTGGTCGTCCTGGCCGACACGAAGGAGGAGGAGGCGCGGGTTCGCGATCTGGCGCAGACGAGCGAGATCGCGGGCGACGATGGTCTGGTGATCGGCGTGACTCGACCTTTGGCGGCGCTCGCGGGCGATGTGAAGGCCCTGCTGGCGTGGAGATGGGTCAAGGCCCATACGCCAGAGCTCGCCCATGATCCCTATGCGGCGTCCGAGGTGGTCCGGCAGATCAGCGCCGGTGAGAGGGCCCTCGATCAGGCGCTCGGCGTGTCCGCGGCCCTGCGCCGGCGGGGCGGCGGAGGGGTGCGTTGGATGTGCCAGGGCGAGGACCTGGAAACGGACCAGGGCCTGTCCCATCGACTGTCGGAGCTCTGCAACGTCCGCTTCGCAGCAGCTCCAACGATCAGCAACGAACTCCTCAATCGAAAGCAGCTCAGCAGTCCCGCCGCCGCCGCACGGATGCGCCTCATCGAGGCCCTCTACGCCGCGCCCGAAGCCCGATATTTCGGCATCGACGCGACGAAGGCGCCGCCGGAGAAGTCCATGTTCCTCTCGGTCATCCAGGAGGGGCGGCTCCAGGCGGAAGGCCTGGGCGGGGGCTATCATCTCACCCTCCCGTCTTCGGGTGACGATCCTCTGAACCTGAGACCTTCGCTGGACGCAATCGAGCAGTTGCTGTCCGGCGCGCAGGGAGACCGGATCGGGGTATCGACCGTGTTCCGGCGATTGGCGGAGATGGGCGTGCGCGCGGGCGTCGCCCCGCTTTTGCTCGCCTTTGTCATGAAACTGCGGTCGCACGAGCTCGCCATCTATGAGAACGGCACCTTCCGTTCGGCCTTCGCCGGCCCGGACTTCGTGCGCCTGATCAAAGCCCCGACAACGTTCGAGATCCAGCTCTGCCGCATCGAAGGCGTTCGGGGCGAGGTGTTTGCGCGGCTTGTCGCCGCCTTCGCGGATCCGGAACGGGTTGAACGCGCCCAGATCCTTGACGTGGTCCAGCCGCTGGCGCGGTTCGCCGCCCGGCTCCCCGATTACAGCCGCAAGGCCGGCCGCCTCTCCCCGGAGACGGTTCGCGTCCGCGACGTCCTGCTGACGGCGACAGAGCCTGCGGGTCTGCTGTTCCGGGATTTGCCGGCAGCCTGTGGTCTTGAACCTTTCGGGGAAATGACCCCCGAGACCGAAGGACGGTCGGACCTCTTTGTCGCTCGCCTTCAGGCGGCGGTCGAAGAGTTGCGGATGGATTACGCCCGGCTGCTGCAGCGCATCATCGACACAGCGGCTGCCGCGCTTGCGCTCGACGGCGACTTCGACCGGGCGCGGATCGCGCAAAGGGCGGCGCGGGTCGCAAACCTCGCTGTGGCCCCCCGGTTGCGCACATTCGCCCTGCGTCTGCGGGACGCCAACACCAGCGACGAGGCGTGGGCGGAGGCTCTGGGCAGCTTCCTGATCGCCAAGCCGCCCGCGCGATGGGGAGCGACGGACGAAGCGCGTTGCCTGGACGAGCTTTCCGCAGTGTCCCAGCTCTTCCACCGCGTCGAGACCGCCGCGTTCGAGAATGGCGTCGATGGCGAGACCGACGGCCTGCTGGTCAAACTGACCCAGGCCACCGGTGACGACCGCGGCCTGGTCATCCGATCTGGAGCCTTGAGCCGCCCTGCGCTGGCGGCGGTCGAGACCATCCGTAAGACCCTGGAAACACGGTCGCAGGCCGAGCGTCTGCAGATCCTGGCGGAACTGCTATGGACTGACCTTCCGCAGGATGCGGTGGAAGCCCAAGACCGGAAAGTCGGAACCGCATGACGAATTGGACCGATCATCTTCTCGGCGGCGACGGGGAGCCGCCCCGCCACATCCTCAGCCTCTCGGGCGGCAAGGATAGCGCGGCCCTGGCCATCTACCTGCGCGACCGGGTTCCCAACATCGAATACATCTTCCACGACACGGACAAGGAGCTGCCGGAGACCTACGACTATATCGCCCGCCTGGAAGCCATCCTGGGCAAGCCGATCGTTCGGACGACCCCTCAGGATTCATTCGACCACTGGCTGACGGTCTATGGGGGCATGTTGCCGTCGAACCATCGGCGTTGGTGCACCAAGATGCTCAAGCTGAAGCCTTTCGAGGCCTATGTTGGCGATGGCCCGGTGGTGAACTACGTCGGTTTGCGAGCCGACGAGAACCGCACCGGGTACATCAGCACCAAGCCGAACATCCTGCCCGTCTATCCCTTCCAGGACGACGGACTGGTCCGGGCCGACATCATCCGGATTCTGGAAGACTCCGGTTTGGGTCTTCCGCCCTATATGGACTGGGGTCGCTCTCGCTCCGGCTGCTTCTTCTGCTTCTACCAGCAGAAGATCGAATGGGTCCGCCTGCTGGAGAACCATCCGGACTACTTCGCACTGGCGATGGAGTACGAGGAAAAGGCCGTTCTGGTGGGGGACCAGTTCTACTGGTCCAAGACCGAGTCGCTTCGGCAATTGGCCCAGCCCGAGCGTATCGCGGCGATCAAGGAGAACTGGGAGAAGAGCGAAGCCCGCCGAAAGGCCAATCGCAAGAACATCTCCTTGGCCGAGACTCTGGGCGGACTGGAAGCCGAAGACGATCCGCACCTCAGGGACGGCTGCTTGGTGTGCTCGATTTGAAGTTTCCGCGCCGGTTGGGTTAATCACCCATCAAGGCTTGACCCTGCGATAGTAAAAGCGGGGCCGTGACGTTGATTCTCCGGGGCGCACCTGTGCGGCCGGAGACGGTCGCGTCCGTCGCATCGCAGGTTCGGGATCTTCAGTATGGCCTTCAAGGTTTCGGCGCGGATGGTTCTGGAGCTGGGCGCCGAGCTGATCAGCTCCGACGCCGTCGCCCTGTACGAACTGGTCAAGAACAGCGTCGACGCCGGCTCCCCGACCGTTGAGGTCCACGCTCAGGTGGTCCTGCGCAAGACCTTCTACGACGAGGCCCTGGAAGCCCTGGCGGACAAGGCTCCTGATATCGGCGCGATCCGAGCCGGGCTGATTGCCAATCTCGAGACCTCCGCCCCCGCAGCTGCGCGCCGTGATTTTCAGGACCGTCTGCTGAAGGCCGAGAACGAGGCGGCCAGCTTCGCCAAGGCGCTCGCCCAAGCCTATCATGATCTTAACTGGATCGAGGTCCGCGATCGCGGTCACGGGATGTCAGGCGAAGAGCTGGAGTCCATCTTCCTGACCATCGGCACGCGGTCGCGGCGGAGCGAAAAGGTCGGCGATGACGGGCGGTTCAAGGATCCCCGACACACAATCCTGGGCGATAAGGGCGTGGGGCGACTGTCCGCCATGCGGCTTGGTGACCATATGACGGTGACGACCTCGCGCGCCGGCGAGGCCTCGTTCAATATCCTGGATATCGACTGGACGCGCTTCTCCCACGACTCGTCGGCCCTTATCGACGACATCGACATCGCTCCAACCAAAGGCACGGCCAAGCCGGATCCCGACAGCCAGGGCACGCGAATCCTGATCCGCGATCTGTCGGGTGACTGGGACGTCGGCGTATTTCGCCGAATGGTCGAGGAGCAATTCAAACGGATCGTCGATCCCTTTCCGACGTCGCGCGGCGCTCCTGGCTGGCGCGACCCTGCGGAACTCTTCGACCTGAGGTTCAACACCCTGGTGTTCGAGATCCCTGAGATTCCCGACTGGGTCCTGGGCCAGGCTCACGCGGTGGTCACCGCCGACTATAGCTATGATGCGGATGGAGCCGCCCGCCTGAGGGGCCACATCCGCTACGGCCTGCGCGAACGGGAGACACCGTTCGAGCTGGTGGAAGCCGAACTGATAAGCCTGACCGACCCCATCGCCGACCGCTTGATCCGCACGAGCGTCGCGACCCTTCGCGGCCTGGGGCCGTTCTCGGTCCGGTTTTACTGGTACAACCGGCGCATCCTCAAGGAGACCACGGTCGACGGGGGTGTGAAGACGCGCAAGGCGGTGCTGGACGAGGTCAACACCTGGGCCGGAGGCCTGATGGTGTTCCGCGACCATTTCCGCATCAATCCGTACGGCGGCCAGGACGACGACTGGCTGGAACTGGACAAGAAGGCGCTCGGTGCGAAGGGCTACAAGGTCAATCGATCCCAGATCATCGGGCAGGTTCTTCTGAGCTCGCGCAACTTCGCCCTGGTCGAACAGACCAATCGCGAGGGCCTGGCCGAAAACCCGTCCAAACAGGTGCTGGTGGGGATGCTGAGGCATATCCTGATTACCGAGTTCCGGCGCTTCATCGAGCGGGTCGATCGTGAAAAGAAGGTCACCGACGAGACCACCACGGACGATCTGGACAAGCTGATCGAGCAGGCCAGCAGCAAGGTCGAGCTGAAACTGCTCGAGCTGCGCCGCATTGCACCCGAACACTCCGCAGATCTGGAGGAGCTTCAGAGGCTGGTGGTCGGGCTGGGACGGCTGGTCGATCAGGCCAAGGTCATGGCGCAGGAGTATGAGGACGACCGCTCGAAATTCGTCCATCTCGCCGGTATCGGTCTCATGGTGGAATTCATTCTTCACGAGATCGGGCGCGCCACTCATTCGGCCTTGCGGGTGATGGAGGAGATCGATTCCAGTCGGCTGGACCGAGCGGAGGCCGCTTCCCTGCGCGTCCTATCCGGCCAGTTGTCGACCCTGATCAAACGCGTCGACACGCTGGATCCCTTGAGCACCTCGCGCCGCCAGACCAAAGAGGTCTTCGACCTGACCGAACTGGTCGAACAGGTGATCGACTCGCGCTCACAACAACTCGCGCGGCATGGCGTTACCCTTGTTCTGGACCGGCCGTCTGGCCCTTTCCGGATCAAGGCCGTGCGCGGAATGGTCCTCCAGATCATCGAGAATCTGTTCGAGAACGCCGTCTATTGGCTCAAGATCGAACAGCGTCGCGTGCGGGGGTTCGAGCCGACGATCTCCATCCGCCTGGATCCCGTCGCCAGGGAGATGCTCTTCTCCGACAACGGGCCGGGCGTGGCGGCGGCGCGCGCTGCGGAAATCTTCGAACCCTTCGTGACCTCCAAGCCGCCGGGGCAGGGGCGGGGTTTGGGTCTCTATATTTCCCGCGAGATGGCGCGATACCACGACTGGGAGTTGTCGCTCTCAACGGAGCAGCTTAACGACGAAGGACGGTCCGCGACGTTCGTGGTCGAGATGGGGGCAGCCCAATGAGCGTTGCGGCTCTGAAGGCGATTTGCGATGCGCGGGAAATCCGCAAGATCGCCATGGTGGACGATGTCTTCGACACGCCCTCCGTCAATGAACTGGACAGAACCCGGTACATCGAGTTTCGCAAACGATTCACGGCCGAGGAGCCCCTGCGCCGCGCCATCCAGTGGGTGGCGGGCGCCGCCGCCATTGTCTTGCCCACCTACGACAACCTGGAAGAAGCTCAGCTGACGCCGCTCTGGAAGGCGCTCTGGCATTCCCAGATCGGCGGACGACGGCTTTCGCCCGATGTACGGGCTGCTCTGAGAGATCTCTTCACCGACCACGGCCATGATGTGGTCGGCATGCTCGATCTCGTCGTCGAACTACTGGGTCTGTTCCATAAGGACCTAGGGCGGGTGGTCACCGTGCACGGGACTGCCTTCGATCCTGACGCGGTCTCGCGTGCCGATATCGTCCTGGTCGATTTCTTCCTCGGGCAGAACCTGACCAAGGCGGAAGCGCTCGAACGGTCGTCGGCAGCGGTCGAGGCGATCGTCAAACAAGCCAGATCGGCTGGACGGGAAACCCCGTCCTTTCTCCTGGTCTCAAGCCGGCCGGAAGAGATCGACATAGGCGCCTTCCGTACGCGATCGGCCTTGATGAAGAGCCGCTTCCGGCTTTTCCCGAAAGCTGCGCTCAAGAGCGAGAACGTCGCCGAACTCGTCAATCTGCATGACCTGGTGGACGCCTCCGATCGGGCCGCGATCATCGAGGATCTGATCGGCGACTGGCGTTCGGGCGCCCAGAAGGCCATCGAAGGCGTACACGCCAAGATGCTCGAGCTCGATATCTCCGATCTCGTCTATCTGGATTGTTTCCGGCTCACCCATGAAGGGACGACCATCGGCAACTACCTCCGCTGGTTCCTGACGGCCTCCCTCCACGCACGCGTCACTGGAGAGCTTGATCGGAAAACCTGGAAGAAGGCGGACGGCATGCGTCTGTTCAGCGTGCTCGACGAGAGCGGGCAGCTTGACGCCGACGCCCTAGTCAAGACCTTCGACGGACCGAGCGACGTCATCGCCAGCGCCTATGGCGACATTCTGTTCGATCAGACCCGGGGCGCCGGCGCCGACGCCTTCCCCGGTCCCCTCGCCAATGTCGATCTTATGGAGGGAGATCTGTTCGTTCGCCCGACCGGTAAGGATCGGCAGGGATTCGCCAACGCGCAGATTCTGGCGGTGATGACGCCCAGTTGCGACCTCTTGCCCCGGCAGGCTGGCGGGGCTCCTGCGGCCAAGACCATCTTGTTTCTACCGGGGCGATTGAAGAAGATTTCCGACGCCGAGATGGACAAGTCCGTCACCGACGTCGATTTCGTCCGCATCAAGGAACGGGGGGTGTGGTCCGTGTTTCACATCCAATGGGATCTCAAGAGTCCGGTCACCCTGGACTGGGAGACCGCCACAAGCGTTGGCGTAGGGACAGGCTTCCGCCGCCTGGGCCGGATTCGTGATCTCTACATCCACAAAATCCGCGAGAAATTCGCTAGTTCCTTCACCCGCATCGGCACGGAGGTCGCGCCATTGTTTCCCAGGGCGAAGGCCGGCGCAGTCCATATCACCCTCGTGGAGAATGGAAGTCGCAAGACCGAACTGCTCCAGGCTTTCAAGGCCGGGGAGGGGTTGCTGTGGGAGATCGGCCCTGTCACGCTCAAGCGACCGAATGCGAATGCTGAAGAAAAGCTGCTTTACCAGGCGTCCCGAGGGCTGGCGGACCAGATCGGCGTCGCCTTGGCCGCGCTTCAGGCTCCTGTCGGCAGCGCTAGGGCCGAGGCAGTCCTGCGGTGTCAGGCGACCTTAGGGGAAATGGACAACCTGATCGCCTTCGTCCGGCCCATGAAGGCGGGGCGTCGGGGCAAGGACGGGGTCATTGAGTTCAAGGCGGCCGCAGTCCCCGGCGCAGCTGGGACGTCCCAGGCGGAAATCGTGATTATCCCTCATAAGGACAGCTGAAGGCGGACCTTTCAGTCCGCTTCTGGCGGCTCGTTCGCCGTGGACGTCGCGCGATCCAGGACCGTTTCACCTGCGGCGCGGCGGATCGGCGCCAGCAAGGTCTGACGCCACGCGCGGCTGATGCGGCGATCAAACTTGTCGGCCAGGTCGGGATGATCGGCGAACCATTCGCTCAGCGCCTCCGCAACATCGCCCCGATAGTCGGCGCGACCCAGACCATAGAGGGCTTCGATCCCGTCCCACAGGGCGTCGTCGGCCTTTAGGGACTTGCGGTAGACGGCGACCGCGTAGTGCCGCGCCGCTTCGACGAAATCGGCTTCCCAGCCGTTGAGGTTCTCGAGAATCTGACCGAGGAAGCTTCGTGCGCTTTCAAATTCAGGGTCCGCCCGCCGGTTCTCCAGGATCGCACGCAGCGCAAGCAAGACCGGCTCCACCTCGCGCTTGGCCGCCGCGGCGCCGCCGGCGCCCAGATGTTGATAAACGTCAAAATTCCAGAACGCGCCGTTGCGCCGGGTCGTGGCCCAGACTGTCCTGGGGTGGGTGGTTCTGAAGGCGCGCAGAAGCCGCACCGAGATCTGGGCGGCCAGAGCGTTGGGGGCGTCGTTCAGATTGGCGAAGATCGTCAGATCCTTGTTGACCATCTGCAAGGCCGCCATGGCCTGCGCCTGAGCCACATTGTTCAACATGTCGTCGACCGCCGTCATGGCGGATTCCAGCGCGCGCCCCTGTCCGGCGCGCAAGGCCTTGACCTTGGCCTGCAGATCGGCGGCCGGCGCTGAGGGGTCGTCACCTGTGGAATCGAAGAACTCGACGTCCACCCCCGAGAAGCCGACCTTGCCTAAGGCGTCTTCGACGTGGCCGCGCTTGATGTCGTAGCCTTCATCGACGTCGGCGGCGGCCTGCCCCCCGTCGTCGCGCATGGCCAGGGCTTCGCCGCTGCGCGCCAGAGCAAGGACCTGAAGTCGACTTTTCAGGGTGGGATCGACCTCCGTGTCCGTCATATGCTCCAGCAGGGCCTGGAGCGCGAGATCGGGCGCGCTATTGAAGCGGCTGCAAAGGACATTGAGGGTGCGCCGATCCTTGAGCCGGCGGACGATGTCCGGACGAATGGCGGACCCATCGACGCCGCGTGTATCGACCAGCTCGATCTCATAGTCGCCCTCGCCGAAGATTGGGAAGGGCACAGAGACCGTCGTGCGTCCGGGCAGGGAGAATTCGGCGTGGCGGCCATTGTTGATTTTGGAGAAGGTTTCCTTGAGCCACTGCCGGCCTGAGCGATCGTCGGCCCCGTCGAAAGCGATGTCCCGTCGGGTTCTGCGCCATAGCGTCAGGCGCGAAGCGACCTCCGCGGCGAAGTCCTCCTGATTGTCGAACTCGGCCATCAGGTCGACGGCCGGGTCCGGGGTGGGTTGACCCTTTCGACGGGGAGGGCGGGTCAGACCACACATGTTGCGCAGGGCCCGCTCGATCTCCTCGGCCGGACGGTAATCGACGGCCGGTGTCGGCGCATCCGCAGCGAGATCCTTGAGATTCCAGAGCGCGCGGGTGAAGTCCGCGACCATCCTGTAAACCTCCTCGTCGGCTTGAGGCTCGACTGACAAGGCGTAGGCCGGACCCTTTAGGACCGAAACCTCGCAGAGGGTGACGCGGCCCCCGCCGGTGTCCAGCAGGACGCCGCGCAGATCGTTTGGATGGTCCGGGTCGGCGAGCAGGCCGGCCTGACAGCAGGCAGCGGTGGTCTTGCCCACGCCGATGTCGCCGATCCACGTGACGGTATGGCGCAGGTTCCGCAGATAGGCGGCGAGATCCTGGATGCGAAGTTTGAGGAGTTCGGCCTGGCCCGCCACGGCCTGCGGCACGTCGTCGTCGGCAAGGAAGTTCGCCAGCCGGGTCAGGGCGGACTCGGCGCGGATCAGGTGGTCGATGTCGGGGTGGTTGAGCGGAGGGCGAGGCAGATGCGTCCATGCGGCCTGGAGAAGCCGTTCGGCGCGCCGGGCGTCGCTGGTGTCGATCTGAGCGAGATAAGCGAGATAATGCTGCATATCGAAGCCTTCGGTGCCAGCTTCCAGTCTTGAGACATGAGGCTGGCTAATCGCCATCTTGGTCGCGATCTGGCCTTGGGTCAGGCGGGCCTGATCGCGGATCGCGGCGAGGAGGCGGCCGATTTCGATATTGCTGGACATGGAATGCTTGTTAGGCTTGTATATATTCCAACGCAAGAGTATGCACGTTGATATCCTGATTTCTGATATGAGTTTCAGGGTATGGATGGTATTTGAATCGAAGAATTGTGCTCGGCTATCGCTTTTCAGAAGCGAGGCCTGTTATTGGTTTTCAGAACAGGGCTGTCTGAGTCTTGGGATTTTCAGTGATGGATCGCGAAAATCAGAGAATTGCGCTGAAGTCTGCGCCGATGGCGGCCCATTATGGACCGGTTCCCGCCCAGAGCCGCCCGATTGGTTATGCGGCTCTGATTTCTCATTTCCAACTCGACGCGCCAAGGCCTGAAACGCTTTCCGCCGCCAGTGATCGGCACACCTATCGAGAACAGCCGGGTTGGCGCATCGTGACGCCCCGGTACTGGCCCGGCGACGACATCATCGCGCATCTCGAATACGCCCTGCGCGCCGAAGGTGTCGAACTGCCTGTGCTGAGCGCCCTGTTCCGCGTTCTTCCGCCTGAAGTCCTCCAGGGCTGGGTGACCGACGAGCCGACGGGGCAACATGCGCGCCGTGCATGGTTTCTGTTCGAGTGGATCACAGGCGAGCGACTGGACCTGGCCGACGCCGAGCGGGGGCCTTACGCAATGGTCCTCGATCCCGCCCGCTACTACACCATCGCCGGAGAGACGAGTCCACGTCATCGCATCCGCAACAATCTGCCAGGGACGTCGGACTTCTGTCCTCTGGTTCGCCGCACGGACCGTTTGACGGCGCTCTTGGAGGCTGACCTGGCCGAAGAGGCGCGTGCGGTCGTGCGGCGTACGGCGCCAGACCTCATGGCGCGGGCCGCCGCCTTTCTGCTGCTGGAGGATTCCAAGGCCTCCTATGTAATCGAGGGCGAACGCCCGCCGCAAACCCGCATCCAGCGTTGGGGACAGGCGATCGGCCATGCCGGACAGGCCCCCTTGACACCCGATGAACTCCTGAGGCTCCAGCGGCTGGTGATCGATGATCCTCGCTTCACCCATATGGGTTGGCGCAGGGAAGGCGGCTTCGTGGGCCGGCGCGACCGCGACACCCATGCGCCGCTACCCGAGCACATCAGCGCCCGGCAGGATCAACTCCCGCGTCTCATCGCGGGGCTGATCGCCTATGCCGATCGCAGCGAACAGGAAGGCGGAGCGCTCGACCCGGTCGTCGCTGCCGCCGCTGTCGCCTTCGGCTTCGTCTTCATTCACCCGTTCGAGGACGGCAATGGACGGATCCATCGGTGGATCGTGCATCACATCCTGGGGAGACGGGGCTTCAACCCGCCTGGCGTGGTCTTTCCAGTCTCGGCCGTCTTTCTGCAGATGCTCGAGACCTACAAGGCCGTTCTGGAGGCCTACTCGCGGCCGCGCCTGCCCTTGGTGGACTGGCGCACGACGCCGAAGTTCAATGTCGAAATCCTCAACGACACCATCGACAACTATCGCTTCTTCGACGCTACGCCGCAGGCGGAGTTCCTGGCTGCCTGCGTGGTCGAGACGATCCGCAACACCCTGCCGCGTGAAATCGACTATCTTCGCCGCTATGATCTGGCGCGCCAGCGCATCGACACCTTCGTGAGCCTGCCCGACGCTCGCTTCGATCTCATGATGGGCTTTCTTAGGCAGAATGGCGGCCAGTTCTCCAAGCGCGCGCGTGAACATGAGTTCGCCGCCCTGACACAGGCTGAGGCCGACTCCATCGAAGCCGTCTTTCAGGATCTCCTGCAGGAAGCTGAAAGCGCCACCGTGAACCCCTGATATTGCGCCAGGCGTTTGATCCTCTACGCGGCTGCTGTGCGCTTCGGAACGCGGCCTGTCGATCGCCCGTCACGGGCGAAGGGGCGCGCAGCTGACAAACAGGGGTTGCGCGTTGGAGCGGTCCGTGGCTCGTTAGGAATCGAGGTTATGTGGACTGGAGGGCGGCGTGGGCGAGCAGACGTGGCCGGAAGCACGCTTGCGAGATTTGTTCTCTCGCCTGGTCGCGGCCGGAACGGAAGACGAAGTCCAAGCCATACTCGACGCCGAAGGCCTCGATGACAGTCCGGATCGCTGGACGCCCTATGGCGACAATGAATCCTTCTACGGCGTCGTTGAGAACCAACAGGCCCACCCCGTACCGGCTCTGGTCGAGAAGATCACCAACGGCATCGACGCCATTCTCGAAAAAAAGGTCCGTGAGGACGGGATCGACATCAAGTCCAGCGCGGCGCCGGGCAGTGTGCAGGAGGCCTTAGACCGCTATTTCCCCAACCACCGCGACTGGGATGTCGGCGAGGCCCGGCGGCGCCAGTCAGGGGATTTGCAGATCGTCGCCAGCGGACCGCGTCGCGACACCTCCCTGCTGGTCTATGACAACGGCGTCGGTCAGGCCCCCGAGGATTTCGGCGGCACCTTCCTGTCGCTCCTGAGGGGCAACAAGAACGAGGTCCATTTCGTCCAGGGTAAGTACAATATGGGCGGCGCCGGCGCGATCGCCTTCTGCGGCGACCGACGCTTTCAGCTGGTCGCCAGCAAACGCTACGACGGCTCGACACCCCTGGGATTCACACTGCTCCGCCGGCATCCGCCCGAACGGGCCGCGGCCGCCGGGCGCAAGAACACCTGGTACGAATACCTAGTGTTCGACGGTCAGGTCCCGGCGATCGACGTCGGGGAACTGGACGTTGGCCTGGACGGTCGCAAATTCCAGACGGGCTCGCTCCTGAAACTCTATTCCTACCGTCTCCCCGAAGGAGCCCGGTCGGTCATCTCGCGGGACCTCAACGTCAGCCTCAACGAGTTCCTGTTTGAGCCGGCCCTTCCGTTCCTGACGGTCGACACCGAGGAACGCTATCCCCACAACAGAGGGCTCGCGACGATCGTCTACGGGCTGAAGCGTCGCCTGGAATCGGACGCCGACACCGTTGAGACCCGTTTCTCAATGGTCTCGACCACGCCGGAGTTCGGGTCTCTGGGCGTCACCGTCTACGTCTTCAAGGCGCGGTCGCGAGGGGAGAGCGTCAAGGAGACCAAACAGTACATCCAGCGAGAGTATTTCAAGAACGACATGACCGTCCTGTTCTCCCTGAACGGTCAGGTCCACGGCAGTTACACCTCCGAGTTCGTCAGCCGTGCGCTGAAGATGCCCCTGCTGAAGGACTATCTCCTCATCCATGTGGACTGCTCGAACCTTCATCTTGGAGTCCGCAACGAGCTGTTCATGGCGTCGCGCGATCGCCTGAAGGCGGGCGACAAGGCCGACGCCATCCGCAAACACCTGCGGGAGATGCTGGCGGCCAGTGAGCTGGGCGAGATCGCCAAGTGCCGCAAGGCAAGCCTCAACATGGATGGCCAGGACGCGGGCCAGATGTTGCGGCAGCTCAGCCGCAACCTCGCCATCAACGCCACCCTCAGCAGCATGCTGCGCCAGACCTTCGATCTGCCGGATCGGCCGTCGGGCGCCGCCGAGAAGCCGCGAGAGGACAGGGGGCCGCAAAAGGCCCCGCGCGAGGCGCCGCCCTTCGATCCCCAGCGCTATCCATCGGTCTTTCGCGTCCGGGGCGGCGACGGTCAGGAGGGTGGGCTCAGGCTGTTCAAACTTCCGCTCGGCGGTAGCCGGACCATCTCATTCGCCACCGATGTCGAGAATGACTATTTCGACCGCACCGACGACCCGGGCGACCTCAAGCTCGTGGTCATGGCGCCCCAGGCGGCATCGACGGGCGGCGGAGACGCTAACAGTCCGTCGGCCGAAGGCGACCTTCTAAGCGTGACGCGATCCAGTCCGACCGAGGGCGCGATCAAGGTTGGGGTGCGCGCCTCTGCGGAGGTGTCGGTCGGGGACATGATCGAACTTCGTGCGGCCCTTTCGAGCCCGACGGGCGATCTGGCCGAGACGGTCCTGGTTCGCATCACCGATCCGGAGAGGAAGCCGCCTGCCAAGGCTCCCGAGGAGGAGCCGCCGCTCGGTATCCCCGAGCTCGTCCTGTGCTCGCGAGAGGGCGGAGAGGGGCGGAAATCGTGGGAAGACCTTCAGGAGGCTGGCCTGGAGATGGGCCATGGCGTGGTCGTCCAGCCCTATGTGGAGGACGACAAGCTCGCCAGGATCTATGTCAACGTCGACAGCGCCGTGCTCAAGGACTTCAACCGGTCGGCCAAATCGACCGACGCTGTCGAACTGGCCGAGAAGCGCTATGTCAGCACCGTCTATTTCCATACCCTGTTTCTGTTTGCGGCGACGAAGTCGCGCAAGTACGCGCTGCAGCAGGAGAAGGGCGAGGACAGCATCGACGTCGAGGTGGCCGATTATGTCGCTGACCTCTTCAGCAGTTCTTACGCCCAGTTTCTTCTGAGTTTCGACACGGCTGACCTCATCGATGCGCTCGGGTGATGAAAGATCCACTCGACGCTTTCGGGCTCGCCTACCGCGCCTGTGAACTCGTGTTCTTCGTCGGCGCCGGCGCATCATTCCGGTCTCATGTTCTGAGCCCCGTCGTTTTCCGGAACCCAGTTTCTGGGGATCCAGCCCGAGGTGTCTAGGAGCAGTTGCTGGCGATCTGTCCGGATATCGAAGTCCTGGGTTTGTGGTGGTTCGTGTCGCTCGTATGGCTCGCCGGCCGGGGCCGCTCGCTTTCGCCAACGCCAAGCCCGGATGTCACTGCTAGGGTATTGCGCTAGGTAGAGGTGTCCGCGGGAGTCGTAGGCAAAGCAAAAACCGCATCGCTACAGAGCGTCGAAAGCCAGTTGTCCCGGCTACGGGCTAGGCTGTCGCCCCCCATTTGAATCACATGAACTGCTGTGAACAGCGTTGGAGTGATTGATAGTCAATAATGTTTTGTGCCCCCGGTGTGCCCCCGGAACTGTCTTCTGCAAATTTTGCAGCGCTAAGTCATTGAAAAGATGGTGCCGGCTGCAGGAATCGAACCCGCGACATCCAGTTTACAAAACTGGCGCTCTACCAACTGAGCTAAGCCGGCCCGCACGGGCGGTGAGCGGCCCTTATGTCCAGCCTCGCGCCCGGACGCAAGGCGCCAGCGCAAGCTTGCGGGGAATCCGACGTCTGACGCCGAAAACAAGTTGAGGTTCGACTATGGTAACCGGTGTCTTTTTGCGGCCGTTGTTGTAGGCTTGTTGGATCAAGATCGAGAGGCGAACCAAGCCTCCGCCACGAGGCCACGAGGAACGCTATGGTTCATCCGCTCAAACTGAACCCCGATCGCCTGCTTCCGGCGGACGCCGACACCCGGACGATCGCGCGCCGTCTGTATGGCGAGATCAAGGGGCTGCCGATCATCAGCCCGCATGGTCATACGGACCCGAGCTGGTTTGCGTTGAACGAACCCTTCGCCAATCCGGCCGAACTTCTGATCACGCCCGACCACTACGTCTTCCGCATGCTGCACTCGCAGGGCATGGCGATGGAGGATCTGGGCGTGCCGCGCGCCGATGGCGGGCCGGTCGAGACCGATCCGCGCAAAATCTGGCGGCGCTTCGCCGAGAACTATCATCTGTTCCGCGGGACGCCTTCGCGGATGTGGCACGACTGGGTCTATGCCGAGGCCTTCGGCATCGACGTGCGGCTGTCGGCCGAGACGGCCGACCACTATTACGACGTAATCGATGCGGCCCTGAAGACCGACGCCTTCAGGCCGCGCGCCCTGTTCGATCGCTACAATATCGAGGTCCTGACGACGACCGAGAGCCCGCTCGACACGCTGGAGCATCACAGGACCATCGCAGCCTCGGGCTGGAAGGGAAGGGTGCTGACCGCCTATCGCCCGGATCCGGTTCTGGATCCCGACTATGAAGGCTTCCGCGACAATCTGAAAATCCTGGCCGAACAGACCGGCCGCGACACCCTAAGCTGGGACGGGTACCTGCAGGCCCTGCGCGACCGGCGCGCTTTCTTCATCGAAATCGGCGCCACCTCGACCGATCACGGCCACCCGACAGCCTTCACTGCCGATCTGCCCAAGGCCGAAGCCGAAGCCCTGTTCCGGCGCGTCTCGACCGCCGCCGCCAGCGCCGCCGACGCCGAACTTTTCCGCGGCCAGATGCTGACCGAAATGGCCGCCATGTCGGTCGAGGATGGTCTGGTGATGCAGCTTCACCCCGGCAGCTTCCGCAACCACTCGGCCACCGTCTTCAACCGCTTCGGCCGTGACAAGGGCTGCGATATCCCGACCCAGACCGATTACGTCCGCGCGCTGAAGCCGCTGCTGGATCGGTTCGGCTCGGACAGCCGTCTGTCTCTGATCCTGTTCACCCTGGACGAGACCACTTACAGCCGCGAACTCGCGCCGCTCGCCGGCCACTATCCAGCGCTGAAACTGGGGCCCAGCTGGTGGTTCCACGACAGTCCAGAGGGGATGCGTCGCTTCCGCGAACAGGTCACCGAAACGGCCGGCTTCTACAACACCGTCGGTTTCAACGACGACACCCGCGCCTTCCTATCCATACCCGCCCGCCACGACGTGGCGCGGCGTATGGACTGCGGCTTCCTGGCCAAACTGGTGGTCGAGCACCGGATGGAGGAGGACGAGGCCCACGAACTGGCCCACGCCCTGACCTATGGCCTGGTCAAGGCGGCCTACAAGCTGTGAGCAGACTGAATCCAGCCGCCCTGAAGGGGCTGCCCGCCGACGTCGCCGTCCCCGGCTACGACCGCGCCGAGGTGAAGACGGGTGTCGTCCATCTGGGCATCGGGGCCTTCCACCGCGCCCACCAGGCGGTCGTGTTTGATGATGCGATCAGGCGAGGCGATCCGCGCTGGGGCGTGCTGGGCGCTTCGCTTCGGTCGCCCGGCGTACGCGATCAGCTGAATCCGCAGGACGGGTTGTACACCCTGGTCGTGCGTGACGGATCGGACGAGCATCTGCGCGTCATCGGCGCCTGTGCGGGCGTGATGGTGGGGCCGGATGACCCCGCCGCTCTGGTCGCCGCCATGGCCGACGCCGATGTCCATATCGTCACCCTGACTGTGACCGAGAAGGGCTATCGCCTCGACCCGGCGACCGGCGACCTATTGCTGGACGACCCCGAGGTGGCGGCGGACTTGGCAGACATCGCCGCCCCGCGCACCGCGCCCGGCTTCATCGTCGCGGCTTTGCAGGCGCGAAGGGCGGCGGGGCGGAAGCCCTTCACCGTCATCAGTTGCGACAACCTTCCCCACAACGGCAAGCGGATCCGTGCCGGGGTCATCGCCATGGCGCGCCGGATCGATCCGTCGCTGGCGGACTGGATCGAAGCCGAGGGCGCCTTCCCCCAGACGATGATCGATCGGATTGTCCCGGCGACCACCTCCGACGACATCGTTCGCCTGACCGCGCGTCTCGGCGTCGAGGACCGGGGCATGGTCAAGGCCGAACCCTTCACCCAGTGGGTGATCGAGGATTGGTTCGCGGGCGAGCGGCCGGACTTCGCATCTCTAGGCGTGCAGCTGACCGACGCGGTCGAGCCTTGGGAGGACGCCAAGCTGCGCCTGCTGAACGGCGCACACTCGGCCATCGCCTATCTGGGCGCCCTGTCGGGCTATGAGCACGTCCACGAAGTCGTGGCCGTTCCCGGCTTCCGCGCCTATGTCGAGGCTCTGTGGGACGAGGCCGAAACGACGCTGAACCCGCCGCCGGGTCTGGACATCCCCGCCTATCGCGAGGCGCTGATGGGACGGTTCTCCAATGCGGCCCTCATGCATCGCACCCGCCAGATCGCCATGGACGGCTCGCAAAAGTTGCCTCAGCGACTGCTGGCCGGGGCCGCCGAACGTCTGGCGACGGGGCAGGGTATCGATGCCATGGCCTTGGGCGTCGCCGCCTGGATGAAGTGGCAGTTGGGCGTGACCGAAACGGGCGAGACGATCGTCGTCGACGATCCTCTGGCGGGCAAGACCTGCGAACTATTGGCCGATGCCCACACTGATCAGGCGCGCGTTTCGGCCTTGCTGAGCCTGTCCGCCGTCTTCCCGCCCGCGCTGGCCGCTGACGACCGGTTCGCCGCAGCAGTCACGTCCGCCTATCTGTCGCTCAGCCAGAACGGCGCCGTCGAGGCCGCGCGTCTGGTCGCGGAGTGAATCTATGTCTCGCGTCCTGATCCTGAACCCCGCCGACGACGTCGCCATCGCCCTGGACGACATCGCCAGCGGCGATACGCCCGATGCTCTGAACGCGCCGGCGCGCGCCGACATCCCCACCGGCCACAAGATCGCCCGTCATGCGGTGGAGGAGGGCGGTCTGGTCCGCCGCTACGGTCAGGTGATTGGGCGCGCGAAGGTCGCCATCGCGGCCGGCGATCACGTCCACGTTCATAATCTGGCCATGGCCGAGGATGGGCGTGAAGCTGAGGTGGGGGCCGACTTGCGTCCGCCGGCGCCGTCGTCTGGCGCGACGTTCAACGGCATCGTTCGCCCGGACGGTCGAGTCGGCACGCGCAACTACATCGGCGTCCTGACCAGCGTGAACTGTTCGGCCACTGTGGCGCGCCGCATCGCCGACGCCTTCCCGGACTCCAGTCTGCCTGCGGGCGTCGATGGCGTGGTCGCATTCACCCATCAGGGAGGTTGCGGCGGCTCGTCACTCAGCAGCGACGTGACGCTGCTGCAGCGGACTTTAGCGGGCTATGCAAAGCATCCGAACTTTCATGCCATCCTGATCGTGGGTCTGGGCTGTGAGGCCAATCAGATTCCCGCCTGGCTGGCTAACGAAGGCCTTCAATCCGGCCCGCGGCTGCGCGCCCTGACGATCCAGGAGGCGGGCGGCACGGCCCGGGCGATCGAGGCCGGGATCGACATCGTTCGCGACCTGGTCGCCGAGGCGGCGCAAGTCCAGCGCCAACCTGTTTCCGCATCTCACCTGACTGTCGGTCTGCAATGCGGCGGTTCAGACGGCTGGTCCGGCGTCACCGCCAATCCTGCCTTGGGCGCAGCTGTCGACCTGCTCGTCGCGCATGGCGGCTCGGCCATGTTGTCGGAAACGCCCGAGATCTGGGGTGCGGAACATCTGCTGCTGCGGCGCGCGGCGTCTCAGGTCGTGGCGGACAAGCTGAATGCGCGCCTGCAATGGTGGCGCGACTATGCGGACCGCCACCAGATGGAGCTGAACAACAATCCGTCGCCGGGCAATCTGAAAGGCGGTCTGACCACTATCCTCGAGAAATCTTTGGGGGCGGTGGCCAAGTCCGGTTCGAGCCCGCTGAACGAAGTGATCGGATACGCCGAACCGCTTCAGGCCAAGGGCCTCAGCTTCATGGACAGCCCCGGTTACGACCCGTGCTCGGCCACGGGCCAGATCGCCTCGGGCGCCAATCTGATCGTCTTCACCACCGGCCGGGGCTCGGTCTTCGGCGCCAAGCCCGCCCCGTCGATCAAGGTCGCCTCCAACGCCAAACTGGCGAACTGGATGGACGAGGACATGGACATCGACGCCTCGCCCATCCTGACCGGGACCAGCCTGGCCGAGGTCGGCGAGGTCATCTTCCAGAAGATGCTCGATGTGGCCTCAGGCGAGCCGTCCAAATCCGAAGCCCTCGGCATCGGCGACAATGAGTTCGTTCCCTGGCAGGTCGGAGCGTATCTCTGAACCGCGGAGGGCTCTGAATAAAAGGAAGGCCCGGAGCGGTTGGCTCCGGGCCTTTAGTTTGTCACGCTGGAGGCGTCAGGGAGGGAAGCTCAATACTTCCAGCGCAATCCCACGGCGATCTCTCGGCCGGTGTGACGGTAGTCGGACACGCGGTTGGTCACGTCGACATAACGGTCGGTATAGGCGTCCGTCAGATTGATGCCTTCAAGCGAGAAGGTCAGGTTCGGCGTGAACTCGTAGGACATCGAGGCATCGACATTGGTGGTGTCGTTGACGCCTTCTTCGGAGTTGCCGTTCGCGCCGGGGAAGGACAGCAGATACTGGCTGCGGTGTGCGATCGAAACGCGGGCCTGGAACGGGCCATCCTCATAATACAGGGTCGCGTTGGCGGTGTTCTTCGACTGGCCTGTCAGGCGGTTCTTGCCGGCCGTGCCGTAGCTGACTTCGGAATCAACCCAGGTGACGTTGCCGGTGAAGCCGAAGTTGGACCAAAGGCCAGGCAGGAAGGTGAAGGGTTGCTGATATTGGATTTCGATCCCCTTCAGGGCCCCGCCTTCGCCGTTCAGGCGGCGCGTGACCTGGAAGATGTCGGTCGGGCTTGCAGCGCCCTGAAGCAGTTCGTTGGGCAGGCCCAGCTGGTTGTAGGGGATGCCGACGGTTTCGGATGTGATGAAGCTGTCGATGTCCTTGTAGAAGACGGCGGCGGCCAAAAGGCCCTCAGTCTGGAAATACCACTCGACGGAGAAATCGTAGTTGGTGGCGCGGAACGGATCGAGAAGCGGGTTTCCGTAGGAGACGGTGCGGGTTGTCGGTGAGACGCTGCCGCCCGGGGTCAGATCGCCGAGAGTCGGACGCGACATCACCTTGGCGGCGCCCAGGCGAATCACGACGTCGTCACGCGGCTCCAGCGCCAGATTGAAGGACGGCAAGACGTCGTCATAGTCGTTGTCGGTCGTGACATAGTCATAGGTCGTGACCGGCGGCGTCCCCACTGCGATGGTTTGCCAGCCTTTGGCCGTGACCTCGGTCTGGGCATAGCGGATGCCCGCATTGCCGCGCAGGACCATACCTCCAACAGTCGTATTGAAGTCGGCTTGAAGGAAGACGCCCTTATCCGTTTCGTCCACTTCACGCTCGCTGCGATTAGGGACAAGGGGATCGTCATAGAAGCTGAGGAAGTCAGCAATCTTGGAAATGTCCGGAACGATGAAGCTGAGGTCCGAACCTGCGCCGGCGCTTACACCGTCCCCGATGCTGACGACGCGTCCGATGCTGTCGACCCCGGTAAGCCGATCGGCGCCGGTCGGAGACGTTTTGGTCCGCGTCAGGCCGAAGGTCTCGAACCCATAGGTGCGATACTCGCCGCCGATCTTGAAGGTCAGGGAGTCGGACCAGTCGTACGCCAAGGAGCCGGCGCCGACCTTATTGTCAAAGTTGCCGCCGGCGTTGCTGCGCGTCGCATTGACCAGGGTAAAGCGCTGGCCCGAAGTGACGTCAAAGCCGTAGTTGATGCGCGGCCGGCGATCATCCTCGCGGAAGTCGAACGTATAGCCGTTTACACCCGCGGCCTCGAAGGCATAGGCGACATTGAGCGGCGTGCGGGCTTCGGATCGGTTGGCGCCGACCTTCAGATTGCCATGCAAGCGGTCGCTGAAATCGTGGCGGACGTTCAGAGAGGCTTGGTAGAAGTTGCTTTCGTTGCGGGTGAAGCCGTATTCGGCGCGAACCAGCATGTTGTCGAAGACGCCGTAGGACAGGATGTTCTTGTCGGCGTCGATCGCATAATCGCGCACGACGACGCTGTTGACGTTGGCGCGACTGAACGACCAAGCTTCGATGTTGGGGCTTTCCAGTTCCGAGTTAAAGCGCGACCACAGGACGTCCAGCACCGCCTCGGTGCGGTCGCTCGGCCGCCATTGCAGCGCGCCCGTCATGCCCAGGCGGTCTTCCTGAGTATTGCCCAAGGTGTAGCGCGGGATGCGGGGATAGAAGGCGTTCAGGACGGCGTCACGTTGCGCTGTCGTGGTGCAGGGAATGCAGCCGCCGAAGTTCTGGCCGCGCCCATAGGGATTGCCGGCGGCGTTGACGTTTGTCGGGTCGCCCTTCTGCCAACGCGTCGTGTTGAAGCTGCCCAGGATTGGCGACCGCTCGGAATAGGCAATTGACACCAGGGCGCCGAAAGTTCGGTCCTCGTTCGACCAGCTGAGCAGGCCCGCGAGCCGCGGCACCGTCTTCTCAGACAGATCATTGTACGAACCCTGTACAGACAGGGCGGAGTTCAAACCGCTGCCGCCGAAGTCCAGGGGGCGACCCGTCTGCAGATCGACCGTGGCGCCCAGCGAGCCCTCCTCGATCTCGGCCGATTGCGTCTTGCGAACCTTGATGCTGTTGAACAGTTCGGACGCGAACATCGAGAAGTCGAAGCTGCGGTTGCGGTTGCCGCCAGACGCAGCCTGGGCTTCCAGGCCGTTGATGCGGGTGCGGGTGAAATCGGAACCCAAACCACGCACCGAGATGGTGGTGCCCTGGCCGTTGACGCGGTCGATAGTCACGCCGGGCAGGCGCTGGATCGCTTCGGCCAGGTTCTGATCGGGGAAGTCGGCCATGTCTTCAGCCAGGATGGCGTCCACCGCTCCGGCTTCGCGGCGCTTGATGTTCAGCGCCTGTTGCAGGCTGGACCGGAAGCCGGTGACGACGATTTCATCGACCACGGTTGCATCTTGGGCGGCGTCTTGCGTGACGGGTTCTGAGGCAGGAACCGCCTGAGCCGCAGCCGCCGACGCACCCATCAGGGCCGCCAGGGATACGCCAACCGCGCACAGAGTCCGGGTGTTGATCCGTCGCATTCGTTCTCTCCCCATCCCGGCGTCCATCTGGCACCGGTGTCATTTTGTGGCATGCTGTCGCGTATATTCGGATTGGCGACGTGCCGTTTATTGCAACAGCTTCCCGCATTTTGCAACAAGATGATGTCGGGACGAGAGATTCCGCTGAGTATGTCGATAAATCCTCGACATCTCAGGCTTTAGGGTCCGAGCGATTGGCGATGTTTCTAAGCGCCACGGTCGATTTCGACAGCATAGACGTGGTTGGCGCCATGCATGTTCGACACAAAGACGATCCATTTTGCGTCCGGCGTGAAAGTCAGATTCGGCTCAAGCCGGTAGTCGTGGTTGGACAGATCCACGAGCCGCTCAGAGCGCAGATATTCGACGAAGATCTGGTTGTCCTTGTCGCTGGACGGATCTTCATCGACGATCGGTTCGGGGCGCAGCAGGACCAGCCATTTACCGTCGGGCGCATGAGCGACCATGTCGCCGTCGCCGCCGTCGCCAGCGAACAGACGGCCGTCCGGCGAGACATTGTAATGGACCGACCAGTCGTTCTGTTCGACCCGACGATAGACCCGGCGGCCCGTTTCCAGATCGACTGAGGCGACCCAAAAGACCTGGCCGCGCGGGGTTTGCAGGTCATAGAGCACCTGTTTGCCGTCCGGGCTGAACCATTCGTGGCCGAAGATTTCGAAGTTCATCGTCCGCTGATGGGTCTTTCTCAGGCCCGTGCCATCGGCGCGGATAGCCCACATTCGATCCACGCGGTGCCAGGGGCCTTCATGGCAAAAGATGATCTGCTGGGGGTCGGTTGGCGAGAACTGAGTATGGCCGATCCATTCGTTGGTCTTGTGGATCACGCATCGCTCGCCCGTCGTCAGGTCGATAACGAAGATTTCCATCGGATAGCGCGCGGCCCAGCGTTGAAGCATCCGGACGCCCTTGGCGCGGGCGAAGTTCAGCGGCTTTCCGTCCGGGCCGTTGGCCTCATATTCGGCCTGGTCGAAGCGACGGTTGCGGGGGTCGGGCACGGTCGGCTGGAGGGGTTGGCTGTCATAGGCGACGAAGCCCAGCAGCAAAGTCTCATCCGCATTGACCGAGTTGATCTGGCCGTTCGAAATCCGGCCGATCTCGCGACGCTGCTTGGTGTCGACGTCGATGACGAACAGGGTCTTGGCGCGGTCCATCAACTGGCCTTCGCCAGGCGCGGTCACCGAATAATAGACGTTGCGCCCCTTGCGGCCCGTGAACATCAGGTCGGCGTCATGGTCGGGGACCAGAACATCGACGGCCCAGGTCGCCAGATTGACGGTCGAGATGCCCTGAGGTGTCGAGATGACCATCAGGTCGGGCGCCCCAACCTTCTTGGGTAGGAACATGTTCTTGTAGAAATAGGGCTTCCCGCCCCCGCCATCGGGCGAGACGCGGCGTATGCGATGGCCGGTCTTGGGATCGACCCACTCGGTCGGCACGGGGCCGTCCCAGCGCGGCCGCTCGACCGGCGTCTCTTGAGTCGAGGGCGGGGCGGTGTTGGGCGCGGGCCAGGCGGGGATCTGTCCCGGCGCCGGTAGGACGGCCGGTGTGGCCTGCCCCTGAGCGGTCGTCGTGGCGAAGGCGCCGACGGCGGGGGCGCTGAGCAGGGCCTTCAGGGCGGTGCGTCTCGAGGTCGTCATTGGGGCGGTCCTCTCGGGTTTTTATGGATTACGGTGCGGGGGTCAGGCCTTCGACGCGGACGGTCCAGCCTTCCTTTGGGAAACCGGGCGCATGGCCGCTGGACCCGTCCCAACCTGCTGCCATCAGACCGACGGCCATCAGCAGCGACCCGTTGGACGGGAAATAGGTCTCGGCCGCGCGGCGATAGCCGGGACCATCCGGATTGACCGCCATCGTCACGCCGCCGGCGCCGGCCGAGACGGGCACCAGTTCGTCGGCGTGTTCGTCCAGGTGAACGCGCGGGGTCATCCCGGTTACGCCCCACTGATTGTTCTTCAGGTCGGTGAACAGCCAGTTCACCGCCTTGTCCGGTTCGCCAAGGCGAGCCGCCGTCATCGCCATCATTGGGAAATCCCAACCCCAAGTCTGGCGCACGTCCCAGTTCTGCTCAACCGCTTCAAACGTGCGGCGCATTGTGGCGGGATCGATCCGCGCGCCGGGAATGAAGCCATAGGCCATCAGGAAGGAGGGATGGTCGCGGTTCTTGCACTGAGCCGCCGCTGCGTGTCGGCGGCAGGGCTCGGACATGGCCGTCTCCCAGAAGTCCGGCACGCTCTCGACAGGCAGATACAGGCCGTCCCTCATTGGCGGCGGCGCGATCTTGGCCAGGGCCTGATCCCAGTCGATGCGGCGGGCCTGACCCTTGCGTTCGCGCCACTGTTGCGCGGTTTCGAGGGCCCAGCGGAAATACTCGACTTCAAACGTCGGGTTCACCGTGGTCAAAGGATCATAGTTTTCCTGCGCCGGGATCATCGGCGTGCCCAGGTTCAGCCGGCCGTCGCTTTCGATGGGCCAGGTGGCCAACAGGTCGGCGGTCGCCTCGACCACCTCGCCGTATCGGTCGAGCACGGCTGGATCCTTGTCGGCGCGCCAGACCAGTTCGGCCAAAAGGATCGGATGCGGCTGCTGCCACATGATGAAGGGCGAGACCAGGCTGGGACTATTGCGACCCTCTGGCCCCACCATCTTGGGCCACCAGGCGCCCTTGACCTGGTGACGGGCGGCCTCGGCGCGCGCGTTGTCCAGATTGCCGACGTACCAAGGCAGGCTGCGTTCAAGCATGTCGGGGTGGCCCCACATGGCCTGCCAGCCAGCGTGCCAGGGGTGCATTTCGAGGTGGAACTTGCCGTACCAGCTATTGGAGAACAGGCCTTCTTCTTGCGGCGGCAGTTCGCCGCCGCCGTTCACCGCCGACAGGTACTGCGACAGGACGACGCGACGTTCCAGTTCTGCCGCTCGCGGATCGGTCGAGCCCGTGAAATCAACGGCGCCGCCCTGGGTCCAGAAACTGTTCCAGTGTGCAGTCGTTGCCTGGACGCTGGCGGAGTAAGCAGGCGTCTTCTCAACGGGCTCTTGCTGATCGAAGCGGACCATGAGGGTCAGCCGGTCGCGACCAGCAGCGGCCACGCGGAAGGCGTCGGGGCCGCTTTGTTCGATCTTACCGGATGCGGTGATGGCGGAATAATAGGTGGTGTCGTCCAGGATGCGGCGAATGTGGACGTCGCCTGTGTCGGAGGCGACGATATTCAGGCTCTGGTCGCCATCGCTCTGGAACATCGTCGGGTCGGGATTGATGGCGGGGTTCACGCCCGGATAGCGGACCTGGACGCCGAGGCCCTGATATGAAACGAGAGGCGAGGCAATCTCGACCATGAGCATGTCCACCGTCGGGTGGACGCGGGTCACGATTTCGACCGGCTGGCCGTCGTATGTGAAGCGGCTGGTAAGGGCGCCGGACCACAGGTCCAGCGTTTGTTGCGTGTCGGCGATCTTGGCGAATTCCAGCGCTTTGCCGTCGGCGAAGGTCAGGCCGATGCGACTCAGCGAGAACCGATGCGGATTGGCCCGCAGCCAGGTGTAGGCGGGTTGCGTCTCGGCCACGGACCACGACTTCATCCAGGCATAGGGTTGTTCGCCCCGGCCCGGCACGGGCACATCGATCAGGCCGTCCTGTTCAGTATATCCGTTCGGGTTGGGAAAGCTGTGCCAGGCCCATTGGGCCATGGTCAGCAGGGGCGCGAGTTCCGAATACTGTTCCGGGAAGGTTTGAAGCCCGGTAATGTCGGCGGTGAAGCCCAGGTCGCCGTTGCCCAGCATGATCGGGGCATGGCGATCGATGGCGGTCAGGGTCACGTTGTGGCGCGTGACCAGGGCGTGGCGGTCGATCGGAGACGCCGCCGGCGCCAAGGCGGCGGTGGGCGCGACCGTTTGGGCGCAGGCGGTCGTGGAACCGGCCAACAGCGTGAAGGCGAGGAGGGCGGTGCGAAGACGCATCACTTCGCCTCCGCCTTCAGCCCCAGTCCCGCACCTTTCCAGCCGTACCAGGCGACGACGGCGAAGCAGGCGGCGGGCAGCAGGAAGGCGACATTGGCGCCGTAGAGATCGGCGATCCGGCCCATCGGCCAAGGCAGCAGAACCCCCCCGCCAATCGCCATGACCATGAGGGACGAGGCCTTCTTGGTGCCGGCGCCCAGGCCGGTCGTGCCCAAGGCGAAGATGGTCGCGAACATGGTGGACATGAAGAAGAAGACCGCCAGCAGGGCGATGGGCGAGACCTTGTCGATGCCGGCGGCGACAATCAGCGTCAGCACGACATTGATGACGCCATAGGTCGTCAGAAGCACGCGTGGCTTGATCTTCAACAGCAGGGCGGTGGCGACGAAACGGCCCACCAGATAGCCGATGGCCGCCAGCGACAGCATGAAGGCGCCCTGCTGCGAGGTCAGGCCCTCCCAGTTGTGCGTCACCAGATTGATGAAGTAGGCGCCGATGCCGACCTGGGCGCCGATGTAGAGGGCCTGGGTGATCACGCCGGCGACGAAGTGAGGCTGTTTGGACAGAGGCAGGGCGGGTGCGTCGCCTTCAACCGCGCCGCCGTGGTCGGACAGACCGGTCTCCGGCAGGCGGGCGCGCCAGACGGCAAGGGCGAACAGGACCACGCCGACGGCGATCAGCCCGTACACGATTTGGATCGAACGGGTCGCGCCGCCCAGGGCTTCGGTCGTCGTCGGGCTGAAAAAGACCGCGCCGCCGATCAGGGGACCGAAGAAGACGCCAAGCGCATTGAACGACTGGGCCAGGTTCAGCCGCTGTGAGGCCTTGGCCGGATCGCCCAGGACATTGACGTAGGTGTCGGCGCTGGTCTCCAGGATGCACAGACCGGCGGCAAGAACGAACATCGATCCGACGAAGGGCAGGAAGGCGCCTGCGCCCGCCGCCGGGATGAACAGCAAGGCGCCGATGGCGGTGACTGTCAGGCCCGACACGATGCCGAACTTGTAGCCCCGCGCATGCAGCAGCATGCCTGCCGGAATCGACAGCAGCAGATAGGCCCCGAAATAGGCGATCTGCAGCCAGGCGCTGTCAGCCTGGCTGATGCTCAGCGTCTCCTGGAAGTGCTTGTTCAGCACGTCCAGCAGGCCGTAGGCCAGGCCCCAGATCAGGAAGCAGGCGATGGCGAAGGCCAGCGGACCCTTCAGCGACCTGGCGGGCTTGGCGAACCCTCCGGAGGTGTGGGCGGCGTCGGTCTCGATGACCATGGGGATACTCTCCTGGTGTTTCTCGGGCCTTGCCGTCTTGGTGCGGCTTCGGCATATGGGTCAGATGCGATAGATCGCCTCGGCATTGCGGGCGAAAAGCCGGTCGCGCTCATCCGCCGAAAAGCCGGCCGTGATCGCGTCGAAGGCGGAATAGAAGGCGTCGAAGGTTCCGTGGACGCTCTCGACCGGAAAGTCGGAAGCGAACATGGTGCGCTCGGTCCCGAAGGCGTCGATGCATTCCAGGACGATGGGGCGGATGCTGTCGGGCGTCCACGCGCGGTCGGTGATGCCCAGGCCCGAGATCTTGATCGAGACCTGCGGCTGGGCGGCCAGCAGGCGCAGACCTGTGCGCCAGCGCTCCATCCCCGCCGCGTCCCGGTCGGTCGGCAGGCCGGCGTGGTTGACGATGATCGGAATGTCGGGATGGCGCGCGGCGATGATGGCGGCGGTCACCATCTGGGCCGGATAGAGCTGGAGGTCGAAGGACAGGCCGTGCCGCGCCAGCTTGGCGAAGCCCTCGACCCACTGCGGATCACGCAGCAGGTCGCGGTCGGTGTAGGTCTTCAACGGATCCTCGTGCCAGCAGACGATCTGGCGCACGCCGCGGACGTTCGGGCGGGCGGCGTGAGCCTCTAGCAGGGCGTCCAGGTTGGGATCCAGCATATCGGCGCCGGCGACGATGGCCTGCGGATAACCGGCCTCATCGGCGATCGATTGAAGCCAATCTGTCTCGGCCAGCTGCTGACCCATCGGCTGGCCCGCCTCGACGTGAACGATCTTGTCCACACGCCAACTGGCCGTATCGGCCAGATAGTCGTCCAGCAGATAGTTTGCGTTGGCGATGGGCGACATGTCACCCGCCGGATTGTTCGGCAGGGGATCGTCCTGAAGCCAGCCATAGCGCGCACGCGACAGGTCCCACAGGTGGACGTGGCCGTCGACGATGCGAAGGTTCGAAGCCACGCGTGCGTCCTAATAGGTCGTTCTGCCGCCGGACGTGTCGAACGTCGAGGCGGTGGTGAAGCTGCATTCTTCGGAGGCCATGAAACAGACCATGGCGGCGCTCTCCTCGACCTCGCCGAGGCGTCCCATTGGGATCTTGGAGCGCATGTAGTCGACCTGGCTCCGGGGCAGTTGCTCCAGTATCGGGCTTTCGAAGGTGGCGGGTGTCAGGCTGTTGGCGATGACGCCCTTGCCAGCCAATTCCTTGCCCAGTGATTTGGTGAAGCCGATGACGCCGGCCTTTGAGGCGGAATAGGCCGAGGCATTGGGATTGCCCTCCTTGCCCGCGACCGAGGCCACATTGACGATCCGGCCGTAACCGTTGGCCAGCATGAAGGGCACGATGGCGCGCGAGCAGTAGAAGACGCCGTTCAGATTTATGTCGACGACCCGCTTCCAGCTGTCGATGGGGAACTCCTGCACCGGCACGGTGGCGCCGGTGATGCCGGCCGAGGCGACCAGGATGTCGATGCGGCCGTCCAGCGCCTGGGCCGAGGCCTCGGCGGCGGCGGCCACGGCCTCGGGGTCTGCGACGTCCAGGGCGATCACATGGACGGCCCCGACCTCGGCGGCGGCGGCCGTCAGCGCCTCGGCGTTGAGGTCCCACAGCACGACCTTGCCGCCCTCGGCGACGATGCGGGCGGCGGCGGCCTTGCCCAGGCCCGAGGCGCCGCCGGTGACGACGGCGGTGCGGCCCGAGAACCGGTCCCGATAGGCGTTCATCGGGTCCACTCCACGAAGGTCTGGCCTTGTTCGCCCAGCTTCTGGATGCCCAGGCGCACCGTGTCGCCGGCCTTCAGATACAGCGGCGGCTTCTGGCCCAGACCCACGCCGGGCGGGGTGCCGGTGGTGATCAGATCGCCGGGCTCCAGCGTCATGAACTCCGACAGATAGGAGACGATTTCGGCGACGCCGAAGATCATGGTCTTCGTATTGCCGGTCTGCATCCGCTGGCCGTTGAGGTCCAGCCACATGTCTAGGTTCTGCACGTCGCCGACCTCGTCGGTGGTGACGATCCAGGGGCCCACGGGGCCGAAGGTGTCGCAGCCCTTGCCCTTGTCCCAGGTGCCGCCGCGCTCGGTCTGATAGGCGCGCTCGGACACGTCGTTGATCAAGACGTAGCCGGCGACGTGATCCAGCGCCTCGGCCTTGGAGACGTAGGAGGCGGGCTTGCCGATGACGATGCCCAGCTCGACCTCCCAGTCGGTCTTTTCCGAGCCGCGCGGGATGACCACGTCATCGTTCGGCCCGTTCAGACAGGTGATGGCCTTGGTGAAGACGACCGGCTCCTCGGGGATGGGCAGATTGGATTCCGCCGCGTGGTCGGCGAAGTTCAGGCCGATGGCGATGAACTTGCGGCTGCCGTTGACCGGCACGCCGTAGCGGGGCTGGCCCTCGACCAGCGGCAGGGTGGTCGGGTCGATGGCCTTCAGGGCGTCGAGCGCGGGGCCGTGCAGTTGGTCCGGCGTAATGTCGGCGATAACGCCCGACAGATCGCGGATGCGCCCCTCGGCGTCCAGCGTGCCCGGTTTTTCCTGGCCCTTGGGGCCGTAACGCAGCAGTTTCATAGTGGTGGAGGAGCTTTCGTCTTAGCGCGCGTAGGGGCGATGCAGGGCGATGTCGCGGTTCAGCTCGACACCGAAGCCGGGCGTATCTGGAACCTTCAGGCGGCCGTTTACGGGCACGGGTTCGCCGATCAGCTGCGGATGGAACATCGGCACGACCTCGTCGGCGCCGGGGGCCATCATCAGGAACTCGGCGAACGGGCTGTTATGGCGCGTCACCACGAAGTGGTAGGAATAGACCGACGAGCCGTGAGGGATCATCAGCACGCCCTTGGCGTCGGCAAGGGCCGAAATCTTCTGCAGTTCGGTCACGCCGCCGCACCAGCCCACGTCCGGCTGGATGATGTCGCAGCATTCCATTTCCAGCAGCATGCGGAAACCCCAGCGCGTGGCCTCATGTTCGCCGGTCGTGACTAGCATTCCCTTGGGGGCGTTCTTCTTCAGCGCCTGATAGCCCCAGTAATCGTCGGGGCTGAGCGCCTCCTCGATCCATTTCAGACCCAGTTTGTGGGCTTCGTGGGCCAGCCGCGTGGCGTAGTTGAGGTCCAGCGCCATCCAGCAGTCGAACATCAGCCAGAAGTCGTCGCCGCAGGCGTTCCGCATGGCTTCAAGTTCAGCGATATTCTTGTGCAGGCCTTCTTCGCCCTCGGCCGGGCCGTGGTGCAGCGGCATCTTGCCGCCGATGAAGCCCAGTTCCTTGGCTTTGTCGGGCCGCGCGCCGGTGGCGTAGAAGGTCAGTTCGTCTCGCACCGCCCCGCCCAGCATGGCGAAAACCGGCTCCTGACGCAGACGACCGAGCAAGTCCCACAGGGCCAGATCAACGCCGGAGATAGCGTTCACCACAAGGCCCTTGCGGCCATAGTACTGGGTCGAGAAATACATCTGGTCCCAGATCTTCTCGACCTCGGACGGATCGCGCCCTTCGAGAAAGCGGGCCAGGTGTTTCTCGACGATATAGGCCGCCGGTTCGCCGCCGGTCGTGACCGCAAACCCGACCACGCCGTTCTCGGCTTCGATCTCGACCACCAGGGTGCCCAGGACATTGATGCCAAAGCTGCGGCGGCTCTGGCGATACTCGGGATATCTCGCCATCGGCGTGGCGATGTGGTCGTCGATCCAGTGGTCGTCGCCCTGATCGTGATAGTCGGCGCCGCCTCCGGTTCCGTCGTTTTTCACGACGAAGGCGCGGACGTGTTTGATGCGAGGCAGGCGGCTCATCATGTAATCACCGAAAAATGGTGATCCGCTCCCATAATGCGGGATTTCACTGGCTTTCCTCCGTGCGTCACGTCAATGTCCCCTGTGTAGCCTCAGACGACTTGCGCGTTTTGCTACATTCTGAGAATGAGGATTACGAAATGGGACGATCGGCGTCAATCAAGACCGTGCAGGTCGATGGGGAAGAAGAGGCGGGGGCCAAGGCGTCCGGCAGCCAGACCCTGCTGCGTGGTCTTGACGTCATCGACGCCCTGATCGACGGCGCCCTGCCGCTGGCTGAACTGTCGGAAAAGCTGGAGTTGACGCGCAGCACGACGCACCGTCTGGCCTCGGCGCTGGTCGAGCGTCGCTTGCTTTCGTTCCGCCCGCGAGAGGGCTATTCCCTCGGTCCCAAACTGCTGGAACTGGGTCACGCCGCCAGCCAGCAGATGCATCTGCCGCGCGTGGCCCGACCCTGGCTGGAACAACTGTCGGCCCAGACGGACGATACGGTGCACCTCGGCGTGCTGGACGGCCGCCATGCGCTCTATCTGGACAAGGTCCCCGGCCGGCGTCGCATCAACATCGGCTCGCGTCTGGGCGAGCGGCACCCCATCGCCTCGACCGGCCTGGGCAAGGCGCTGATTCTGGACAAGACCGAGCCGGAATGGATCGACTTCTACGCCGAGCCGGGTGCCGCCTTCGACTCGTCGGCCCGCGCGGTCTGGCTTGAGCGGATGCATGGCTATGCCCAAAAGGGCTACGCTTTCGATCTTGAAGAGAACGAGGATCAGATCCGCTGCGTCGCCGCCCCGATCCGGTCGGTGAACGGACAGATCGTCGCTGCGCTCAGCGTCTCCTCCGCCGCGCAATATATGTCGGATGCGCGGATGGCCGAGCTGACGAAGACCGTCACCGACGCCGCCAACGCGATAAGCGCCGACCTGGGCTGGTCGCCCAAACCCTGAAACCGAACCACCGCCGGAGCCCGCATGCTGCTTGAAAACAAGGTCGTCCTGATCACGGGCGCATCGCGGGGCATCGGGCGGGCGACGGCGATAGAAGCCGCGCGTCAGGGGGCGGATGTCGCCCTGAATACCTTTCGAGACGAGGCAGCCGCCGCCCAGGTGGTCGCCGAGATCGAGGCGCTGGGCCGCCGGGCCATCGCCGTCGACGGCGACGTGGCCCAGCCCGAGAGCGCCGCAGCCTTCATCGGCGCCGCCGTTCAGGCGCTGGGCCGGGTGGACGTCTTTGTCTCGAACGCCGGCATCTGTCCGTTCCACGCCTTCCTCGACATGCCGGTCGAGACCCTGCGCCGGACGATGGAGGTCAATCTTCACGGCGCCTATTTCATGGTTCAGGCGGCGGCCAATCAGATGGTGAAGCAGGGAGACGGCGGTGCTATCGTCGCCATCAGCTCGATCTCGGCCCTGGTCGGCGGCGAAATGCAGACCCATTACACCCCGACCAAAGCGGGGGTGCACAGCCTGATGCAGTCCTGCGCCGTCGCCTTGGGACGTCACGGCATCCGCTGCAACTCGGTCCTGCCGGGCACCATCGCCACCGACATCAACAAGGATGACCTCGCCGATCCGCAGAAGCGCGAATATATGGAGGGCCGCATCCCGCTGGGGCGTCTGGGCCGTCCGGAGGACATCGCCTCGGTCGTCGCCTTTTTGGCCTCGGACATGGCGGGCTATATGTCCGGCGCGGCGCTGCTGGTGGACGGCGGCGCCTTCGCCAATTTTCAGTAGGACGAGCGCGTGATCATTTCGTCGCCGAGCGATTATCGGGAAGCCGCGCGACGCAAACTCCCGCCCTTCCTGTTCCACTATATCGACGGTGGCGCCTATGCCGAGCAGACCCTGCGCCGCAACGTCGAGGACTGGCAGGCCATCGCGCTTCGCCAGCGCGTGCTGCAGGACATGACCAGCCTCAGCCTTGAGACCCAGCTGTTCGACGAAACGCTACGCCTGCCGATCATCCTGGCGCCCGTGGGGCTGACCGGCATGTATGCGCGCAGGGGAGAGGTGCAGGCGGCCAGGGCGGCCGCCTCTCGCGGCGTGCCGTTCACGATGTCGACCGTGTCTGTCTGCCCGATCGAGGAGGTCGCGCCGGCTATCGACCGGCCCATGTGGTTTCAGCTCTATGTGCTGCGCGATCGCGGTTTCATGAGGAATGCGCTGGAACGGGCCAGGGCGGCGGGGGTGAAGACCTTGGTCTTTACCGTCGATATGCCGACGCCGGGCGCTCGCTATCGCGACGCCCATTCGGGCATGAGCGGCCCCAAGGCCGAGATTCGCCGCATGGTCCAGGCCATGACCCATCCGGCTTGGGCCTGGGATGTCGGGCTGCGCGGTACGCCGCACGATCTGGGCAATGTCTCGGCCTATCTGGGCAAGCCGACGGGCCTGGCCGACTACATCGGTTGGCTGGCCAATAACTTCGATCCGTCGATCTCGTGGAAGGACCTCCAGTGGATCCGCGACTTCTGGGACGGGCCGATGATCATCAAGGGCATCCTGGATCCGCAAGACGCCCGCGACGCCGTTAGCTTCGGCGCAGACGGCATCGTGGTGTCGAACCACGGCGGACGGCAGCTGGACGGCGTGCTGTCCTCGGCTCGCGCTTTGCCCGCCATTGCGGAGACGGTGCAGGGCGACCTGAAGATTCTGATCGACTCCGGCATCCGCAACGGGCTGGACGTTGTCCGCGCCATCGCGTTGGGCGCCGACGCGGTCCTGCTGGGCCGGGCCTTCATCTACGCCCTAGCGGCGAACGGTCAGGCCGGCGTCGAAAACCTGCTGGACCTGTTCGAAAAGGAAATGCGCGTCGCCATGACCCTGACCGGCGCCAAGTCGATCGCGGGCATGACCCGCGAAATGCTGGCGATCTGACACAGGATCAGTGCGTCATCCCCGCCGTGAAAGCGGGGACAGCGCACATCTTCGCAAGTCCTAAGCCCCCAACGCCTCGATGAGGTCGCCCATGTTGCGGATGAAGACCGAGGTGGAGACGCCCTCGACCGGGAAGTCGGTATTGTAAGGCGAGGTGTCCCATAGGTCGCCGACGCGGGTCATCTGGTATTCGCCGCCGGTGACGGCGGTGGGGGAGGGGCCCTTGTATGGGTTTGATGTCGTGGTCAGCGGCGTGGGCCAATAGCCGCGCGCATTCAGCCCGGCCATGACTTCGGCCGCGCGACCGGCGTGAGGCGCGGTCGGGCGACGAGCGTCGCTGGACATGTCCCAGACATCGACGTCCTGAAGCGTGAAATACTTGGGCAGGTTCAGCGAGCCGGGGCGAGCCTTCAGCGGCGAACCGCGCGTGGCCTCATCGACCGGCATGGCCGACAGGCGCGCGTACTCGGCGCGCAGGGCCGGGGTATCCACATTGCGGAACGAACCGTAGTGGACGATCAGATTGGTGGGGTTGTCGTCGGCGTAGTACTGGCCGTTGGCGATGTTGGACCCGCGCCGGTGAATGTAGATCGGGGTGTTGGCGCCTTCCAGGATGAAGGTCGGGTGCGTGCGGCCCGGCGTGTTCAGCGGCGGCTTGGCCGCGACCTGATCCAGCCAGTCCATGGCCTCGGGCAAGCGGGCCAGATACTTGCGGTCGCCCGTCAGGCGATAGAAGCCCATCATCGACTTGATGTTGGTGCCGGTCGTGTGGGTGACGAAGGCTTGCGGCTCGATGGTCCGCGCGCCCGCCGGCTTCAGCGTGTCGGGGAAGTGTTGCAGACCCCAGGCCGGTTGCGGCTGCGGCTGCTGCGTCTTCACGAAGATGTCCATGCCGCGATTGATGGCGTCCAGAATCTTCGCATCGCCCCGCCCGTTCCGCGCCAGGCCGTGATAGGCGTAGATCAGGAACTCCAGGTTCTCGCCGGCCACGTCGTCGTTGAAGGTGATGTAGGGCGTATAGTCGGCATGGCCGTGCAGGCCGCCGTTCTCGACGAACGGATAGCGCTGGGGCCAGCCGCCGTTCTCATACTGGCTTTCCAGCACGAAGCTGATCGCCTTGTTCAGCGGCGCCAGATATTTGCGATCCTTCTTCTCAAGGTAGATCCGCAGCAACAGTTGCGACGCCTCGGCTGTCCCCGCGTCGTCGAACGTCGCGTTGCCGTAGTAGTGGTGATATTCTTCCAACCGCCAGGCGTTGGCGGCGACCGTGCCGTACCACTGCTTCAGCGACTCCTCGCCGGCTGTATCGATCACGTAGTTCCAGCCGCCCAGCGGGTGCTGACCCTTGACCAGGGCGTCTGCGGCCTTCTTGGCGGCTTCATAGTAAAATTCGTCGCCGGTGGCGTGATAGGCGTCCAGGAACAGATGGCCCACGGTCGCGGTGCCGGGCGGCTGGACCCAGATCATCGTCGGGTTGGCCTCAAGCTCGCCCCAACGTCGCGAGAAGTCGGGCAAATATTGCCAAACATAGCCGCCCTCGACGGCGGCCTCTTCGCTCATGAACCGGGCGGCGCGCTTCATGGTGTCCAGAATGGCGGCGCGCTCTGGCGACGCCTGGGCCAGGACGGGCCCTGAAGCGGCGACAAAGGTGGCGGCGGCGCCGGCGGCCAAAAGGGCGCGGCGGTTCATGGACGTGACGGACATGGAAACTCCTGGTGTGACCTCTCTCGCACGGCTTCTAATGACCGTTTCGATCCGTCACTGAAGCATGATTGACACCGGTTTCCTAGCCCCTTGGCGCGATTGAAAAAGGCCGCATGGACTTCTCCATGCGGCCTCCACCCAATCTCAATGTTCGCAGCCTCAGCGGCGGATATCGAACCCGCCGTCGCCCATGGCGGCGCGAACCTCGTCGGCGCTGAACAGGTTGAAGTCGCCGGGGACGGAGTGTTTCAGGCCAGCGGCGGCGAGGCCGAAGTCGAGGGCCTCCTGATCCGACCAGCCGCTCCACAGGCCAAACAGGACGCCGGAGGCGAAGGCGTCGCCGCCGCCGACCCGGTCCACGACACCGGCCATATGGATGGCCTCGGCTTTGGTCTCGATCACGTCGTCGCCATGGCGCGTCAGCATGACGGCCGACAGGGCCTGGTCGGCGACGCTGTCTTGAACGCGCAGGGTGCAGGCGATGCGTTGCAGGCGAGGGAAGGCGGCGAAGGCGGCCTTGGCGGCTTCACGACGACGCACAGCCGAGTCCGGGCTGTCGAATGTCGTCTTCAGCACCAGGGCGAAGTCGCGGTCATCCGCGAAGGCGACCGTGGCGCCGGCCAGCATCTTGCCGAGCGTGGCCGGGGGATCGCCATCCCATTGTTCCCACAACTTGCCGCGGAAGTTGCCGTCGTAGCTGACCTTCACGCCCTTCTTGACGGCGGCCTCGATGATGGCGACGGCGGCGGCCGAGCCGTTCGGCCCCGTCGCCGGGGTCACGCCCGAGGCGTGCAGCCACTCCACGCCGTCCAGAAGTTGGTCCCAGTCGAAGGCCGTATCGACATGTTCGACAAAGGCCGATCCGGCGCGGTCGTAGAGGACTTCCGACGGACGACGCACAGCGCCGGGCGTCAGGAAATACAGACCCATACGGCCGGGTTTGAAGACGACCTGAGAGGTGTCGACTCCGTGCTTGCGCACCTCGTCACGCACGCCGCGGCCCAGCGCATTGTCGGCCAGGACCGTCGCCATACCGGTCGGCGCGCCGAAGCGAGCCAGCGACACGGCGACATTGGCCTCGGCGCCGGCGGGACGCACGGTCAGGGCAGGCGACTGCATCAGCAGTTCGTTGGCGTTGGGCGAAAACCGCAGCAGCATCTCGCCGAAGCAGAGGATGCGGCGGGAAGATGCAGCCTGGGTCATGATCGCAACGCTAGCTCCGGATCAGCGCGCCTGCCAGCCGCCGTCGACCGGCAGAATGGCGCCCTGGACATAGTCGGAGGCCCGGCTGGCCAGGAAGACCGCCGCGCCGCCCAGGTCTGACGGCTCGCCCCAGCGACCGGCCGGGATACGACCCAAAATCTCGGCCGAACGCACCGGATCCTCTCTCAGGGCCTGGGTGTTGGCGGTGGCGAAATAGCCGGGGGCGATGGCGTTGGCGGTGATGCGGTGCGGCGCCCATTCGTTGGCCATCAGCTTGGTCAGGCCGGCGACGCCCGATTTGGACGCCGTATAGGACGGCACGCGGATCCCGCCCTGGAAGGACAGCATGGAGGCGATGTTGATGATCTTGCCGCCGTCGCCCTGTTTGATGAACAGACGGGCGACCGCCTGGCTCATGAAGAAGACGGTCTTCAGGTTGATGTTCATCACCAGGTCCCAGTCCGCCTCGGTGAAGTCGACGGCGTCGGCGCGGCGAATCAGGCCGGCGTTGTTCACCAGGATGTCGATCCGGCCCATGGCGGCCAGAGTTTCCTGCACGACGCGCTCGACCGGCTCGATCGAAGTCAGGTCGGCGCTGATGGCGTGGGCGCGACGGCCCATCGCCTGCACCTTGGCGACCGTGTCGTCAGATTCCGACAGGGCGACCGAGACGATGTCTGCGCCCGCCTCAGCCAAAGCCAGGGCGATGCCTTGGCCCAGGCCCACATTGCCGCCGGTCACCAGCGCGACCTTGCCGGTCAGGTCGAATGGATTGCTCATGCTTTTCTTCCTCTTGTCCTGATTACTTCAGCTGGCAGATGTCGAGTTTGTACATGTCGGTGTAGTCGAGGTTCTCGCCGCCCATGCCCCAGATGAAGGTGTAGTTCGAAGTGCCTGCGCCGGTATGGATCGACCACGGCGGGCAGATCACGGCCTCCCCGTCGGCAATGACGATGTGGCGCGACTTGTCCGGTTCGCCCATGAAGTGAAAGACTCGGTCGTCTCCGCCCAGACCGAAATACAGATAGGCTTCCGAGCGGCGGTCATGAATGTGAGGCGGCATGGTGTTCCACACCGAGCCGGGCTTCAGCAGCGTCACGCCCAGCAGTAACTGGCAGGACTTCACCTTCGCCGGCACGACATACTGGTAGATGGTCCGTTCGTTCGACGTCTCCAACGCGCCCATGTCCAGCGGCACGGCCTCGTCGATCGATATCTTTGTCAGGTCGTAGCGGGCGTGGGCGGGTGTGGCGACCAGATAGAATTTCGCCGGCTCGGCGGGGTTGTTCGAGGCGAAGCTGACTTCGCTCGATCCCATCGGCACATACAGGCCGTCACGAAAGCCCAGTTCGATAGTTTCACCATCCACCGTGATCGAACCGGGGCCGCCGATATTGACCACGCCCAGTTCGCGGGCCTGCAGGAACGGCGCGCCGGCCAAGGAGGGCGGCTCCGACTGCGTGGGCAGGTTCAGGGCGGTCTCAGTCGGGGTCGCGCCGCCGATGATCATGCGCTCGTGGTGGGAGTAGTTCAGGCTGACCTTGCCCGGAGCGAACAGGCCCTGGATCAGATAGCGATCGCGCAGCTGCTGGTTCGAGGCCCCGTCCATCATGTCGGGATGGGTGGCCTGATAGACTTTGTCGTACATGGGGTCGTACATGCCGGTCTCCCTGCTAGCTCGCAGCGCGAGCCACCGAAACGGATCTTGCGCCCGTCCTTCTGTGGACTAGGTAACCGGTGTCATATAATGATGCAATCGATTAGACCAACGCCGCACACATCTGTCGGCATCGCTTCGCCACCGTCTTGAGGATTCCCCCATGAAGATCGCTCTCATCATCGAAAACAGCCAGGCCGCCAAAAGCGAGACGGTGCATGCCGCCTTGACCGCCGTCGCAGAGCCCTTGGGCCATCAAGTCTTTCACTATGGAATGTATGCGGCCGATGATAAGGCGTCGCTGACCTACGTCATGAACGGCGTGCTGACGGGCATCCTGCTGAACTCCGGCGCGGCTGATTTCGTCGTCACCGGCTGCGGCACTGGCACCGGCTCGATGCTGGCCGCTAACGCCATGCCGGGTGTCTTCTGCGGCCTGATCATCGACCCGACCGACGCTTTCCTGTTTGGCCAAATCAACGACGGCAACGCCATCGCCATGCCCTACGCCAAGGGCTTCGGCTGGGCTGCTGAACTGAATCTGCAGGACGTGTATCGCAAGCTGTTCGAGGGCGAGCGGGGCCTGGGCTATCCCAAGGAACGCGCCGAGATCATGCGCAGGAATCGCGGCGTGCTCAGCGACCTGAAGTCGGTGACCTGCCACGACATGCTGACGGTTCTGAAGACAATGGACCAAGACCTGCTGAAGGCCGCCATCGCCGGCGAGAAATTCCAGGACTACTTCTTCGCCAACGCCACCGACGAGGGCATTCGCGACTATCTGAAGGGCGTTCTCGCCGCCAAGCCTGCGCTCGAAACGGCCTGAGGCAGAGCGGTCGGCGCGCGATCACGCGCGCCGGCCCAACTCAGACTGACGGGATTGCCGACTTGCGCACCACCAGGGCCGGTCGAACTTCCGGCTGCTGCATCTTGGCCGGATCGACGCCGCGCATCGGCGCCAGCAGCTTTTCAGCCGCCATCCGTCCCATGTCGCGGATCGGCAGGCGCACCGAAGTCAGGTTGGGCCAAACCCGCGCCGCCATCGGCAAATCGTCGAAGCCGACGACGGACAGGTCGCGCGGCAGCTCAAGGCCGCGATCTCGCGCCGCCTGCATCACCCCGATGGCCATGTCGTCGTTGAGGGTGAAGATGGCGGTCGGCGGCGTTTCCAGCGCCAAGAGGGCGTGGCCCGCCTCGACGCCTGATTCGAACGTATAGGCGCCTTTGAAATCGTAAGCCGGATCCAGCGGAATCCCGCGTTCGGCCAGAGCGTCCAGGAACCCCTTGCCCCGCACGGCCGACGACCGAAACAGGTCCGGCCCGCGCACCAGACCGATTCGCTTGTGTCCCAGGTCGGCCAGATGCGCCGCCGCCTCAGCCGCGCCGATCCAGTCATTGGTGACAACCATCGCCTGAGGTTCATCCAACGCCACCGAGGCGATGCGGACATAGGGGCAGTCGAGATCACGCAGCAGGTCGATGACCTGTTCGTCCTCGGACACCGACGGCGGCATGATGACGCCATACAGACGTTGGCGCTCGACGAAGCCCCTGATGTCTTCCAGCAGGGTAGGGGAGTTGCGGTTGCAAGGATGGACGACCAGTTCCAGGCCGGACCCCTTTAGCGCATCCAGCACGCCTTGCTGCATGTTCACGACATAGGTCGGGCTGGGGTTGTCGTAGATCAGACCGACCAGGAACGAGCGTCGAAAGGCCAAGCCGCGCGCCTGTGGATCAGGCGTGAACCCCAGAGCCTTGATGACGGCGTTGACCTTTTCGCGCGTGTCTTCCTTGACGAACGGCGACTGATTGATGACCCGCGAGACGGTCTTCTTGGAGACCTGCGCCTCACGGGCGACATCGTTGATGGTTGCCCGCTTGCCCGGCTTGCCGGATCGCGGATCGTCTTGAGCCAAGGTTCGGCTCCTTCCCTATGTGCAGCTTGAAGGCATAGCCGCGACTCGCGGCCGACGCCATGGGGCTCCGTTAAAGCGCATTGACACCGGTTTCCTTCGTCGCTCTTATCGCAGCCTATTCACGAGGCGACACCTTTGACTTCGACCCCCTCTCTTGCGAGCCAGGACGACGCGCTGTCGGCCGACCCGGCGGCGATCGCACAGCAGTTCGTCGCCGCGCGTCTGGCGGCGCGCAGCACGCCAGACTATCCGGGCGTGATTCCCCAAAGCATGGCCGAATCCTACGCCATTCAGGACGTCGCGATCGGTCTGTTTCCCGATGAGGTCGTGGGCTGGAAGGTGGGCGGTGTCCCGCCCGAGCAGCAGCCGAAGCTGGGGATCCATCGTCTGGCCGGCGCCATTTTCGCGCGCAACGTCTGGCCGGCGCCCGGCGATACGGTCGTGCCTTTGCCCGAAATCGAGGGTGGGTTCGCGGCGGTGGAGGCTGAGTTCATCGCCCGGATCGGCGTCGACGCGGATCCCGCCAAGACCGACTGGACCATAGAAGACGCGATGGGCGTCGTGGACAAGGTCTTCATCGGCGTCGAATTGGCCGGCAGCCCGCTTTCGACGATCAACGACCTGGGATCAGCCGTCGTCGCCTCCGATTTCGGCAACAATGGCGGACTGATGATCGGTCCCGAGGTCGAGAACTGGCGCGAGCGTCTGGACGGCATCGCGGTCGAGACGGTGATCAATGGCGCCAGCGTCGGCACGGGAGGATCGCAGTCCCTCGCGGGCGGCGCGATGGAATCCGTGCGCTTCCTCTTGGAACACTGCGCGCGCTGGGGCCGTCCGCTAAAGGCAGGCACGCTGGTTTCGACCGGCGCGGTCACCGGCGTCCACCGTGTCCACGCGGGCGACGAGGCCGTGTGCATCTTCAAGGGTATTGCAGAACTTCACTGTTCGGTCGTCAGGGCCGAAGCCCAGTAACATCATCGGACGCCTACCCCGCCGCCGTTCAGGGACGGAAAAGAGCAGGGACGTGTCGAGGAATATTCAGGAACGGGTTTTCATAACCATGTCAGACGCCTCCGTCGCGCCGCCGATCCAGATCAAAGCGCCATCCCCCGGCAAGTATCGCTGGATCATCATGTGGCTGCTGTTCGCGGCCATGGTCATCAACTACGTCGATCGTCAGATGATCGGCTTCCTCAAGCCGACGCTGTCAGCCGAGTTCGGCTGGTCCGAAACGGACTATGCCGACATCGTCTTCTGGTTCCAGGCGTCCTACGCCGTGGCCTACCTGTTGTGGGGCCGGATCATGGACCGAATCGGCGCGCGCTGGGGGCTGGGGATCGCCTTCGGCATTTGGCAGATCGGCCATATCATGCACGGTGCGGCGCGAGACCTGTCACACTTCATGATGGCGCGGATGGTCCTTGGCGTCGGTGAGGCCGGCGGTTTCCCTGGCGGGATCAAGGCGGTCGCAGAGTGGTTTCCCAAGAAGGAACGCGCCTTCGCCACGGGCCTGTTCAACGCCGGCACCAACATCGGCGCCATTGTCACCCCTCTGATCGTTCCGGGCCTCGTGCTGGCCTTTGGCTGGCAGATGGCCTTCGTCATCACCGGGGCCTTGGGCCTGATCTGGCTGCCGATCTGGCTCTTGGTCTATCGCAAGCCGCGCGAGCAGAAGAAGCTGTCCGCGGCTGAGCTGGCCTATATCGAGCAGGACCCGGCCGACGTTGTCGAAAAGGTCAAATGGACCAAATTGCTGACGGTCAAGGAAACCTGGGCCTACGCCCTGGGCAAGTTCCTGATCGATCCGATCTGGTGGATGTTCCTGTTCTGGCTGCCGGACTTCCTGGGCAAGACCTATGGGCTGGACCTGAAGACCTTCGGGCCGCCGCTGGTCGCCATCTATCTGCTGTCCGACATCGGGTCGGTTGGCGGGGGCTGGCTGTCGTCGCGCTTCATGCACAGGGGCATGAGCATCAACAAGGCGCGTAAGATCACCATGTTGATCTGCGCCCTGTGCGCCGTGCCGGTGGCCTTCGCGGCCGAAGCGTCAAACCTTTGGCTCGCGGTCGGCATCATCGGATTGGCGACGGCCGCGCACCAGGGCTTCTCGGCCAATCTCTATGCGCTGCCGGGCGATGTCTTCCCCCGCTCGGCGGTGGGGTCGGTCGTCGGCATCGGCGGAATGCTGGGCGCCATCGGCGGCATGGCGATGGCGAAATACGCAGGCTACGTCTTGGAGAAGATCGGCACCTATACGCCCATCTTCATCGTGGCGGCCTCGGCCTATCTGATCGCGCTTCTGGTCATTCACCTGATCACGCCGAAATACGAACTGGCCAAGGTCTGACGAAAGGCTGCGTGGCTCAGCGCCGCGACGTCATCAAGGATTGCGGCCGGGCGAGCGATCGTCCGGCCGTCGTCTTTTCAGGAAGAGAGAACCGTGATGGATTTGGAACGCAGGACGCTTTTGGGTCTGGCGATGGGGGCCTGGGTTGGCGCATCCGGGGCGAGAGCGCAGACAGTGGCGGACGGCGGCCGCGCCGGTCCGGCCGACCCAACCGAGATCATCCGCCTATGGCCCGACGGCGCCCCGGGCGGGCAGGGCGTGACCGTCACGCCGGTGGTGCCAGAGCGGTCGACCGATCCCGCCTTCCACGACCGCTACGCCCAGTACACGACCGACCCGATCCTGACCGTCTTTCGCCCCGAGCGGCCGAACGGTTCGGCGATGCTTCTTATCCCCGGCGGCGGCTATCGCTGGGCTGTGCTGGACAAGGAAGGGTATGACGTCGCGCGCGTCTTTGCCGCCAGCGGCACGACCTGTTTCGTCCTGCGCTATCGCCTGCCGGCTGACGGCTGGGCGGCCGGGGCCGACGCACCCCTTCAGGACGCCCAGCGCGCGGTGCGGCTGATCCGCAGCCGCGCCGCCGACTATGGCTTCGATCCACACAAGATCGCCGTGCTGGGCGCCTCGGCGGGGGGGCATCTGGCGGGTCTGGCCAGCGTCCGGACGGACGCGACCTATGAACCGGTCGATGCCGCCGATAGCGCATCCCTGCGACCCGATCTGACCGTTCTGATGTATCCGGTCGCGACCATGGCGGACCCGTACGTCCACGCCGGATCGCGGACGCATCTGCTGGGCGAGACGCCGTCGGCCGAGCGGATCGCAGCCTATTCTCTGGAGCAGATGGAGTGGCGGAATGCGTCGCCCGTCTTCCTGCTGCACGCCATGGACGACGCGTCCGTGCCGGTGGAGAACAGCCTGCAACTGCTGACCGCGCTCAAAGCCGCCTCTGTCCGGACCGAGGCGCATCTGTTCCAGGAAGGCGGCCACGGTTTCGGCGTCCGCCTGATCCAGGGCAAGCCCGCCCAGGTCTGGCCCAGTCTAGTGCGCGCCTGGGCCGCCCGGCTGGATTTTCCGCTCTAGGTTCCCGGCTGGATATAGGGAATGGCCGCGAAGAAAGCCCGCTCGTCCCCGCGCGGATCGTCGACCATGCGCGGCTGGATATCCATCAACATCGTCTGGCGGCGAGGCAACTCATAGCGGTCCCAGCGCGGCAGCCCGGCATGGTTCGGATCGCCGTCTCGGGCCAGGGCGATGAAGGCGTCGCTCATCCGGTCCGACATGTTTTGCGCGCCCGGACCGCGCGTCCGCGAGCCGGGCGCCTCGACATTGTCGAACACCAACGGAATGTCGGCGGTATGGAAGGCGCCCTTGCGACCCGAGGCCAACTCGCCAGGGAAGTCGAGTTGATAGACCCAGGCCGGTGCGCTGGCCTTGGCCCGTTCTTCGGCCTCGATCACCGCGCCGCGCCAAGACCGGCCCGCTGTCGTAGCAGCGATCAGCACCTGGTCGGGCGACCATTCGGGATGCATGGCGCGATAGCCGGCGATCACGGCTTCGGGCGTGATGTCGATGCGCATGACGCCGGGCGACAGTCGCGCCGCCAAGGTGTCCCACGTCAGGCCGACGTTTTTCGGATCATTGCCCATAAATCCTAGGGTTTCTTCGCGCGTGTTCCCGATGATCATGGGGATTGACCGGCCCAGCGGCGCCGCGTCGGGATAGAAGGGGTGGCGGGGCAGGGTGCGGAAATCCAGCACCGGCCCGAAATACAGACCGCCGAAGCCCAGGATCGGATCCTCGGCGCTTTGCGCCTCGAGCAGCCGCTCGACCGGCATCGTCGCCGCTTCGGCCGCCCGATCCGGCGTCAGGCCCAGAGCCTTCAGCCATGTCGTGGCTCGCGTCGTGGCGTTGATCGGCCCGGACGCGGTCACCTGCTGACCGCTCATGGTCGCGGCGCGGTGAAACAGACCCTGCGCCGCCGGCGTCGCCATCAGGGTGGCGATCTTTGCGCCACCGCCGGACTGACCGAACAGCATCACCCTGGAAGGATCGCCGCCGAACGCTGCGATATTGTCCCGTACCCACTGCAGCGCCAGAATCAGATCCAACTGGCCGACGTTGCCGGAATCCTCGAACCCCGGCGCCAGTCGCGCCAGATAGGCATAGCCGAAGACATTCAGCCGGTGGTTCAGCGTCACCACCACGACATCGCCGCGCGCCGCCAGACGCGTGCCGTCATACAGCGGGTCCGATCCCGATCCGCTCGAATAGGCGCCGCCGTGGATATAGACCATCACCGGTCGCCGACCCGCATCGGTCCCCGGCGTCCAGACGTTCAGGAACAGGCAGTCTTCGCTTTGATTCGGTTCATCGCCGCGCTGCGGACTGGCTGCGCCGTAACGCATTGCACGAACCGGATCGCGCCAAGGCGTCGGCTTCTCCGGCGGCTGAAACCGTCGCGTCGGCGCTCCATAACGCACGCCTTTGAAGATGCTGATCCCGTCCTGTCGCAGACCGATGACCGGTCCGGCGGTCGTCATCACGCGATTTGGCGCCGTCGCGGCAAGAACGCCGGAGGGCGCCGAAAGCAGACCTGCGGTCGCCAAGCTGCTCAGCAGCGTCTTACGTCGCGTTATCATCGATTGTCGCCCATCTGTTATCCAGCGAGAGCGAATCTGACACCGGTATCATGACCATTCAATGCGCAATGCTTGCGAGGCCGAAATGCAGGCGCAGAAACCCTCCGACAAAGGCCGAAGCCTCATTTCGATAATGTTGTAAATTGGCCTAGGCCTTCGTCAGGCCGGTGGCGGAGAGGGTGTCTGCCTGACCAACGTCCACGAAAGTATCTCTCGATGTTTTATATGAATATAAAACAATAGCTTAATATTGTGAGACGTCCACGCCCAACCATGGTTGTCGCTTGAAATCCACCATACTATGTGGGACAACAAGTGGGTTTGATGGGGGGGCTCGTGCCGCGCAAAGCCAAGGAGTTGTCTGCACTGGCCGTGAGCCGCCTCAGAGATGAAGGGCGCCACGCAGTTGGCGGTGTCGATGGTTTGCACTTGCGCATAGCGGGGGCAAGTCGAGCTTGGGTGCTGCGCGCAACGGTCGGTGAACGCCGTTGCGATATAGGCTTGGGACCGTTTCCAGAAGTGACGCTCGCGGAGGCTCGCGATGCCGCAATCGACTTAAGGCGGCAAATCCGGAGGGGCATTGATCCCGTGGAGGAGCGGAATGCACACCGCCAACGAACTGGACTCCTGCGGTCAGAACGAGTGGGCGCCTCGAGCCACGCTGGGCATGTTTTTGGCAGTAGTGAACGGGCGACAGAGCTATTCGACAAAGCTCAGTCGCCCGTTCGCGGGATCGAACCGTAGTCAGAAGAAATCTTGGCGCTGATCAACTTACTTGGTGTCAGCTCTTGACGTTCGGAAGGTCCGCTAACGGCGCGAACAGAACCGGTGTATCAGCTCGCGCCAGCCCTCGGCCGCGCGGGCAACGCCTCGCGCAATACACGGATTGCCGACCGCAGGAAGATCAGGGCGATAATCCCGCCCACGCCCGTGTCGAGCATGCCCAAGTCGGCAGGCTCAAACAGGCCCTCAGCTGGAGCTGGGATCGATCTGCCGAGCGCAAGGCCACGCCTTAGTCAACGCCTCGTTGGCTCCGGCCGCCATGTGCTTGTCTCTGAGATAAGTCTCTGATTCGGCCCAGCGCAGATAAGCTTGGCGGAGACGCTGACGGTCATATCTCGGGGCGCCGCACACGGCGCGACGGACGATCAACTCATCGAGCATACCCTGCAGATAGGCTCCGCACTCGGGCGCCCCGCGTCTGCATTGCTCCAAAAGGGCGGAGCCGGTTGCGGAAGGCGGAACATCTTGAGTCACGCCCGATCCCGGTGAGACAACTAAGCTTGCGAGCGAAAAGTAGAAAATACCGAGGTTCATAATCTTCGGCCTCCTTGGGTCAAACCTGTTACGAGAACTTTCATGCAGAGCTCGCAGTTCACGCCTTTCGCCCTCTGCTGAAATAGGCGTAAAACTGTTCAAGCGCGGCGGTTCCCTCCGCCAGCCGTTCGTTGTCATCATCCGTTCGGGCGCAAATTCCGGCGATGAGGGCGCCCAGGCCGGCCGTCTCCGGCCGATTGAAGCGGCTGTCAGCGATGTCGAGGTCGTGAATGATTTCGCCGATCGCGACCAGCGCGGTATCATTGTCGAGTTGTGTCCGCACGAGCAGCGTCTCGAAGGTGCAGCGCTCGCCTTCGTGGGTGAACTCGGCATTCGCCATGTCAAACCTGAGTTCGTCCGCGGCAGGCTCGTAGCCTTGGCCGTCGACGAACTTGAAAGTCGCTTCGGGGTCGATGAAGCGCTGGATCAGCCAGGCCGACGCGATACGATCGACATGGATGCCGCGCCGGGTGATCCAGACCCGCTGTCTCAGGTCGGCGGTCGCGATCACCGCCTGACACGTCGAACTGACGTCAGGGTGCCGCGTCGAGCGCGTCACCAGGTCTGCGAGCGCCGCTTCGGCAGCTTGCCGGCCGTGGGTGCCGAAATAGTCGATGGCCGCGATTTCGGCCAGACGCGCGCGCAGGCGAACAATCTCGCGGGCGACCTGCCCGTCGTCGATCGTGCGCGCCTCGCGGGCGAGGTCCTCGTAATCGGAATCGCGAACCGCATCGAACAGGGCTCGCACGTCCGCGTCTCCCAAGCCACCGACCAGCGCAGCCTCCAAAATGATGGCCTCACCCCCGCCCTCGGTGATCTCGCGCAGCAGGTCGTCGAACAGAGCTGCCGTGTCGTCGCGAAGCGGTAGCGCGTGAACGGCGTTCTTCAGCGGAGTCGCCCCGATCGCCTGCAGCCGCCGCCAGACTTTGACGCGCAGATAGGCGGGCTTGGCGGGCAGTTGGTGGATCAACAGCAGCCACGGGGCGCGCGAGCCGGGGAACGAAATCATATACAAGCTGTATCATTCAATGACCACAAATGATACAGGTGAACGAGCTAGCGAGTTGAGGAGGTGGTATGACCTGGGTCGCCTGCGATTGGTCACCTGAAACTGGAAGTTGGTCTGGTCGGAACGAGGTCCCTGGCGCGACTCCGGGCCTAGCGGCATGAGCGCCGGAACGGACATCAATACGACGGTCGATCTCTCGGAACCGCGCCCGGAGGCCGCGCCGCCCAACCTGACGCATGCGCAGTTGTTCATTCGGTTTCTAAGGTTCGGCTTGCTGGCCTGGGGCGGTCCGGTCGCACAGATCGCCATGGTGCGCCGTGAACTGGTCGACGACGAGCGCTGGATCTCCAGCGAGCGCTTCAACAGGCTGCTGGCAGTGATGCAGGTGCTGCCGGGCCCCGAGGCGCACGAACTCTGCGTCCACCTGGGGATGCGCGCCAAGGGAAGACTCGGGGGCATCCTCGCTGGCCTGGGCTTCATGCTTCCCGGCTTTCTCCTCATGATGGCGCTGTCATGGCTCTATTTCCGTATCGCCCTGATCGACACAGCGCTCGGCGCGGCGTTCCTGGGGATTCAGGCGGCGGTGATCGCGTTGATCGTCGCCGCCGTCCATCGGATCGGAAAGCATATCCTGCTGGACGGTCGCCTGTGGATGCTCGCCATCATCTGCGGCCTGGCAGCCTTCGCCGGCGCTCCGTTCTGGATCACCCTTCCGGCCTCCGGGGCGATCTACGCGCTATGGGCGCTCGGCCTGCGAGTATTCGCTGCGCTTGTCGCCGCCGGGGCGACGGCTCTGACGATTCTGGTAATGCTCTTGGCGCCCGATGCCGCAACGCCAGAGGTCCAAACGGCGATCGGTGACCCCGGCCAAGCGCCCGTTTGGCTGTTGTTCGTTTCCGGCTTAAAGGCCGGCCTCCTCACTTTCGGCGGCGCCTACACCGCGATCCCGTTCGTTCGCAACGACGCCGTGGGTCAAGGTTGGATGAACGATGGCCAATTTCTGGATGGCTTGGCGCTGTCGGGCATCCTGCCGGCGCCTCTGATCATCTTCGCAACTTTCGTCGGCTATTTCGGCGGCGGACCGCTCGGCGCCGTAGCCATGACCGTCGGAATATTCCTCCCGGCATTCGCATTTTCGCTGATCCTCTACGACCGTTTGGAATCGGTGCTGGAAGCCAAGCGGCTGCATGCCTTTTTGGCAGGCGTCTCAGCCGGCGTGGTTGGCCTCATCGCCGCTACGACGATCGACTTGGCGACGGTCACAGCCCAGCGCGTCCCGGATCTGATCATTGGCGTGTCTATCTTCGCGGTCGCTTTGGCGTTGCTCTACACATGGAAGAATAAGCTCAACGTCGTGGTCGCGTTGGCCGCCGCCGGGTTAGCGGGCTGGGTCTTTTTCGCTCCGGCGAGTTAAAGCGTGGCCGACTACAACTATCGTAAGTCCCCCAAGCATCGAATAATCAGTTACGAAACGGAGCGTGCGATGAACCGCAGACATATGGTCCAGATCCTGGCAGTCATGGCGCTATCGCCGACGGCGATAGCGACCAAGGGCGCTGCCCAATCCGACAAGCGGGAGGTCATCTCGTCCGCGGCCGGCGTCCAGGCGACCGTGGCTCCCGACGGTGTCGTGCGCATCGCCTGGTCGCGAACCGACGTCCCGGTAACAGTGGACGGCGCCCCCCTCGCGCCGGCCGCCGGTTTGGGTTCCTGGGCCGCTTTCAAAGCGCACGGCGACGACCATGTCATGCTGATGGGCGACACCGTGGTGTTCGAGGACGAGATCACGGCCGCCATGGACGCCGCCTTCGCCGCCGGCCTGGAGGTCACCGGTCTTCACAATCACTTCATCTTCGACGATCCGCCCGTCTATTTCATGCACGTCGGCGGCACGGGGCCGGCGCACGACCTGGCCACCGGGGTGAAGGCCGTGTGGGACGCCATTCGAACCGTTCGTGCGGAGACGCCGACACCTCGACGACGCTTTCCTGGATCCACCCCGACCGTTGCCGGAGAGTTCGATGTCGCTTCATTGCGGCGCTATTTCGAAGTCGATCCCGAGCTGAACGGTGGCGTGGTCAAGTTCACCTTGCCGCGCACGGGTCGCATGCATGGCGTCGAAGTCGGAGGATCGATGGGATTGACGACGTGGGCGGCCTTCTCCGGAAGCACCGCGATGGCGACTGTGGCCGGGGACTTCATCATGACCGCTGAGGAGGTGCAGCCGGTGCTCCGGTCGTTACGGGCCGGAGACATCCATGTCGTGGCTTTGCACAATCACATGATTGGGGAGACCCCCGCGTTCTATTTCGTCCACTATTGGGGCAAGGGACCCGCAGAGGACTTGGCTCAGGGAGTCAACGCGGCGCTGGCCGTGCAGAAGGGCTCGTAGAAGGCATCTCGTCGTCCTCAGGCGACATCAATCTTCACTTGTATCACGCCTTTGATGGGGCGCGCCGTTCCTGTGAACTTGCTCCGGCCAGCCTCAACTGGGGGCGGTGATGAACGGGTGAAATGATGAGCTCTCCATGTGAACCGATCTCCGCGTTTGACGCCGAGGCCCTGCGCCTCCGCCCGCGGCTGTGTTCGGCTGTCGAGGGCTTGCGCGGTTTGAAAACGACGAGCGACATAGCGCTTTTAGCTCCCCGCGCTGGCATATCGAGAGACAGATCGGGCGTGATCGAGCGACGTGGGGGAGGTTCGTCTTATCGCCGAAGGCGGGCGGCGAACAAGGGTGGAACTGGAGCACCGTCATCTCGACCGGCACGGCGAGGGCCGGGGCCTTGCCGCTGGCGTTCAGTCCGATCAGGGCCGAAGCGGCGCGCTGGGGCGGGTTGGCCTCTCACTCCATCCGACAGAGGCAATACATGAACTGCTGATGCGTACCCCAATGCGTCTCGTGCAACTCCCTAACGCTGTCCAGGAGACGGAACTTCGGCCCAAACTCGCCGTGAAGATGTTCGGCGTCGTAGCGGACTACGTCCAGGCCGCTGCACTTGTCCGGACCGTCCGGCCCGAACGCCGCGACAATCACGTGGCCCCCGGGCCTGACAGAGCGGGCGATCTGCCGAACATATGCGGCTCTGTCGCCTGCGCTGGTCAGGAAGTGGAAGACGGCCCGGTCGTGCCAGACATCGTAGCGAGCCGGTTCCAGCTCAACAGCCGTAATGTCGCCGGTGATCCAATGCACCGCGGCGGCGGACATACCCAGACGGGACTTCGCCACGTCAATCGCCGCCGGGGAGATGTCGAGGACCGTGACGTCGCTGTAGCCCTGCGCGACGAGATCATCGACCAGCGTCGCTTCTCCGCCGCCCACGTCAATGATCGCGCTGCTGGCGGATGGCGCAGAGTCTGCAATGAGCCGTAGCGAAACCTCAAGATGGGGTCGATACCAGCTGACCTCTTCCACCGCCTTGTTCAGATAAACGGTTTCCCAATGCGTTTGATTAGACACCGCCGCCCTCCTGAGCCTTGCTTGTGAAGCTAGGGAACTAAACTTCCGGACGCCATATGATGACGTTCGTCAAGGGATAGGGAGCCACTTCGATGCGAAGAGGATGAGAGTGCGGTTGCCGAAGCTCACGGGCGCACTCAGCGCGACCATCATCTGCGGTTCCTGCTCGAATTCCGCCAGTCAGATCTCGGATGCGAGACCTGCGGCGCGGGCGATGATCGAGGGATACTTCACAAATGTCTCGATCACCTCGGATTCGGCGACGAGATCATCGTCCTGTGCGGATCCGTGCGCCTCGGCCCTCCTGGGGCTGGAAAGTTGGCGGGACCGCCCTGCGAGGGAACCGGCTGCGGGCTTCGACGGGGAGTCGGATTCTGGTCGCCCATGGTGCTCGCTATGACTACGGCGTAGGCGATTGAACGCCGTCATCCACAACACGATCGGTATGTTCAATGCCGGGCCGCCAGAACGTCGGTGCATGGCGATACAGAACGGCCAGCCCGCCCGTCAGAATAGAGATCACCAACGCCATGGCCGCGCCCATGCGTAGGACATCATCCGCCCCCGTCGAAAAGACCGCTACCGACAACGAGAGCATTGAGATCGCTATGAAGGTGATGATCGCCGGCCAGTTCGGCCTTCGCTCGAGTGCGGCGACCGCCTCCACCTTCGCAACCGGGATATCGCCGACCCGTTCCAGTGCGTCCGCCACGGCATCCTCCCGCTGAACCTCCGGGGTTTGCGTCTGATTCGGAAAGGGAACCACGCGCACGTCTTCGTCCATGGTCAGCGACTCCGGTTCTTCATTGTTTTGAAGGTCAGCGCCAGACGTTCGATGGCGTCCTTTTCATCTTCAGGCGCGCCTTCGAAGACCGCGCGGGTCAACTCGCAGATCTGTTCGGGTCTCGGCGCCAGGCCCGCCGCCCGAGCCTCGCGATCTACGGCCACAAGCAGGCGGCCAAACCGGGCCCAATCGAGTCCGGCGCCATATTGGCGTGGCCGATCACCGGGGCCGTGCAGCAGCCAGTGAGGGTCGATGCCGAACTCCTGGTGCAGAGCGTCCAGCAGCCAGATCGGAGGATCAGACTCACCGCGCTCCCATCCCAGATAGGTGCGGCGGGGGAAACCGAGCCGGGCTGCGAAGGCGGATTGATTGAGACCACTTTGCTGCCGCACGGCGATCAGCCGCCGGGCGATGCCAGGGTCTGGATCATTGATGGTTGCGGTGTTGGTATTTCGCACACTATGGTCCCTTAGCCGCACAAGATGGAGCCAAGGCGATGATAGACGACAAAAGGCATGCACGGATCAAGTCCGCTTTGAGTCTCAAACGCATCAGCCTGTCGGACATTGCCCGGTCGCTGGCTGTGACGCCCTCCACGGTGTCCATAGTGTCGCGCGGTTTCAGGCGCTCGCGGCGTGTCGAGCAAGCCATCGCCGACGCGCTGGGACAGCGTCCGGAAGAAATTTGGCCTGACCGCTACCGCAGTGGATCGGCTGATCACCACAAGGAGACCGCCATGCCCGCCCCCTGATCAAGCTTCACACAATCCACGCCTGAAAGTGAAAAGGCCCGCGCTCGGCAAAAGCGCAGGCCCTTTCGGAAGATTGGTTCGTCGTTTCCACAGCGACCCCGCCAATCTCCCCGAAAGCGTCATCGCCGTCAAGGAATCTCCGTCGCGTCAGCGCGACGGAGACCGCCGACGCGCGCGCCCCTTTCAGGCTCCCATCATCAAGAATTGAACAACGGGAGCTTCCATGTTCGACCCGCGAGGCCTGCTGCGCCTCATCCTCACCACGGCCTACGGCAATCGGCAGATCGGCCGCATGATCTGCTGTTCCTACACGACCGTCGCTCGCTACCGCTCGCTTGCCCTGGAGATGTCCCTGACAAGCGAAGGCCTTTGCGCACTTTCTGACAGCGATCTGATGCGCCTCTTCAATGCGGGCCGATCGGCGCCGATGGCCATTGGACAGTTGCAGCCAGACTGGGCGGCCGTGGCCGTAAAGGTCAAGGCCGGCCACCATCTCAAGGATTTGCACGACACCTACGTCGAGACGGCGGGCGACCAGCCGACCATCTCCTATCGCGATTACTGCCGCAAATTCCGAGAATACAACGTGGCGGCTCATCCGATCATGCGACAGCGCCACCGGCCTGGCGAAACCATGATGGTCGATTTCGCCGGGCTTCGGCCGCGCGGGCGAGACGATGACCCCGCCGACCGGGTCCCGTTCGAACTGTTCGTCGCGGTGCTGCCCGCCTCTGACTACACCTTCGCCTGCGTCACCCGTTCACAGCGTGCGGGCGACTGGATCTGGGCGAACGAGCAGGCGCTTCGGTTCTTCGGCGGCGTCCCGCAGGTGATCATCTCCGACAACCTCAAGGCCGCTGTGATTTCCCACAAGCGCGGACAGGCGCCTGAGATCAATCCGACGTTTCAAGCCTTTTGCGACCATCATGGAACGATCGCACGCCCCGCCAAGGCTTACAGTCCCACGCACAAGGCGAAGGTGGAGATCGGCGTGAAGCTGATTCAGCGCCTGTTGCGGTTGGCCCTCGCAGATCGCCCGGCGATGTCACTCGGTGAGATGAACGCCTTGCTGGCCAGCCTGCTCATCCGCCTCAACACCAAGGCGCTGCGGCGCGCGCCGGGAGAGTCTCGCACCACTCTGTTCGAGCAGTTGGACCGTCCGGCGTTGCGGCCTCTCCAGGCGGAGCCGTTCGCCTTCTTCGAGGTCAGGCGTCAGCTGCTCCTCGGACCAGACTATCACGTCATGCACGATCAGCGCCGATACTCGGCGCCGCATACCCTGATCGGGCAGCGGGTTGATGTGCGCGCGAACGCCGCCACGGTCGAGATCTGGCACGACGGGAAGCCGGTAGGCGTCCACCCGCGCCTGGCCGTAGCGGGCGAGGCCTCGACTGATCCAGCCCATATGCCACCTAACCATTTGGCGCGGCGCGCGGGGGAGGACGAAGATCTTGTCCTATGGTCCCGTCTGCATGGGCCCGGTGTTCAGGCTGTGGTCCAGGGCGAAGCTGGGCGTCCGTTCTTCGGCGCGGCCAAGACCGCCGTCTATCGCTCGTTTCGGGCCTTGGCGCACCGCGTCGGTCCGGTGAGGCTGGAAGCAGCCTGCGCCCGCGCCGTGCGGTGCGGCGAACCCCGACTGGCCCATGTGCGCAATGTCCTGGATCGGAATCTGGAGTTCACGGACCCGGCAGACTTCATCACGCCCAAAACAGCCGCTGCCGCGACGAATGAGAACGTGCGCGGTCCCGACTATTTCGCCGGAGACGAGTCATGAACACCACCCACATCATCGACAAACTCCGCGACCTCGGCCTCAACGGCATGGTGGAAGCGGTCGAGCATCACGCGGCCACGCCGGCGTTCGCCGATCTACCGTTCCACGATCGGCTAATGCACCTCTTGCAGGCTGAAGCGGCGTATCGTGACGACCGTCGCCTGAAACGCATCCTGAAAGCCGCCCGACTGAAGATCCCTGCCGCGGCCGAAGACATCGACTACCGCTCCGCACGAAACCTGGACCGGGCCCAGATGGCCGAGCTTCTGACCTGTACCTGGGTGCGCCAAGCCGAAAATCTGATCCTGACGGGCGCAACAGGGACCGGGAAGACCCATCTGGCGTGCGCCTTTGGCGGTCATGCCGCCCGCGTCGGTCTGACGGTTCGGTACTATCGCACCCATCAACTGTTGGAGGACATGGCGATCGCCCATCAGGACGGCAGCATGAACCGCCTGCGCACGGCGATCGCCCGCTTCGACCTGTTGATCCTGGACGACTTCGGCCTGACGCCTCTGACGGAGTCGGGCAAGCACCACCTGCTGGACATCGTGGACGCCCGAACCCGATCGGCCTCAATCCTGCTGGCGGGCCAACTCCCGTTCAAGGACTGGCACGGCTACATCGACAATCCGATGGTGGCCGATGCCGTTCTCGATCGGATGGTCAACACCAGTCACCGGATCCAGCTGTCTGGTGAATCGATGCGCCGACTGACCTCGCCGGCGGCGTGATTCCAGGAGCCCGCGGCGCCCAGCCGGCGCCGCGGGCCGTCCGGCTGCGGAGTCCGCCGCTGACCAGCGTGCTCGTCATCCGGCGCCCAGCTTTGTGGCTCCCTCTAGCGGAAACACGCCAGACTGCAGAATCAGGCAGAGCGGCAGCCTGTAACCAGCTTCGGATCCTGCGTGGAGGCCTATGTGGAAATGAACCGTGCAGGCTGGAAGAATAAGAAGCACGCCGCTCAGTGGTCAGCGACTTTGAAGACCTACGCCTATCCCACGATTGGCGAGAGTGCTGTCGCCGACGTGGATACGCGTGCGGTGCTTACCATCTTACAGCCGATCTGGACCTCAAAAACCGAGACAGCCAGTCGTCTGCGGGGCCGGATTGAAGCGGTCCTCGACTGGGCTCGGGTTCAAGGGTTTCGGGATGGCGACAACCCAGCGCGATGGCGTGGCCACCTAGATAAAATTCTGCCTCCACGTCGACGTGTGCAGGACGTCATTCACCATGCAGCTCTGCCCTATAACAAAGTCGCTGAGCTGATCCGCGACCTCCAAATGCGACCTGGCGCTAGCGCCCGTGCTCTCGAGTTCAGCATCCTGTGCGCTTCGCGGTCCGGCGAGGTCAGAGGGGCCCTGTGGAATGAGTTCGATCTGGAGGGCGCTATTTGGACAATCCCAGCCGACCGTATGAAGGCGGGTAAAGAGCACCGGGTCCCGCTCGCGCCTCAAGCGGTCCAGTTGCTGAGAATCCTGCCGCGTTTCGACAAAGAGCCTCACGTGTTCGGTGCGCCTCGAGGAGGGCCGCTATCTGACATGTCATTGACGGCCGTACTCAAGCGCATGGGTTATACGGATATAACCCAACATGGGTTTCGATCGACTTTCAGAGATTGGGCTGGCGAAACGACAAACTACCCCCGGGAGGTGATCGAGCACGCCCTTGCGCATCAACTGAAAGACAAGGCGGAAGCCGCCTACCAGCGTGGTGACCTCCTCCAAAAGCGGGCCTCATTGATGAGGGACTGGGGCGACTTCTGCACGCGCTTTCCGACGACGGATTGACGGTCATGAACCTCGTTCCATCGACGCACTTGCTGATTAGCCGCGGTCGTCGCAGGTTCCGTCTGGTCCTGATGCGGACGCCGAAGCTTGGGATTGTCTATCGCTGCACAGAGCGTAAGTCGGGCCGATCCGCGAAAAAAGTGCAAGCCCGAAGAAGGCGCCCAAAGAATTTTATAAGTCACTGAAATCGTTAAGTCGTGACGGGCGTTATTGTCTCTCGTTTGAAACGCCAAGCGATTTTTTTTGTGCTGAAAAGCGGGCCGCTCCGGCGGTAGTGACGCGATGCTGATGTCCTGTCTGCGCAACCCGCGTAGGCGATTTAAAAAGGGACATCTTAATGTCAGTCGATAGCCTCCGCCTTGAGCGGCTGACGAGCGTTGTCGCTCGCACGGGCATGAGCCGCTCTTGGCTCTACAAACAGGTCGCCGCCGGCCGCTTTCCACCTCCATGCAAGGTGGGTGGCGCCTCGCGTTGGAGCGCAGCTGCGGTCGATGATTGGATTTATGCCCAACTCGATGCCGCAAGAGCGCCTGCCGGAGGGCGCCAATGACCGTTTCGACTCACGCTGGGTCGTGTCGTAAAGCCCTCTTATGGGCCAGGCAGATTTCCTACGGGGAGCCTGAGCCCGTGCATCACGACATCAAATCCCCCTGCCTCGAACGGTTGCCTTCGGTTCTCATGCGGACCGGCATGGGCAAGTCTTGGATCTATCGCGAAATCGCAGCCGGTCGTTTTCCACCTCCGGTGAAGATCGGCCGATTCAGTGCCTGGAACACCGCTGCAGTTGATGCCTGGATCGAGACTGCGCTGATCGTTGAGGCATCTCTCGTACCGGCCCAATCCTGGGAGCGCGCATGATGAGGGTGCCAACGAACCTCGGTCTGATGATGACGAAAGCCGAAGTTTCACAACGCCTCCAGGTGTCAATCAAAACGATCGAGCGGTGGATGGCTTCCGGCGAATTGCCAGTCCACCGCTTCGGCAAAAGCGTCCGGATATCTGCCGCCGACTATCGTGTATTTGTCGAAAGAGGGCGAAATTGAAGCGTGATCTGCGTGGTGGAAATCAGAAAAGGCCAACCAATGGGGGCGCTATTGGGCTTATTCATGGCGGCATGCGTAACAATAGCCATAACAATGGCTGAGTATATGACGCCATTATACAATAAATGTATTGGCTATTGTCGTGGGCTGTCGCGTTCCGTCGTCCATTGTTGGTCTGTCGCGTGTCCGCGTATCCGTAATGGAGAAGGATAGGATGATGAATACAGAAACTGCTGATGCGATGCTTGTTCTACGTCGTGCCTCGGATCCTCCGCGCGCCACGAAGGCGTCAGTCCGCCGCGGATGGGTCCGCGCCTTTGATTTGGACGATCCGACGGATACGCCCAGGACCTTTGCGGAGGTCATCGCTCGCCTTGATATGCAGGATCCGCCGCATCGCTATGCCGATCAGGTAAAGTGCGCCTTCAACCGCATGTCTGATGTCTTTGGTAAAGCTCCAGGGCAGGTGCCGACTGATCCGGTGGTTATTCGAAAACTCATTGCAGATGCGGTGCCTGCCGCGGTGCCGAAGATGACGCCTGCTCGCTGGACGCGCATCCGTAGCCTTGTGACCACGCACCTTCGAAAAAGCGGGATCGAAATTGAGCCTGGTCGCGACGTCGGCGGCCACAGCGCTGAATGGTCTGTCCTTCTTGAGGGAGCTGCGAAGCCTATTCAACTGGGGCTTTCTCGGTTTGCTAGCTACTGCACACGCCATGCGGTTCAGCCGACGAATGTCAATGAAGCGACCTTCGATCAGTTCGAAACTTATCTGCGTGACCGCTCTTTGAAAGAGGACCACGAAGCCGTGTTCCGCAATTCGGTCCGCCGCTGGAATGATGCCGTCGGTGCCGTTGTGGGCTGGCCTCAAGTGACGATTCCCCTGAAGCGCCATGCACGCTATTTCTCGCGGCCTTGGACAGATTTCCCAGCTAGCTATGTCGCCGAAGTAGAGTCCTTTCTGACGTCGTACGCGGTGGATGATATTTTCGCGGACGATTATAAGGATAAGTCCGCTCCCACGACGATTTCGCTCCGGCGCCGTCAGCTACGCCTCCTCTCAAGCCTTCTGGTTTGCAGCGGCTTTCCTATCGAAAGTCTCACAAGCCTGTCGGTTCTCGTCACCCCTGAAAATGCTATCTCAGCTTTCAGAGTCCAAAAAGATCGGAAGGGTATATGCCGATCACTTGAGCAGATGGTTTGGCTTCTTTCACTTATTGCCGACAAAACCGTGAAAAACAGCGCTCACGCCGCTGAATTGCGTGAGCGCGCCAAGCGGCTTAGCAAAAAGCTCAGCAAACGTACTGGCATGTCAGAGCGCAACCTGGCGCGGCTGCGGCAGTTCGATGTGCCAGCCAATAGAGCGGCGCTGCTGAACCTTCCCTACAGGGTCTTCGCTGAAGCGCGTATGGACGAGGGGCGCGATAAGAGTGATCCGCGTCGCCTGATGCTGGCTTTTGCGGTCGAGATGCTACTTTTCGCGGCGCTTCGAGGGAGCAATCTCACCGCCTTGGAAATAGATCGGCACTTTGTTGTGATCGGGCGTGGACGCCACCAGGTTCGCCATCTTCATATTGACTCCGAGGAGATGAAGGGCCCTGACGACCTCGAAATGGCCATGCCGCCTGACACCAGCGCGCTGATGGATGAGTATCTCGCTCTGTATTGGCCTCGCCTCGCATCGGCTGGATCTAGCTTCTTGTTTCCGAACCGCTTTGGCCAAAAACGGGCAACGGCCCATTTCGCTCAGGCAATCTGTGCATTCGTGCGCGAGGAGACCGGCCTGATCATGCATGTGCACTTGTTCCGGCACCTTGCAGTCAAAATGTATCTCGCCGCGCACCCTGGAGATATGGAAACGGCGCGTCAGTTCCTAGGGCATCGGTCCGACAAGGTGACCCGCACGCACTATGCAGAGTCGCAGTCCAATACCGCCCATGCGCAATACCATCACACCCTTGCCGAGGCCCGCGTTAGCCTACGTCAGGGTGTCAGATGAAGCAGACGCCTGAGAACCGCTCTTTACCGCTCTGGCAGTGGCCAACCTTTGATAGGGAGCGTTGGACACAAGCCATTCAGGGCCGCGACATCTTCGATCTTCGATCGAACGCTCTTTCTGAGCTGGCGCCGGCCACGATCGAGGGGATTGCGCTTGGGTATGGCCATTGGCTGAACTGGCTAGGTCGAGAGGAGCCGTACCTTCTCATGCTCCGGCCGGGGGACCGGGCGACCATTGACGTCTTGCGGGTTTATCATTCAGCCATGAGAAAGCAGGGGCTTGCAGACTACACGATCGCTGGTCGGATCCGCTCGATTGCAAGAGCCTTGGGAGCGATCGAGCCAGATAACGACTGGTCCATCCTCCGGCTCGCGGCCGACCGTGTTCATCGCGAAGCCAAACCCCAAAAGGAGATCCGAAACATCCTGCGACCCGCTGCCGAAGTGCTGGATTTAGGGTTCGCCCTGATGGAAGACGCCGTAACGGGCGCCCACGGTCCAGATGCGGGCGGCTATGGTTCGCTCCGGTTTCGGGATGGGCTGATGATTGCGTTGCTCATCTTCTGCCCGCTACGGCGCCGCAACCTTGCATCGCTGGCCATTGGTAATGGATTGGAGAGGCAAGGTGATCACTGGCAGATCCGTATCCCCGGCGAAGAGACCAAATCCGGACGGGAAATCTTTTGCCGTTGGCCGGGTCAGTTGGATGTGGCGTTGGCCGAGTATCTGACGGTTCACAGACCAGCACTGCTTGTACGATATGCCGTTCGTGGGCCAGCTACCGAAGCTCTCTGGATATCGCGCCACGGCCGCAAGATGTCATCTCAGGCCATATATGAAACGGTGTGTCGGCGGACGGAGGTCGAGTTTGGGACGGCGATCCATCCTCATGCATTTCGCCATATTGCTGCGACAACGATTGCGACCAGCGCGCCAGAACAGATCGACCTGATAATGACGATCTTGGGCCATTCTTCGATCCGCACGTCCGAAAAATACTACAACAAGGCGCGCGCTTTGGAGGCGGCCTTGAGGGTGAACCAGAACCGGGCTCGCGAGCGTCGAGCCTCACACCCGGCCGGGATCGGTTGGCGGGCTGCTGGGATACTCGCCGACGGAACTATCCAATCGCGTCCTAGCTAGACGCCGATAACCACCCGCGCAGCGCTACGCGCGACGCGAAGCCGACCAGATGAAATGTAAATTACGTCTATCTGAGCCCAAACCCCGGAAAACTAGCCCCAAGCCTCTGCATGGGGGAGGGCGATCATAGACCACCAAGCGCATGCCAACGTGAAACAGGAATGATGCCGCCTAGCATGTGCATTCCTTTCGTGATTGACGTGACCCCCGTTTCTCATCCAGCCATAACGAGAGTCCTTTGGTGATCTGAACTGGGGTTTGTGGGGTTGGCAAGAGGCCGGTCTGCGCAGCCATCAACCAGCGCAGCAGACCGGCCGCTGCGT
>JAESGN010000212.1_pt1 | contig 106990 bp, 77 predicted proteins | sample 9269731 | NCBI WGS metagenome assembly JAESGN01 (sample SAMN15720683, study PRJNA650826) | algae metagenome | isolation source: Mojavia pulchra JT2-VF2 and co-occurring heterotrophs from desert soil | place: USA: Cadiz Valley, Joshua Tree National Park, CA | collected 1998-06-08
TCAGAACTCCGTTAATCAGTATCTGAGGTGGATGAACGAGTATTAGAACTCCGTTAATCAGTATCTGAGGTGGATGAACGAGTATTAGAACTCCGTTAATCAGTATCTGAGGTGGATGAACGAGTATTAGAACTCCGTTAATCAGTATCTGAGGTGGATGAACGAGTATCAGAACTCCGTTAATCAGTATCTGAGGTGGATGAACGAGTATCAGAACTCCGTTAATCAGTATCTGAGGTGGATGAACGAGTATTAGAACTCCGTTAATCAGTATCTGAGGTGGATGAACGAGTATTAGAACTCCGTTAATCAGTATCTGAGGTGGATGAACGAGTATCAGAACTCCGTTAATCAGTATCTGAGGTGGATGAACGAGTATCAGAACTCCGTGAGCGAATATTTGATACTAAGGAAAGGGTGGGCATCGTGTCCGCCCACAAGTCTTTGGATTTAAAATAGTCAAAACTTCCGCAGCAACAGCCAAAATCACTCTAAAGTTGGGCATTCGTTGTCGAGTACAGAAGCCCAAGCGTAAAGTATAGCCTAATACTAATTCGTAATTCACAAAGCCAGACTAAATCTAGGTTTCTAGGTTTGAATCTGTTGCGGAATTTTAAAGAATTGGTGTAATGAGGGGTAGTTCACTCACTGGGTTTATTAAATAGTTCTAGAATTTGTCGGCAAATTTGTTTTAGCTTGTCCTCGACTTGAGTAGAAGGTATAGACGCGCCGACAATACTCCAGTTATGCACCGTAGAAAGCCGCCACGCCTCACCACGGTGGTCAAATGCAGCAACTTCCACACCGATCGCACGTCGTAATTTACTTATCGGGTCTTGATAAAATCGAATTTGAATCAAAACGCTACGACTACGCCAGGATTTACTGATACCAGGAAAGTGAAAGCCGATATCTATCGAATCTGGATCAACTAACTCCCTCGTTTCCGGATCGTTCTTCCAGGGTTTAAGATCCGATTTGGCATCAGGAAACTCATATTTAAACAAATTAACTACCGTAGCAATCTTGCTGGCGAGTTCAAGGTTAGTAGCCTGTTCAGATGCGTTCACGAATAAACACTCCTATATTGCATCGGCGTATGAAAAATGTGACAATAGAAAACCGCCAGAAGGCTTATCTTATTAGTGTTTCAGCTTATCAAGGTCTTTTGTGTTTAGCAACTTTGAAATTATGTTTTCCTAACAATCATTATTAACAAAAGCTGCCAAAAACTTTATTGAAGTTTTTGGACAAGCAATACATATTGAGTAATTATACTTAAAATTTTTAAAATGTAAGCGGTCAATTGGCTATTTTGAGAAAATACGAAGCAAGTATCAAAAATTTTGCCGAAAATCCTTTGCTGGTAAGAAGTATATATTACGGTAGCGATCTAAAATTACACTGTTAAACGGCAAACAAAAAGCAAAATATTTCAGTATATGGCGCGTCAACGCTCTATTTTTTCATTGATTCTAGTATTGTTAGCAACTTTCCTCATCAGTTGCAGCAATCCTAGTGTCGCGGTAGCACCTCCCACTTACACAACAGCTCAACTGACAAAAATCCAGGGATATGTTCCTGAGATTCAGGCTGTGCGCGATCGCTCAGAAGAACTGAGAAAGTTAATCGAACGAAAAGATTGGATAGATGTGGGTAATTTTATCCATGGCCCGGTTGCAGAAGCCAGACTGAACATGACTTATATCGCTCCTAACCTTTTACCCCAAGACCAACCCAAAGCTCGTGAAATCACGCGAGATTTTTTCAATCATTTAGTTAAAATCGATAAAGCCGCTACTCAGCGCAATACTCAACTTGCCTTGAGTAACTCCCAAGCTGCTTTTGCAGACATTGACAAATTCCTCCAATTACTTCCTAAAACAGCCAGTTAAGTTGAGTCATCAGTGCTGAATAAGTTATGAGTTAGGAGTTAGGAATCAAAAATTTCTAACTCCTAACTTATGGATAAAGTTATGAGTCATGTAGTTATTATCGGTTGTGGTGTGGTTGGGGCAGCGATCGCCTATGAACTGAGTCAAGTTAAAGGTCTAAAAATCACCGTTGTTGATCGACAACCACCAGCCCAAGCTTCCACAGGTGCTGCACTCGGTGTTTTGATGGGCGTAATTAGCCAAAAAATCAAGGGTAAGGCTTGGCAGATGCGACAAACTAGTATCCAACGCTATGAAACCTTGATTCCCGAACTAGAAGCCATAACAAATCGCAAAATTCCTTTCAACCGCCAGGGAATTCTCAGCCTTTGCCTAGAAGAAGAAAATATAGCAGATTGGGAAAAGCTGCGGGAAATCCGCCACTCTCAAGGCTGGCAGTTAGAAATTTGGGATAAAGCTAAACTTCAAAATATCTGTCCTCAAATAGACAACGAAAAAATTACAGGCGCTGTCTATTCTCCTCAAGATCGCCAACTTGACCCCACAGCCCTGACTTTAGCTTTAGTTGAGGCTGCCCAACACAACGGCGTTACCTTTAAATTTGGCGTGGCTGTGCTAGATGCCCAAACTTCACCGCCATTTTGCTCCCAACTGGAAACAACAGCAGGAAAAATCTCGGCTGATTGGTTTGTAGTCGCCGCCGGGTTAGGTTCAACTCCATTAACAGCACAATTCAAGCAGATGATTGATATTCGCCCTGTGCTAGGGCAAGCATTACAAGTACACTTAGGCCATTCACTAGGAAATCCTGACTTCCAGCCAGCAATCACTGGTAACGATGTCCACATTGTCCCTGTGGGAGATGGAGACTACTGGCTAGGTGCAACGGTGGAATTTCCTAATGATGGGAATGAGATTCCACCCAACCAAGAATTACTGGATTCTGTAAGACAACAGGCGATCGCTTTTTGCCCAGATTTAGCTACAGCAAAGATTATCCGCACTTGGTCAGGTTTACGTCCCCGCCCCGAAGGTCGCCCAGCACCAGTTATTGGTAAACTGCCAGGGTTTGATAATGTCCTCTTAGCTACCGGACACTATCGCAACGGCGTTTTACTAGCACCCGCAACAGCTTATGCAATTCGTGAGATGATTATTCCTATCGATTCTTAATAAAAACATAACTTTTTCAAGAAAGGCAGTCCTCTGCCTTCTAGTTGATAGGAAAATAGCGTGTCATTAACAGAACATAAAATAACAGTAGATTCTTTAGATTGGTTCTATCGTGAAGCTTTACCAATTGGTAGAAGTGACTTATTACCTGTAGTATTGCTGCACGGCATAGTCTCACAAAGTTACAGTTGGCGTAATATTATGCCTGCTTTGGCGAACCAAGGTACAAGAGCGATCGCCCCAGATTGGATTGGTTATGGCTTCTCTGCCACACCCGAAAAACGAGATTTTGCTTACACTTCTGATGCTTTTATTACAGCTTTAGAAGGATTTATTAAAGCTCTAGAACTTGAACGATTTTCTTTAGTTGTGCAAGGTTTTTTAGGTTCAGTAGGATTACAATACGCTCTACGTCACCCCGAACAAATTGCCAATTTAGCTATTTTAAATACACCAATTTCAACTACTGCTAAATTACCCTGGAAAATTAAACAAATGGGTTTACCTTTAGCAGGAGAAATGATGACCCAAGACCCACTTTTAGTTGATAGAACTTTAGAAGGTGGTAGCCGTTACCGCATCGAAGATAAAGATTTAGATGTTTATCGCAAACCATTTTTGAAAAGTTCTGCACCTGGGCGGAGCCTTCTAGCAACTATTCGGAATTTACAACTCGACTCAGCCATGACAGAAATTACATCTGGCTTTAAACAATGGCAAGAACCAATTTTGATTCAATGGGGCATGATTGACCCTTGGTTACCTGTAGAGATCGCAGAAAATTTTGCCAATTCTGTTCCAAACGCTGAATTAGTAAAACTGAATAACGTTGGTCATTACCCTCAAGAACACTATCACGAGGTAATTCTGCAAGACCTTTTACCTTTTGTGCGTCGTGCTAAATCTAGTTGATGCTGTAGCGTTGTTGATTGAAAATATGAATTTGTCTCACGCAGAGGCGCAATTTCTGAATTTCATATCCTACAGAACTTACGCACTCAGATCCCCCAACCCCCTTAGAAAAGGGCAGCCCTGCGCCCTTGCGGGTTCCCCGACTCCCTCAGTGGCGTGGCTTTAGACTTTCCCCCTTTTTAAGGGGGGCTAGGGGGGATCAGGGTTTTAGGCTTCAGTGCGTAAGTCCTATCCTAGTTCAGCAACGCCAAAAAGCCTCTTTCCCCCTGCTCCCTGCCCCCTGCTCACCTGCGGTCTAAATGATAAATCTTTAACTGGACACGATATCACTTGCCTCTTACCGAATGTTGCACCAGCCAGTAATGTAAGCCCACTATTAAGAGCGCCAATGGCAGCATCAACATTGGGATAATTTCTAAACTTGCCCAACTTGCAATCCAGCCTGCTCCAGTGGGTATGATCGCTGCTCCAAAACTGGCGACGCTGGTGGCGAAGCTAACAGCCGCAGGAACGAGGGCATCTGGTAATCGTTGAGGAATTAACCAGATAGTGGCGGGAAAGATTGCTGCTAATGCAAAGCCAATCAACGGTAAGCTAATCGATTGATCTGGCAGTTGCCACCAGGCGAGTAATCCAATCATCAGAAGACTGAGCGACATAGTGATTGTGCGGACTGCCCCAAGCGATTGCAAGAAATAACCTAAGATGAAACGTCCGAATGTTAACCCTAGCCAGTAAGCACTAACGCTGTAACCCGCAACGAGTTCGGGAGTGTGGCGAGCGACGGATTGTACAGTGTATGCCCAGTTGCCGATGCAGGCTTCTATGCCAACATAAACTAGCAGGAGTAGCCCAGTTAGCAGGACTATCGGCGTTTGGAGCGATCGCCCCAGATTCTCTAACGCAGTTGTATTCGATGCCGATACCTTTACTGTCATTGGTGTGTAGCGGTAGATGATTACGCCCAGCACACTTACAATCAATAGGCTGACGATGCAGGCTAACACCCAATAAACTTGCCGCCAGTTCATGCCAACTGCTAACAAAGTAGTAGCGATCGCCGGGCCACAGAATGCACCAATACCATAGAAAGCATGAAGCAAACCTATCAGATTGGCACTGCGCGAATCTTGCACAATGTAGGTGTTAATCCCTGCATCAATCAGCCCAATGCCCAATCCCAGCAGGCTTCCGGCAGCAACCATAAGCAACCAGTAAGGTGAGGTGGCGTAGATTATCAGCGCCATTGTCAGCGCAACCGCAGCAATCAATAACATTCGCGCTAAACCTAGACGGCTACTCACCAGACTGCTGGTGAATGCGGCCAGAATGTAGCCGCTAATTTGGCTAACAAACAGTAAGGTGACGGTTGCTGGAGTCAGGTTATAGGTAGACACAATCGAGGGGAGAAGAATCCCTAATCCAGCTTCGGCGATGCCAATGGCAATAAAGGCATACAAGGAGAGCGCCACCCCAATCCACAGAGGTGGTAAGGTGTGTTGATTGTCTCTCATCAGTTCACACTTCTTAATCTATCTGCGAGTTATTAATCAGTTGCCGCATGAGGTTTTACCGTAACCTGATAATGAGGGTACTTGCGACTATTTAGGCAATAGCTACTCTACAACAAGTTGAGACAGGCAGGTTACAATTCATGGCTTATTCCTGGTTTAAAGCGTTTCATATTATCGGCTTTGTAGTCTGGTTTGCTGGTTTATTCTACCTAGTACGTCTTTTTATCTATCACGTTGAAGCGAACCAAGAACCAGAACCAGCACGCACGATACTGAAAAATCAGTATCAAATTATGGAAAAACGCCTCTACAGTATCATCACTACCCCAGGAATGTTGGTGACGGTAGCAATGGCAATTGGTCTTTTAACTACTGAACCAGATGTTTTAAAAGAGGGTTGGTTACATATCAAACTGGTGTTTGTTGCCTTATTAATTGGCTATCATCATTACTGCTCTCGACTCATGAAGAAATTAGCAGCAGATGAATGCCGTTGGAATAGTCAGCAGTTACGAGCTTTAAATGAAGCTCCTACAGTCATGTTATTGGTGATTGTGTTGCTTGCCGTATTCAAGAACAATTTACCTACAGATATTACCGTTTGGGTTGTTTTTGCAGCAATTATTTTAATGGCTGTTACTATTCAGCTTTATGCTAAAAAACGCAAGCGCGATCAAGAAAAACTGACAGCACAGATCGGACAGGTTCCACAAGAACAAAGTTAGTTATTTTGAATTTCGGCAAGTTTAGGCGGTTGTTTCGTAATTCGTAATTGATGAGCAAAGAAGCTAAGTTTAGATATGGGAAATTGAGAATTTACTTCTTTTTTCAAACTCTAGCTTTAGAAAGTCATAACTACGAGTTTTTTTTTGAAATACTAAACTTGTCGAAGTATCATAGGAGGTTATACCACGATGAACAATCAGCAATTATTTAGTAATCGTGTGGCAATACTGGCGACAATGCACCAAAAGGAGAGAGTAATTGCTCCTCCTTTAGAGCAGGAGTTAGATATTAAAGTTAGAGTAACGCAAGATTTTAATACTGACGTTTTCGGCACATTTACTAGAGAAGTTAAACGTCCAGGAACTCAGATTGCAACAGCTAAATTAAAAGCACAAAAAGCACTAGATTTTACAGGTGCAACTTTAGCGATCGCCAGTGAAGGTAGCTTTGCACCTCATCCGTCTGTACCTTATATTTACTCTAATAGAGAAATAATCATTTTATTAGATAAAGAAAACAACCTCGAAATCATTGGTGAAGAGTTGTCTCTAGAAACTAATTTTAACCATCAGGTCGTGGCGAATATTCAAGAAGCGTATGATTTTGCAAAAAAAGTTGGTTTTCCTGAACATGGACTGGTTGTGAGTTGTCAGCAAACAGCCAATGATAGCAGTGAGATTATTAAAGGTATTACTACAGAAAAAACACTTTTAGAAGCAGTTAATTGGGCATTACATAATTCCCCGGATGACAAAGCATATCTTGAAACCGATATGCGAGCGCTTTATAATCCCACGCGAATGAAAAATATCGAAAAAGCGACCTATAACTTGATAGCCAAGATTAAAAGCCTTTGTCCACAATGTTCTATACCTGGTTTTGAAATTACCAAAAGCATCAGAGGATTACCTTGTGGGTTTTGCGCTATGCCTACTAATTTGGTTTATTCTGTAATTTATCAGTGCAAAAAATGTGGTTTCACACAAGAAAAATTGTTTCCTAATGGCATAGAGTTTGCTGATCCAGGGCAATGTATATATTGCAATCCCTGACAAACTACAAACATGGAGTGTAACTTGTACCTGAACATAGAAAAGCCCTCTCGCCATTGACGAACAAGAGGGTAGCATTATGGTGTGAGGAACAAACTTAATGTTTGCTTTAATTCAGTGTAGCAAGTAGATGTGGCAATTACATAAAATTAGTATAAAAATTGTGCGATCGCTTTATGGATACCTTATAAATACTTATCTTTAGCCAAAGACTGGTTAGTCAGTGGCATTAGCATTGCCTCAATAGACCTTTAAAAACCTCAAAATTGGCGAAGTGAGGAACATACCTAATTCAAGCTTAGTCCTAATGATAGGATTTTTGAATTTGCAAGTATAGCAGTTGCATATTTGAAGAGAACAAACTTCAGGAGATTCTGTGGTGTTTTTTCAACGTGTCCGTTCCTTCTATATTTTTAGCCTTGGATTTTTGCTACTCCTATTATTTGCTAGTGGAATTTTTGCGTACCTAGTTTCGCCATTAAGAGATCCAACGTTTCAACCCGATAGTGCAAATGCAGGTTCATTAGTACCTTGGCTACAAGGTGTGACAGAAGAACATTGGTTACTAGGTGCTAATATTTTGGCATTTTTATTATCTACCAATCTCACACTTATTCTCTGGCAAAGATGGGTATCTAATAACAATGATTGGTTGCTACGTTTTATAAATATGGTGTTTGCATGGGTAATATTATTTAGTGTTTTTTGGATTATGTTTATGATCTACTTATTACAACAGTGGTTAGTTGATTAAGTGTATATTGCGCCGGATTCTTGGCTACTTTATATAAGCCTTGGGTTATATTCACAGCCTTCCAAGATAGCGATCGCTAAAACATAACGCATTAAACTACTTGTTGATCGAAGCAATTTTGCGAGTTTAAACCACTACAATCCTTTTGACTGAACTGTAACAGCTATAGTACATCACAGATGAAATTAAGCTACCATTCAAAGTAGACGAAAATCTTACATCATAAGCTTTTTGGATTTTGAATTCCGTGCAGTGGTACTAGCCTCCTTGACTAAATTCCCCTGTAACTAGTAGCCACATTCTTGAAGGAGAGTAGCCTTGCACAGGATTTTTCTGGAGTGCTTTTGCCAAGATTGCTCCCAATAGCCCACGACGAACTTCTAAATCTCTAACTCCTGATATCGCTTGTGCCCTAGAGAAATTAATAATCGCCGTATCGTAATCATCTCTATTAGCGGCAGCTTTAATCGCTATACGCATTAACCGACCATACTCTAAGCCATAATCTGGGTTAATCCAAAGTCTATTGGGAATGCAGTCTTTGGAGAATAGATTACCTGGTTTATTAGTGATTTGGCTGACGCATTTCAAATCCTCCTTACCAAGCACAACAGGGATATTGATCGCTGTGAAAGTAGTAATAGCAGCTACTACCACTAAAAAATGATTAAATACTTGTTTCACCTATTGTTTAGTGAAATGTAAATTTACTATTCTTACTTTTGAATGATGTATGGCAAAAAAACAAGTATTATCAATTCATAATTCATAATTCGTAATTCCTAATTAAAAAAGTCAGATTTGTATTTTTAACTTCATTACGAAGAATTGGTATAAATCAAAATACCTTGATTTTACTGCCTAGTAATGTAATAGGGTGGTCATTCTCCACCCTATTTACAGCTTATTGCAGATAATTCAAAACAATTAACTGCCTTGAGGCACAATGTTTTCAGGCCCAGCAGTAATAATTACTACATTCTCTGGTTTAATTAACTCCTGAATGGCTTGCTGAACTTGTGCCATACTTACTGCCTCAATGCGCTGAGGAAACTCACGGATTTCTTTCTGTGAAAGTCCGTAGACGGCATTACTCAAAATTATATTTGCGACAACATTGGGATTGGCTAAATCCACAGGGTAGCTGTTGGAAATTGAGCGTTTTGCCGTGTTCAATTCTGCCTCAGTTACTCCTTGTTCACGCAGCTGTTTGAGTAAAGCGAGGGTGCTGGCGATCGCTTTTCCCGCATCTTTAGGATCTGTCTGCATTTGGATTAAGAAGGGGCCAGGATTGATTCCGGCAGCGAAGGCGCTGTAAATACCGTAGGTTAAACCTTGGCGATCGCGCACTTCTGTACCCAAGCGGCTAGACAAAGTATCACCACCCAAAATCTGATTCAATACCATAGCTGCATAATAACGCGGGTCTTTGCGCGAGATACTATTGTAACCAATGTAAGTAACAGCCTCTGCTTTGCCAGGAATTACTTTGTTTACGCGTGTTAGAGTTTGGGGTAACTCTACGTTGGGCAAGTTGAGCATTGGCGGCTTACCCTTAGCTTGCCATTTTCCGAAAGTCCCATTAAGCAAAGCTTTGACCTTAGCTGGGTTAAAATCACCGACTAAGGCGATCGTTGTAGTATCCGGTCGGTAGTGTTCTTGGTAGAAGCGAAGTACATCTTCACGAGTGATGCTCTTTAAACTTTCAGCTGTAGGAAAGCTGTGGAACGGATGATTTTCTGGGTAAATTACCTGCTGAAATACCCGTCTTCCCAGTCCTTGGGGGTCATCAAGTAGCACTTTCAGACTTGTCAATGCGCGTTGACGAGTCAGTTCCAGCTGGTCGGCTGGGAAAGTGGCATTTTGTGCTACATCCGCCAAAGTTTGTATGATTATCGGCAGATCCGCTGATAGTGCCTGACCGCTAATGCTAACTCCCTCACGGCTGGCAGTAAAGTCTAAACCCGCTCCCCGGTCTTCTAAGGTTTTCGCTATAGTCAAAGCATTTTGAGTTTGTGTGCCATTCATTAAGTTACTAGCAGTGAGATTTGCTAGTCCAGCTTTTTGATTGCCATCAAATACACTACCAGCCTCAATATGTCCACTGAGGTTAATGGTAGGGACACTGTGGTCAGGTAACAGCAAAACCCGCAACCCATTTGCTAGAGTAAACTGCTCTGGTAGCGCTTGTTTGCTCGAACTGGTAGCAGAGGTAGCGGGAGGAAGGTATTTCGCAAGTTCTGCTGGATCTACAGGTTTACCAGGGCTAAAATTCTCGACAGTGCGACCAGAACCACCACTATCAGCCTCTTGTTGACCATCTGCTTGGGTTGGCTCAAAGAAACCAATAGTTTGTTTAGCAGGATTGAGGTAGGTTTTTGCCACACGTTGCACATCCGCTGGGGTCACTTTGGCGATCGCTGCCAAATATTTTTCCACAAAACGATAATCACCAGTAATAGTTTGGTTATATCCCAGTTGGCTTGCTTGACTAGTGATGTCCTGATTACCCAGAATAAAAGAAGCTTTTAGTTGTGTTTTTGCCCGGTTCAATTCTTCTGGAGTGACTGGCTGCTGTTGTAATCTTGAAAAAGATTGCTGGAGTACCTGAGCAATTTTTGCTAACTCTTGCCGTGGGGCGGCTGTGGCGTTAATTTCATACCAACCCGGTTCGATGAGTTCTGTAGCACTACCATTCACTGAACTAGCAAGTCCAGATTCCACTAAAGCTTGGTAAAGTCTAGAACTACGTCCCCCAGTCAAAATCATATCCATGAGATCAATCGCTGGGACATCAGGATGCTTAATGTCTGGTAGAGGATACACTGCTTGCAGCAGTGCTGTACTTCCTGGTTGCTTCAAAACAATTGGCGCTTTTTGAGCAACTGGAGTAGCAGCAGGAGAATTCCCGACGTCTCTACGTCTTTGTGTCCCCACGTCCTGTATCGCTCGTTGTGGTACTTTGCCAAAAGTTTCTCTAACAGCTTTGAGTGTAGGTTCTGTAGCAAAATCCCCTGTAATTACCAAAGTGGCATTTTCTGGACTGTAATATCTTTGGTAATAATTTCGCACCTGCTCGACTGTGAATTGTTCCACATCAGCTTTTGTTCCACCCACAGGTAAGCCGTAAGCTCTATTTGGGAAAGCAGCTCGCATCACTGCCCGATTCAGCCGATAGCTGGGGGAATTTTCATATCCCTGCAACTCAGATATCACTACCTTTTTTTCACTCGCTAATTGCTCAGGCCCAATTAAGGAATTTACCATGCGATCAGCTTCCAAGGTCAGCAGTGCTTCTAGTTTGTCTCGTCGCACTGTGCCAAAATAAGCAGTTTCATCATAGCTAGTAAAAGCATTGAACTGACTGCCTAAAGCGCTAAATAGCCGCCCAAACTGCACCGGACGCTCTTTAGTGCCCTTGAACAGCAAATGCTCTAATTGGTGAGAGATGCCATTCTCACCTTTGCCTTCGTTGCGCGAGCCTACTTTATACCATACCTGCACACTTACTACAGGAGCGGTATGCACTTCCTTGGTAAGTACAGTTAAACCGTTATCTAATACCGTTTTTTGCACTCCCTGAGAGAGAGAGAGGCTGGCTACAGGTGCGGCTGCTGTTGGTGTTGCAGCATAGGTGAGGCTGCCTGAAAACGGCACAACACTTAGAAGGAAGCTGAGGAATAATCCTATAAGCATGTATGAGCGTAGCTTCATAAACAATTCAAAATGCAAAATTCTCAATTTAATTCAGCGTCAAAACAAATGATAGCAATCATCTCCAAACGCCGATTTTATGCAAACAGAAATAGGCGATCGCTCTGGTCAATTGCAGAAATTCTGTTGCGGTCGCATCACAAAACAGGTTTACCTTGCTTGTTATCAGTTTAATAAGCAATCATGTTTTCGGTCTTCTTCCTGAGGGTTTTCTCCTGGCCGACGAATTACGTGTAAAGTACTAGTTACAATAAGTGGTATCAATACCTGGTTACAATATGGAACGCGAAGCCCTGACAATCCGCTTTCCGCCTGACCTGCTTGCCAAAGCCAGGAAACTCAAAGAAAGCAGCGAATCATTTAATGATTTAGTAGTTGAAGCTTTAGAACGGGAGGTACGCCGTCGCAGAGGATGGGCGGCTCATCAACGGATTCTTGCTCGCAGCGAAACTATCAAAACTAAAACAGGGATACAACCAGCATCTACGGAGTTGATTCGCAGTTTCAGAGAGAACGAGGGGCGGCGTGGCTAGAGTTTTGTGCCTCAATTTGGGTGAAAAATTAGGGAAATCTATAACTGTAGCTTTAACTTTTACCCTTACAAATTATGCTTCCAGATCCTCATACTCTAAATATTAAATAGCTAAAGCTAGTCAATTACACTGCCAAAAAAAGAACAGACTGGTCTTACAAAGAACATTGTGAGATTGATTATATTCCCTTCGATTTATATTGGGCAATGAACGAAGGGAAATTAAGAAAATATTGGCACGTAAAGAAAAGATGCAAATAAAGCTGTTCAGGGCGATCGCATTCTTTTATGCCAAAACCATTATAAATATGGTCATCGTGTAACTCATGTGGTGGAAAGTGTAACTGCTGCTGCTGAAGAAAAGGATGGAATGTGGGCACGCCAAGTTAGAGATTGACAAGACGATAGTTTAGTCTTGCGGTGATCAGGTATTTGCACCTTTGCATGAGATTAAACTTTCATATCCAAGGTACGCACCAAAAACGCCCACTTGTCGGTAACTTCCTCAATAATCTTAGTTGTAGGCTTACCTGCGCCATGCCCCGCCTTAGTTTCAATTCTAATTAACACTGGCGCGTTACCTGCTTGAGCAGCTTGCAAAGCAGCCGCAAATTTGAAACTATGAGCAGGGACAACGCGATCGTCATGATCGGCGGTAGTAATTAGCGTTGCTGGGTAAGCTGTACCTGATTTTAAATTGTGCAATGGCGAATAAGCATATAACGCTTTAAATTCTTCTGCATTATCTGGTGAACCATATTCCGAAGTCCAAGCCCAACCAATGGTAAATCTATGGAACCGCAACATATCCATCACGCCGACTGCTGGTAAAGCAGCACCAAACAAATCTGGACGCTGAGTCATACAAGCGCCTACTAATAAACCACCGTTACTACCACCTGCGATCGCCAGTTTTGCAGATTTGGTATATTTATTAGCAATTAACCACTCAGCAGCAGCAATAAAGTCATCAAAGACATTTTGCTTTTTCGACTTCATTCCCGCCTGATGCCACTCCTCACCGTACTCTCCACCACCACGGATAGTTGGCATAGCATAGACACCACCCATCTCCATCCATACCAAAGTACTTACAGAAAAACTAGGTGTCATTGAGGCATTAAAACCACCATAACCATATAGATAAGTAGGGTTATTGCTATCTAATTTAATCCCCTTTTTGTGGGTAATAAACATTGGCACTTGTGTACCATCTTTACTCTCATAAAAAACTTGTTTTGTCTCGTAATCTGACGGATTAAAATCTACCTTTGGCTGACGAAAAACTTCGCTTTTTCCCGTCACCATATCATAGCGATAGATAGTGCCTGGAGTCGTGAAGCTAGTAAAACTATAAAAAGTTTCGTTATCATGGCGCTTGCCATCAAAACCATTTACTGAACCGAGTCCAGGTAATTCTACCTCGCGCACAAATGCACCATTGAGGTTAAAAATTTTGATTTGGCTGCGAGCATCTTTAAGATAATCAGCGACAAACTGATTATTAAGTATACTTACACCTTCTAAAGTTTCTGCTGACTGAGGGATGATTTCTCGCCAATTTTCTGGCGCTGGTTTTTTAGTATCAATGGCTATAACTCTGCCGCGCGGTGCTTTTAAATCTGTGCGGAAATAGAAGACACTATCATCGTGATCAATAAAACTGTAATCTGCCTCAAACTGGTTAATAAGTTCTACAACTTCAGTATTGGGATTAGTTAAATCTTTATAAAAAACTAAATTTTTTGATTCAGTTCCCAGCCAAACTGAAATTATTAAATATTTGCCATCTTCAGTAACTCCACCACTAAAGCCCCATTCTTTCTGATCAGGACGATGATAAATTAATATATCTTGCGATTGTGAAGTTCCTAATTTATGGTAATAAAGTTTTTGATAATAATTGACATCTTCTAATTTAGTTTTTTCATTCGGTTCATTATAGCGACTATAGAAAAAACCTTGATGATCATTTGCCCATGATACGCCAGAAAATTTAATCCACTTCAGCTGATCTGGCAAATCTTCACCAGTTTCAATATCGCGTACTTTCCACTCTTGCCAATCAGAACCGGAGGTTGATAAGCCATAAGCTAAAAGTTGACCATTTTTACTAATAGATAATCCTGAAAGCGCAACTGTACCATCTTCTGAAAATTTGTTAGGGTCAAGTAAAACTTTTGGTTGGGCGTCAAGAGTTTTAAGGGTGTAGAGGACGCTTTGGTTTTGCAGTCCATCATTTTTGAAATAAAAGTAGCGTTCGGTAGAGCTATCTTCTAGAGATTCGCCTTCTTTAAATGGAATACTATATCTTTCGTAATTCCACAGTTTAGTGAGGCGCTGTCTAATTTTTTCCTTGGCGGGAATCTCATTGAGGTAGGCAAAAGTAACTTTATTTTGTGCTTCAATCCAGGTTCTTGTTTCTGGTGAGTCAGGATTTTCTAACCAACGGTAAGGATCTGCGACTAAAGTACCGTGATAGTTATCAACCTGATCGCTCTTGCGGCTGGGTGGATAAGTCAGCATAATCTTTGATGGAACTCGTTTCCGTGCATAGTACTCGGAAGATAGGGCGATAGAAAACATCCCCAGGTTCGGTTCCCTCTGCTCAGAACTTCGGGGATAATAGCTGGCCAATTCCTTCCACTTCCCATCTTCTGCATCTGTAATTTTCTGTGCTACTACTTGTGAAGGGAACTTTGTGGAAATTGTAGCATTAGCGACAGCAACAGGTAGCAACCATCGGCAAATAATCACTGTTGCCAAGAAGGTTGCTAAAAGCCGAATCCATAAGGCTTTTAGCATTGTGAATTATGTATTGTAGATTGTTTAAGCAGTAGTACTGTGAATAAGTTTCTCTCCTTTGAGCATCCGCACTGCTGCTTCAAGTAGAGCTTCTTCAAGGTAAGGCTTGGTAAAGTAGCCGCTAGCACCGAGTTGAATTGCCATTTGTCTGTGCTTGTCTGCACCCCGTGAGGTGAGCATAGCGATCGGTAAATGGTTAAGGTTAGAGTCTTTCTGGATACGAGAGAGCAACTCCAGTCCATCACATCGGGGCATTTCGATGTCACAAAATACGATATCGCAAGGCAAACCAGAGCGAAGCTTATCCCAAGCTTCTTGTCCATCACGGGCCTGTTCGACGCGATAACCCGCCTTGTTAAAGGTCAAGGAGAGCAACTCCCTAACTGTAATCGAGTCATCGACAATCAGCACCGTTGGGTCAATTTTAACAGTAGTGATTTCTGGCATAGTAGAAGTAGCTTTTTGCTGCCAAAGGCTACCACCATTTTGTTTAGATATCCGTCCTTGGAAAATGTCCATGATTTCTAGGACGTCAGCAATCGGCATAATGCGACCATCACCCAGGACTGTAGCACCAGCGACACCAAGGGGTTTAGGCGCTGGCCCTTCAAATTGCTTAATTACAATTTCTTGCTCACTCAGCACCAAGTCAATCTGTAGAGCAATGAGGTTATTTGCCGATCGCACTACAATCACAGAAACCATGTCATCATCTCGTGTTCCGCCATAGACACTACCGCGGCTGAGTTGACGATTGAAAGCTAAAAGCTCCTTCAGCGGACGGAATGGCAATACTGTATCTCGCCAGGGAATAAATGTTTGCCCATCGGCATTATGCTGGATATTTTTGACAGGAATATCTAGGGTGTCTTCTATACCGTCCATTGGGAAGGCGATTCTAGCTTTATCGGAGACACAACACAGAGCTTTACAAATACTCAGGGTAAGTGGCAGACGAATTGTAAAGGTCGTTCCCTTACCAAGGGTAGAATCAGTGTTAACTGTGCCTCGAATTTCGCTAATCTCAGAGCGAACTACATCCATGCCCACGCCACGACCAGAAATTTCATCCGCTTGGTCTTTAATGCTAAAACCAGACTGGAACAGTAGGTCGTAAATTTCTAAGCGCGTTATGGTTTTTGCCTCTTGTGCTGTGAGCATCCCAAGCTTCAACGCCTTGGCTTTGATCCGTTCTGTATCGATACCTGCACCGTCATCGCCCACAGAAATTACGGTTTGGTTGCCTTGGTGGAAAGCACGAATCTTAATCACTCCCACGGGATTTTTAGCTGCGGCTTGTCGCACCTCTGGCGTTTCAATACCGTGAGCGATCGCATTATTGAGCATATGAGTTAACGGGTCAGTCAGATGATCGAGAATCATCTTGTCAATCAAAGTGTCTCCACCCTCAATGACTAACTCTACTTGTTTGCCGTATTTGATGGCATTATCTCGCACTCCTCGCCGCAAGCGATCAATAGTTTGAGAAAAAGGAACCATCCGTGCCCGTGTCAATCCCTCTTGTAGCTGAGTGGTTACTTGCCGGAACTGCCGTGCTACTCGCTCGGTTTCTTCAGTTACAAAGTCAATGTCACTCGCTGACTCACGCACCCTTACAATCATTTCAATCATTTCTTGGGACAATGTATGGAAAGGCGTAAAGCGATCCATTTCTAGTTCACTAAAGCCCCTGTCCTCATTGAAATCCTGGACTGGTAAATCAGAGCCTCTGCTTTTGCGGCTGGCTAAAAGAGAAGCTTCTAGTAGCGATCGCTCGTATAATTCTTGCATCCTCGCTCCTACATCTGAAAGATGTTGCACTTGAATCAGCAAGTTATCTAGTGATTGCCGCAGACGTTCTTGATCCTGCTCTAAGGTATTGCGATTTACTACCAACTCCCCAACCAAATTGCTCATATCGTCCAGTTGCTTGACTGGAACTTTCATCGTTTCTTCAAACCTGGCAGCACGACGAGTAGAGGAACGTGGCATTTTGCCTGTGCTTGGTTTGATTGATGGTGAGTGTGATATTGTTTGATCGGCTTGTGCTAGTAATTTTTCTAAGTCGCCGAATTCATCATTGACTGCCAGTGATGTTGCTGGGGTGTTCCTATCTTGAATTGCAGCTGGTGTAATTTGTTCTGGATAGGCGGGTGGTGCGGTTGACACCTGCTGATCCTCGTTTTCACCCAGTAATGCTTCCAAAGCAGCAAAATCTTCATCTGGGATGGAGGAAGTTAATTCCTCTTCTAGTAATGCTTCTAAGCCTGCAAATTCATCTTCAACATCGGAGTTATCTTCTAGAGCTACTTCATTTTCTAGCGTAGTAGCTGATGCTATATTCAATTCAGTATTGTTTTCAGCAGCATTTTCTTGCTCTATTGTTGCAGATTCAACTGTTTGGGCTATTTCCAATGTAGGCCCTAACCAACTTTGTGTTGTATCTAATACATCTAGTCCAACTAAATTTTCTTCAATAGCAAAGTTAGTAAAATCACTATTTGTTGGGCTTTCTACTGGTAAGTCAGTTGCGATCGCCAACAAATCATCGGCGAAATCGAGTTCTGTAATTTCAGCAGTAGCATCGACCTCAGTTTCCAAGGTATTTTCTACCTTGATATCTAAAACTTCTGGGTTGGTTGGGGACTGTTGTAAGCTAACAGGTTCGGTTACATCTGGATCTATTGGGGCGATCGCCAACAAATCATCGGCGAAATCGAGTTCTGTAATTTCAGCAGTAGCATCGACCTCAACTTCCAAGGTATTGTCTACCTTGATATCTAAAACTTCTGGGTTGGTTGGGGACTGTTGTAAGCTAACAGGTTCGGTTACATCTGGATCTATTGGGGCGATCGCCAACAAATCATCGGCGAAATCGAGTTCTGTAATTTCAGCAGTAGCATCGACCTCAACTTCCAAGGTATTGTCTACCTTGATATCCAAAACTTCTGGGTTGGTTGGGGACTGTTGTAAGCTAACAGGTTCGGTTACATCTGGATCTATTGGGGCGATCGCCAACAAATCATCGACTAAATCGAGTTCTGTAATCTCAGCAGTAGCATCGACCTCAGTTTCCAAGGTATTTTCTACCTTGATATCTAAAACTTCTGGGTTGGTTGGGGACTGTTGTAAGCTAACAGGTTCGGTTACATCTGGATCTATTGGGGCGATGGCTAACAAATCATCGACAGGCCGATCTGTAGTGGTAAGCTGAATATCGCTTAAGTTAGCAGTGGCTATATCCTCAAATAAAAATTGTGGATTTTCGTTGCTGTTTTCGTCTATGGCATCGAACAAATCCATCTCCAGTTCTCCAAAAGGTTTGGGAGAACTATTAAGCGTTGTTTCTGTGGACTGGTGAGTAAATTCGGGGATAAAATCTAGAGCTTCTGGAGGCAATGCTGTTGAGGAGAGTGGCGTATCACCATCTTGCTCTGGCGAAATGTTGCCAATATCTATCAAAGGCACTTCGCTTTGAACAATGTTAGCAGAAATTGTGGTGTTAGTTAGTGTCAACTGTGCAAACAAATCATCTCCAGCATCTGATGTCAATATCAGATCTAGCTGTTGCTCTTGCTGCGAGAAAGTAATATCAAAATCTTCCAGTCCAAAACTTGTTGGGGAGGTTGTAGGTGGCTGAGTATCGCCAAAAAAGTCATTAGCAGCTGTAAACAAACTTTCCTCTAATGCTTTAGCCACATCCTGCTCAAGTACAGGATCAAAGTCAGGCTGTTGTTCTGCTTCGGCTTCCTCATTCCAGAAGTTGCTCAGATCGTCTGTTGACTGAGAAAATTCTGTTGCTGTTGTCGAAGATGTATCAAATAAATCTCCAATATCTGGCTTGGTTTTAGCCAGTGGTGCATTTTCTTCCAGTTCAGTAAACAGATTATCGAAAGATAAATTTTCTGGCTGGAGAAGAGTAAGCTTTGATTCTTCTATATAGTTACTTGGAACAATTTCTTCTACCAAGTTGGCATTTGCAGTTTCTAAGAATAAGTCATCAAAACTGCTTTCCTGGTTAGTAGATGCTTCTATGCTAGTAAGAATATTGGTTTTTGATTGGGTGACTTCGCCTATAGAAAGTAGTTCATTTTCATCTATTGCTAACTCTAATAAATCTTTAACAACATCCTGTGGGGCGCTCCCTACAGCAGACTGCTGTGATTCATGAGAAACTGACGTCAATTCCTTAAGAATTTCCTCATTAGAATCACCTAAACTATCAAGTTCTGAAATATTGCTCAACCCAAGTAACGTAGTAGGTGTTTGTGGATGTTGCAATTTTGAGTTTTCTTTTTCTAGGAAGTTCTCACCAAATAATAAGCTTAAATCTTCAGTTGTAGCTATAGTTGTTTGATGCTCGCCACTGCTTGGGTCTTCATCAAACGACAACAAATCAGCTAAATCGCTATCTACATCTTCAGTTTCACTACTGCTAAAATCAACTCCCAATTTATTAGCGGCGGTGATATCTAAGATTTCTTCTTGTTGCCAAGTTTCATCGAGTTCTGGAGTTTCACCTTCAAACAAATCAGCAAGCGTATTTAACTCAGCTATTCCAACTTCTGGGCCTTTAGAGTCAATATTGTTACTGATAACAGGTGCGTCATCTTCATGGCTAGACAAGGATTGGAACAACTCAGAGATATCAATATTAATATTTTCTGTTGTTGCTGGTATACCCTCGTCTTGATTAAGTTGCTGGGATAGCTCAGATGAATTAGTTATGCTGTTTTTACTTTCACTAACAAAATCAACAGAATCCTTCGTTGTTGTAGACTCTACGTGATTAGCGCCTATTGTATCGGTACTGGCAAATAAACTTGGTTCTGCTGCAAGCTCGTCAACTAAATTAGAGGTTATTTCTAATACCTCAACTTCTGGCAAGCTCAAGAGTACTTCTAGTTGCTGACTAATTGTAATCTCAGCTTCTCTACTTTGTAGAACTAATTCCTGAGCTTGTTTGATTTCTGTAATAACAATTTTGGCTAGAGTTAAATAGGAATTTTCAGGATTAGCGATCGCATTTGCTGCTGCTTGACATAAATTACACCAATTAGGCACATTAAATGCCTCACCAAGTTTAACTAACTGGTGACAACATTGCTGGAGATTTTGCCGAGTTTCGGTTGTTGTATTTTGCTTAAAAAGTTGCAGCATTTCCCGCAGTGTTTGTAACACCTGGGTTTGAAACTCACCCCAATTCTTATTTTCTTGAGCAGGAATAGGCGAATGCGTCTGTTTGGCTACTGTAGGCGAGGACGGTTCACTAGCAGCTATGTGCTTTTCTTCTTCCAGACTGGAGAAATCCCGCTGAAAGAAAATCTCTGTAAGTGTGTTGGCGTTGTCTACAGAAGCTAAATGTATTTCTGTTGCTGCAATGCCATTTTCTACACCACTGTTTCCTTGCTGTACAAGTAGTTCCAGATGCTCATTTAGCCACTGAAAAACTGGTTCAGTTTCTGACATCAGAGTATTAGCTGCCTCTTCTGACAAACCAAACGGCCCGCTCAAATTTTCTAATAGGGCTTTTAGAGTATCAGATACACCAAGAAACAAAGACTCTAATTTTTGGTCAACCTGAATTGGATTCTCTTTGAGAACTTTGAAACAATCCTCCAAACGGTGAGATGTATGCTGGATGCTACTCAGACCAAGCATCGCTGCTCCTCCTTTAATGGAGTGAGCCGCCCGGAAGACTTCGTTAACCATTTCTGGGTCGTTCAGGGTACTCTGGAGATTCAACAACCCCTGCTCAATCGTATTCAGATGATCTCTTGCTTCTTCAATGAAGTAACCCAAAATGCGCTGTTGTTGTTCCGGCAGCATAGGACAGGATGAAGGATAAAGGATGTAGATACCTAGAGGGCGGCTGGCCGTAGGCTAGGATAAAAGCTGAAAGATAAAGGTTAAAGGCTGAAGCATGAATAATAGTTCACACTTGTATACTTGATACTTCATCCTTTACCTTGATTCGAGGGTTTCCACGCGGAAGCGTTCCACAGAGGAAATCAAGTCGCGGGAAACACCCACCAAGTTTTGGAGGGCACCGGAAACTCGCTGTGCTTCCTGGGAGGTTTCTTGCGCGGTGAGTTCCACGGATTGCATTACATGAGCTACAGCACGGGAAGTTTCTGTTTGCTCTACAGTATCGGAGGTAATTGAACGCACAAGAATATCAATCCGATTCGCTACTTGAATAATATTTTCTAGCGATCGCTTGGCTTCTTCTGCCAATTTAGTACCTTTAATTACCTGTTGGGTACCTTCCTCCATTGCGGTCATTACAGAGCCTGTTTCACTCTGGATTTGCATCACAATTTGTTCAATTTCCTTCAAGGATTTAGCAGATTTATCAGCAAGCTGGCGCACTTCATCTGCTACGATGGCAAATCCTCGTCCGGCTTCTCCCGCCCTTGCCGCCTCAATACTAGCATTGAGTGCCAACAAGTTCGTTCTAGAGGCAATTTGAGAAATCAACGCCACAATTTTAGAAATTTCTTGGGAAGATTCCGCTAGCCGCTTAACTTTTCTGGTAGTTTCAGCAACAGTTTCTCGAATTTCTAAAATACCTGCCACGGTGTTTTCCACTGCTTCCCCACCTTTAAGGGCGATGGTGCTAGCATCACGGGCGACAGTCTCCGCTTCCCGCGCCGCTTCTGCTACCCGCTGAATCGAGTCGGTCATCACCTGCACAGAATTTAGTGTTACTGCCAACTCTTCTGCTTGCCGCAGAGCATCACTAGATAAGGCTCTAGCAAAGGTTTCTGAGTTGGTTGCACCTTTTGTTACTTCTTTGGCTGCCACTTTTACCTGTTGCACAATATCTCGCAGGTTTTGAATTGTCAGGTTAAAAGCATCAGCAACGGCTCCCAGTACGTCCGCTGTAACTTCAGCTTGTACTGTTAAGTCGCCTCTAGCAGCGCCTTCCACATCGTCTAACAACCGAATAACTTGGCGTTGCAAGTTTTCTTTGGCTTCCTCTTGTTCGTCAGCTTTGCGTTGGGCTTCATTCGTGGTCGTGAAAATTACCCGCGCCATTTCATTAAAGCCAGTTGCTAATAGCCCTAATTCATCTTCGGAATACACCGTAGCTTGAACATGGAGATTACCTTGACGTACAGCATCAAACTGATTTTGCAGATCTTGGGTTGTGCGCCGAATTTGCTTGAGTGTGAGACTCCCCATAAATCCTGCGGTAGCAAAACCGGCAATTCCAGCTGCGAGTGACATTGCCCAGCCTGTATTGCGTACTGACTCCCGTTGTTGAGGTGGAGAGAATGTGGTAGCCCCAAAGCCAACTGTAGCTACAACTAGCGATGAAACTATACCTACAGCGCCTGCAACCAGCCATTGTTTCCTTTCTAGGGTGGCATTCTCTAGGGGTGCTAACCAGCCTTGCTCGACGCTAACGTTGGGTTCTAACTTCGAGACATCTACTTGAGTAAAGACTGGGACTGCTTCTTGTGAGCCTGTAATCGAGAACAGTTCATCTTCGCGATCGCTATTTTCATCTATTGGGGAAGACTCCACAAGTTGATTACGGTAGTTACCGCTGGCTTCGAGTGAACCAGATGCCATTGCCGCCTCATTGAAGCCGGATTCTCCGTCTGTCAGATCAAACCCTGGAATGTTTCCTAGATCGTCAAATTCATCAAAGTCATCTAAAAACTCTATATTACTTTTAGAATTTTCTCCATGTATATTATTTGTGTCTTCATCAGAGCTGAAGCTCTCCGTCCCAAAAGCAGATTCAAAGGCCTCAAAATCAAAATTATCTTCAATATCCAATTTATTGTTTGTTAGTTTCACATCTGGTCTCTTTTCCTTTTCCTCCAAAGTAAAGTTTCTGCTAGAAGATGTGGATACCTCTTTTAATGTTTCTTCAGCTTCTATAGGCCCTAACCAATTATCTGGTGTAGCTTGAGACAAATTATCCTGAAGGTTGTATCTCAAATCGTTCGTTTTTGCGGTACTCTCTTGGAGAACTGTTTGGTTATTTAATATTAAAGTCTCATTTTCCAGGCTATTGCTTTTCAACTCTAAAACTGCATCGCTTGGTTCTTGATATTTTTCCTCCATCAACAACTCAGTTGGTATTTCCCAGCTATTGCTTGTTGATAAATTCACTTCTGCAAAAGGAGAATTGCTTTCGCTAGCTGAATTTGCAACAGCATCTAGGAAATGATTATTCACTTCTGGCTCATCAATACTTTCTTCTGAAATATCTTCCTGCCAAAAAGCAGGCAAATCTAATTCTACTTGCTCCTCCCAACTGTTGGCATCTGACTCTTGCTCCCTTGGCTGGTGATTTACAATAAACGGATCATCGCTCAAAGGTGGTGAGGAATCTGGTATTGAATTAAATGCAATACTACTGTCTGCTGAGATATCAAATGGATTGTCCAAGGATAGCTCTTCTATCTGATCTATAGCTTGTTGATACTCACCAAAGGAGTTTAAATCAAAGCTATTGCTAGCCAAATCTCCAGTGATTCCCAAATCTTGTATTTCTGGTTCATCAGCTAGCACATCAGATATTTCTTGGGAAGATATTTCTTGGGAAGATATTCGCTCATCATCGTCTATGGCAGCGACTTGATTGGGCAGCGTTTGTTGATATTGATTAATGCTCTCAAGGCCATGATTAGCAAAACCAATTATTTCTTGAGCATCAGTCAACTGCAACACTTTTTGATATTCAACTTTCGCAATATCGTATTGTTGCAAAACGTAATAGATGTGACCCCTTAACAAATGGGAGTTAGGGTCGTCTGGTAAATTTTGCACCACTTGGTCAACTAAAGTCGCGGCAACTTCATAGTTCTGTTGCGCGTAGGCTGTACAAGCCTGCTTATATATATCTAAGTAATCATCTATACTTGCTGCCATTTACACCCTCCCAGTTTCATCCTGCCCACCTTGCACTCCGCAAAATTGCCATTTGATCCAGCAGTCGTAGACACTGATTGTTTTTAGCATCTAATAACCATTCACCGCGTAAAAACGGAGCCATAGTATCTGGCACATGAGTTGGTAGCATTAGATGCTGCACATCAAGCCAGTCCATGCCGCCGATGTTGTCTACCGCCAAGCCGACTATTGTGTCTTGCTCTTCGATAGCAATTACCGGAATTTCTGCTCGGTCTGTATTTAACGCCGTTGCTTCCCCCAAAAATTGACCTAAATCAGCTACCCAAATTACTCGACCTCGTAAATTTAGAGTACCCAAAAGTAAAGGAGAAGCATTAGGAATCGGAGTGATTCTATCAGGACTCAATTCCATTACCTCCCGAATGCCAGTTGCTGGTAGTGCAAACTCCTGATGCGAGGGAATGTAAAACCGCAAATGTAATTCACCTTCAGGACTTTCTACTTGTAATTCAGGACGGAAGTGGTCTTGCCCACTACCACTTAAAAAGTCCGGTTTGCTGACCATGTTATTTTCATCCTTATCCTCGCAGAAGTTGTTTGACTGTTCCCACCAACTCAGTAGGTTGAAATGGTTTGGCTATGTAGGCGTCTGCACCCTGCTTCATGCCCCAGTAGCGATCAAATTCTTCACCTTTAGAAGAACACATCACTACGGGGACATTTTGGGTTTTTGGATCGGATTTTAACCGACGGCAAACTTCGTAGCCGTTCATCCGGGGCATGACAATATCTAAGACCACCAAATCAGGAGGTGCGCTTTGAATTGCCTCCAAAGCTTCAACTCCGTCACTGGCATGGGTGACTGTTAAGCCACTTGCTTTTAGAAGGTCTGTAATCATCTCCCTTTGCGCGATACTGTCTTCCACAATCAGAACTGTACTCATAAATGCCTATCTACCTCCTGATGTAGACGTTCCGTTTTGGAACATTCCCTGATCTCCCCGTAAGTATTTACTGTATAAATTGAATTTATTCCTTCACTAATTTACTAGATAATAACTTTGTACTAGTCGTACTGGGGTTGGTTGACTCTGTGATAACATTTTTTACCCCATCTGTTATCGGATCAACAAGTCTTGTATCTTTTTTGGGTACACATGAAAGGCTCTATGTTGATATATTTTTCTACCAGCGTGATTAACTCAGCATCTGCAAACGGCTTTGTTAAATAATCTGTCGTCCCGGCCATCCTAGCTTTGACTCGATCAATAAATTGATCTTGATCACTCAGCATGATAATCGGTATCAGCCGAAATGCTCTTGAATGTCGCAGCATGGAACAAATCTCGTACCCATCCAATTCCGGCATAGTAATGTCGCATAAAATCATATCTGGCTTGAATTGAAAAATGAAACTCAAGGCTTCTAAAGGATTAGTCAAAGTTAACACTTCATAGCCTCGTGGCTGCAAAATAGACTCTATAGTTTCACCGATGGACATTGCATCGTCAATACATACTATCCGCGCTTTGTCTCTACTTTCTCCCTCGCACTCTTGTGTAGGTGTATCATAATTATTAGTAATTGAATATACTAGTTTTAACCAACCTTGCTGCACGTATGGATACATTGCCTTGGCAACTGTCAAAATGTCTCGGTTGAGGTAGCGAGCTAGTTGACGCAAGGATGTTTTACCATCTGCCCAATGCTTTAACTTATTCACTGTTTCTGCTGGTAATGAGGAGTGTAGCTGAACTACATCAGCAAGTATTGGCAATTGCTCAGGAGACTGAATGTGCGGATATAGCTGCTTCCACTCTTGCAATTGCTTGGCAATTTTGGTAACCGAAGGCGCAATCTCCAAGGCGCTTAATTGTGGAGTGAGTGCCAGATTCTGATGGAAAATAAAGCTACCTTCGTACAAACTCAGCAGGTCAAAAAGCGTCTCATGCACTATTGCGTGCATAATATTACGAGCTACTTTTGGATTAATAATATTGTGTTCCAAGAGCGCCCAAAGATAGCTATACTCTGCGTTATATGCTGATTCTAGAGATGTACGTTGGATGTGGTCGAGTTGCATCTCGCCTTGGTAATGCCGTAAGTAATCGTCAATCCGAGACAAATTACTATCACCTTGTTGGCAATAGATAATTTGACCGTTGAGGAAAAAGAGCAACCAAGACTGTTGTTTGCCGCTAAAGGAATGGTAATGTCTGTTTACCTCTCTACCAAATTTAGCGCTATTGCCAAAGCTATGGGCTTCCACTAACAGTTGACCAGTACGCTGCCCCCACTCAATCAATTGCAGGATACTACGAATATCAATTTCATTTAAATTTCCCTGCATTTAGCTAAAAGGTATTCCTTGTTATTTCGTTTACATTCTTTATTCATTTTGCCCAGTAATTCTTCTATGTTACAAGTAGACAAATTATCTAGTTGATACAAGGAAAATTACTACCTATGCAAACATCTCTTGCCAGGCTATACATTCAGCAATATTCCTTAAATTTTCGTCATCCGCTTTGACAAAGCTAGTGATCACACGGTAGTCATGATTACTGTCATCAGCACAAAATATAAAGGCGCGAACCAGCGCATTTATATATGTATCAAGGCATGATATGTCATGTCTATAAATAGTTTTGTCTGTCTTGTTTTTTCTGCCTGCGGTTAAATGAGGCAAAGTAACAGAATTATCTAAGGTATAACCAAAATCACGGACATCAAGTACACAAAAGGACTAACGGTGTGCTGTATTTAGCAGAAGTACAAAAGCAGAAAGGCGGCTTACTCACTACCAGTTTACTCAGTAGCAGTTCCAAAACCGAACTAAAACTGCTGGCTTGTCAGCGAACCGACCAGAATTGGAGTACTGTGTCGGAAGAAGTGGTTGTGGCTGAGGAAGCGAGTAAATTAAATGATGGCGCACTTGTACTGGTAGAACTGAATCCGAATCGCCAAGTGCAGCGGATTCAAGAAGCAGGGCGTCCGCTAGTTAACATTTTGCAGAATTTTTCCCGACAGTTGGAAAAATTTAAGCTCAAGGAAGATGAGATTGACCAGTGGAAGCAGTCACTGACATTTCAGGCGCAAGAAATGAATCGTCGTGAAATGGATATGGAAGCACGCTTAGAACAGTTGCAACAAATGGAGGATGATTTTCAACGCCTGGAAGCACAAAAACAGGAAGTTGAAACATCCCGTGAAGAGATGGAAAGGTTGCGACAAGAAATTGAGCGTAATCGCCAAGAACTAGAAGGTGCTTGGGAGCATTTGCGGGGTGAGCAGCGTCGTTTGGAGGAGTATCAAGCAGATTCCCAACAGGGAAAGGTTTTGGATGAAGAGCAAAGTCGAGTTTTGAGTGAGTTGCTCGATCGCTTGTCTAGTCGCGTGGCTCCTACGGAAGTAGTGCGGGAAAACCTTCATTTGGCTATTGAATTGGTTGAAAGACAGCAAGCTACTCTGAACCAACACTGGCAACAGATGGAGCAGCAAAGAACTGTAGCTACTCAAAAACAACAAGAAGTTGATAGCCTCTCGCAAACTTTATGCGATCGCCAAGATGTATGGCAACAAGCACAAAGCTCACTGGAGCATCAAACAGCAGATTTGAAGGTGAATATTGCTGTTCTTGCCAGCAAGCAAGAGTATGCTCAGTTATTGAAAGAACAATTACGAAATCAAGAAGATTTATATAAGCAGATTCAATCTTTGGCCATAACATCAGGTAATGTAGTTCTGAGCCAGCCACTGGATTTAAAAGCTTTGGAGAATCTGTCTATAGAAGAACTGCAAAAATTGGTGCAAGATTTGCAGGAAAAGTTTGATATAGATTCTAGCTTTGTCCACGACCAAGAACAAGAACTCAAATATAAGCAACAAGCCATAGATGAACTGCAACAGAAGATTCACCAAGCATCTGACCAAGATGTAATCAATTTGGAAATAGAACTGACAGAAGAACAAGACCTCTACCAAATGCTGAACCAAACTTTGGTGGGACAACGCCGCAATTTGCTAGAGCGGCAAAAGTTACTCAAGCAACACCAATGTATACTACTACGACGACAAGGGCATAGTGTTGCCAATATAGAAGAGGATAATAAAATAGATTTTGGCCCTCTTCTTTTGCAAAGTGAAACCCAGCGACAACAACAGTCACAGGAACTGCAAAGGTTAGAACGTGAAATTGAGCAGATGCGTACTGGTATTGAGTTAGCCCAAAGCATGATTGACAATCAAAGTCATGACTTGCAAGAGAAACGCCAAGAGCTGAAAACTATGGAAGAAAACTTGCAGACTCTGCGAACAGCAACCGCTGAATGTTGGGGCCAGGTTAATCTCTATCAAGAAGCACTACAACCAATTCAGGATTCTTTGGATGGGTTACGGCAGAAGTTGCAAGGAATGGTTGATGCTTTGGCTCAAGTTCAAGAAACTGGTGATTATCAACTCCAGACTATCAGTCAAATGCGCCACACTCTTGTGAGCCTGATATCTCAGCCAGAATTGTTAGCATCTTAACCCCTCTTCTGTCACTTTTCCTAGATAAAAAGATGTAACCATTACCAGACAAGAGTTTCAGCCTAAAGCAATAATGATATCCATCATATTAGAATATAAAGCCACAAACCTAACCCCAGTCAGAGTTTTAAAAGTTGCCTTCGATTTTTGTTTTCGGAGAGTGACAGAAAAGGGTTACAGCAGTTTTCATTTATTTTAACCACATCTGTCGTAAGGTCACAACGGGCGTTGTGCCCTTACAGCATGGTCTATTTACCTGAAAATTATAATGATAGTGTTTCTAGCTTTGCGACGATCGCTTTTTCATTTGGCGCAGATGCTTTTATAATTCGTAATTTAGAATCATCACATTAGCTCTCAATTAACTTGAAGCCCCAAGGTTTGAGAGCTGCTATAGCTAGTTCTTTATCTACACCTTCATAAGCCTCCCATTCCAACGGGTGTTCTTTAGGATGTCCGTCGCCGACATTACCTGCAACTTTAATTATGGGACAGTTTGCCAAGCGATCGCGCTCTAGTCCTTTTGGCAGTGCTAGTTCGATTTTGCGCCCGATAAACTTCGCTGTACTTTCCTTAGCTACAGATTCACGGATTAAACAAATATCACCAGCAGTTCCCCAAGTAGTTTGGTAAATGTGGAGGAACGATATATAGGTTGCTGGTTTGATGGATCTTTTGAGAACTTGCATTAGCTGTAAACCTTACACATACATAATTGGTGCGTTATACAATTCCACTAAATACCTGATACAATTCACTTCCCCAGCTTCCTCAGCTTTCCCTGCCCTCCTAGCTTGCCTAAATGTATCAACCTTAAAGTGAGGAATTTAAAAATATACGCTGAGAGTATGATAACAAGCTCCCTGAATGATCATGCCCACTCAAACCACTGCACGAGATAATAACAATGCCTCCTTGAATTGTCGGCGATCGTCAATGTCCTTTGATAATCTGTGCAAACTCCTGTCAGAAAAATATCCAGAACGTTTTGCCGGTTGGGTTTTGGGTACACAGCAAACCAACGTCACAGCCCTCAAAACCGAATTGAGCATTGAACCGATTTGTGCTGATTATGTGACATTTTTACAACTACAAGGACAACGACCAGAAATCTCCGCTTATACCCAAATCTTAATCAGGACTGATTAGACAATTATTTCGGGAGGGTATGATGCGCGAATCAGTGATTTATCAGGAAATTCTCGCTGAAGGAGAACAACGCAAAGAACAGAGAGGACGGGAAAAAGGACGAAAAGCAGAAGGGCAATTGCTCATTCTCAGACTGCTCACTCGACGTGTGGGAGAATTACCCCAACAGATGAAAGAGCGCATTGAATCTCTACCCTTGGAACAATTAGAAAATCTCGGTGAAGCATTGTTAGATTTTCAGGCGATCGCAGATTTAGAAGCCTGGTTCAATACATTAGAGTAGCAAAAGAAGTATCACCGGAAAAGGCAAAGCTAATATTAATACGATTTTACTTTCATTGATGTTTTTCACCTATACCTATTTAGATCCAGAAACTTCAGCAAGTAGCTATACAGCAACTTAATCAGGCTTTAAATTTGTGGATCTACCAAGCGGGTAGTGGGGCGGTTTTGATATAAATCTTGTGCAACTTGCACAACAGCAACTAAAGCTACAACAGCAATAACTAAAACTGGTAATAAACCTTTACCAAAAATCGCCACAAATAGCAGCACAACTGCACCACCAAATCGGTATTGAGAACGAATTTTGCAGTAGCGGATAACTCCAAATCGGTGGAGAATACCGATAGCTAGCAAGCATAATGCAACTGAACCACAAATTAACCAGCGCTGAGGATCTGGTAATGCTAGCCCTTGCTGGCTCAACAAGACTAGTTCTACCCCAACACCAGCAGCAGCAATGCCAATTACTAAGGGGAGATGGGTATAAAGCCAGAGATTGGCAATGGCTACTTTTCCCTCTTGTCGCGCCTTTTGAATTGGTGAGCCTCCCAAGTTATCAAAATAAATCCACCACAAACTTAAGGCGAGACTCAAACCAAAGACGGCACAAATGACGCTGAACCTATCCCACTTCTGTTGTGAAACACCGTTAACTACTGCGATAATTGCCTCACCTAAAACAATTAAGGTAAATAACCCGAAACGTTCTGGTAAGTGAGAGGCGTGGGGAAGTAGCCCGATTTGAAACTTGCGTGCTGTTAGTGGTGTAGCAAAGTCAATGATTATCCCTAATCCCCAAAGGACAAACCGCCAAGGTAGAGGTATGAATGCTGATATTAACCAAAGTGAAGCTGCGATCGCAAACCCTGTAGCATATCTATTTGTCAAAAGACGTGCTGAGGGGATGTGTCTACCGGCACGAATGTACTCCACTACTAGCACAACTCGACCAAGCCCATAGGCAAGGGCGAAACCAGAGGAACTTTCACCTAAGCCGTGGTGAATGTTGATGGCCATTGCGGTTGTTGTTAACATTTGCAAACCAACTAGTAACCGATGTACCACATCATCACTATCAAAGCGGTTGGCATATAATGTTGTACCAATCCATGACCACCAAATGGGTATAAATAAAACTACAAACCCAATCACTCCTGAAAGCGAAATGTGTTCTTTAAAACTATGAGCAAGTTGCGAGACTGCAACTACAAACACTAAATCATAAAAAAGTTCTAGCCAAGTGGCGTGTCTTTCTTCTTCAATGTCTTCGCCAATGCGTAACCTTGGTGGTTGGAGAAAATTGGTCATAGTATTACCGCTTCACAGAATTCGTAATTGCTAATTCGTAACGGTTTCAGACATTTCCAAGGCTGATTTATGCCATGCTATCAATTTTTAGATGTAGTCAGTGCTTGCTTGGCATTCTGTAGAATACGCTGTGTATCAACAATATTTGCAGGCTCTAAACGTTTAGTAAAGTCTGGCTCAACAAAAGCATAAGCAACTGTACTATCGGGAGCAATTATATAAGTAGCGGGTATTGGCAATTCATAAGTCTCATCTTTGTTATACACAGGTAGGTCAACATCAAAGTCTTGCATTACTGAACGCATAGATTTAGGTATTTGGTAAACAATACCGAAATTACGTGCTACCTGATTACCAACATCGCTTAAAATTTCAAAAGATAAGGTGTTATCCTCTACTGTTGATAAAGAATAATCTGGTGTTTGCGGCGAAATCGCTACCAAAGAAGCACCACTAGCTTGAATTTCTGGCCAAACTTCCTGCAACGCTTTCAACTCTAAATTGCAGAATCTGCACCATGTTCCTCGGAAGAAGCTAATAACAACTGGCCCAGTTGCTAGCAACTGCTTTAGCTGAATCATCTTGCCAGTAGCGTTAGGTAAAGCAAAATCTGGGACGTAATTCCCAATCTTTAAACTATGGTCGAGTATTCCTGATTGTCTAAGTTGCTCAGTGGCTTGCTCAATGATTGCCAACTTTTCTGCAGGGATGTGATTCTGAGCTTGCACACTTACATTAGCTAATTCTTGAGCCAGGTTCATTAGCTTGCTCCTCGATGAGTTATCTATTTCGCAAAAACCCGTTCAACAACTCCCATGTTTTGGGAAATCAACAAAAATTTCATGATTTCGCTTGTGATTATACATTGTTTGTGGTGATTTCTACTGCGAAATAATAATTGCCCACATACTGGCTGCCAATCCAATAGCTGCTAAATGTTGCCAAAACATAGTTCTAAATGGTTGTCGCGCAATTTTTTGAGTTAATACTATCGTTAACAGCACTGAAAAAATCAGGGTTGTACCTTGTAAAAAGTCAATTACTGCCGGGTGTGCCACTAACACAGGTAATTGCTCACTATGCAAACCAAAGGTGGCAAAAGTTATGGGTAAAATGCGCCCACCTTCGCCCAAGCCCAAACGCAGATAATGAGCTAAGTTAGCACCCAAAACTAATGGTAAGTAACCATAGGCAAGTTCAATAAATGCTTTGGGTTTACGGCCAAAATTCAATAGTTGCATTAAGCCATAGGCTGCAAAGGGAATGGCTACTGGAACAAGCAAAGCTAGCAGCGATAATCCTAAGTGCTGCCAAAAATCATTTAAATCCAGATTTAGACCTAGCCAAGATTGCAATTCTGGTAAGCGATGCAGATATACACCACCCAAGAGCAAAAATAATAATGCTACTTCATAACTGCGGGGTACATGAGTTGTCCACAGTTCAATTCCAGGGGGACGCAAGTTAAATTCGACGGAACGATGAGGACAAGCTTTCAGGCAAGTCATGCACAAAACACAATCTCTGTTATCTTCTAACTGGGCAGGGTGCGAGTACAATGGACAGCCATTAGTTTCCATCCCCTCGCCTTTTTGCGGCCCACCTTTATAGCATTGATACGTGGTGCAAGTTGCAGAACAAATACCTTGCTGTGCCCTAAGTTCGGTCATTGAAAGTTTGGCAAATAGACCATTCATCCCACCAATGGGACAGAGATAGCGACACCAAAACCGCCGTTCAAAAATGGCAGAGAAAATCATCGCCCCAGCGGTGATTAATAGTAGTAAACAAGCGGAGAGGTAAGCAGTATTTTCTAAATTCCAGAGTTCTTCCCATAAAAAAATCAGGGTAAATAACCCAAACATAAACCATCCGCCCCATTTTTCAGCTTTCTCTCTCGGCCAGCGCTTGAGTTGCCGAGGAAACAACCATAGCGATAGTTTTTGCGTAATTTCACCATAAATCATGAATGGGCAAACAGAACACCACACACGACCTAAAAAAGGAAAGATAAAGAGGAAGAAAGGCCACCACCAAGCCCAAAATAAAGTTAAAGCAAAATTGCGATCGCGTGTTTGAGGAGCAATAAATAATACGCCGATAACGAAGGCAAAAGCCACTACTGTAAAACCATAATTAATGCGATCAGGCCACCAGTCACTACGCAAAAACCGCCGCAAACTAGGATACACATTTAACAAATTGACGCGAAATTGCTTTTTTTTCGGTTCGGCTGACCAAAAGATTTCTTCTGTGAGTTCTTGCCCTTCTCCGGCCTGGACGATCGCTCGTTCTACCAAATTCTTTAATTCTTTGAGATTGCCAGGGAAATCGTAAGCTTGCAAGCGGCGTAAAGCTTCTGGGGTAATATGCGGTTTAGCTAGACCTCTAGCGCGGCTGTAAAGACTGGTGTAATATTCTACCTGAGCTTTAATATCAGCTTTCCGTACCCGGAGCGGTGGCACTTTAATTACATGACCTACACACCGTTCGATCATCGACTGAGCTTTTTCTGAAACAATGAGAATCTTGGCTCTACTGGTACGAGGTTCAGCTTTTGGTTCTCCAGGACGAGTCACAGGAGTATATGTATCTGTTTGAAGTAACTGCGCTACCGGGGGTAATAACTCTGGTGGCAATTCTTGAATATTGTTGAGAACTAAAGTGCCTTCCCCCAACCATTCCAAAAGCCCTGGTTTACCACCAGCGCGACCAAATAAATCTGCACCACTCGTTTGGAGAATGCCACAATTTACTTTAATAATTGGTTCTCGCCGCCTCGGAGAACCAAAGTGAATTAGAGCAGCGATATTATCTTTTTCTAAACCTGGTTCGCCAAAAATTTCTACTGACTTGCGATCGCCAGCAGCTTCTCGAATTTGCTCGCGCAAACGCACCGCATAGCGGCTAGTACCGACAATTCCCCGTTGCGCCTTGGTAACTAAATAGGGACGTAAGGCTGTAGCACGTTCTTGTTCGTAGGTTAACGCAGATGTTACCTCAGCCAATTCTTGAGCCAATAACCGAGAGAAAGCCTGATTAATTTCGGGATATTGAGTAGCCAAACCGCGAAATTTGTCAGCAGGTACAACCCACAAATGACATTCGTTGAGAGTAGTAATTGTAAATGGCGTTAACTCATCCAATAGCAATTCCTTCAGGTGAATTACTGCACCAGGAAGGAAACCACGAGCTAAAGCTGAGTTAGTTTGATTACTAGTTTCGCTTTCTAAGTGTCCATCTTGAATAATGTAAAGTGCTTCTGGCTGAGTACCTTCGCTCACTAGGGTGCTGCCTTCTGGCACAACTTGTGGTTCAATAACTTGAGCGATCGCCTCTAACACCGCAGGCGAAAGAATTCCTAAAGCTGTGCGTTCTTGTAGCCAAATCACTGTATCTGGAGATGTGATCATAGTTTCTCCGTGCAGGCTGTTGTATAAGAGGAATTATCGCTGATAAAGAATGTTAAAACAGCTGCATGATGAGTTTATCTGATTTACCTAATCTCTGGGTTCCCTTAGTACTTTTAGGATTAATTATCATTGCTGCGGTGTTTTTTAGTCGTAGTAGTTAATTCTCCAAAGTATTACATTAGAGGTGTATGGCTAGGTACTGGGTACTGGGTAATGGGTAATGGGGGCTGGGGACTGGGGGTAATGGGGGCTGGGGACTGGGGGACAAGGAAAATTTACCTAATGCCCAATGCCCATCCCCTTTTACTCTCAGAAACAGATGTTGTGGTTTTGAAAGAAAAATGACTAGCTCCAAAGACATCTTTGCGGGTGGCGGCGAGATGGGTGAGTTGATGCGAACGCAGGATTGGTCAGCAACAGCGTTAGGTCCAGTCACAGGTTGGTCTCAAAGTTTGCTCACTTCAATCAGTATTATTTTGAATTCTCCCGCTCCCATGTCTCTCTTGTGGGGGCGTGAGTATGTGCTGCTCTACAACGATGCTTACCGACCATTTCTAGGAACCAAACATCCCCAAGCTCTGGGGCAACCTGGACTGGAAGTCTGGGCAGAAGTTAGCCAGATTCTTGAACCCATGTTGCAAAGTGTGCTGGATGAAGAATCTGCTACTTGGCAGAGCGATCGCCTGTTACAGATTGAGCGCCAGGGACACTTACAGGAGGAATATTTTACCTTTTCTTATAGCCCTATCCGTGATGAAAGTGGTGGTATTGGTGGTATATTCTGCTTTGTCACAGAAACTACAGAGCGCGTTTTAGGAGAACGGGCACAGCTTGCCATAAATGTCGGTCAGATTGGAACCTGGCGCTACGATCCCAACACGAACCTTGTTGAGCTAGACGCGCGGATGCGCCAGATTTGGGGTGAGCCGGATAATGTGGTAACGATGCCCCTGCCGATAGTGATGGAACGTATACACCCTGATGACCGGGCACAAGTAGCCAATGCGATCGACACTGCGCTCGATCCCAGGTCGTCGGGTACTTACGAAATTGATTACCGAATCGTGTGGGTCGACGGCACTGAACGCTGGGTGTCTGTCAACGGACAGGTACAATTCCAAGGAGAGGGAGAAATCCGTCGGCCAGTTGGGTTCTTGGGAATCGCTCTCGATATCACCGATCGCAAACAAGTCGAGGAAGCCTTCAGTCAGAGTGAGTCTCGATTTCAAACGCTAGTTAGAAATATGCCAGGAATGGTATATCGGTACAACCCAGGCGATCATTGCTTTACCTATGTCAGTTCTGGTTGCCGCGACCTGTTGGAATTAGAACCGGAAACGCTCTTGGAAAATCCAAACTCGTTCTGGGAATTAATTCATCCTGACGACTTACAATCTTTAACAGATTCAGTATCAACGGCAGTGCAGCACTCACTGCCTTGGAAATGGGAAGGACGCGTTATTACTCCATCCGGTAAGCTGAAGTGGATTCAGGGAAATTCCCGTCCCGAAGGAACTACTTGTGAAAAGGTTTGGGATGGTTTGCTAATTGACATCAGCGAGCGCAAGTTCTCAGAAGCTGAACGCGAACAATTACTGGCTCGTGAGCAAGCAGCAAGAGCTGAAGCCGAAAGAGTTAATCGCATTAAGGATGAGTTTTTGGCAGTACTATCTCATGAATTGCGATCGCCCCTCAATCCAATTTTGGGTTGGGCACAACTGCTTCAGGGACGTAAATTGGATGAGCAAACAACTCAGCGTGGTTTAGAAACGATCGAGCGTAATGCCAAGTTACAAACCCAAATGATTGAAGACTTGCTGGATGTCTCCCGCATCTTGCGTGGCAAATTAGTTTTAAACCCCAGTCCAGTCAATTTAGTCACGGTGATTCAAGAGGCGATCGAAACGGTGCGATTAGCAGCTGAGGCAAAGCGGGTTGAAATTCACACAGTGTTCGCTAATGATCTAGAGCGGGTGTCTGGTGACTCTGTGCGTCTCCAGCAGGTCGTTTGGAACTTACTCTCAAATGCCATCAAGTTCAGTTCCGAAGGAGGACAAGTAGAAATTCGCTTGGAGCGAGTTGGCAATTATGCTCAAATTCAAGTCAAGGATACAGGCAAAGGAATCAACCCAGCGTTTCTACCCCATGTGTTTGAGTATTTTCGTCAAGAAGATGCTGCGACAACTCGTCAGTTTGGTGGATTAGGAATAGGGCTAGCGATCGGCCGTTACCTAATTGAACTTCACGGTGGTACTATTCATGCAGAAAGTCCAGGCGAGGGACTTGGAGCCACCTTTACAGTTAGAATTCCTCTGATGATGAACCCTTCAGAATCGTCTCAGGATACAAACTCAGATATTAGTGCTATTGATCTAAGTGGATTGCGAGTTTTGGTAGTAGACGATGAAGCCGATATGCGAGAACTCGCCGCGTTCGTTCTACAGCAATGCAAGGCAGAAGTTAAAGTGGCGGCATCCGCGATGGAGGCATTGACAATTTTCGAGCAATTTAATCCAAATGTGTTGATTAGCGACATCGGGATGCCAATAATAGATGGCTATATGCTGATGCGTGAGGTGAGGCGGCGATCGCCACAACAAGGTGGACAGATTCCCGCGATTGCCCTCACTGCCTACGCAGGAGAGGTTGACCAGCAAAAAGCACTCTCTGCCGGGTTTCAACGACATCTAGCCAAACCTGTTCAACCCAAAGAGTTAATCAAGGCAATTGTGGCATTGCTAGAAAGAAGAGACAAGGGCTGATAAGTAGTTGCACAAAAATCAATATCGCGCTTGTCATAACCAACATCACGATTTTGAGATAAACGCGATCGTAAGTTTCCTAAATCCAAGTCCCTGCCAATAAGTAAGAAGCTATCTTTCTTTTGTCACTCTGGGAAGAGTAAAATCACAAAAGAAGACTGAAAGCCAGGAGGGGACAATGACACAGCCAAGAAGCCCCAAACCAAGAATAAAATTTGTGGACGAATATTGTGCAATCTACTGAAACCTATTTCCAGAAGTCAGGAGTTTTGAAAATTTCCGAGATTTATATTTGGAAATGATATCCGGCTGGTTACTGTCTCTACCATGCTGATGCAACAAGCTTTAATACTGCTTAAGTCTTGATGAAATTGAATTAAAATATTGCGTACAATATCAAGCAGTTTCAAGCTAACTATTTGCTAATTTTAGTGTTTTTACAATCTATGTCTAACCAAGTGTCTAACCGTCTTAAGCAAAATGCTGAAAGAATTATGCAGAGGTGGGAAGAGCGGGCGCGTGATGAAGTTGGTGATCGACTCTATTGAGCAAGCCGTTAACGATGCGGCGACTCAATTTTCCCAGACGTTGCGAGATATTCAAGAGTTATTTATGGTGACACTGACTCACGATCTCAGAGGCCCACTCAATGTCATAAAAATGGGTATTCACCTGAGTTTGCGTCGGCTTGAACAAGGAGACACCCATGTGAATATCGCGGCGAAAATGCTAAAAGCGGTCGAGCGTTTGAATTCGATGATTCAAAATCTGCTCGATGCTAGTCGGCTGCGGACAGGGCAGAGCTTAAAGTTTGAATTTGAAGAATGCAGCTTAGACAGCCTCGTTCGGGACGTAGTGGAGGATTTGAGCTTTGCTTATGGAGATCGGTTTGTTTTAGTCTCTGATGCTGCTATCAAAAGCAATTGCAGCCGTAAAGAGATACAACGGGTAATTGAAAACTTAGCTATTAACGCCGTGAAGTATGGTGCTCCTGATACGCCAATTACACTCACGCTTCAGGAAATTGAAACGCAAATCAGCCTCACTATTCACAATGAGGGTAATCCGATCTCTCTAGACGCTCAATCAATCTTATTTCAACAATTTCGTCGAACCATCTCTGCCAGGGATCGAACAGGATGGGGATTAGGATTATTTTTAGCAAAAAGTATTATTGAGGCGCATCAGGGGACGATTGAAGTTGAAAGTGTGGAGGGGAAGGGGACAAGCTTTATTGTTAAGTTGCCTAAACTTCCCTATTAGGGTGGCTAGAAAAACTCTTTTTGTGGTGCTACAGCTAACACAGTGCTAACAGACAATTCAACTCTTGAACGCCAGGAATTTCCTCGCTTCTTGCCTCTGCTACTGAATACGTTGTTTATAAAATATCAGTGCGATTGCCTTTGGCACTGCGCTCCGCGCGATCGCCTTAAACTCAAGCCTTAGTACAAGTAAAATACCTAAACACAAAAAATATCAAAATTGAAAACCCCACCCCTGCATAAAACACACTATTAATGCCGCCAAAACCAAAGGCTATACCCATCAACACGGGCCCCAAGGTTTGCCCTAAGCCAAAGAATGTCCCATTAACTGATAAAATCGTCGCCAAATATTCTCTGGGTGATAAATCTGCCAAAAGTGACTGAATGCTAGGAAAACCAAGCCCTAAACCAATACCAAAGATTGTGGTAGGAATTAATAAAAACCAAATACTTGGCATGAAGGGAACAATCAAAAGAGCTAAAGCATAAAAAATAAAGGATGCTTGAATTAAATTTGTAGCTTTAAATCTTCTAGCTAATTTGCCTAACTGGGAAGATGAGATAATAATTGCTACAGAAACGCTAGAAAGTAGTATGCCAATTAAGGATGGTGGGGCTTTAAATGTATCGTTAATTAGCTGAGGAAAATAAGTTACATAGGCTCCATAAAGGAGAACAAAGTTAGCAGCACTAGCAATAAATAACCCAAATAATTGCCGATTTTTGAGAACTTTGGCTGCATTACGTAAATACTGTTTAAGATTGCGATCGCCTTTTGGTTCAGGATTTTTGAGTGCGAACAATACAAGTAATCCAATAGGAATCGCTATGATCGGCAGCATAAACGGATAATACCAGCCCAGTGTTGCCAATGCGCCGCCTATTGTTGGATAGCTTGCTGTACCTACGCTGCTAACGCTGGCATTGTAGCCCATTGCTGTAGTACGTCTATCTCCTTTATATAAATCGCCAATTAAGGTAACACTTAAAGACAGTAAACAAGCTGCACCAATTCCTTGCAGAAAACGTAACCATAGCAACAGATTAAAATCACGAGCAAAGCCACAAGCTGTACCTGCAATCCCAAATAACAATAAAGAAGGAACAATAATCTTTTTTCTACCAAATCTATCAGCAAGCACACCAATAACAGGGCCAAGTATCAGAGATGGTAATGTAAATGCTGTAACCAATAAACCTAAATTTCTTGGATTAACATTTAACTCTTTGGCTAAGTTCGGAAAAGCCGGAGTGACACTAGAAACTCCCAACACAGCAATCAGAGAAATAGCACAAACAATTTGAAAATTCAAATCTAGATAAACTGGTTTGCGAGGCTCTAATTGACTGATTTCTTCTTCGGAATTCATGACAATCACCCTAATAATTACTATTTAACCAGTAAGGGCACAACATTGTTGTGCCCCTACCGCGTGTTCATCCGTTGAGGATATAAGAACCGCTATATTGGTAGCTTAAGCAGCAAGTTTTTCTTCCAGTGGTTTAAAGGTCTTTTTGGTAGCACCACAAATTGGGCACTTCCAATCTTCAGGAATTTCTTCAAATGGTGTACCAGGAGCAATTCCAGAATCAGGATCGCCAGCAACAGGATCGTAAATCATGCTGCACTGTCTACAAACCCATTTACGAGTTTTAGGATCTTCTCCAGCAATCCTAGTTACAGTTTGTCCACCATTTAAGACTTCTAAAGCTTCTGCGTAGCGATCGGCGTGGTAATTTTCGATAAATTTTAACAAGCCAAAACGGTGGGCTGCTTGCCGGAAAGTGTTAGCGTGTTCGTTAGATTCTTGAGCTTGTTTAAGAAATTCTTCCGCAGCAGGATTGTCGCGATCGCGCTGGGCAGCAGTGGCAAACTCTGGATACATTGTGGTGTATTCATAAGTTTCACCTTCAATTGCCAAAGATAAGCAACGAGATACAATTGCCCGCTTTTGTTCTTCAGTTAAAGCATCTGGATCTTTTACTAGAAGTTCTGGGTGTAGCAAAACAAAATGTGCAAAAGCGTGTGCAGTTTCTTGTTCTGCTGTTTCTTTAAATAGTTTTGCTAAGTCTTTATAACCTAGTCTATTTGCTACCTCAGCAAAAAACAGATACTTTCGATTCGCCATCGATTCACCACCGAAGGCAGCTTCTAAATTTTGAAGAGTAGTAAAGTTTGACAAATCCATAGTTTTGGGATGTTGGGAAATCATATCTCATAGGTAAAACAAAAGCCAAAACGAAGTAAATAAACTAAATATATGAGTTTTAGAAACGTTTTATACAACGTTTTGTAACTCATATTCATTTACCCATTTTGTTGGCTGTCTCAGGATATTATAAAACTGAAAAATTTTGCAGATGACAAATTATATCTTTGATTTATGAGATGGCCTATGTGTGATTTATTACATGGCTCAAAAGTTATAAGTATAGCTCAATACGGTTCAGATAAGAGTTGATCCTCCCTAACCCTCCTTAAAAAGGAGGGAATTAAGCTCCCTTTTTAAGGGTGTTGGGGGGATCTTCCGAAACCAAATACCACTAACTGAACCGTATTGAAGTATAGCTAGCCAGTGTATCACGTGGCATCAAAATTTTGGATGCTCGGTTTATTTGTGCCTTGTTGTACTAAATTTTCATCCCTAGATTCCTATCGAGTCAGATTTACTAGTTATCATTTTGGGTACTATAGCAATCCGATTTGATTTCTGAATAACTCGTAGAGGTAAGGGACTGGGGATTGGGGGCTGGGGACTGGGAAGAAGGAATAAAGGTGTACTGAATTTTGTTCAAAAATCAAATATGAGTCCTATATTTATTATTCAATTTGGGATTAAGCAATTCCGCCATTGACGCGGATATTTTGCCCAGTGATCCATCTTGCTTCATCGCTGGCTAGAAATGCCACCACACTGGCAATCTCTTCCACGTCTCCCAGCCTTCCCAAAGCAGCCATTTGAGCTAAACGGTTAATTTGTTCTTCTGTTTTACCTTCTCGAAAAAGTTCTGTATCTGTAGGGCCAGGAGAAACAGCATTGATTGTTATTCTCTTTGTACCGAGTTCTTTAGCTAGTACTCTGGTTATTTGTTCCACAGCACCTTTCGTTGCTACATAGGCGCTATAAGTTGGGAGCATCATTGCTGTGGTTGAGGAAGAGAAGTTGATAATGCGTCCTCCCTCAGCCATCTGTTGGGCGGCTTGTTGGCAAGCAAAATAAGTACCTTTGACATTAATTGCTAAAATCTTGTCGAACTCTTGGTCTGTAACTTGAGTTATGGGTTGATAAAAAGCGATTCCGGCATTGTTGACTAAAATATCGACTTTGCCAAAGTGTTCAATAGTTTGATCAAAAAGTCTTTTGATGTCACCTATTTGGCTGATGTCCCCTTGTACAGCGATCGCCTGTCCTTTCTGCTGGGTAATTTCGGCAACAACTTCTTGAGCTTTAGCTGTATTACCTACATAGTTAACGACAACAAACGCACCGTTACCCGCTAATTTTAGGGCGATCGCTCGTCCAATCCCCCGCGATGCACCAGTAACAATTGCAACTTTTTCTGTTAGGGGAGCCATAGATTAACCTCAGTTCGTGTTGTTGATTATGAGCTTAAAGATGAGTTGTATGAGGAACTGTGGCTTCTTCGTCTGTTTCTGATAGTTGCGGCTGACGCTGGGGTAGATAGCGATCGCGGATTTGCCCAATCACTATATATAGAATTGGCACAACAAACAAACTCAAGAAAGTAGAAACAATCATTCCACCAGCCACAGCTGTACCAAGGGATCTTCTACTGGCTGCGCCTGCTCCTTCGGGATTGACTAATGGCCAAATACCCAAAATAAAAGATAAGGAAGTCATCAGAATAGGTCGTAAGCGCTCTTGAGAGGCTTGTATAGCTGCTCTAGTTAGCGAAAAACCCTGTTCGCGCAGTTGGTTGGCAAATTCCACAATCAAAATGGCGTTTTTACTTGCCAGACCAATCAACATCACTAGTCCTACCTGGCAAAACACATCGTTGGCTAGACCCCGCATTGACTGTGCTAACAGTGCGCCCAAGATAGCCAGGGGAACTGAGAGCATGATAATTATTGGGTCAACATAGTTTTCATACTGAGCAGCCAGTACTAAGAAAACAAAGACCAATCCCAAGATGAAAATTATCGGTGCTTGACCGCCAGACTGTTGTTCCTCGGCGGCGATCCCAGACCATTCGTAGCCCATACTCGCCGGTAAAACCTGCTTTGCTAGTTGCTCCATAGCTGCGGTTGCTTGTCCAGAACTATAACCAGGTGCGGCTGCGCCGTTAATTTCAATCGAGCGAAACAAGTTGTAATGATTAATTGTTTGTGCGCCGATACTAGGAGTAACTTTTATCAGACTGCTCAAAGCAATCATTTGATTGTTCTGCGAGCGAACGTACAATTTACCAATATCCTCAGGATTGGAGCGAAACTGAGCATCTGCTTGCACATATACCCGATAAGTTCGTTGTAGCAAATTAAAGTCGTTGACATACCGCGAACCCAAGTAACTCTGTAGGGTATTAAAGATATCGCTTACTTGAATTTGCAAGGCTTTGGCTTTGTTGCGGTCTACTTCAATTAACATTTGCGGCGTACTAGCGCTAAATGTGCTGAATACAGCTTGTAAGCCTGGTGTTTGATTACCGCGTTCGAGTAACTGCCCCATAGCTTGCAGTAATCCGTTTAAGCCACTGTTACCTGTTCTGTCTTGTAACTGAAATTGGAAACCACCAAAACTGCCTAAACCTTGAATTGATGGGGGATTAACCGGGAAAATTCTTGCTTCTGGTATTGTTGACAGCACTCCTGCTAATTTGCCAATGATCGCTTGTGCTGACTGTCCCGGTTCGTGACGCTCATCCCAAGGTTTGAGGGTAGTAAAAATTGCACCACTATTAGCAGAGTTGCCACTAAAACCAAAACCACCAATAGCGAAAGTTCCTGTGACTTCTGGTAATTTCAGGATTTCTTTTTCTACCTTAGCCATAACTTTGCTCGTGTAGTTGAGCGAAACTCCCTCTGGCCCTTGGATGATGGTAATGAAATAACCTTGGTCGTCATCAGGGATAAATGCTGTAGGCACACGCATGTAAAGCCAGGCCGTCAATCCTAAGGAAATGATAAATAGTAGTACAACGATCGCTCTGATGCGATTGAGCCGGATGAGCGATCGCTCATACTTGCGGCGCGTCCAATCAATAAATCTGTTAATCTGAGCAAAAATCCAGCCCAACCAACCGCGCTGTCTTTGCCCCCGGCGCAACAGCAAAGCTGAAAGCGAAGGAGTCAGAGTCAAGGCCAAAAAGGTAGAAATCACCATCGAAAAGGCGATCGTTAGTGCGAATTGTTTATATATCTGTCCTGTAGATCCTGGAAAGAATGCCACAGGGACAAACACAGCCATTAGCACTAGAGAAGTTGCAATAACTGCCCCGAACAACTCCCTCATTGACTGGAAAGCAGCTTGACGAGGTGTCATTTCCTCATCTTCGATTAAGCGAGAGATATTTTCGACCACAATGATCGCATCATCAACCACCAATCCTGTTGCCAAGGTTAAACCAAACATGGTCAAGGTGTTGATCGAAAATCCAAAAACCTTGATAAAGGCAAATGTACCCACCAAGGTTAAAGGAATCACAATCACAGGAATCAGCGTGGTACGCCAGTCTTGCAAGAACAGAAAGATAACTAAGACAACCAGAGCGATCGCTTCTATTAGCGTCTTTACAACTTCTGCTAGGGATGCTTCTACAAATAGCGTTGTATCAAAGGCTACTTGATATTCCATTCCTGGGGGAAAGCTTTGTGCCAGTCGCACCATTTCTGCTTTCACCGCCTTAGCGACATCCAAGGCATTACTTCCTGGGCTGGCAAATATCCCTATACCCACACCTTCGTTAGCTCTGAATCGCAGAAATGTGTTGTAATTTTCTGCTCCTAATTCCGCCCTACCTACATCTTTGAGTTTGATCAGTGTGCCATCTGTACCTGTCTTGATTACCATGTCGGCAAATTCTGTTGCTTCCGTGAGCCTGCCGATGGCTTGCAAATCTATTTGATACATTTGCTCTGGTAGTGTTGGCTGCTGCCCAATTTGCCCAGCACCTACCTGTAAGTTTTGTTCATTAAGTGCATCAATCACATCTTGGGCTGTGATGTTGCGACTAGCAAGACGGTTAGGGTCAAGCCACAGGCGCATTGCATAGCGGCGTTCACCAAAAACCTGCGCTTCACCTACACCATTAATTCTTTTAAGGGCATCTATTATATAGAGGTCGGCATAATTACTTAAAAATACGTTGTCGTACTCTTGGTTATCTGAATACAACCCGATCGCTAAAAGAATATTATTAGACTGTTTTCTGACAGTAACTCCAGTTTGCTGCACAGCTTGTGGTAACTGCGGTTCGGCAAGAGACACGCGATTTTGCACATCGACCGCTGCAATATCTTTGTCTCGTGATGGGTCGAATGTGACTGTAATTGTACTAGTGCCATTGTTACTACTGCTCGAAGTCATATACTTCAAGCCCTCGACACCGTTAATCTGGCGCTCTAAAACAGTTGTTACTGTGTTTTCTACAACTTCAGCACTAGCACCAACATAGTTTGCATTCACAGTAATTTGAGTTGGGCTGATTTCTGGATACTGTGCAGTGGGTAGTGTGGGAATGCTGATTGCTCCTACCAGGAGAATAACTATGGAGCAAACACTAGTAAATACAGGTCGCCTGATAAAGAAGTCAACAAACATGGGGATTGGGGATTGGGGATCGGGGATTGGGGATTGGGGGTTGGGGATTGGGGGTTGGGGATTGGGTATTGGGGATTGGGTATTGGGTATTGGATATTGGGTATTGGGTATTGGGTATTAGCTTAATTGCCGTCACTAGTTCCCAGCCACTAGTCCCCAGTCCCCAGTCCCCAGCCCCCATTTCTAAGACTCTGGAACGATAGGAACACCATCTCTAAGATTCAGCAAGCCTGAGACAATGATTTTCTCATCTGGTTTCAATCCATCAAGAACTTGGTAATTATTACCTCTAATCTCACCTAACTTCACCCGCTTTTGTCGAGCTACTAGTTGCAAATCTCCTTGTGGAGATTGTTGTTTTCGCGCTAAATAGACAAAAGTTTCCCCAGCTACACGCGCGACTGCTGTTGTTGGGATTAAAACCCCTGGCTGTTGGCTCCAAATAACTCTAGCCCGCACTAATTGATCTGCCCGCAGCCTACCTTGAGAGTTGTTCAAGAGTGCTTTAATCAATATTGATTGGGTATTACTACCGATATTTGGAGAAATGAAAAATACTTGGCTTCTGCCTAAAGGTCGCCCTTGCTCATCCATGATCTCTACTGGCAACCCTTTACGCAATTGAGAACCCCGCTCAAGCGGCACGGAGATATTTACTTCTAAAGGTCGGTTTTGAGTGATAATAGCTAATTGTGTGGAATTATTCACAAAATCGCCTACTTTTACCGGAATATCACCAACCGTGCCCGCAAAGGGGGCAGTAATTTTGTAGTATTGAAGCTGGACTACTTCTTCTTTAGTATTGGCCTGAGCTTGCTGCAAAGCTTTTTCATACTGTGATACGGTAGCTTCTTGTGCTTGAATTCTGGAGCCTATTGCAGCGAGTTGAGCTTTGGCTGTGGCGAGCCGATTGGCATACTGATCCCTAGTTTGTCGAGCTACGGCTCCTTGTTCAGCCAAGCTAGCATACCTGTCAAATTCTTGCTGGTTCAATTGCACATTAGCTACATTAGATAGGCGATCGGCTTGTAGGGATTTGAGTGTAGCGATCGCATTTTGGAGTTGCGCTTTAGCTGCTTCGGCCCCAGCATTTATCCCACTGACCGCTGCTTGTTGCTGTCTAGGGTCTACTTGGATAATTGCTGCTCCTTGAGCAACTGAATCTCCAGGTCGTACAAATATTTGAGTGACTTGTCCCTGAATTCTCGGTTGCAGCCGCACTGAGCGCCGAGATTCTAAGTTAGCAATAAAATCTGAACTTTGCTCAAGCACACCTGTTTGAACTGCGGCTATCCTGACTCGCACTCCTTGAGGTTGAGCATTAGCAGGTGAAGTCGGTGGATTTTCAGGAGTTAGCAAACGCCAAACTATAGCTGCTCCACCACCAATCAATAGTAGTGCAGCTAACAATAACCGAAGCCACCGCCGTTGTTTTGGAGGTGGCTCAAATGATGTCTGCGGAATACTTTCTTCAAAATCAGTTTGTGGTTCAGGGGATGTCATGGTATACAGAAAACCTAAAAAATTTAACTAAAACTGAATCAGAATTTAACCTCTTGATATTGAATTTATTAATTTAGCATGAAGCCTCATGGCAAATTATGTGTTAGCTCATCTACAATATACTCCTTTTCTAATTGGGCCTAATCTACCCAAAGGTGAATGATAAAATTCAGTTTACAAATATGGTAATTATGTTGAATTTGCAATTATTGCACAAAATGTTCTAATCTTGCTGCGGTATGCTTACCTCTTTGGTCTCAGCGCCAGTAAATGTAATTTATTATTCTGTTCTCATGATTTTTTTACACTTAATTATTCTAGAAATAAAATACAAAACCTTTCTACAGACTGCCTGAGAGCAAAAAGGATTATCTAAAATGTTGTTGGCTACGGTATAACCAATAACTTTAACAAAAAAAAGGAATACAGGTAATACCAATTTTATTTAAGGTTGCTACAGACGACGAGCAAGGAGTAAGGGAGAATAATTTGTATCTGTATTTTAGAGAGGAGCAGAATTGGTGTTGAAATTAATACAGTTGAGTTCTTTAACTGTCTTCTTTACAGTTACCCAATTAATTTGTCAATGACTGATTTTAATGAATTTTGCTCTGAATAATTCAACACAGAAGATAACAACTTTTGTTCAAAGGCTTTTGAGAGAGCGGTTTGAAAACGCTACCGATGTTTGATATGATGTCCGGCAAATCACCCTGAATATGTCATTACGAGTGGAACGAAGTGAAACGACTCAATCGCAAAGTTTTTGGGATTGCTACTCTTCGGTCGCAATGACGGTTATTTAAACGGACATGATATGAGCTGGAAAAAGGGTCAAATTATTTCTGCACTAGCAGTATATACTTCTGTTATCGATAACTCGCATTGCGCGCAGAGTATCTAGCTATAGTTCTTTTTGTTACCATTAACTTCAGATATCCCCGTGACACCTGCACCGCTTTCCACAGCAGCTTTTGTCATTTCGCCACTGTTGAAAACTAAAATCACATCAAGTTCACTGAGATTAAATAGCATCACAGCCAAAAGCAGAGAACACCTAGCGTAAACACTAACGAAAAAAACTTTATAATTTTGGCTAATTGATTTAGTTTTCAACTTGTTTTATTTAGATATCTGCATTAATATAAATTAAATATTATAAATACATAACCCAATTAGAGATACATCAAAAATGCGACAATCGCACACAGTGCAAATCATCTGCAAGTAGATTTGCTGTCATCTTACTGTTTTTTGGAAAGGAATCTCCTGGCGATGAGAGCATTTAATGCAGGTGATTATACAAATAGGGAGACCCTGACGCAGCGCTGTCTCAACGCATATTTGCGTCCTAATCATCACTAAATTATCTCTTTGGCCGCAACTGAGGATAAACTCACCCAAGCTCTCTTTCAATTAAAGACAATCGCTGACGCTGCTTTAACCAGGCTTCACAAACTTCTTTAGTAAGTGTGATCTCTTCTTCAGTCAAAAGCTCGTCCGCTTTTTTATCTGCCAGAATTTGGGCAGCTTTAGCAGCTTTTTGGTAATTAACGCCGTATTTGACTAATTCTGTATGTAATAATTCCTGTTTATCTTCATTATTAGACATTTTTATGTTAAAAAATATATTTTTTCCTTACTTTACTATTTTTGCAATTTAAAAACTAAAAACTTCTAACTCCAGATAGATTAAATAATTAAATTAAGATTTCCATAAGATTTTAGAAAATATTAATAGTTTGAATGCCTCATCAAAGCTATGTCATTAAGAAAAGGTTGATAATGCAAGGAAAATTAATCAGAAGGTGATTACTCCAGAAGCATTGGTTAAACCTAAAAACAAGTTTATGCTTCCAGAAAAACTGCGCTCTGTAATTTACTTGCAGAGCGCAATTCCATGATGGTACGTCTTTACGTGCAAAGTTGCTAAACAGCTCTTTCAAAGAGCCTTTTAGGATACCAAGTTAATCTCACCCTAAATCGAACAGCAGAATTTCTGCACTGTCATTAGTACTGATTTCGAGTTTTTCTTCTGCGGTGATTTGTACGCCATCCCCTGCTTGAAGTTCCTCGCCATTGAGAGTTGCTACGCCTTGAGCTATATGTAACCAGGCATAACGATTAGGTTTGACGTGATAATTAACAACATCACCGGTTTCCAAAACAGATGCATATAAATCGACATCTTGGTGAATTGTTACAGCACCATCACGCCCATCTTTAGCAGCAATTAAGCGTAGTTTTCCACGCTTTTCTTCTAAAGAAAAATTTTTCTGTTCGTACCTTGGTTTCATTCCTTGCTTGTTAGGTAGAACCCATATTTGCAAAAAGTGAACTGGTTCAGTTTGTGAGTGATTATATTCGCTGTGGGTAATACCAGTACCAGCACTCATAATTTGTGCATCCCCAGGACGAATCACCGAACCTGTACCTAGACTATCTTTATGTTCTAGCGCACCTGCCAAAACATAAGTCAAGATTTCCATATCTCGATGTCCGTGGGTACCAAACCCAGCACCAGGGGTAACTGTATCATCATTAATCACCCGTAGAGAGCGAAACCCCATGTGATTCGGATCGTAAAAACCACCGAAGGAAAATGTATGGTAACTATCGAGCCAACTAATTTTAGTATGACCGCGTGAGTTACTAGGATGAATTACGTGAGTTGTCGTATTTGGAGACATAAAGTTACCTAATTTTTAGTAGATTTTTAAATTCACGGAATCTCGCATTTTTACTGCTAGTCCAAGAAGGCAGAAGGCATATTGTTTATTTCACCAGCTTTTTAACCTTTTTCAACTGGATAGTTATTTACGCCACGCTGCACTAGTTATTGATTAACTCTGGTGTACAATGCCTAACAGGTGCAATTAAATATCAAATCTGGCTAAATTACTCACCGCTGTTGCAGATTTGGATATTTGAAACTCCAAACCTGGCAATACTATTGCTAAGGCAAATATGCTGGTCGTCATTCGATTTATTTGGTGAAGAATACTAGTACAATTGGGTTTTATCAGCAAAACAGCATTGTCAGATTTAGTTTCACTTATGTTTAGCCCTGTTTTGAACTATTTAAATATTAATGTATAGAAATATAAAATGAAAAGTACGCACTTAAAAGTGACGTACTTACCAAAAGGTGACTGCTAAGTTTAAGAAATTTTACTTCGCTCAAAAGTACTTATCTGACACCAGCTGGCTGTTGAGTTGCCTTAACAGCAGATGTACCATTCTCTCCTTTGATTTCTGCAACTTGCAGATGAGCTTCTAAGAACCAGAGACGTTTGTCAATGGTGCGAGAAATTTCAGTGTAAAGGTCAGCGGTGTCAGCGTCACCTAAATTATTAGTTTTATCGATCGCTCCTCTGAGGTGTTTAGCATAAAGTGCAAAGCGATCTGCCAAAGCTGTCACATGGTCTTTACCATCCAAAATGTCAAAGGGATATTCTGGCAAAATCGAATTAGTTGCTGCGGCGCGGGCTGTTCCTACAGCGTAGCCTCCTAAAGCTGTGACGCGTTCAGCAATCATATCGACGTACTCTTCTAATTCGCCAGCCAATTCATCAAATAATTCATGCAGCTGATAGAAGTCTGTGCCTTTAACGTTCCAGTGCGCCTGTTTTACTTGGGTTTTGAGATCCAAGGTAGCTGGCAAGGTTTGATTGAGGATGACTACGATTTGCTTACGCGCTTCGGCTGGAATATCAATGCGGGTGGGATAAAGCCGTGATGAAAGTTTATTGTCGCTCATGTGTTGTATCTGCTTGGTGGATTGTCACGACAAGTCTACAAATTATGGCTGATGTTGCGAAACTCCCTGCGGGCAGATGGAATTAAGGGATTAATCAATTAATATCTTTCTCATTATCCAGAAATTGGCTACTAGCTTACTCAGAGTCGATGGTTCTCAATGTTATTAAATGTACCTCCAAAAAGCCGATCGCGGATGGTATCATTCTGCAAAAAGTCATGGGGGAAACCAAGCTCAATGTGACTGACTTCATTCAGACGTTGCAGATGTTCCGGTGATAAATCGACATCCAAAGAAGCTAAGTTATCTTGAAACTGAGTTAGCTTACGTGCGCCAATAATCGGGATAATCACACCAGTTTGAGCGCGTAACCAAGCTAGTGCTACCTGTGAGGGTGTATGTCCAATTTCTGCGGCTACTTGACTCACAACATTAGCGATCGCTAAATTCCGTTCCGAAATACTTCCTAATGCTGGATTTGCTAATCGTCCTTGTTCGCCGCTTTCTTGAGGAGGCTTATTGTACTTACCTGTTAGCACACCACCACCTAAAGGCGACCACGGCGTTACTGCCAAGTCGAAGGCTTTTGCCATTGGTAGCAAATCCCGTTCTGGTGTCCGCTGAATCAAACTGTATTCAACTTGCAACGCGACAAAAGTTGTCCATCCTTGATATTGGGCAATTGTGTTTGCTTGAGCAACGATCCAAGCAGGTGCGTCCGAAATGCCAATGTAGAGTACCTTACCTTGGCGAATGACATCATCAAGCGATCGCATGACTTCTTCTACAGGTGTTGTGAAGTCCCAAGCGTGCAACCAAAATAAATCAATGTAGTCAGTGTTCAGCCGTTTCAAACTGCCTTCTAAAGACTGAATCAGATTCTTGCGATGGTTACCACTGGCGTTAGGATCGTTCTTTTTGTCATTCATTCGCAAAGGAAACGAGTATTTAGTAGCAACTACAAACCGTTCCCGTTCTTTTGCAATTAACTCACCAACAATTTTCTCGCTAGTGCCATCTGTGTAACCGTTGGCAGTATCAATGAAATTACCGCCTGCTTCCACAAAAGTATCAAAAACTTTTTGGCTTTCATCTTTAGAAGCACCCCAGCCCCAATCTTCACCAAAGGTCATTGTTCCCAAGCAGAGTTCAGAGACTCTTAACCCGCTTTTACCCAAAAGTTTGTATTTCATCACAACTTTCTCAATGACTGAAATTAAGTTTAGCTGTGTGCTGCACTTTTATTTTTGTCAGTTTTTGCTAATAATATGAAATTCTTGCTGCCATATCCGCAAGCTTTCACTCTGCAAGAGTGGTAGTAAATATTATGAAAACAATGTTAGTGCTTAGTTCGAGGTTATCTGCCGATCCAAAATCACGGAGCAACAACCCGTGTTCGAGCTTTTGATTGAGATTTCGGTTTGGTCACTACAATTTCCACATCTCGACCCAAAGCGTTTAAGAGGATGTTTTAAAAGTCCTTGGTGATGTATCAAATACTTTGAGATCCCCCTAAATCCCCCTTAGAAAGGGGGACTTGAAGAAGGTTCCCCCCTTTCCAAGGGGGGTTAGGGGGGATCGATAAGTGCCTAAAGTCACAGCAAACCACTTTTAAAACAACCTCTAAGAAGCGAAACATTCGTACAGTTGAAAAGCCCGATAATTTTCCATTGATTAATGCTGAAACTTTTGGCTGGTCAACTCCTAAAAGCTCTGCTGCCTCAGCCTGTGTTATTTGCTGCTTAGTAATAATGTTACTAATCTTAGTATATGCTAGTTTTAGCATATTATTGTCAATAGAGACTTTACACACATATTTTTCTTTCTTTGATTGATAAATTTTAAATCGATGAGGTGAACTGCTAAATCTTCACCTTTTCTCTATAAACTTTGGGCGTTGTACCTATCAATTTGCGGAAGACATTTGTGAAATGACTTTGACTTTGAAAACCCACCTGCTGACATATTTGGTCTATAGTTTGTTCAGTGCGAGTTAATAGCTTTTTGGCTTTCTCAATTCTGCAATTCATTACATATTGATGAGGAGTATAACCCATTGACTGTTTGAATAGACGCGAAAAATGATACATACTCATTCCCACTGTTTCCGAAATCTCAGTCAAGGTCAAATCTTTCTCTAAATTATCTTGAATATATGAAATTGCTTGGCGCAACTTCAGCCGCGAAAGTCCTCTGTTTTGAGAAGATTCGGTAATGTCAGTAGATGCAGAATAGTGCTTGAGCAGATGAATGCAGAGTGTAGTTGTTAAAGATTCGATGTAAATACGACTACCCATGCCATCTGATTTAAGTTCTGAGTGAAGTGCCAGCCCAATCTGTTGAATTAGGGGATCAGGTGCAGCAAAGCGCGGTATAATATCAGCACTCTGTAAATCAACTGACTCGAAAGCAACACGAGTAAATAAAGTTGGTTCCAGGCTGATAACTAAAAATTCTGCTTCTGATTCCCACCGTGATAAGTGATTGGTGTTTGCCGGAATCACCGCCACATCTCCATATACTATGTACTCACCCTGAAGCCGTCCGTTAATAACCCGTTCTGCCTTGGTTACACTTTGCTCTAGGCTAATAGTGATAATATGCTGATGGAAATAGTGTTCAGGAGTTTCATAGCCAGGCTGTTGATGATGATCTAGGCGAATGCCATCCCAGTTGGCATCGTAACTCGAGAATAGGGGCGATCGCGGTAGAATTTCTGAACAAGCATCTCTTTGAGCAAAATCAACAGTCAAGATTTTCTCATCTAGCATTGTTCGCACCCCAGCAAGCATTTGGGTTCAGGTGTAACACTATACTTACTTTTTAAAATAGCCTAGATAATCTTTTTACGAGTAGTAAAATTTTATTTATAGATAGAAATATAATCTCATAATTTGAAATCAAATCAGGGATTCTAAGGAGCATAACTAAAACTAATGAATTACTATGTAATTTATGACGGCAATTGCAATCTCTGCGTTACCCTAGTGCAATTACTAGAAAATCTAGACCAAGGAAAGCTGTTTCGCTACAGCCCCATGCAAGATGAACAGACACTTACCCAATGGGGAATTACAGCCCAAGATTGCGAACAGGGGATGATTTTAATTGATGGCAATGTCCCTGCAAGACGTTGGCAAGGTAGTGACGCTGCTGAAGAGATTGGGCGGTTATTGCCCGTAGGAAGCATATTTGTAGATGCTTATCGAGCATTACCTGGAGTGAAGTGGGTAGGCGATCGCTTTTACGAACAAATCCGCGACAACCGTTACACTATCTTTGGCAAGCGTTCCAGCACTTATCAATCGTCATACTGTGTGGATGGTAATTGCAAGGTAGATAGCTAGTACTCAGTCACACAGGTGATGACAGATTAAGGAAGTTCGTAGTGGGCGCTTTAGTGCTTCAATAAGGGCTGGAGCTACCCATCACAAAAATATCGCTGAATTTCAAAGGCATTTCCTACCCTGGGGCAAGCAAGTGAAAAAAGTATAGATAATCATTATTACAGTATATTTTAGAACATCTTTCTCCCCCAGCCTTTCCAGCTTCCCCAGCTTGCCTCAACAAATAACTAAACTTAGTGCCATTCGACCAAGGGGAGTATTAGGGAACTCCAAAAAATAAATTATTCCAATTTCTGGTTCAACACGACTGTTCCTTCCCCATACTTCCTGCTCCCTGCTCTCAATGCGATGGGATATTTTTTTAGTTGGAAGTCCCTTATTTTCTGCTTGACCTAACTGAACCCAAATGAGCATTAATGGTCAGTCGGCAATAAATTGGGTGTTCTGGTGAATGTATAGATTTAAATCAATGCTATTAAGATAAATATTGAAGCAGCACAACAAGAATTGATGCAGCCGCAACAGCCAGAACACAAGTGCCATCATCCCTCTGCCGAAAATAACAATTAATTATGAATATGCCTGACTTACTCAGCAACTTCCTTTCAACTGCCTTCATTCCCCACGGGCATTGTTACCTTTGGAGGCCGGGTTTAGTCTGGCTACATTTAATTTCAGATGCATTGACCGCGATCGCTTATTACTCAGTCGCCATAGCAATTGTTTACTTTACAAATGAGCGCAAAGATCTCCCAGCCAAGACTGTGACACTCCTGGTTGGGTACTTTTTTGTCTTTGCCCTGTGTGGCACCACTCATCTAATGGGAGTAGTTACGCTCTGGTATCCCATTTATTGGTTTTCAGGACTGTTGAAAGCTTTCAATGCCCTATGGTCATCCTATGCGTTCACCTTTTTATTGATTCCCTTAATTCCAATCGCGATCGATGCACCAAGTCCAGCTCAGCTAGCCATCACGAACCAGGAACTGGAAGATAGCCGAAGGCGCATCCAATCGATCAATGCGGAACTGGAGCAACGGGTACAGAAACGCACAGCAGAACTGGAAGCATCCAATCGCGTCAAAGAAGAATTGTTAATCCGCGAACAAGTCATCCGATCTGAGGCTGAGGCAGCTAATCGCGCTAAAGACGAGTTTCTCTCGATTCTCTCTCATGAATTGAGAACACCGCTCAATGCCATCTTAGGATGGTCGCAGATGTTACGGAAACAACATCTGAGCGAGGATAGAGTAATGCATGCCTTAGAGACGATCGAGCGGAACGCCAGATCTCAAACAAAGATCATCGAAGACATCCTCGATATCTCTCGCATTATCACAGGCAAGCTACGTCTGCAAGTCCGTCCAGTCAATTTAATTACAGTAATTGAGGCAGCCATTGAGTCTGTGCGACTGGCGGCTGAGGCAAAGTCAATTCGCATTCAAAGCATTCTTGATTCCTCAGAAAATCCCATCTCTGGTGATGCCGACCGTTTACAGCAAGTCGTTTGGAACCTGCTTTCAAACGCCATCAAATTCACGCCCAAAGGAGGGCGATTACAGATCCGCTTGGAGAGGGTCAATTCCCATGTCGAAATTACCGTTAGCGATAATGGGCAAGGCATCAGCCCAGATTTTCTACCCTATGTCTTTGATCGCTTCCGCCAACACGACAGTACTACCACCCGAAGTTATGGTGGACTCGGTTTGGGGTTAGCAATTGTTCGTCAACTAGTTGAATTACATGGCGGGACAGTAACTGTGGCAAGTCCAGGAATAGGACAGGGGGCAACCTTTATTGTCAAGCTGCCCATCATGATTATCCATAAACCATCGAGTGAGCCAGAGGCATTAGACTTGATCGCTGAAGTTGATGGCAGGATTGATGCTCCGCCTACCTTGGAAGGCTTACAAATATTAGTTGTGGAGGACGAGGCAGATTCGTTGGAATTGCTAAGTACAATTTTGCAAGAGTATGGCGCTAAAGTCATTTGCGCTGCCTCTGTCAGTCAGGCATTGGAAATCATCGAAAACGCGACAGGTCAAAGCTTAGATGTTTTAGTCAGCGATATTGGGATGCCGAATGAGGATGGTTACTCACTGATTCGGAAACTGCGACAACTTGAAGCACAGCGTGGCGATCGGATGCCAGCTGTTGCACTAACCGCGTATGCAAGAAGCGACGATCGCAGAAAAGCTTTGTTAGCAGGCTTTCAGATACATCTTACAAAACCCGTAGATGCAGCGGAGTTAGCGGCTGTGATTGCCAGTCTAACAGGACGAACCGGAAGGTTTTAATTTGTTCTAATGATAATACCCTTTAGCCCCGACTGAGCAAGAAAGGTACGCGGTCGAGCCTCGCCAGGGGTAGCCACACTGCAACAGCGGATCATTCTTTTTGCTGGTTCATATCATGTCCGCTTAATTAGTTATTATTCTCGCATCTGTGTAAAAACCGCGAAATGCTCTTTCTCCCTGCTCTTTGCTCCCTCCTCCCTGCGGTCTTAATGATAAGTCTTTCACCGGACACGATATCACACATCTAGCTTTCAGGATATGCATCTATTAAAAGATGGATTGATACACATCTAATATTTACATAAATATGTAATAAGTATCACTCTAAAGGTTGAAGCAAAAGCTCGCAACTTTAAACATGGTAATAGATAAAATGTTATAGCTTAATTATGGAATGCTTAATCAAGGCGTAAGACCGAACAGTGTTAATAACTATATTTTGATTTGTGACGATGTTGAAGATAATTGTATTTTCTTTCAAACAATTTTAGAAATGGAAGGTTATACAGTTGAGTTTGTAACGTCTGGAATCGAAGCTCTCAATAAAATTAAATCTCAAAAGCCAGACTTGTTGCTACTAGATATCATGATGCCTGAAATCAATGGGTATGAAGTAGTTAGACGTGTTCAAAAAGATAAACATTTACAAACTCTACCTATTTTGCTAATTACAGCACATCAAGAAGTATTTGCAATGGAATTAAGTGATATAAGCGTTAATGGAATTATTCAAAAACCTGTAGATCCTGATGACCTGGTTGAAAGGATTCAAGAGATTTTTGAGGCTGTAGACTAACAGGGTTAATCTAAAATTGCTCTAACCTGAGAAATTACAGTATCAATATTAATAGGTTTGTGAATAAATCCATCAACTTTTATATCGAGATTAGTAGCATCTATATCCATACCTGTTACTAATAATATAGGGAGAGATTTTAATTTATTTGACGTTCGGATGTGCTGAACAACTTCAAACCCATCCATTAGAGGCATCATAACATCTATTATTACTAAGTCTGGTAGATTAGAGTTTGTTTCAAGAAATTTAAGCACTTCTCTACCAGAATTAACTATTTGAATTTTACAATTATCTGCTAATAGTATTGCTTCTAATAGCAGTGCATCATCAGCAACGTCATCACAAATTAATATGAGAAAAAATAGCTTTCTATGCGTGATCTACTACACAAAAGAGCTAAAATGTGTAATCCAGCCGCGAAAGTAGAGTACCCATACTGCTAAAACAGAATCGGTTCGCTGTCAGGCGTTCTCGTACCCCTATGGGGAAGTAAACTACGCGTAGCGTCTCCGGCAGGAGAAGACTAGGTAGGAAGACGCGGAGATTGATCTGTTGCAAAATTATAGAAAATTGGTGTAACAACATTTTTTAGCTTCTTACTTAAACTATCTATAACCTCTCGCAACAAAATTACATAATTCGATAGAGTTTTTTAGTTCAATCTTCCCTACAAGGGTGAATAGACAGACTTTTGCCGTGAAAAAAATCCGTCTGCGGGTGCTAGAAAATTGTCTGAGAGACCAACCATGATGCTAGCTGGCGCGATCATTACGCTCATGTCACACTTCGGCACACACATTATCTAACGGGAGGATACTGCGTGAAAACTGGTGCTCACTACTTGGGTAACGGAGAGTGCGAATTTATAGTTTGGTCTCCGACCTTAAATAGCGTTGCAGTAGAAATTTTGACCCCACAACAGCAAGTAATTCCGCTCAAACCTCAAGGAGAGGAATACTGGCAAACAAAAGTGAATGATGTCTATCCAGGCACGCTTTATCGCTACGTCTTGGATGGAGAAAATGCCTTTGCCGATCCAGCATCGCAGTATCAACCCGAAGGAGTTCATGGGCCGTCTCAAGTTATCGATCACCAGTTCGAGTGGACAGATAACGGGTGGAATGGCATTCCCTTGGAGTCGATGATTTTTTATGAACTTCATGTTGGTACATTCACGCCGGAAGGAACCTTCACCGCCATCATTCCCCGTCTAGCGGAACTGAGAGAAGTGGGAATTAACGCAATTGAGATTATGCCGATCGCTCAGTTTCCCGGAGACACTCATATTGAAGCTAGTTTGGCATACCGTAACTGGGGCTATGACGGCGTTTACCCATTTGCTGTGCAAAATTCTTATGGTACTCCCGCCGATCTCAAGCAACTAGTGAATGCTTGTCATCAACATGGTATTGCTGTTGTGCTGGATGTGGTCTATAACCACTTTGGCCCAGAAGGCAACTATATGAGCCAGTTCGCGCCCTACTTTACTAAAACCTATAAGACACCGTGGGGCAACGCGATGAATTTCGATGATGCCCACAGTCAAGGTGTGCGTAACTATTTCATCCAAAATGCACTGTATTGGTTACGAAATTTCCACATTGATGCATTGCGACTCGATGCTATTCAGGCGATTTACGATCTGGGAGCCAAGCACTTTTTGTGGGATTTGGCAGAAGCTGTTCATAGCTTTTCCCTTGGGCAGGAAAACGGATGGAAACGCCACTTAATTGCCGAAAGTGACCTGAATAATCCGCAAATAATTCGTCCCCCAGAATTAGGTGGTTATGGGCTTGATGCTCAGTGGAGTGATGACTTTCACCATTCGTTGCACGCACTTTTGACAGGCGATCGCCAAGGATATTATCAAGACTTTGGACAATGTGCCCAGCTAGCGAAAGCTTACGAAGATACTTTTGTCTACGATTGGAAGTACGCTCCTCACCGCCAGAGATTTCATGGCATGTCTTGCCGCGATCGCTCGCCATCGCAGTTTTTGGTATGTATCCAAAATCACGATCAAATCGGCAATCAAATGAAAGGAGAACGCCTGACTGAGCGTCTTTCCTTTGAGGGTTTGAAATTAGCCGCTGGTGCTGTGCTGTTGTCGCCTAACTTACCACTGTTGTTCATGGGTGAAGAATACGGCGAAACTGCACCGTTCATGTATTTTGTCAGCCACTCCGATGCAGATTTAATTCAAGCTGTTCGCGCCGGACGCAAACAAGAATTTGAAGCATTTCACTATGCAGATAATCCACCAGATCCAGAATCAGCAGAAACTTTTTTACGTTGTAAACTTAATTGGCAATTACGTAACGAAGGCCAACACAAAGTTTTACTAGATTGGTATCGCCAATTAATTAACTTGCGCCAGACTCATCCTGCACTTTTAAAACTAGACCGCAACTTCATCCAAGCAACTAGCGATGAAGATAAACAATTAGTCATTGTGCGCCGTTGGTGCGAGTCGAGCGAATTGATATTTGCGATGAATTTTAATAAATCTCCAGTGACAGTAACTCTGCCAATAGAGAGCAATGCTCACAAACTATTAGACTCCGCAGATACATCATGGGCCGGGCCTGGTTCCCAAGCACCTGAGCATTTGTCTGTAAAACAAGAACTGCAACTGCAACCCACAAGTCTCGTGCTGTATGAACTAGAGGCAGAAGGCACAAGCTAGAAGGCAAAAGGCTTTAACAATAAAAGGATTAGGGACTAAGGAAAACCCCCAGTCCCCAATCCCCAATACCCAATCCCCAATACCCAATCCCCAATCCCCAGTACCCAATCCCCAATCTTCAATCCCATGCGAGTTCCCAAGGCAACTTATCGAATTCAATTTACATCTCAGTTTGGCTTTGAAAACGCTAAAGCGATCGCAGCTTATTTGGCAGATCTGGGCATTTCTGATCTGTATGCTTCTCCCATTTTTAAAGCACGATCTGGGAGTACGCATGGCTACGATGTAGTAGATGCTGCTCAACTAAATCCAGAATTGGGAAGTGCTGAGTCCTTTGAGGCATTAGTGAGCGAACTACAAAGCCTTGGTATGGGCTGGTTGCAAGATATTGTGCCCAATCACATGGCTTATAGTAGCGAAAACCCTTACTTAATGGATGTGTTAGAACATGGCCCAGATTCTAGTTATACCGACTACTTCGATTTGTGTTGGAATGCTCCCTTTGGCGATCGCCAAGAACGAATTTTAGCTCCCTTACTGGGAGACTTCTACGGTGTATCCCTAGAAAAAGGAGACATCCAGCTGCAATATGAACAAAACGGTTTAACCGTCAACTATTACAGCCTAAAATTACCCCTGAGATTAGAGTCTTACACCAAATTTCTAACTCACAATTTGGGCAAACTCACCCGCACACTGGGACGCAACCATCCCGATTTCATTAAGCTATTGGGTATTCTCTACATTCTCAAAAGTGTGCCCTCAGAGGTTGCTGGCAAACAGCGACAAGACCAAATCGCCTTTATTAAAGGTTTGGTATGGGAACTTTACACCACAAACGATACTATTCGTGAGTTTATTGACGAGAACCTCAAAACTTTCAATGGAGAAGTAGGTAATCCTGATAGCTTTAATTTGCTAGATGACATACTGAACGATCAATTTTACCGTCTCGCCTTTTGGAAAGTTGGGGCGGAAGAAATGAATTACCGCCGTTTTTTCACTGTTAACGAACTTATTTCTGTAAAAGTTGAAGAACTGCGAGTATTTAATAACACTCATAGCTTAATTCAAAAACTGGTAGAAGAAGGCAAATTTACTGGTTTAAGAATTGACCATATTGATGGGCTGTACAACCCAACACAGTATCTGGAACGCCTCCATGAAAAGTTGGGAGATGTTTACATCACAGTTGAAAAAATCTTAGAACTCACCGAAGATTTACCGGAAAATTGGGAAATTGCAGGTACGTCGGGATATGACTTTTTAAACTATATAAATGGTGTATTCTGCCAATCGGAAAATGAGTCGCGGTTCGATAAAATTTACCATAATTTTGTAAACTCGAAAGTAAATTATGCGTCCCTTGTCAATGCCAATAAGCACCTCATCCTCGAAAAGAACTTAGCGGGTGACATTGATAATCTGGCTATCTTATTAAAGAATATTTCCAGCAAATACCGCTATGGCAATGACTTTACAGTTAATGGACTCAAACGGGCGATCGCGGAAATTTTAACTCTGTTTCCGATTTATCGTACCTACATTACCCCCGATGGCATTCACGATAGCGATCGCGTTTACATTCAAGAAGTAATTCGCCAAGCTAAGGAACAAGTACCTCTGTTGCAGCATGAAATGGACTTTATTGAAAAGCTCATGCTGTTAGAGTTTGATGACTCTCTCACTCAGACAGAACGGGAACAGTGGCTATATTTTGTCCTGCGGATGCAGCAATACACTGGCCCGCTGATGGCAAAAGGCGTAGAAGATACTACGTTATATGCTTACAATCGGTTGCTGTCGCTCAATGAAGTAGGCGGAAATCCTAGTCATTTTGGCATCTCTTTAGCCGACTTCCACGCTTTTAACCATAAGCACCAAATCCATTGGCCCCATACAATGAATACCACCGCGACTCACGATACCAAGCGCGGTGAAGATGTGCGCGCCCGGTTAAATGTGTTATCGGAGATTCCAGAAGAATGGGATCAACAGGTAAACACTTGGAGTAGCTTGAATCAAGGGCACAAAACCGAGCGCAATGGATTAGCGATGCCCGATCGCAACGATGAATATTTTCTCTATCAAACGTTAGTCGGGGCGTTTCCTTTTGCCGAACACGAACACGCATCCTTTGTGGAACGGGTGAAGGAATACATCATTAAATCAATTCGAGAAGCGAAAGTTCATACAGCATGGTTGCGCCCTGATAGTGAGTATGAAGACGCTTGTACTTCGTTTGTGGAAAAAGTATTAAACCCGTCCATTTCCAGGCAATTTATTGAAGCTTTTCGCGTTTTTCAGGAGCGAATTGCGGACTATGGCATATTTAATTCCCTGTCCCAAACTTTACTAAAAATTGCTGCACCTGGTGTACCCGACTTTTATCAAGGAACTGAACTTTGGGAACTCAGCCTAGTCGATCCAGACAACCGCCGCCCTGTAGATTTTGAGCAGCGACGTGCTTACTTAAGTACGATCAAAGAACAAAGCAAAACTGACATTCTGGGCTTGATTCAAAAGTTACTTAATCACAAAATCGATGGCAGAATCAAACTGTTTTTGACAACCCAAGCACTCAAAGCCAGAACAGATTATCTCTCTCTATTCCAAGATGGTGATTATCTGCCATTAGAAATTCAGGGAACCCACGCCGATCACATCATCGCCTTTGCCAGACAGCAGGGAAATCAAACAGCGATCGCGATCGCCCCTCGTTTGTTAACTCGTCTCATCCAGCCAGGAGAATATCCTTTAGGCGAGTCCGTGTGGCAAGATACGCACCTACAATTACCTCAAGGAACTTCCTCAAGCTGGAAAAATCTTCTGACTCAGCAAACCGTAGAAGCGACAGGAACGTTACCTATTGGTGCAGCCCTAGCTCATTTTCCAGTTGCTTTGTTAGTAAGCGAGTGATGATTGATCAGTGCTGAGTGCTGAGTACTCAGTAAAAATATTAATCCCCAGTTCCAGTCCCCAGTCCCCAATCCCCAATCCCCAGTCCCCAGTCCCCAATGCCCTATACCCAATCCCTAGTGCTGAGAAAGAAATAAAATCAGCACTCTTTTGATAACGATAATAAATTGCTAATTATGACTACTGAATTTTCTACCCAATCGGCATTTACTAAAACACAGATTGACGCCGTGCGGGACTATATCAAAAAAACGTGGAAAACACTAACGCGATCGCACGAACATTTATTGGAGTCCGCACAGGATGCCAAGCTAGACCATCAAGTAGAAACTCCCTGGATTATCTACATTTCGCCTAGAGAAGACTGCCCCAATATTCAGTCGGTGTTGGAGCGATCGCTATCTGCGGAGGATGTAAGTAGGATAGCAATTCGCACTTTGCCGCCCGAAGCCGAAGCGATTCGAGAGCATGGTTTGCTGTACCTGCCTGGGTCTTACGTTGTGCCCGGTGGACGTTTTAATGAATTGTACGGTTGGGACAGTTATTTTATCTTGCTGGGGTTGTTGCGAGATGGGGAATTGGATCTGGCACAAAGTCAAGTTGATCAGTTGCTTTATCAAGTGCAGCATTACGGCACGATCCTCAATGCCAACCGAACTTATATGCTGTCGCGATCGCAACCCCCAGTCCTCAGCCTGATGGTTTTGGCACTGTTCCAGCATACCCAGGATGAAGAGTGGCTACGGTCAACTGTACCTTTGTTAGAGCAGTTTTATTATTACTGGGTAGTACCGCCCCACCTTAACCCAGCCACAGGCTTATCCCGATACTATGCTTTAGGAGAAGGGCCAGCACCGGAAGTAGTATTTTCTGAACGGGATGAGGAGGGAAGAAGCCACTACGATCGCGTCAAGCAATACTATCAAAGGTTTGAAATTGAAGATTATGATGTCAGCCTTTACTACAACCGCGATCGGGATGAATTGACTAATCTGTTTTACAAAGGCGATCGCACGATGCGCGAGTCCGGCTTTGATATCACTAACCGCTTTGGCCCTTTCAGTATTGATATTATTCACTACGCGCCCGTGTGCCTCAACAGTTTGCTCTATCAAATGGAGCAAGATTTAGCACAAATTAACGATATTTTTGGGAACCAAGAACTAGCCAAGCAATGGCGCGATCGGGCAAAAGTCCGCCGCGATCGCATTGATCAGTGTCTCTGGGATGAGGAACAAGGGCTATATCTGGACTATCATTTCCAAACTGAAAAACGCCGCAACTACGAATTTGCTACCACTTTTTATCCCCTCTGGACAGGACTCGCATCAGAAGCGCAAGCCAAACGCGTTGTCGAAAATCTTTCTTTGTTTGAAGCACCAGGCGGAATCTTTACTAGTACCCGCGTTACAGGTAATCAGTGGGATGCTCCTTTTGGTTGGGCTCCATTGACATTGATTGCTGTTGAGGGAATGCACCGCTATGGTTATTACAAAGAAGGCGATCGTATTGCCCACAAGTTCCTGGCGATGGTGATTAAGGAATTTGAGCGCCGCGGTATTTTAGTTGAGAAATACGATGTCGAGCGCTGTTCTGCCAATGTTTCTGACGAAATCTGCTTTGGATACAGCTCTAACGAAATCGGTTTTGGCTGGACTAATGCTGTTGTTCTAGAACTGCTAGCAGCATTGAACCGAGGACGGGGGATTGCAGATTAGGGATTTATGAATGTGAAACTTCCCAAGTTTGCAGCATTGAAATAGCTTCTCTGTATAAAGCCAAATCTACTTGGTGAGTTTCTATTCCCTGTCCGATTCCTTGTAAAAGGGTAATTGTCAATTGTCCACCTAAGTGTTCGCGGAACTCAGTCAGCCCCTGAAATAAGCACTGGGGATGAGCGGGTTGATCTAATTGCTCTGTCAGTGCTGATACGTACAAGGTGAACCCTAATTTTTTGAGTGTGCCTAAAATTCTTTGCCACTCTGATTGCAAAAGTTGCCCTGTTAAATAAGAATAAGTGCTGTCTAAAGCAATACCAATCGCTACCGCTTCACCATGACGTAGTTTGTAGTCAGTGATTTGCTCTAATTTGTGGGCTGACCAATGACCAAAATCTAAGGGACGTGATGAACCCTTTTCAAAGGGGTCGCCGCTATTGGCAATATGCTCTAAGTGCAACTGGGCGCATCGATAAATAAGCTTTTCCATGATGCCCATGTCTCGTGCAGCTAATTTATCGGCATTTGCCATAATAAAATCAAAGAATTCTGCATCTTTGATCAGCGCCACCTTCACAGCCTCTGCAATCCCAGATCGCCAATCACGATCGTCAAGTGTAGTTAGAAATTCAAAATCATTTAATACAGCATAAGGTGGCATGAATGTGCCTAAAAAGTTTTTCTTGCCAAATGCATTAATTCCATTTTTTACGCCTACACCAGAATCGTTTTGTGCTAACACTGTAGTCGGCACTCGCAGCAGCCGAATTCCTCGGTGAGCAGTTGTTGCTGCATATCCTACCATATCTAATAAGGCTCCACCCCCAATTGCTAACACGTAGGAGTGGCGGCATAATCCAACAGCATGAATACGCTGATGAATTTGCTCTAAAAATATTGGTTCGTTCTTAACTATTTCTCCACCTGGAACTATGATTGGCTCGCCGCTTAAAGTTATAATATCTTCGTAACGTTGAGCATAAAGTAATAATTTATTTACTAAATCATTGTGGTAATAGAGCAATCCTTTATCTATAACTGCTAACACTTTTTTCCGGCTTGTCTCCCGATCTGTGGCAATCACTTGTGCTAGTAAAGGATTGTCTAACTCAAACAAACCATTAGTGAAGTGAATATCATATTTAAAGTTAACGCGCACAGATTGTTCAATTGGTTGCAGAATTAAAGGAGTCTTTTCTTTAGTAAACATCTTATCAGTATTTTTTAAGTTAGCTTTTTACTAAATAACTATGAGTAGTTATATTGCTACCATGAAGATTGACAGCAAATTTATAACTATGAATCTATTCCAGTATTTGAACTCTGAAATGCTGGGAAAGTTATTTAAATTCATCAAACACAGATATTAACTACTGTTTTTTTGGGCAAATAAAGATGACAATAACATTAATTCTCAAACTTGCTTGATGCAATAGCTTGAAATTTAATTAGCGTAGTAGTTATCATTACTGAGTTGAGTTGTAAAAGTATTTTATTAACTTAGTATTATGATTTAACGTCCAAAAACTCTATCTTTACATTATCTTCTTTAAAATAGATTGTTTTTTATAGATTCAGTGAAGTTCTGGCAATAGAATTTTGATAAACTCAGTACATTATCTGAATTTAGTTAAGATATTATCTAGCTGACTTAATCATAAAGAATGTATTTTAGTAGCAAATTTTAACCGAGTTTGCCACATAAAAAACTAGGAAAACTTCTCCTGAATCAATCATGAGTAGCGTAAACAAGTTACTTTATCACTGGCTAGCACAGTCTGTTTCAGATACAGCGCTTGCTTGGCTGGAACAGAAGCAGGCACAGATTTCTAGCGGTGCTGCTGAACGAGTATTTTTCACGGCTTTTAGTGCTGTGCCACGTTATTTAGGTAAAGATAATTTGCAGGTAACATTCCAAGACTTGGAAGCAGCCCAAGATTTGATTCCCGGTTGGTTTCCTGGCGATTGGAGTGTAGATCAAGCAGGCCGCACACTCTTGCTTTTAGCTTTACCCTGCGATCGCCCAGAGGAGTACGTGCAAACACTTGATAAAGTCTTCAGTACGGCTGATATGGGGGAATTGATTGCACTGTATCAAAGTTTACCCCTAATACCACATCCAGAGTTACATCGTCAACGAGCTGCTGAAGGTATTCGCAGCAACATGAGTACAGTTTTCCAAGCTATAGCACTACGCAATCCTTATCCGGCAAATTATTTAGACAATATTGCTTGGAATCAGATGGTGCTGAAAGCTTTATTTGTCGGTAGCCCGTTGCATCTGATCTGGGGTTTAGATCGCCGTGCTAACCCAGAATTGGCAAGGATGTTGGTAAACTACGCCCATGAACGTTGGGCAGCAAAACGCCCCGTATCACCAGAACTTTGGCGACCAGTGGGACGGTTTGCTGATACTGCAATCATCGCGGATTTGGCAAAAGTGTTAGCTGATGGGGATATGGCTGAACAACAAGCAGCCGCATTAGCTTGCTCCCAATCTCCTTTACCAGAAGCACAAGCATTACTCTCTGGTTACCCCCATTTGCAATCATCTATTCAACAAGGTGATCTGACTTGGAGTAATTTTGACCGCGATCGCCTAGCGATCTGCAAATAACATTTAGCCGTCATTAAGCCGTAGCATTATGTTTATCGATCCTCACATTCATATGTGTTCGCGGACTACGTATGATTATCTAATCATGCGGGAGTATGGTATTGTCGCCGTCATTGAACCATCCTTCTGGTTAGGACAACCCCGCACTAGCGCTGGCTCATTCAAAGACTACTTCAGCAGCCTTGTGGGTTGGGAAAGGTTTCGTGCTAGCCAGTTCGGTATCCAACACTACTGTACAATCGGCCTCAACCCCAAAGAAGCTAATAACGAAGCCTTAGCAGCAGAAGTTATGGAACTGCTACCGCTTTATGCGTGTAAAGAGGGAGTTGTGGCTATTGGCGAAATTGGCTATGACGACATGACAGAAGCAGAAGATAAATACTTTTGTCAACAGTTAGCACTAGCCAAAGAACTAGATATGCTGGTACTGATTCATACACCCCACCGTAATAAAAAGGAGGGTGCTAGCCGCAGTATGGATCGTTGTATTGAATATGGACTAGATCCCGCACAAGTAGTTATTGATCACAATAACGAAGAAACCGTTGAAGAAGTTTTAAAACGGGGATTTTGGGCGGCTTTCACAATTTACCCACAAACAAAGATGGGTAACGCCAGAATGGTAGAGATTGTGCGTCAGTATGGATGCGATCGCGTGATCGTAGATAGTAGCGCTGATTGGGGCGTGAGCGATCCATTAGCAGTGCCGAAAACGGCTCGGTTGATGTTAGAAAAAGGCATCCCAGAAGCTTATGTACGAGCAGTTTGTTATGAAAATGCCCTAGCTGCTTACAGTCAAACTGGACAAATGAAAGCATCAGATTGGCTTAATGCCCCATCTGCCGATCAGCGTCAGATGTTTAACGGCAATTCCGTATTGCGGGGACAAGAACCAGGGATTAAATCAACAGCAGATTACGTGCTGATTGAGTAAAAAGCCACAGATATCATCATATTTAAGCCATGAAAATATTATGGTTTAAGAATTTTTTGAAGCGTAGATAAACACCGATAAATACAGATAATTCATCGGTGTTTATCTGTGTTTACCTGTGGTTATATTTTCTTCAATTTGGCTGATGCCAAAAATTTATTTTGGTCGTAAGTTACTAAGGCCAAGAAAAAATAACTATCAAATTCATGTAGCACTTATTTGTAAAAAATACAAGTTAGAGAGGTAGAAGAGTGAATGTTGCAAGCTTGAATTTTCCCAAATGGCGGGGGTATCTAGAGTTGATGCGCCCAGCCAACATCGTAACTGCTTGGGCTGATATTTTGGTTGGTTTTGCTGCTTCTGGCTCCGGGATTATTTTAGCTCAATTAATTAATGGACAAACAAGTTTGGCTAGTTTAACTACACTCGGCTGGTTGTTATTAGCAACAACTGGTTTATACGGTGGTGGTATAGTTTTTAATGATGTTTTTGATGCCGAATTAGATAAAAAAGAGCGACCAACCAGACCAATTCCTAGCGGGCGTGTGTCTCGCCAGAATGCAACTGTATTGGGAAGTATATTGTTTGCAATCGGCATTTTAGCAGCTTCGCAAGTCTCTTATTTAAGTGCTGCGATCGCTATCTTCATTACTTTTGCTTGTTTATTGTATGACTCCCTTGCCAAACATCATCCCTTTTTTGGGCCGCTAAATATGGGTTTGTGTCGTGGCAGTAACTTATTATTGGGTGTAAGTGCTGTACCAGCGATCGTTTGGGAACGTTGGTATTTAGCCCTAATTCCTATCCTTTACATTGCTGCAATCACAGCAATTAGTCAGGGAGAAGTTCATGGAGGTAAGAAAATCACGGGAGTAATCGCCGTACTCCTAATTGCAATAGTTCTAACGGCAGTTTTAGCTTTAGGATTTTTGGGAGAATATACAGCGATCGCAGCATTACCATTTGCTACTTTATTAGCTGTGCGAGTATTGCCGGATTTTGTCAAAGCTGCCCGTGAACCAGCACCCGAAACAATCCGAAATGCTGTAAAAGTTGGTGTGTTATCTTTAATTATCTTAGATGCAACAGTTGCCGCTGGTTTCGCTGGTTTATATTACGGTTTATTAGTATTAATTTTGCTACCAATCTCAATGTCATTTGCCAAAATATTTGCTGTTACTTAAAGCAAACAAGGACATTGGGGATTGGAAGTAGAGAAATTATTACTCAGCACTCAGAACTCAAAACTCAGCACCAATAAAGCGTTAATATCTAAAATGAAGATTTCCACAGACAGTAACTTTCATCTCACTTATTGCACAAATATTCATCCAGGTGAAAGTTGGCCAGAGGTTTTTGCTAATTTAGAAAAGTATATTCCCCAACTCAAATCACGGTTATCACCGCAAGCACCATTTGGGATTGGCTTGAGATTAGCAGACACAGCTGCAAAGCAACTTTTAGCAAGTAATAACTTGGCTCAGTTTAAAGAGTGGCTAACTCAACAAGATTTATACGTTTTTACCTTAAATGGATTTCCTTACGGAGGATTTCATAATCAGGTTGTTAAAGACCAAGTTTATGTACCGGATTGGTCAACTCAGGAACGGCTAAATTACACATTAAGCTTGACAAAAATTTTAGCTACTCTATTACCAGAAGAAATTGACGGTGGAATTTCTACATTACCTTTGTCTTATAAACCTTGGTGGGGAGAAGACCAAGCAACTTGGGAAATAGTTCTAAAAAATAGCTGTTTTCACCTAGCATTAGTTGTAGCAGAAATGATTCGCATCCGAGAAGCAACAGGAAAGTTGCTTCATCTTGATTTAGAACCTGAACCGGATGGATTAATTGAGAATACATCAGAAGTAATTGAGTTTTTTCAAAATTGGTTATTGCCAATTGGTGGAAGCTATTTAGTTCAAAAATTAAAGATAGAGCAGAGTTTAGCAGAAACTAAATTACTAGAGCATGTTCGTATTTGCTATGACACCTGCCATCTCTCAGTTGAATATGAAGATCCAAAGTCTGTGTTTGCACGTTTGCAATCAGCAGGTATTAAAATTGGTAAAATTCAAATCAGTGCGGCAATTCAAGTCAAAATACCATCTGATACTGAGAAGCGTAGCTTAATAGCTGAACGCTTACGCCCCTTTGCAGAATCTACCTATCTTCACCAAGTAATAGAACGTCGCAGTGATGGTACTTTATATCACTATCCAGACTTAATCACTGCATTACCACATTTAGAACAATCTCTAGCTAAAGAATGGCGCACTCACTTTCATGTGCCAATTTTCATTCACGATTATCAAGTTTTGCAGTCTACGCAAGATGACATTGTTACTGTTTTGCATTTACTGCAAGAAAATAATGCTTGCCATCATCTAGAAATTGAAACTTACACCTGGGATGTATTGCCATCAGAAATGAAGATAGATTTGCTGACTTCTATTCAGCGAGAGTACGAGTGGGTATTAACAGAAATTGCTGCCAATTAACAGGAGATTAAGTTTATGCAAAAAACGGTTGTTTTGAATGTTGTGGGATTATCGCCCAATTTATTAGGAGAAAACACGCCGTTTTTATCTTCGTGGGCGGCTAAAGGGCGAGTAGCGCCAATTGCCAAAGTATTACCTGCTGTAACTTGTTCTGTTCAGGCTACTTATTTAACAGGAAAATTGCCTGATGAGCATGGCATTGTTGCTAATGGTTGGTACTTCCGTGATGAGTGTGAAGTGAAGTTCTGGCGACAGTCTAATAAATTGGTGCAGGCTCCCAAAGTTTGGGAAATTGCTAAATCTATTGACCCCAATTTCACTTGTGCTAACCTTTTTTGGTGGTACAATATGTACTCTTCGGTGGATTATTCTATTACACCGCGCCCAATGTACCCCGCAGATGGTAGAAAATTACCTGATATTTATACATATCCTGCTGATATTCGAGGAAAAATTCAATCAGAATTAGGGCCGTTTCCTCTGTTTAATTTTTGGGGGCCAAATACTTCAATTCTTTCTAGTCAATGGATTGCTAATTCGGCCAAATGGGTAGAAGAACGCTATAGCCCAACTCTGACATTAGTTTACTTACCTCATTTAGATTACTGCTTACAAAAATTTGGTCACGACGAAAAGCAGATACAAAAAGATTTAAAAGAAATTGATGCTGTTTGTGGCGAATTAATTAATTATTATCAAGCACGTAATGCTCAAGTAATTATTCTTTCTGAGTATGGCATTACTCCGGTGTCCAAAGCAGTAGATTTAAACCGTGTACTGAGAGCGAATAATCTAATTGCTGTACGAGAAGAATTAGGGCGAGAATTACTCGATCCTGGTGCTAGTATTGCTTTTGCCGTTGCCGATCATCAAATTGCTCATGTATATGTAAATGATCCGGCTTATATTCCGAAAGTGCGTTCTTTGCTAGAAGCAACTGAAGGCGTAGCTCAGGTATTAGATGAAGAGGGCAAAAAAGCCTATCATCTTAATCATCCTAGATCGGGAGAACTAGTGGCGATCGCTCAATCTGATGCTTGGTTTACTTATTATTACTGGCTAGATGACGCCAAAGCACCGGATTTTGCTAGAACTGTGGATATTCACCGCAAACCTGGTTACGATCCTGTAGAACTTTTTCTAGATCCAAAACTGAAACTTCCTAAACTCAAAATTGCTCTTAAGTTATTACAGAAAAAATTAGGTTTTCGCTACCTGCTTGATGTAATTCCTCTTGATGCTTCGGTAGTGCGTGGTTCTCATGGGTGTATTACTACCTCCCCAGCCGAAGGCCCAATGTTGATTAGTCAACAGACTCACCTAGTTGATCAAGAGTTAATTCCCGCAACCGATGTTTGCTCTGTGATACTCAAACATTTAAATATTCTTACGTAAATGCTTATCAAAGGTAGGGGAGCCACTGCGTTGGTGAGGCAGCGACGGGTACGCAGGGGGTTTCCCCCATGAGCGACTGCCGAAAGGGTTCCCTGGCTTGAAGCATCTGGCGTTGGGCACTGCTCACCCTAAGTATTTCTACACGCCTTTCAAAAATCAAATGGATGAACGAGTATCAGAACTCCGTTAATCAGTATCTGAGGTGGATGAACGAGTATCAGAACTCCGTTAATCAGTATTTGAGGTGGATGAACGAGTATCAGAACTCCGTTAATCAGTATTTGAGGTGGATGAACGAGTCTTTGAACTCCGTTAATCAGTATCTGAGGTGGATGAACGAGTCTTTGAACTTCGTTAATCAGTATCTGAGGTGGATGAACGAGTCTTTGAACTCCGTTAATCAGTATCTGAGGTGGATGAACGAGTCTTTGAACTCCGTTAATCAGTATTTGAGGTGGATGAACGAGTATCAGAACTCCGTTTTGTAAAATTCAACGTACCGCGCCGACTGTTATTCCGCTAGAACTAAAATTCAAAGGTTAATAGCCCAAGTCCACTTGAGTAGACTTGGGCTATGCAGTTGAGTCTACTGAAGTAGACTTTAGCTATTAGCTTTGGAATTGATTCCAAGGCGGGTTTGCAACGAAACGAGAGATTTAAAAAATGTAGGTAATCACAAGACTTACAGCCCATGTTCCCACGTCTTTTCTTCAATGCTTAGTCAGCAACTGCCCACCTTACATAAGGGCGAGAAGCCGCGACAGTTTTATAGCTGATTTCCTTAGCAGGTGCATTAATTTTTCGCAAATCTACACGGAAATAAGCTTGCTTATTCTTAAATTGCACATTGTAGAATGTGTATTCTTTATTTTGTATTTGACCGACACAAGAAGCATAATTATCGCGTAGAGGTGATACAAATTCCACAACCTGCTTATTAGATGAAACTAACTTAGCCGAGTCAGAAAATGCTCTAGTATCTGCAACTACTGTATGTTCAGCACCACCTTCGTAAGGTAATACAAACCACCACAGCCCAATTGTTTGGGGACAAGTACCAGCGCTACGTTGTACCTTTAGCGTCACATTGGGTGCAGAAATCGGCCCTGGCGCTGACTGTGGTTGTGCTTGTGCCGTAGCCGAAATTATTCCTGCTACCGTTAAGGAAGATACAATTCCACTAAGAGTTGTTACTTTTACTAAGTTATTCATACACTGAAGTCTTTCACATTCAAGCCATCTAAATAACATTGACTCTCAGCATCTTGTGAAAGTGCCATCTTATTTTAATAGGGCTGACAGATTCGCAAAAAACAAGTAGAACTTACGCAAGAACTTTCGGAAACTCTTATAACTTTGTGTCCTTTGCGTCCTTTGCGGTTCGTTTTTTCATAATTTTGCGTAAGTCCTGACAAGCCTTTGCGATCGCTTCCCCGCGATCGCAAAGGCAAATTTTGAATTTTGAATTGCTTACCGTGTTGTCAGTTACAGTTCTCCTCAAGGAAAGTGGGCAACAATGTTAATCAATAACTGAGAATGCAGCCCTTCTCAAATAATGCTGCTATTTCATGAAACCCCGAATTATTGTTTGTGGCTTAGGACGTACTGGATATAAAGTCTTTCGGTTGCTGAGACAGCAGGGAGCGTTTGTTATTGGCATTCATCACAAACCCATTCCTGGCGAAGCCGCTGGAGATGTAATTGTTGGTGATGTACATACTGCGGCTACTCTTACAGCAGCGGGAATTGAGCAGGCACACACTTTAGTAATTGCTGGCTCGGATGATGCGCGTAATTTAGCAATTATGATGCAAGCGCGGGTGCTGAATCCGAATATTCGGATTATCAACCGCTTTTATAATACAAGTTTGGCTGAACGCCTCGATCATACTTTGTCAGACCATTTAAGTATGAGCGTTGTGGGTTTGGCAGCACCAGTGTTTACTTTTGCCGCACAGGGTAATAAAGCGATTGGTCAAATCAAGTTATTTCAACAAACTTGGCCGATTCAAGAAGAATATATTGATGAATATCATCCTTGGCTAGGGCGTAAATTGAGTGAGTTGTGGGAAGATTGTTCGCGGATGCTAATTTATTACTTGCCCGTACAAGGCGAGATGAATTTAGTATCTGCGGTACTATCTGGACAAGAATTAAAATTAGGCGATCGCATCATTGTTGGTATCCAACCCCGCATCCGTCCTATCCGCAAATCATGGGTAAGAAAAATACTCAAAGTTTGTACTAGTTTAAGGCAGTTTCAAAAACACGCTCATTCGGTTGTAGCGATGGCAGTTGTGCTACTAGTGATTATCTTACTTGCCTCACTCACTTATGTTTCTGCTAATTTAAATATCTCTTTTGTTGATGCCTTATATTTTGCTGTCGGCATGATTACCGGAGCCGGTGGTAATGACAAAGTAGTAGAATCTGCTCCCAATAGTATTAAATTATTTACCGTTGTCATGATGCTGGTTGGTGCAGCGGTAATTGGTATTTGGTATGCAATGCTTACCGATTTTGTTCTTGGCAACCGCTTTAAGCAATTTTGGGACGCAGCCCGTATACCTGTGCGCCATCACTACATCGTTTGCGGTTTGAGTGGTATAGGAGTCAGAATTGTTCAGGAACTTCATGCTAGTGGGCATGAGGTGGTAGTAATTGAAACTGACTCCAACAACAGATTTGTCAACACTACGCGAGGTTTAGGTATTCCAGTTATTCAAGGTGATGCCAGCTTCCGAACAATCCTGAAATCTAGCAATATAGACTCTGCTGCCGCAGTACTTGCTGTTACCAGCAACGATGCAATTAACTTAGAAATTGCCTTAAAAGCCAAAGGATTATCACCCACTATTCCAGTAATTGTCCATTATGCCGACCCTGATTTTGCAGGCATGGCACAACAAGTATTTGATTTCGAGGCAGTATTAAGCCCTGCGGAACTAGCAGCCCCAGCTTTTGCCGCAGCTGCATTAGGCGGACGCATCCTCGGCAATGGCATTACCGCAGACAGTCTTTGGGTAGCCTTTGCCACAATGATTACGCACTCACACCCTTTTTCCGGTCAACTGGTGAAAGATGTAGCAATGTCCGCTGACTTTGTACCCTTATATTTAGAAACTAGTGGCGAAACCTTTCATGGCTGGAATTTGCTAGAAACCGAACTCAGTCCTGGGGATATTTTATATTTAACAATGCCTGCAAATCGGTTATATCAGTTGTGGCGTGATGAACGAGTATGTGAAACGCACGCGTAATACCAATTCTCAAAAAGGAAGCAACAGATGATGACGCAAAGATTGATATGTCGTCAGATTTTAGAGAAATTGTAGAAGGCGATCGCAATTAAAAATTCGTAGTTCGTAATTCGTAATTAACAGGGCATTAGTGTAGCGTGGGCAATGCCCACTCACTTGTATTTCAAAAATCTCAAGCAAGTTGTAGAACAATTATTAATCACTAAGCGACAAAACATCAGTCAGGTTAGCTCCAAAAATGTATATTTACTTACCCCATGACAAGCTAGGCTGAAAAAGTGAGCAACTAAAACTTTAACAAACAGCAATATCATGGCATCCGAGTATAGTTTAATTCTGGATTTGACCATCGTTTTGGGGGCTACGGCGCTGGGAGGATTTCTGGCAAATCGGCTGCGTCAACCTGTTCTGCTTGGTTATTTAGTTAGTGGAATTTTTGTTGGCCCTTTTGGTTTTAAGCTATTAAGTAATATTGCCGACATTAAGTCTTTGGCAGAAATTGGTGTTGCTTTCCTACTGTTCGCTTTGGGTGTGGAATTCTCTTTAGCAGAACTGAAACGAGTTAAGGAAATTGCCCTACAAGGAAGTTTATTGCAAATTGGTTTGACTACCGCATTGGTAGCCTTAATTTCAGTGATTGCAGGCTGGGCTTCTGGAATTACCGAAGGAATTTTTCTGGGAGCAGTTCTTTCTCTATCTTCGACTGCGGTGGTATTAAAAACACTCACAGAAAGAGGTGAAATTAATACACATCATGGGCAAATTATGCTGGCAATTTTAATTGCTCAAGATTTGGCCTTAGGTGTGATGTTAGCAATTTTTCCGGCTTTGAGACATTCCGAAAATATTACTATGGCTCTAGGCATTGCTACACTCAAAATTTTGGTATTTGTAACAGTAGCAATCATCTTGAGTCGATGGATTGTCCCCCCTGTCATCAGAAGTTTTGCAGCTACAGAGAGTAATGAATTATTTCTGTTAGCGGTAATTGCCTTGTGTTTGGGAGTTGCTTTAACAACAGCCGCTTTGGGGCTTTCAATTGCAATGGGCGCATTTGTTGCCGGTTTAATGATTTCCGAAATTGATTATGCTGATCAGGCACTAGCAAAAGTTTTACCTCTACGAGATACCTTTGCTAGTCTATTTTTCGCCTCGATTGGGATGCTCATAGATCCGGGTATTCTCATCCAAAATTTTGTACTAATTTTAGAACTAGTAACTATGGTAATGTTGGGTAAAGCAGCGATTGTTTTACCCATCGTTCTCAGGTTTGGCTATTCTTTAAAAACTGCCACTATAGTCAGTTTTGGCATCAATCAAATTGGAGAATTTTCTTTTGTATTAGCTTTGGTAGGTCTAGAGTTAGGATTGATTTCCCAACAAACCTATCTCTTATTGTTGGGAACAACGGCAATTACACTGGTGCTAACTCCTGCATGGATAAACGTCGGGCCGCAACTGGCAGATAAACTAACTCAAGTACCCTTATTTGCACAGTATTTGCGACGCTTTGCGACACCAAAAACCATATCCATGCCAGAAACAATGAGTGGTCATGTAGTGGTAGCGGGTTACGGTAGAGTTGGGCAAGTAATTGTCAATATTTTACAAAGCCAAGGATATCCAGTTTTAGTAATCGAGAATAGCGAAGCGTCTGTGCAAAGGCTGCGGATGCACCAGATTCCTTACATTTTTGGCGACGCCGATTCTGAATTAGTATTAGAGAAAGCACATTTAGAAACTGCCAAAGCCTTGACAATTGCCCTTCCCGACCCCGCCAGTACACGCTTACTTCTAAAACGTGCCCTTGCTATTGCACCAAATTTAGATGTGATTGCGCGATCGCACACTGACAAAGAAATTGATATTTTAACTCAAATGGGTGCAATAGAAGTCGTGCAACCTGAATTTGAAGCAGCGTTAGAGTTGGGAAACCATCTACTAAAAACCTTGGGTGCAGCAGAAAGTCATATCCGCACCGTCATCAATACCATTCGTAAAGACCGTTATTTAAGCATTCGACCAGCACGGGAATGATCTTTACTTCTTAACGCAAAATAAGTCTACATTGACTCCATCCACTCAATACACTTGTGCATCTGCTGATGCATGATATTAACATCAGCGTGAAATCTCCGCCCATGACCTGGCAGCACCCACTCAAATGAGTAATTAGCCAGTTTATGCATTGATTTAACTTGTTCTGTCCAGGAATACCAACAAAAATCGCGGAACGCAATCAACTGGTGTAAATCTTCTGACCAAGCAAGATGGTCGCCAGTGAAAAGAAACTTGTTTTTATAAAGTAAAACTGTGTGTCCTTTGGAATGACCGGGAACTGGAATAATTAAAACATCCGCAGTCAAAGAAAATGGTTCAAAACCAGTGAGCTTTATTTCTACATTGCGAGTACCCGCAGTAATATCATCAGCATGAAGGATGCGCTGACACTGAAAATATTCAGCAAACTTTTGATGATCTGCTATATCATCTCTGTGAGTCAGGTACATATAACGAATTCCGCCCATCTCCTCAAAACGCTTGGCTAAGGGCGGTGTAAATCTTGGAGAATCTACTAAAATATTACCTTCTGGATGTTGAATAAAATAGCTACTAGCACCATAAGATTTTTCCGAATGATAGCCACAATGGTAAACATTTTCCTCCACTAAAATCGGAAAACTTTCTTGAGCTATTTTGATATCTTCTGGCTTTTCAACTGTGCCAATAGAACTAGTAGGACAAGCTAAAAGTGCTTGTAATGCTGCTAATCTTTCTTTCTCATTTGTAGGTTGGTGATAAACTGCCGATTGTTCATCAACACTATGAAAAACTTCAGGAGTCATCCAGCGACAGGTATCACAATCTATACAAGTAGTATCTACATAAAAATCGCCATTAACATTTTCGGGGCGACGAAGTTTTAAATGAGCCATGTTAAACCTCTTTCCGCCTAGCTATTTGCTGGGAAGTAATAAACCTCATATCACTACGCTAGCAAAAGTAAACTCCGGCTATGGAAGCCGTTAGAGGTAAATCTGCTCAACAAATAGAAAATTATTTCAACCCAGCAGACAGAAATGGGAAAACTGAACACATCACCATCTGGACAGCTACCTAGAGCAATATGGAGTATGAGATTGGTTGGCAGAAGAAAAAGACTCTCTACCCTCATATCAAAGCTTACGGATTGTCAAATATATTAGAAATAGGGTGTGTTATGGTGCTTTCTTCCTTTGCGCCTTTGCGTCTTTGCGTGAGATTTAAAGTTAATATATCTGCAACAAGAATCAACTTCGCAAATGGCGGGGGTTCCCAGCCCCTACATCTACATTTTTAGATTATTTTAACTTCGTTTAATTTTAAATTTTTTAATGCGATAATTGGCAACGCGATCGCAATAAATGATGACATCTATAGCCCATTAATTGCTCCAAAAGCTGGCATTAGGCAACCTCTTTCTGGACATTCAGGTTAATCCCGCCAAGTATCGGTAGAGTATGACCCAAACGCAATCCTAAAATGATCCACCCTTCCAGAGTTTCTTGCAAATCATCTCGGCAAGCTTCTAGTGTAGCAGCATTTGTCCACACACCTGGACACTCAGGAATTTCACTATAAAAAGTTCCATCTTCCAGCAACTCATAAGTTGCTTTGTGCATTGCTGTATTGATGTAATGTGTCAACATTTCTATTTGTCAGATTTTAAAAGGCGCTAAAGCGCAACTACGAACCTTTTTTATTGCAACATTTTAGCTTAGACACGCCACTACATTGTAAGAATGTTTGAGATTAGCTCAGGGTGCCATCGCACGTGACATTACTATTTAATGAGCGATCGCACTTGGTAGGGCTGGCAATACCCACCTGACAAAACTATAGGCAAAAAGTTGCAACATTCATGCAAAAGTCGCAATATGCTGCAACATTAAGGCAAACAGTTACAATATTAAGGGTTAAAGTTCTAACATTAAGGCAAACAGTTACAACATTAAGGGTTAAAGTTCTAACATTAAGGCAAACAGTTACAACATTAAGGGTTAAAGTTCTAACATTAAGGCAAACAGTTACAACATTAAGGGTTAAAGTTCTAACATTAAGGCAAAACGTTACAACATTAAGGCTTAAGGTTGTAACGTTAAGGCAAACAGGTACAACATTAAGGCTTAAGGTCGTAATATTCAGGCTTAATATTTAAGCGATCGCGCTTGCAACACTTAACAACGCGATCGCAATAATTTCCTACCCCTAGCCAATTAAATGCAACTGATCAACTGCCGCATTAATCAAATTATGAGTGATGGGGAGGCTATCTATTACCATGCCAAGGCACAACAGCATCATGTAGGAAATGGAATAGAGAAATAACTCTCTAGCTACAGTTCGATCCTCTGGATTGTGCAATAAGCGCCAAGACTTACGGATAAATATTGCTCCTAAACTTAAGGCGATCGCAGCATAAACAATCCCACTTGCGTGTAAGGGAAAAACTAATAACAGTGTTGCAGCTACTGTTACCAAGGTGTAATACCAAATTTGCTTGACTGTTGCGGTATCACCTACAACAACTGGTAGCATTGGTATTCCCACTTTGGCGTAGTCATCCCGAATCATCAACGCTAACGCCCAGAAATGGGGAGGCGTCCAAACAAAGACGATTGCAAAAATTAACCATGCTGCCCAGCTTAAACTGCCTGTAACAGCCGCCCAACCTACTAGTGCCGGAATTGCCCCTGCTGCGCCACCTATGACGATATTCTGGGTGCTATGGCGTTTCAACCAGTGGGTGTAGACCAAAATATAAAAGACTATGCCAGAGAAGGCTAGCAAGGCGGCTAGTAAATTAGCAAAAACCGCCAGTAAAGTAAAAGAAATTGCAGCCAGAGCGATCGCAAAAATTAAAGCTTCCCGTGGCTGTACTTTACCAGATGGCATGGGACGATGGCGCGTCCGCTCCATTTCATAATCAATATCCCGATCATAAATACAGTTAATTGTCTGGGCGCTAGCAGCAGCAAAAGTGCCGCCAGTAAGAGTTACCAGTAGCAACCAGGGGTCTACTTCTCCCTTAGCGGCAATCCACATACTGCCAGCAGTGGTAATTAACAGCAAGGGGATAATTCGAGGCTTAGTTAGCTGATAGTAACTTTGAATTACCTGTAGAAATGTTTCGTGGTGGCGAGAGACATTAGTCTCAATCATTTTGGCTCTAGTTCCTTATTTTTCAACAAGTTATGTGCAGCCCCTGCTCAGTCTGGCTTGTTAAGTTGAACGGTAACCCAGACTTCCTGCACCTGCGTGGGTCGCAAATACGCGCTGTTGCGGCTTTCATGAAAAAGTGCTACTCACGGCTTGAATTTGTAGAGCCTTTGTAGAAACGCCATTAGTTGCGTCTTAATGTCTCTTGGGGTGCAGCGGGGATTGGGAAAAGCAGGGGAGACAAGGGGACAAGGTGAGACAGCGCTGCGGGAGGGTTTCCCTCCGCAGGCGACTGCGAACCCGAAGGGGGACAAGGGGACAAGGGGACAAGGAGACAAGAGGACAAGGGGAAAGAACCATGATTAATTCTTGCTCCTTGTCTTCTTTATCCAATGCCCAATGCCCCATGCCCTATGCCCATACTTCTTTGAGTTATTGCTATCCATCCACTTGTGTGTTTGTAGCAGTTAGAGTTACAGCAACAGGGTAAGCATTGATTTCACGGCTAGCAACTAAGTCGCGTAATGCAAGGACTGTGAAAGCTACCAAAGTACCCAGTAAAGCTGCGCCTATAGCTTGGTGAGAAACAGTGAGAGGCTCGACTTGGAGATGTAGCCTGAAAGTAGCAACTCCCAATAAGATTTGTAAAATCAATAAACCACCAGCCATTTTTGCTAGACGTCGCAAAGCTGGATGCAGTGCTGGGGTACGCCAGGATATTAATACCACTGCTAAGGTTGCTACTGTTGGTGGTACTAAGCCGAAAATATGGCTGTACATCACAGTACAAAGCTGGGATGTGCCCAAGCATTGATGTAGTGCCCAGCGAGACCCTACCAAGGCTCCCAATAGGCTTTGCAGGTAAACCAAAACGGCGGCAGTTAAACCCAACCAAGGTAGCTTGCCAACATTTCCAGTTCCCTGATAGGGAGTCAGGGCCGTACCAATGATCAGTAGGGTGGTGAAAAATAACAACGCCGTTCCCAAGTGGGCGGTAACGATATCAAACCGCAACAGTTCGGTGACGGTAAGACCCCCTAAGATGCCTTGAAAGACAATTAGAAACAAGGTAAATGCAGATGCCCAAGGTAACCATTTAGGTAAGGCCTGACGATGCCACCAGGATAGACCGACAAGGGCGATCGCGCTGATACCAATCAAAGCTGCATCCAATCTGTGAAACCATTCCAAAAATACTTGGAGATTCATTTGCTTGGCTGGCACTAATTCCCCATAGCACAAGGGCCAGTCTGGGCAAGCAAGTCCAGCGTTCATCACGCGAGTAGCACTGCCTATGGCCATCAAAATCAAGGTGGCTATGCAGATCTTCCACACCAAACGACGAATCATTTCCTTCGGCTTTGGCTGCGGATCTGCCGCTTCATTTTTTTGTTGTAGGACAAATTCGCTCATGAACGACACCTTATGCCCGCTCTTGATTAGAGCTACTTAAAATTAACAGTTTGTCAGTCACGACCCATCTCCACCCTAGCGTACACGACCAAGTTTTATAGATTAGCTTTCACTTATACTTTGAATCACTCTAGCCACTTTTAGCCTCAAGCTTTAGGTATTTTTCAAGTTGTCAATAGTCGCATAATGGCGATTAATTTTACTATCTAAATTTTTTCTTAAATTTTTACCTTGATTCACATCTACCCTCGGCAATATCTGATAAAACTCTTGTACTCAAGATTAGTTATGTAGCCAAAAAAATTAATAAAAATTTCAGACCTTCATAGCCCATGTCTTATGGCCTGCACTACCTTAGTAAGTGGGCAGCTTTGAGATAACGTAGTAAATTCATTTAAGTGAGCCGTGAAAATTCCAAGTTCGATCTGGACATTACTCATTGGCATCGTGCTAACGCTAGTCAGCCTTTGGTACGGTCAAAATCACGGTCTGTTGCCAACAGCAGCCTCTGATGAAGCCGTCTTGGTTGATGGTCTGTTCAACGCGATGATGATCATCTCCACTGGTATATTTCTAATTGTCGAAGGCGTTTTGATTTACGCTGCAATTAAATATCGTCGGCGTCCAGGTGACGATAAAGACGGGCCACCAGTTGAAGGAAATGTGCCTCTAGAAATCCTCTGGACGGCGATCCCAGCAATTATCGTTATCGGTATTTCTGTTTATAGTTTTGAGGTATACAACGACATCGGCGGCTTTGATCCCCATGCTATTCATGAAGCCCCGATTACTCAGAATATGTCAATGAACATGCCTGGGGCAGCGATCGCAGCAACTTTGAATGATACGCCTCCTAGCACAGAACCCAACCTGAATCAACAAAAGTCTGATGAGGCGATGCAAGACCCAGCCACCGCCGCAGTCCGCAACGCTGACCAAATTCCTCAAAAGCAGAATGCGCCTGGGGTCGGGGTTGTTTCTCCTACTATTGGGCGAAGTCCTGAAAAAGCAGGCCAATCCCCAGCATTGGCGATCAACGTCACTGGTCTCCAGTACGCCTGGATTTTCACTTATCCAGAAACAGGTATAACTACTGGTGAAATGCACGTTCCCATCGGGCGGGAAGTGCAAATCAATATGACAGCCAACGATGTGATTCACGCTTTTTGGGTTCCAGAGTTTCGCCTGAAGCAAGATGCTATCCCTGGTAGACAGAGTGAGATTCGCTTCACACCTAACAAAGAAGGTGATTATGCTCTCATTTGTGCCGAACTTTGTGGCCCTTACCACGGTGCAATGAGAGCGCCAATAGTTGTTGAGAAACAAGAAGCATTCGACAAATGGCTGCAAGAGCAGCAAGTAGCCAGCCGCGAAACGCTCAATCAAGCTGTTGCTCTTAACCCAGCAGATTTATCCCCAAATGAATTCCTCGCTCCTTACACCAAGGACATGGGAATTCAGCCAGAGATGCTACATCAAATTCACAAATAATCAAGAGTCCACGTCAAAAGTAACAACTTTGGGCTCAGCAACTGGCTCCTCAGAACTCAGCACTCTTATGACACAAGCTCAGGTACAAGAAACTGCCAATATCCCTGCCCTTATTGAAGAACCAGGGGTGAGAAAATGGCAAGACTACTTTACTTTCAACACCGACCATAAGGTAATTGGAATTCAATACCTGGTTACAACGTTCATTTTTTACTGTATGGGCGGCGTTTTGGCTGACTTGGTTCGTACAGAACTAAGAACCCCAGAAGTAGATTTTGTTACGCCAGAAGTCTACAATAGTTTGTTTACGCTGCACGCCACAATCATGATTTTCTTGTGGATTGTGCCAGCAGGTGCAGGGTTTGCTAACTTCCTGATCCCCTTGATGATTGGGGCTAAAGATATGGCATTCCCGCGTCTGAATGCTGTTGCCTTTTGGATGATCCCGCCTGCCGGTTTGTTACTGATTTCCAGTTTGGTGGTAGGGGATGCACCAGATGCAGGTTGGACTTCCTACCCCCCCCTCAGCTTGGTCACAGGCCAAGTGGGTGAGGGAATTTGGATAATGAGCGTCCTGGTACTAGGTACATCATCAATTCTGGGGGCAATTAACTTCCTAGTCACGATGCTGAGGATGCGTACCCCAGGTATGGGTTTCCATCAAATGCCTTTGTTTTGTTGGGCGATGTTTGCTACCTCGGCACTAACTTTGGTATCTACGCCAGTACTAGCAGCAGGTCTGATTCTGCTGGCTTTTGATTTATTGGCAGGAACGACATTTTTTAACCCGACTGGAGGCGGCGACCCAATAGTATACCAGCATATGTTCTGGTTTTACTCTCACCCAGCGGTTTACATCATGATTTTGCCTTTCTTTGGGGCAATTTCTGAGGTGATTCCGGTTCATTCTCGCAAGCCGATTTTTGGTTATAAAGCGATCGCCTACTCTAGTTTAGCCATCAGCTTTTTAGGGCTAATCGTTTGGGCGCACCATATGTTCACCAGCGGTATTCCTGGTTGGTTGCGGATGTTCTTCATGATTACCACCATGATTATTGCCGTACCCACAGGAATTAAAATTTTTAGCTGGTTGGCGACAATGTGGGGCGGTAAAATCCAGCTAAATACTGCCATGCTGTTCGCAATGGGCTTTGTTGGCACCTTTGTGATTGGTGGTATTAGTGGCGTGATGTTGGCGGCTGTACCCTTTGATATTCACGTTCACGACACCTATTTTGTAGTAGCACACCTGCATTACGTTCTATTTGGTGGTAGCGTTCTCGGCATTTATGCGGCTATTTACCACTGGTTCCCGAAAATGACGGGGCGGATGCTGAACGAATTTTGGGGTAAGGTTCACTTTGCCTTGACCATTGTTGGTCTAAATATGGCATTCTTGCCGATGCACAAGCTAGGGATGATGGGCATGAACCGTCGTGTTGCCCAATATGACCCCAAATTCACATTTTTGAACGAAATCTGCACTTACGGTGCTTATATACTGGCAGTTTCCACATTCCCCTTCATATTTAATGCGATTTGGAGTTGGATGTACGGAGAAAAAGCTGGTAATAATCCTTGGAGGGCACTAACCTTAGAGTGGATGACTACCTCTCCGCCCGCGATCGAAAATTTTGATGAACTTCCTGTACTGGCTACAGGCCCCTACGATTACGGCTTGGAAAACGCTAAGGAAGGTGTACCCTTATCTGATCCTGATCCAGTCTTGTCCGCTGGGCCTAATTCGGTATTACGCGCCGCCCCAGACGAACCATACCCAACAATTGAGTCTGATTTAGAAAAGCGTTAATTATATTTAGGTATCGGGTATTGGGGATCGGGTATTGGGTATCGGGTATCGGGGATCGGGTATCGGGTATCGGGTATTAGGTTGGGATATTACCGAAATTTCCTTGTCCCCAGCCCCCAGTCCCCAGTCCCCAGCCCCTAGTCCCCAGCCCCCAGTCCCCAGCCCCCAGTCCCAACCCCAACCTGTCCTTTAAACATTTAATATTCATGCAAAGTCAAACTATTGACCCAGCAAAAGCTGAACTGAATCATCACCATGCTGCGGAAGCAGCACATGGTGGTCACGAAGCACATCCAGATCATCGCCTGTTTGGGCTAATTGTCTTCCTCGTCGCTGAGGGGATGATTTTTATGGGTTTGTTCGGAGCGTATCTGGCTTTCCGCTCTATTCTCCCTGCGTGGCCACCAGAAGGAACACCAGAATTAGAACTATTGCTACCTGGAGTCAACACCGTCAATCTGATTGCAAGCAGTTTCGTCATGCATAATGCTGATACTGCTATCAAAAAGAATGATACGCGGGGTATGCAAATTTGGTTGGCAATTACTGCCGCGATGGGTGCTATTTTCTTGGTAGGTCAGGTGTATGAATACACGCATCTGGAATTTGGCTTGACTACCAACTTATTTGCCAGCGCATTTTATGTTTTGACTGGCTTTCACGGTTTGCACGTTACCCTTGGCGTTTTGGCGATTGTGGCTGTGTTGTGGCGATCGCGCCGTCAGGGCCACTACACTAGTGAAAAACGTTTTGGTATCGAAGCGGCGGAAATTTACTGGCATTTTGTGGACGTAATTTGGATTATACTTTTCGGATTGTTGTATCTACTTTAAGTATTAATAATTAGTTGTTCACTCCACGCGAATAACTTCCCAACCCCCACCTGGGGGTTTTTTTATCACTATTTATGTCAGGGCTTATGCATAAAGGTTGTGTGTTGAGACTGAGTTTAAGGGTATGAAGAGTAATTCTTCCTCATTTGCTCATACCCCCATACTCCTATACTTTTGTCCAAACCCTTAATGATTGCCGATCGCTGTATAAACAAATTATCAAGCAGATATTCTGTTATGAACTATTTTTTGCCACAGAACCTGGGATATTTCTGTCCTCACTATTTTTTAATAATTAAGTTTAAATTAACTTTTATTAGAGTTAAGCTTAATATTATAAAAGCACAAAGCAAGTTTTAGACACATTAAAAAGTGATAGAAGCTAACAATAGTTGGCTGACGAAATATTGGTAGTTCATCATTACTAAACATGAGTTTCATACAGAATTCGCAATAGCAACCGCTGTACTTTATTGCTTATTGCACAAATTCAAAAGATAATAGGTCGCAAGCAGGTGAAAGAAAGACTTTCTCAGGCAGGGCAAAAGTATCGCACTTTAGTAGAACAAATTCCAGGTGTTGTTTATATTTCGCCAATTAATACTAATGCTGAAGAAGCTTATATCAGCCCGCAAATACAACAATTGTTGGGCATTTCTCTTGAAGATTGGCAGCCTGGTTTATTCAATAGTTGGTCGAATTATATTCATCCAGATGATCGCGATCGCGTTTGTCAAGCTGTCAAAACTACAATCTCCACTGGAGAGCCTTTGAACATCGAATATCGCATGATTACTCACGATGGTAGAACAATTTGGGTACGAGACCAAGCGAATCTCGCCCTTTATGTTGATGGACAAACTCAGGTTATTCAAGGTTTAGTATTTGATATCAGCGATTACAAACAAGCAGAAGCAGCATTGCAAGAGAGCGAAGCACGTTATCGTGCCATTGTTGAAGATCAAACGGAACTGATTACCCGAATTTTGCCAGATGGGAGTATTAGCTTTGTTAATGAAGCTTTCTGTCGATTTTTTGGACTGAAGCGGGAAGAAATTATCGGGCAGCATTACGAACCTGTTGTGTTTGAGGAAGACCGCAAACGTGTGGTTAGTCTGATGAATTCTATCAATTCACAAAATCCCGTTGTTACTATTGAAAATCGAGTCATAGCTCCTGGAAAAGTGCGTTGGACACAGTGGATTAACAGAGGGATATTTGATGCCCAGGGCAATATTATAGAACTTCAATCGGTTGGACGAGACATTAGCAATCTTAAACTGGTAGAAAAAGCGCTGAGTGAAAGTGAGAAAAAATTCCGTGCAATTTTCAATCAAACCTTTCAGTTTATGGGATTGCTTCAGCCGGATGGAATGATATTAGAAATCAACCAAACAGCACTAGAGTTTGTTGGGATTACCCGACAAGAAGTGGTTGGTAAGCCAATTTGGGAAACAAAGTGGTGGACAATTTCTCTAAACACACAAGCGCAATTAAAAGCCGCGATCGCTCAAGCTGCTAATGGTGAATTTATTCGTTATGAAGTTGACGTTTGGGGTCGAGATCATCAAGTCATCACTATTGATTTTTCACTCCGTCCGATTCTTGATGAAACAGGACAAGTAACACTACTCATCTTAGAGGGACGTGATATCACTGCTCGCAAGAAAGCTGAAGAAGCATTAAGCTCAAGCCAAGATTTTTTGCAAAAAGTTGCTAATACTGTACCGCAGATTTTGTATTTGTTTGACCTCTCACAAGGAACAAGCATTTATCTTAACCAGCGAAGTGTTACAGTTTTAGGCTATTCAGTAGAAGAAATTTGTGGAGCTGATCCGCAGTGGTTGATGAATTGCTTTCATCCAGACGACCAACACCTGTTGCATGACTTACCAAATCGCTTCATTAACCTTGCTGACAATGAAGTTCTTTCTACTGAATATCAATTCCGACACAAAAATGGCGAATGGCGTTGGCTAAATACACGAGAAGTGGTATTTGCCAGAGATGCTAACGGTATTCCAACGCAGATTCTTGGCTCAGTAGAGGACATTAGCACTCGCAAAGCTGCCGAAGCAGTACTGAAACAACAAGCAGAGCGAGAACGGTTAATTACTGAAATAACTCAAAAGATTCGCCAATCACTGAACTTGTCCGAGGTTCTCAATACGACGGTAAACAGTATTCGGCAATGCTTGCTTTCAGACTCCGTAGCTATTTACCAGTTAGAAGCTAATGGAAGAGGCTGTTTTGTGGCGGAATCAGTGAGTAATGGCTATCTCCCCCTATTACAGCAGACAGCGCACCCATTTTTGGGTAAAGAATATTTCAGCCATTATCTCCAGGGATTGCCTATAGTCTTGCATGATATCCAGCAGTCTGATTTTTCAGCTGAAATTATTGAGTTTTTACAACGCTATCAGGTCAAGGCAGCTATTGTAGTACCAATTTTGAATGGAGAGCATCTGTGGGGCTTACTGATTGTTCACCAGTGTGCTAAAACTCGTCACTGGCAGACATTTGAAGTTAATTTGTTGCAGCAGTTAGCAAATCAGGTAGCGATCGCCATTCATCAATCAGTACTCTACCAACAAGCACAAGCTGCCAATGAAGAACTACACAGATTAGCTACCTTAGATGGCTTGACTCAAATAGCCAATCGTCGCCGATTTGACGAGTATCTCGAAGCTGAGTGGAATCGGCTAAAACGCGCGCAATTACCGTTGTCTTTGATTTTGTTCGATGTCGATTTTTTTAAACACTACAATGATACCTACGGTCATTTAGCAGGAGATGATTGTTTGCGGCAAGTGGCAAATACGCTCAAAAGAGTTGTCCAACGTCCAGCCGATTTAGTAGCTCGTTATGGTGGGGAAGAATTTACTGTAATTCTGCCTCTTACAGAGATGCAAGGAGCAATCCATGTCGCTCAAACAATTCGACAAGCAGTACGTAACTTGGCAATTCCCCATGCTCGCTCTTGTGTGTCTAACTATGTCACCGTGAGTCTAGGCATTGTCAGCATTTTGCCAAACTCAGAATTTTCACCGTCAGACCTGATTAATGCAGCTGACAAAGCACTTTATACAGCCAAACAGCAGGGACGCGATCGCTTAATAGCTCTTCGTCTTGAAAATAAGGGACTGGGGAGTGAAGACTAGGGATTAGGGATTGAGAATTGGGGATTGGGGCGCTTCACCTGATTTTTTTGTGCTAAAAATTCAACAAAGTCTAATACTTCTTGTTGCTTTTCCACAGGAAGCGATCGCATCTTCTGCAATACACTTTGCTCAATATTCAACGGTTGCTGCACAAATTTTGTTTCCGACTCGACTATCTAAATTGTAAATCCAGTACTTATTCCCAAGAAGCCGGGTTTTTGAATTAGGTATAAGATGATCGGCAATTGCACTTTCCATGACGCGCTGATTTTATGCGATTACCTCCGGCGCTGCGCGCAATCGCCAGCCATTACTTATCAGGTGATTTTAAAGCCTGATCTAGAATTTGTCGTGCTTGTTCTGCTTTCGTTCGCGCTTCTTGGTAACGCAGATTAGCTTGGGCAAAATTCTTGAGAACCTTAAAACCTTCTTTGAGGCGAGTAATTTCCTCCTCACTCACTGACTGATCCGAGAACAGAACATCAACTCCTTTGCGAATTTCTAACGCTTCAGAGCGTGATTCCTGAACTTTCAGCTTGAGGGTAGCGAGGTTGCTGAGAACCTGAACAGCTTGTGTAATGGCATCCTCACCACTACTATTCTCAATCGCTGGTTCCTTGACTTCAATTAATTGCTGAGGGCCAAATCCTTCTTCTAGTTCTGTGGGTAACTTACCTGAATCCATCAACTCCATCAGCTGATCCATTGCTTTCTCACGGGCTTTGGCTGAATCTTTGCCAGAAACAGTGAGGATAATTTCTGGGCTTTGAGCGAGAGTATACTGAACCATATTTCGGACAAAAAATTTCCTGGTGAAACAAGCCAAGCATTACTATTTTAACATCTATAGAGTGGTAGCTAAAATTTCAGTCTACTTGAGTGGGCTTGGGCTATGAGCTTCTGATACCGAGTTGCATCCAAAGATAGTAAATTAGGGCAGCAGGGGAGCAGGAAGAGAAGTTGCCAGGAGGGTTTCCCTCCAAGCAAACTTCGGGGAGCAGAGGAGCAGAGGCGAGGAAATCCGAATCTGTCTGATCGCAACATAGTATGAACTTAAATTCTGGGCGGGATAACAGCCGACGCGATACGTTGACGTTACAAAACGGAGTTCAGATACTCATTCACGGAGTTCAAAGACTCATTCACGGAGTTCAAAGACTCATTCACGGAGTTCAAAGACTCATTCACGAGTATCAAAGACTCGTTCACGAGTATCAAAGACTCATTCACGGAGTTCAAAGACTCGTTCACGAGTATCAAAGACTCATTAACGGAGTTCAAAGACTCATTCACGAGTATTAAAGACTCATTAACGGAGTTCAAAGACTCATTCACGGAGTTCAAAGACTCATTCACGAGTATCAAAGACTCATTTTCATCTCAAACTCTCCCCATCCCCTTGTCCCCTTGTCCCCTTGTCCCCAGTCCCCAGTCCCTAGTCCCCAGTCCCCAGCCCCCACTCCCCATTCCCCTGCTGTCTAAATGTGCAACTTAACTGTGTAACAGCTTACTATCCTGCCGAGTCACCCAAAATAAAACTTTATACTTGAGAAAGAGAAAGTGAACTTCAACAGGAGGGGAGAGCAATGGCTCCCAATCCCAGCATTATGCGAGCTGTGGAACAATTGGGTTATCGTGTCACCGTTGGTGATGTGGCAACTCAGGCAGGATTGAATGTCGGGGAAGCAGGACAAGGATTATTAGCCTTGGCATCTGATGCTGGCGGACATTTGCAGGTAGCTGAAACAGGCGATATTGTTTACCTATTCCCACAAAATTTCCGAGCAATTTTACGTAATAAGTATTTGCAGTTACGGATTCAGGAATGGTGGCAGAAGATTTGGGGCGCTATTTTTTACCTAATTCGCATCTCATTTGGAATTTTCTTAATTGCTTCTATCGCCTTGATTACTATTAGCATCATCATCATCATTACTGCCATGAATTCAGATCGTGACAGTGACAGTAGGGACAGTAATTTTGGTGGTGGCTTTTTCTTCTTCCCAGATTTATTTTGGTATTTCAGCCCGAATTACAATACTCGATACCAGGAACGGCAGCGCGAAAGACCTCAAGCAAGCAATTTGAATTTTTTTGAGGCTGTCTTTTCATTTTTATTTGGTGATGGTAATCCTAATGCCAACTTAGAGGAACGTCGCTGGCAAGAAATTGCTGCTGTGATTCGTAATAATCGTGGTGCAGTTGTCGCAGAACAAATTGCTCCCTATTTGGATAACATTGGTGAGGGATATACAAAAGAGAACGAAGACTATATGTTGCCTGTGCTGACACGATTCAATGGGCAACCTGAGGTAAGTCCAGAAGGACAAATTGTATATTACTTTCCAGAATTGCAGGTGCAAGCCAGCAAAAAGCGCCGTCAGTCAATACCAGTTTACCTAGAGGAATCACTATGGCGTTTTAGTGCAGCCAGTTCAGGGCAAGTTATGCTGAGTGCTGGGTTGGGCGCACTTAATTTGGTGGGTGCTTTAGTACTCGGAAGTTTATTAAGAGATGGTATAGTCGCTGCCCAATTAGGTGGACTAGTCGCTTTTGTACAAGGTATTTATTGGCTGCTGTTAGCTTATGGAATAGGCTTCTTGGGTATACCGCTACTGCGTTATTTCTGGATTCAATGGTGCAATAGTAAAATTGCCGCACGTAACCGCGATCGCCTTTCACGGGCTAGGCTGTTAACAAGCTCAGATGCAACTTTACAGCAAAAAATTGACTATGCTAGTCAGTTTGCTGCTGAAAAAGTTATTGGCAAAGAAGATTTAGTGTACTCTAGCGAAACCGACTTACTCGAACAGGAAGTTGAGCGTTCTGAACAAATGGACGCTGAATGGCAACGACGCCTCCAGCGCGGTAGTGGGGAATAGGTATCGGGTATCGGGGATCGGGTATCGGGTATGGGGTATCGGGGATCGGGTATTAGGTTGGGATATTACCGAAATTTCCTTGTCCCCAGTCCCCAGTCCCCAGCCCCCAGTCGCCAGTCCCCAGTCCCCAGTCCCCAGTCCCCAGTTCCCAGTCCAACTACTTCGCTTGAATTGGCGTTAGAGATACGCCCCGATAATAATGTCCTAAAATTTGCAGGTGGTTTGCTCCTCGCTGGGCGAGATTATAAGCTCCCCATTGGCTCATACCTAAACCATGACCGTAGCCAAGCCCTTGAAGAATAAAGCTACCATCTGCCCCCTTGCTAACGTTGAAACGGGTACTTTTGAGCCTGAGTGCAGTACGTACATCCTCACCCTGTAGCATTTTCGTACCTTTGTCGCCGAGTATTTTTAAGGCTTTAACACTACGGAAAGGCGAGAAAGCTTCTGGAATCATATCTTTGACATTGCCTACACCAGAAATTCTGGAACTAATTTCCGCAGGAGAGAAGGTTTTCACCCAATTGCACTCGCGGATATTTTGATCGTAGTCTTGAACAGCACGCAGGTAGGGGAGGGCATTTCCCCAAACATCTTCGACGTTTTCTGTGTGTCCCCCAGAACAAGCGTGGAATACCGAAAGAATAATCTTATTTTTGTAGGTTAGTACCTGCCCTGCTGTAGCATCGACTGCGGTATAAGTACCAGGAGATTCGCTGCTGACACCTTTATAAATTTGCCAACGATCTGGGCTAGCGCCTAAATCGTAAATGGGATTGCTATTGCGCTGCTTTTCTCGCTCGTAAAGGGCATAGGTGCGGGCGGCGATCGCTTGGGCTTTCAAGGCTTCTTGAGGCCACTTGGCGTCCATTTCGCCACCGATGACGCTGTAAAGATATTCTTCCAAGTCAACCCAGTTAACAGCGGTTAAGCCTTTTTCTGTGGGAACGACGAGAGTTCTACCCCGATACCAGCGATCGCCAATATAAACAAATCCCTTACCTGCCGGCTCAATCCAAAATAAACCAGACTGCCACTTATCCAAAGCGACTCCACCAGGAACGGCTTGGGCATAAAACGCATTCATCGCTGGTAATTGACCAAGAGTCCGACCGACACTATCCTTGACCGTTGCAGTTGTAGAACTACCAACTCTGACTTGATTGACACCCCTCTCAATTGCTACACGCAGAATTACAGATGCTTGAGCTGGTGCAACTAAAGCAATCCACAGAAGAATACTTAGCCACCAATGACGTCCTTTAATCTGGGAAAATAGAGAGCCTAATAACAGTTGGAATTTCATGCTGATTGTCTAATCACCTAGTATCTGTTTAAACTTGGTTTTACAGTAGTTTCTGAAAGATAGCAGCAGAACTTACTAATTTAGCTCCACTACCTTAAACAAAAAACTCACTTGGCAAGAGGGTTTTTGTTTCCTCTCTCAAATTGATTTTCTTTAAGCATCTGTAGTTTTCACATTATCTCTATCATAGGAAGTACAAATCAAAGAGACAGGTTTGAAAACACAGGTAGTTCCCACCTTTTACCCATTATGCATAAGGATTGGGGATTGGGGACTGGGGATTAGGGACAAGGGGACAAGGGGATGGGGACTGGGGACTGGGGACAAGGGGACAAGGGGACTGGGGACTGGGGACTGGGGACTGGGGACAAGGGGACAAGGAGAGTAACTAAGTAACTATTAACTCAGAACTCAGAACTCAGCACTTGAGAATTAGGCCGAAAGGTACAAATTTGAGGAATAGTGGGTAGTCTCGGCATATGTACTGTTTGTACTAGTACAATGCAGTTAGTTGTAAATAAAGCTGTGAACTAAGAGAATGTTGGAGAGTGTGGTTACCATAAGCGATCGCCCTGCGGAAAAGATACCAGCAGGTGGCAGTGACCCAGATTATTTCGACTGCAAAGAGGTATGGTATCCCGTCTATTATGTCGATGATCTGAATAAGTCGCAGCCGATGCCTTTTACACTACTTGGCAGAGATATTGTGATTTGGTGGGACAAGCAAACCGATCAATGGAGAGCATTTGCCGATCAATGTCCCCACCGTCTAGCGCCACTCTCAGAAGGTAGGATTAGTGAGGATGGACTGTTAGAATGTCCTTATCACGGCTGGGCTTTTTCTGGATCTGGCAGCTGCGATCGCATCCCACAGCAGGTTGCAGGGGGAACAGCAGAGACTTCCCGACGTGCTTGTGTAGCATCGTTACCGACAACTGAACGGCAGGGATTATTGTTTGTCTATCCTGGACAATCAGAGAACGCAGACAAAACCAAGGTTCCCATTGTCGAGCCATTAGAAGAATCACCGTCAGAATGGATCTGCCTCAATACATTTAGAGATTTACCCTACGATGCGCTGACGCTGCTAGAAAATGTACTTGATTCCAGCCATTTACCTTTTACACATCACCGCTCGGTAGGTAACAGAGTCAACGCCAGTGCTGTAGAGTTAGAGGTGATTGCCTCTGGTAAACAAGGCTTCGCAGGCGTCTGGGAAGAAGGGCCTCGCCGCGGTAAGCTGGGACGGCAAGACACAACATTTATTGCCCCAGGTTTGATGTGGCACGACTTGACTTCTAAGCAATTTGGCAGAACTTTGACAGTCGTATACGCTACACCTATTCGCAAGGGTGAGTGCCGCATTTTTGCCCGCTTTCCCTTCAAATTTTCTTCCAAACTCCCTGGTTTGTTCATGAAGTTGACACCGCGTTGGTACTCCCACATTGGGCAAAATGGAGTTTTGGAAGATGACCAAATTTTCTTACACTATCAAGAGCGTTACTTAGAAGCTAAAGGTGGCAGCACTAACTTTGTTAAGGCTTTCTACCTCCCAACCAAAGCAGACAGCTTCATCTTTGAGTTACGCCAGTGGGTAAACCAGTTCAAGGCAGACCCATTTCCTGGAGAAACTTTGCCACCAAGATTATCCAAAGAGAAACTGCTGGATCGTTATCATTCCCATACCAAGAAGTGTGCTAGCTGTAGCAAAGCATTAACCAGGATTCAGCAACTTAAATTTTGGTGTGCAATTATAACTGCGATCGCCTGGACAATTTCACCACTGTTGGCGTTTTTCGTTGGCGACACATCATTGCTAGCCAAGATATTCTTGACAGTAACGCCCCTTGCCTTAGGAGCAGCCTGGTTATGGTTGAATAACCTAGAGAAAAAATTCTATGTTGGCAGAGAAATACCACTGCGTAACCTGCCTGAAAAAACTAAGAATTCACATAAATAACTCTCGTAGGGAAGAGCGCGATCGCTAATATTTTTATGAGATTTATAGTTCATTAAAAATCATAGTAGTCTAAGTTACAGGTTAATTTTATATAGCTACTAAAGAATAGCTAAATACTCTGTTTTCTAGTTTGAATCCCTCCTTACGATAGAGATAAACTCACAGAATCTAAGTTGAATAGAAAGTGTTATATCTTGCCAATCAACTGAATTGAGAAACCATCTATTTATTTTCTCAACAAGTTGGCGGCAGTATTATTCACTTAACAGATTGAATTCTGTGAAGACCTGCAATCATCGAAGGAAAAAAAGAATATGGCAAACACCGACGCGGCAAAAATGACAGAGCGTTTTTGCGCTTTGAGCATTGGAATTATCTTCTTTCTGGTAGGTTTCGCTGGATTTATACCAGCTTTAGTCTCTTTACCGGGAAGCAGCGAATCTTATATTCCACTTAGTGAATCTCATAGCGCTTACGCTGCGGGATTTGGCTTTATATTTGGGGCATTTCCCACCAATTTCTTGCATAACATAGTACGCTGCGGCGTAGGCTTGTGGGGGATTGCTTCTTTCAACAGTGCTAGCAGCGCCCGCATATTCAATCGCAGTTTTGCCATAGCTTATGTTGTGCTGGCAATCATGGGATTGATACCATTGGCCAAAACATTTTTCGGTTTCATGCCATTGTTTGGTAACAATGTTTGGTTTAATGCTCTAGCTGCGATCGCAGCTTTTTACTATGGCATTATCATCCCAGCTAAAGTAGAAGGCGTTAGTGTATCGCAAAGTAGCTAATATCTACTGCTACTCTGTTTAAGTTGGGTGTAGGGAAACTCTCACCACACCCTACACCCTGTCTCGAAGAATGAAATTTATTATTTGGAATACTAGTTTTAAGCGTTATTTTAAGCGGATTGTTCGTCAAAATTAGGCGCAACAACAATTCCAACAAGAACTCGTAGTAATTCTTCTAATTCTTCAGGAACGCGATAGAGTTTTAAGTCTTGAGAAATGAGTTTTTCTTGACGGTGAAATATGCCAAACCGCCAATCTTCTCCTGTAGTAACAGCACCATAAAGAAGAGGTGTTTCTGATTGTGTCCATTGGTCAAGTGCAATCAATTCTACTGCAAGTTGGGTAAATCCCCGACCTAAATCAGATTGTTTAGCTTCAACTACTAACATTCCCACATTACTGTTGATGTAGTAGTCAAAGCTACCCTTTAGCTGTTCATTCACATTAATAGGATATTCAATATTTAATTGGGTTTGAGTTTCTGCACAAACTTCTAATAAGGTAGGAGCAATTAATATCTCCCGTCTTGCCATTTCGCTGATCGGGTTAACGTAGGCTAAATTTCTTTGCAAATAGTGGCTCAAAAAATCTAAACATTTAAGCTCACCTGCATATTTTGGTAAATCAAGCCGCTTGCGTTCATAAGTACAATTAAATTCTGCAAGGATGTCAGCTGGCGTATAGGGCAATTCAAAATATTTGCTAAATGTATAGCTTGTACCTGGTTGCAGAATGCGTGGGCGGTTCATAAAATCACCTTTTATGAAGCCAAAACATCTTGCAACTTCGCCACCATTTCTGCCCGTGCTGAAACTTCTAACTTGCGGAACATTCTTTTCAGAGCTTGTTTAACAGAATTTTGGGTAATCCAGAGTTTTGCCCCAATTTCTGCGTTGGTTAAACCCTGTGCTACCAACTCGGCAATTTCTAATTCACGCGGTGTCAGGCGACTTACTAAAGGTGAATTTAAAGTTGTGGGTTTCGCGCGGAGGGTGGCAAGTTTGGCTGAGATGTGAATGCATAAAGCACTCAAATCGGCTAAATCGTTACCATCAAAGGCTGGATGTCCCTTCGCACGAGCCAAGTTCAGTGTTCCTACAAGACGACCATCACAGATAATCGGGCCAGTCATCACGTGTTCGTGGTCGTGGCGGGGGCAAATATCCTTCCAATCTTCTGGAGATAATATTAATTGCTCATGAGCGGGAGCGTGACGTTCAGCCACATAGCGCCCTACCGGATTACCTTGTAAGCATACGGCTGGAATACCTGGAACATCAATCTCAGTTTTTGACTGGTCATCTCTAAGATAGAGACCCCAATGTTGCACGCCAAAATGCTCGCCAAGCGTGTCCATGAGAGCTTGTTTAAGTTCTTGCTCATTGCGGACATTGGCGATCGCACTAAATGCAGCATGAAGAGAATTAGCCATAAGTGTACCCAGTTGGGGACTATGCGGGGCTTCACAATTACTTCTATGCTAATACCAGCAAAGATAAAAAGCTAATATCACTAGTCGCTATAGGTGAATACATGACAGTTACACAGATTTCTGCTCAGGAACTTTTCCGGGCTGCTTATGAAAATCGTTACACTTGGGACAAGAATTTTCCTGGGTACACCGCCGATATCACCTTTAAGTATGACGATCAAGTTATTACAGGTAAAGTAATCATCAGCGCCAATCTCAAGGCGGAAGTGTTGGATGTAGAGGACGAACAAGCAAGCAAGGCGATTCACGGACAAGCTTGGGAAATCGCAATTCACCGTATCCGTCGTTCCTTTGAAGATACTCACAGCGCAAACACCTTTAGCTATGGCGCTACTGACGAAAATGGTGCTGTTGAAATTTTAGTTGGTGGTAAAGCTGACGGCGATAAATACAAAGTCCGCAATAATGAAGTCTGCCACGTTCACCGCCTAATTCACGGTACTTTTGTGACAATCGACACCTTTAGCAGTCACCAGACTGGAGAAGGTTATCTGTCTCATACCTACGATTCTGTATATAATGACCCGAAAACCGGCGAACAAAAGGGTGGTAGAAGCGAGTTTACCGATGAATACGAAAAAGTTGGTAAGTATTTCATTCTCAATCGCCGGGAAATTCGCACCGAGACAGAAGGGAAAGTATCAACTCAGGAATTTATCTTCTCTAACATCAAGTTGTTAGAACCTGTTGCTGCTTAATAAGTAATGTAGCCCATCAAAACCTGGATATGGTGGGCAATGCCCACCCTACTTTTTAATATTAGTGTAAGCGATCGCATCTTTAAGTTGGTGTGATCGCTTTTATTTTTGGCGTTCCGAGTTCCAAGCACGAAATTTCAAGTGAAAAGCTCTGTCTTTCGTGTTCCAAGCTCGAACTTTTGAGAAAAAAGCTTGGTTTTTTGTGTTCTGAAGTCGAAGTTCCGAGTAAAAAGCTCGGTCATTTGTGTTCTGAAGTCGAAGTTCCGAGAAAAAAGCTTGGTCTTTCGTGTTCTAATCTCGAAGTTTCGAGAAAAAAGCTTGGTCTTTCGTGTTCAAAGCTCGGAGTTCCAAGTTCTAATGTCAATTCACTGCAAAGATATGTTGACGCGCAAGGAATAAAAACGAACCACAAAGGACGCAAAGAACACGAAGAAAGAAAATATAGAGAGAATTTGGTGCAGCTTTACAAAAGATGAGGGGGAAACTAATACCAATTCACGAAAATCTCGATACATATAGATTTTTTGTAGGGGTTTAGCATTGCTAAACCCTTAGTCACGCATTTATATCATCATTAAAGTGAAATTGTATGAAAATTAATATTATTTCAGGTTAATAATTATCCTAATACGTGGGGAAGGGCACAGCAATGCTGTGCCCCTACGAGAAATCTATATGTATTAGGGTTTTCGTGAAATGGGATAAGAAATAGAAAAAGTGGCGTCTAAGTTTATTTTCTTTAATTGTTAAGTAGCTCAACTCAATTAAACCTGAAATGTCATTACGAGCCGAACGCAGTGAAGCGAAGTAATCGCAAAGACTCTATTTTAAGTTTTTCAATGTTGATGTACTTATCATCCACGGTTTTGCTTAGACACTTTAAACTACGCGATTTTGGCGAATACACTCTGCATACCATTCAGCACTAGCTTTCGGGATACGTTTTTGCGTTTCGTAGTCTGTATATACAATTCCGAAGCGGCGGGAATATCCCCAAGACCACTCGAAATTGTCCATTAGAGTCCATAAAAAGTAACCTCGCAAAGGATAACCTTCAGCGATCGCACGATGAACTGATTTGAGGTAGGCTCGCAGGTAGACAATTCGATCAGTGTCAATTACTTCACCATTAGAATTGACTTCATCTTCAGCAGCACAACCATTTTCGGTGATAAAAACTGGTAAATCGTTACGCCCTAATGTTTCGCTGACATGACGAATTGCCCAATAGATACTTTCCGGTAGAATGTACAGCCAAGGCATATACATTTTTGGATAAGTTTTGGGAAAGTCGAGGAATTCGTAACCTAATTTGTTATCCGCAGCGCGTACATAAACACCGCTGTAGATATTCAAGCCGATCGCATCGAGAGGTTGGTAAATTATTTCTAAATCACCAGGCTGAATATCTGGTGCATTTTCGCCTAATAGCTCTAGTATTGCAGGACTGTAAGCACCAGTCAGAGCCGGAAAGATTACGCCACCATTTTGTCCATAAGTGTGGAATGCTTTTTTAGCTGCTTCAACATTAACAGGAGATTCATTGATGGGAACTGTAACTGTGAAGTTATCCACCAATGCAACTTTACAAGGAACTGGCGAAGCAGCACGAATCGCTTGACACCCCATACCGTGAGCAAGTAAAGCATGGTGAGAAGTTTGCCATACTTCCTTTTGGCTGTTGAGACGCTTACCTGGGGCGTGTGGTGGTTCCTGGTTGACGTCATAACTCATGTGAGTAAAGCAAATAGTTTCGTTGAGAGTCATCCAGTGGTTAATCCGCGAACCCAATCGACTGACAACCGCAGTCACATAATCAGCATAATCAGACGCTATTTGTCGGTTTTGCCAGGAACCGTATAAATCATCGAGTGCTTGCGGTGTGTCCCAGTGGTATAAGGTCGCGTGAGGAGTGATACCATGCTCTAGCAAACAATCGACAAGACGCTTATAAAAATCCACGCCTTCCTCATTGACGCTACCACGCCCATCGGGAATGATGCGAGACCATGCAATACTGAAGCGATAATGCTTAAGACCTAATTGTGCCATTAACTTTATATCTTCTTGGTAACGGTGATAGTGGTCGCAAGCAACATCACCTGTATTACCATCCTTAATCCGTCCTGGTGTAGCGCTGAAAGTATCCCAGACGCTTTTTTTACGTCCTCTCTCATTGGCTGCTCCTTCAATTTGATAAGCAGCAGTAGCAGTACCCCAATAAAAACCTTCGGGAAATTGGTAAATCATAGGATTTTTTCTCATACAGCTTCATTTACAGCGATTTTCAGATGAGTAGACTACGCTGTAAGAACCCACATCCGTGTATCCATACTAATGATTGTGGTTCAAACGCCTAAAAACTGCTGTAATTCATCGCATTTAAAGCTTTTAGTGTAGCAATAGCCGCCTTAATTCCACGTTGAAAACTCGGTAATATTCATACTTTGATATATATAGCAATCCGATTTGATTTCTGAATCACTCGTAGAGGTAAGGGACTGGGGATTGGGGACTGGGGACTGGGAAGAAGGAATAAAGGTGTACTGAATTTTGTTCAAAAATCAAATATGAGTCCTATAGCAGTCTTAAATGATGCGTGAATAATAAGATCCCCCTAAATCCCCCTTTTAAAGGGGGACTTTGATTCTAGTTCCCCCCTTTTAAAGGGGGGCTAGGGGGGATCAATAAGTGCCTAAAATCACAGCCAAGCACTTTTCAAACAACCTTTTACAATCATTTTTTAGAACTTCTTAAGCAACTACTAACTCAGAATCGGCTTCTGATGGTGCGCCATCTTGAACGAGGGAACGGGTGTCGCCGTTGCGCTGGAGGATACCGCCCACCATTGCTAATAAAGCGTTGACTTTGCGGGTACGCCATTCATCTATTAGATTTTGCACTTGGTTAGCAGACATCCGCCGTGTCATCGCTTCGTAAAGATAAGCAGCGTGACCGGTTTCATCTTGGGCGATGCTTAACATTCCAATTTTGAGGTTACGTGCTGTGGAATCATCATCGGGTAGGACATTCGCCATCCGTGCAAAGTCTTTGCTAGCATCTAATTCCAGAATGTAGGTGCTAGCCATAAATACATCCCAGTCAATCACAGCAGGTTTTAGCTGTTCTTGAGCATAGCCTTCATAATATATGGCAAAAAAGGGACTGCGCTGTTGTGATTTATTTTGAGATTTTGGTTGGGGTTGGCTTTTAAAATCTATAACTTGTTTATTTAACTGTTTTAAGGCGTGGGCAAAAATTTGACCGTGGCGAGTTTCGTCTGCTGCGTGTTTTGTTAGTTTTTCTGCTAGCCATGTATCACCTTCAGCTGCGGCGCGATCGCTTAGTGCTGTCAAAAATGGAACGGAGCCAGATTCTGCTAACTGAAACCTTGCGAGGACATCAGGGCGAGTTTTATTATCGCGGATTTGAGCTGCAGAGTAATAAGCGATCGCACCCGAACCGGCTAGGTGCATGAGGTAAGTGAAGAAATTCATGGGAGATTCCCGCTGATGATTGGGAGTTTACTTTTTTTATCCTAGTCTTCCCCAATCGATGATTGCCCGCAACTGGACATTGTTTTGCTAGTATCATCCTCCAGAGGTAATTTCAATTCAAAATTCAAAATGAAAATGCGGAAGTTGAATAAACAAGTATTCATTTGGCTGTGTGCAGCTATTATTATTTTCGGGTTGATGGGATGCGATCGCTTTTTTGGTGCTAAGGGTGATGTAGTTGAGCGAGTCAGTGATGGTGATACTTTAACTGTGAAAGACGCCCAAGGAAACAAATTTAGTGTGCGCTTTGCTTGCATGGATGCGCCAGAAATACCACATACCAATAAGGAAAAGCAAAGTAAACGCGCCAGCGATCGCAATCAATTTACTTGGGGTGCTAAAGCTCAAGAACGGTTACAGGAGTTGGTGAGACAAGGAGGCGATCGCGTCACTTTGAATATTACTGATAGCGATCGCTACGGTAGAAAAGTTGCGGAAGTTCGCTTAAACAATGGCACATTTGTGCAGCAAGTCTTACTACGTGAGGGATTAGCAAAAGTTTATCGCCCTTATTTAAATAAGTGTCCCAGTAAAGAATTAGTGCAACAAGCCGAAGCAGAGGCGCAACAGCAAAAGCGTGGGGTTTGGGGCGATGCGAACTTTACCAACCCTTGGGAATATCGCAGTTTCAATAAAAGAAACTTATAGTTAAAGCAGAGCAGAAGAGAAGATTTTCTAAATTATGGTTCAAATAATCCAGGCTAAAGACATCACCTTGCTTGAATTAGAGTCCAGATTTGGAATTCAATTAGTTGAGGATGAGCAATTTTTTAGAGAATGGCAAGACAATTTACCAGAAATTACAGATTCCGAGAAACAGCAACTTGACCGAGTTAAGGCGAGTTACGCCAATCTGCTCAAATATCCTCCTTTACTTGAAAACACCGTCAAAATGGTGGTGTTGTCTCCCTTATTGGATTTAGCAGACTTTTATCTCTCTCCATTTCACGTCAAATCTGAAAAGTCTGTTGAAGTTTCTGTTGAAGATGAAGGTGTAACAGTCAAAGGACAAATTGATGTCTTAGTTTTGTTTGAACAGCTAGTGGTGGTAGTCATAGAGTCTAAACAAGCAGCCTTTTCTGTGGAGGTAGGCAAACCACAACTTTTAGCATATATGCTGGCACTCTCTAACTCCGATAAACCAATATATGGATTAATTACTAATGGCGGTAGTTTTATCTTCGTTAAATTGATTCAGCAAGAAATGCTAAAGTATGCGTTTTCTCGCTTGTTCTATATCTTCAATCCTGGGAATGAGTTGTATACAGTTTTGAGTGTGTTGAAGCGTCTTGGACAACTAGCTTTGTCACGCTAGTAGGAAACTTATGCAGCAAAAAGTGTATGTGATGGATATTTAGTTGTTGAGCAGCAATGTCTATCCTACAAAAAACTAATATTTATACTCATTCATATCATGTCCATTTAAATAACCGTCATTGCGACCGAAGTGAAGCAATAGCAAAATTTTTGGGATTGCGTCGTTTCACTTCGTTCCACTCGCAATGACATAATTCAGCGTGATTGGTCGGACACCATATCATTAGAAATACTTGTAAATAGAGATTGAAGACTCATTCACGAGTATTAAAGACTCATTCACGGAGCAAAAAGCCTCATTCACGAGTATCAAAGACTCATTAACGGAGATAAAAGCTTCATTGACGAGTATCAAAGACTCATTAACGGAGCAAAAAGCCTCATTCACGAGTATCAAAGACTCATTAACGGAGCAAAAAGCCTCATTCATGAGTATCAAAGACTCATTAACGGAGCTAAAAGCCTCATTCACGAGTATTAAAGACTCATTAACGGAGCTAAAAGCCTCATTCACGAGTATTAAAGACTCATTAACGGAGCTAAAAGCCTCAACCGCATAATAAGTACCTAAACAAAAATATTTACAGTCATTGCGAGCAGAGCGAAGCAATCCGCCCCTTGCGATTGCTTCATTCCGCTTCGCTACATTCGCAATGACATTGTGTAATTAATTTTGTATAACTACTTATATTTGCGGCTAAGAACAAGAAATATCGTGGTTGAGGGCAGAAAATTGTTGTGGTACTGAGCTTTTACCTTTTCTTGCCCAATGGTATTGAGAAAATTAACTATAATCGTACTTAATCGTATAATATCGTACCTAATTATATGGAACCAATTACCGTCGGTGCGATCGCTCTTTTAGCTTTTCTAGGTAATAAATTCGTTGATTGGTCAACGGAAAAGGCTTTGGATGCAATTTATGACAAAGCCAAGCAAGTTATTCAAGATAAATCACCCGCAACAGCAGCCGCTTTAGAAACCGCAGCCGAACAAGCAGCTTTACCGCCAGGAGAACGAGAAGATATTGGTGAAGCTGTATTAGTAGAAGATGTAAAAAAAGCAGCAGAGGCAGACCCGGAAATTAAGGAAGCTGTAGAAGCTTTAGGAAATCAAGTAAACACTGCTGCACAAGATAACCCAGAACTGGCAAAGGCTATAGCAGAGTTAACCGCAGCTATTAAAGCGCAAAGTCCTACAACGGTAGAGAATTGGCAAGGTATAAATATTAAGGGTGGCGAGAATACTATCAGTAATCCCACTTTAAACTTTGGCAGTAAATGACCGCAGAGAACTGGCAAGGGATAAACATTAAGGGTGGAGAGACTAACATTCACAACCCAACAATTAATATTGGGTCGTCACAGCGAAATTCTCCACCAAATATCCCCAATAATCTAAGTCGCAAAGGCGCAGTCAAGTTTGTTGGGCGAGACAATGAACTTACCGACATCCATCAGAAATTGCAGCAGTCGGGGAAAGTGGCGATTTCGGCGGTGGCTGGAATGGGTGGTGTCGGTAAAACAGAACTCGCAACCCAGTACGCACTAAGACATGAAGTTGATTATCCTGGGGGTATCTGTTGGCTGAATGGGAGAGAATCAGACTTAGCAGCCAGCATTGTGCAATTTTATCTTTTGTACATTGGTCAAGAAATACCAGACAAATTAGGCGGAAAACTGCTGAACCCCCAAGAACAAGCGCAGTGGTGTTGGCAGCATTGGCAACCATCTGAGGGTTTAGTGTTGGTAGTATTAGATGATGTCACTAATTTAGAGAATCTGCAAGAAGTACAGCCGCCTGGGAACCGCTTCCGGGTACTTATCACCACCCGGTTACGCAACCTCAGTCCTAATTTTGTGCAGGAAATTTCCTTAGATGTACTCCCGGAAAATAAAGCGTTGGAACTGCTAACAGCTTTTGTGGGTGAAAGGCGGATACAACGAGAAGAAACAACGGCTAAAGAATTGTGTGAATGGCTGGGATATTTGCCTTTAGGGTTGGAATTAGTAGGACAGTATTTAGCTGAAGATCCAGATTTATCTTTAGCAGAAATGTTAGAACGGCTGAAGGTGCAGCATCTAGAAGATGAAGCATTGGAACGGAGACAGCCAACCTTGAGTGCAGCACAGTTAGGAGTCAAAGCCGCCTTTGAATTAAGCTGGCGAGAATTGGAAGAAAAAACCCAGCTTGTAGGTGCGTTGTTGAGTTTGTTTGCCCCTGGTGTCATACCTTGGCAATTGGTAGAGTCTATCAGTGAATTGTTAAATTGGGCAAAGGCAGATGTTACCGAAGCCAGAAAGCAACTTTACAAGCGACATCTTATTCAAAGATTAGAAGATAAAAACGCTTGTTATCAAATTCATCCGTTAATTCGGGAGTTTCTTAAAGGAAAATTAGCACAGATTTACCATTGCACAGGCAGAGAGGAGTTAAGGTTAGATTTCAAACAAGCTTTTGCAGCGGCGATGGTAGCAAAGGCGAAAGAAATTCCTCAAGCTATCACTTTAGAATTTATCGCCTCAGTGCAAGATACTATTCCCCATCTCCAAGAAGTTGCCGAAAATTTGATTGATGCGCTAAGGGATGAAGATTTAGCTTGGGTGTTTATTGGTTTGGGTAGATTTTATGAAGGACAAGGTTTGTATGCGTTAGCAGAACCTTGGCGTATGCAGTGTTTATCAGTAGTAAAAACCCGTTTGGGAGAAGAACATCCCCACGTTGCCACTAGCCTCAACGACTTGGCATTACTCTACAATTCCCAAGGAAAGTACGCCTCAGCCGAACCTTTGTATCTGCAAGCTTTGGAAATGACTAAACGCCTACTGGGAGAAGAACATCCCCACGTTGCCACTAGCCTCAACAACTTGGCATATCTCTACAATTCCCAAGGAAAGTACACCGAAGCCGAACCTTTGTATCTGCAAGCTTTGGAAATGACTAAACGCCTACTGGGAGATGAACATCCCCACGTTGCCACTAGCCTCAGCCACTTGGCATATCTCTACCATTCCCAAGGAAAGTACACCGAAGCCGAAGCTTTGCATCTCCAAGCTTTGGCACTGTATAAACGCCTGCTGGGAGAAGAACATCCCGACGTTGCCACTAGCCTCAACAACTTGGCATATCTCTACAATTCCCAAGGAAGGTACGCGGAAGCCGAACCTTTGTTTCTGCAAGCTTTGGAAATGACTAAACGCCTACTGGGAGATGAACATCCCGACGTTGCCGGTAACCTCAGCCACTTGGCATATCTCTACCATTCCCAAGGAAAGTACACCGAAGCCGAACCTTTGCATCTCCAAGCTTTGGCACTGTATAAACGCCTGCTGGGAGAAGAACATCCCCACGTTGCCACTAGCCTCAACAACTTGGCTAATCTCTACAAATCCCAAGGAAGGTACAGCGAAGCCGAACCCTTGTATCTCCAAGCTTTGGCACTGAGAAAACGCCTGCTGGGAGAAGAACATCCCGACGTTGCCGGTAGCCTCAACGACTTGGCATATCTCTACGATTCCCAAGGAAGGTACAGCGAAGCCGAACCCTTGTATCTCCAAGCTTTGGCACTGAGAAAACGCCTGCTGGGAGAAGAACATCCCGACGTTGCCGGTAGCCTCAACGACTTGGCATATCTCTACGATTCCCAAGGAAGGTACAGCGAAGCCGAACCCTTGTATCTCCAAGCTTTGGCACTGTATAAACGCCTGCTGGGAGAAGAACATCCCCACGTTGCCACTAGCCTCAACAACTTGGCTAATCTCTACAAATCCCAAGGAAGGTACAGCGAAGCCGAACCCTTGTATCTCCAAGCTTTGGCACTGTATAAACGCCTGCTGGGAGAAGAACATCCCCACGTTGCCACTAGCCTCAACAACTTGGCTAATCTCTAC
>JAESGN010000216.1_pt1 | contig 104314 bp, 105 predicted proteins | sample 9269731 | NCBI WGS metagenome assembly JAESGN01 (sample SAMN15720683, study PRJNA650826) | algae metagenome | isolation source: Mojavia pulchra JT2-VF2 and co-occurring heterotrophs from desert soil | place: USA: Cadiz Valley, Joshua Tree National Park, CA | collected 1998-06-08
TGATCCAGGAGAAGATCAAGCAGCCGCTGGCCGAGGAGCTGCTGTTCGGCAAGCTCGTCCATGGCGGCGAGGTGAATGTGAAGCTGAAGGACGGCGCGTTGACCTTCCAGGTGACGCCGGCCGCGCCCAAGCCGAAAAAGGGCAAGAGGGCCGAGGCCGCCAAGGCCTCCAAATAAGGGCTTCGGCCGTTGACGAACGATGCGGGCCGGGAGGCGACTCCCGGCCCGCTTTGCTTGTCCGGTCCCGGGCGGCCCGTTCTCCGTCGCAGCCATTGCGCCTGGCGTCGCCGATACCCGGGTGGGGACCCAGACGAGTCCTTGGAACCACGCCCGTCATCCCCGCGCAGGCGGGGATCCAGGGTAACCGGGGATGATCGAAGCAATCGCGCGCGCGTTGCCGGAACCGGCAAGGCGAGCCTCGTGCACCTTGTCCCTGGCCCTGGAGCCCCGCCTGCGCGGGGGTGACGGGGAAGGGATAGCGGGGATGACGCTGGAGAATATGCGTCCCCTGCCCCAGGGATCAGCGCTCGCGGCTCGCGACTTCGACGCCCCGATTGGCGAGCGCGATGGCGCGGTCGACCTGCGGGCGCGCGGTCTCCGCCGCGACCCTGTGGCAGGCGCGGACGCCAGGGCTGTGCAGCAGCGAACCGGCGGCACGATGGTCGCCACAGACGCGGACGACGGCGCGGTTCACGCGGCGGTGCAGCGCCTGGCGGCCTTCGGCGGTGGCGAGCTCGCTGGCCCGGTACGAAACCTTCACGCTGTTCTGGGCACATGCCGGCACGGCCGGAACCGCGAGCGCGGCGGCAATGAGGATGATCTTCATGACAAGCTCCTGCGCGAGTTGGTCTTCTGCCCGCTCCCCGCGGCCGGTCTCTCGCCGGCTCGGGCGCGCCCTAGTCGCGCGATGCGTAAGCCGCATGATCGGACGATTACGTCGCGCGGTCTTTGATGTGACGATCGCGATGAACCAGGCGCTTGGCCTTCGCCCATGGCGCATGTGTTATATTTAAATAACACACCCGTTGCATTTTCGTGTCGTTGCCGTAAGGAAGGCATGCGTTTCGGGTCGCAGCCATGGTCTTGCCAGGGAGAATCCGAATGCGATCGATGAAGTGGAAGATTGCGGGCGCCGGCACCGCGCTGGCGGGCACGCTCGCCGCCGGCCTGGTCGTTGCACAGACGGGCAACGATACCGCCCCCGAAGCACGATATGTGATGGACGTCGGCACCACCGCCGGCATGATGGGCCAGGGCGACGGCCGCGAGATGACGCTGCGCCTCGGCTCGCGCCTGCCCGCCACCGGCGGCGCGCCCAAGGCCGATCATTTCCTGCCCGAGGGCATGCGCATGGGCGCGTCGGTACCGCTCGCCTCGCCCGAGCCGGGCACGCGCGACGAAGACAAGTCTGCCTATGACAAGCTCATGCGGCCCAAGGGGCGGCTGCTGATCTATTGGGGTTGCGGCGCGCATGCCGGGCCGGGCCAGCCGGTGGTCATCGATTTCGCCAGGCTCGGCAAGGGCCAGGCCCCGCCGGAGCTGTTCAGCGCGAGCATCCCGGCCGAGGCGGTGCCCCGGCCGGGCACCAGCCGAACCTATGGCGATTGGCCGAACGGCAAGACGAACGCGAAGGTGCGGGGCAATTCCTCGCTGATCGGCCCGCACCGGATCGCCGGCAACTACAGCCCGGAGATCGGCTTCGCGCTCACCCAGGACTTCATGGCCGCGCCGCGCGTGAAGTCCGGCCAGGCGGCCGACGGCTCGATCCCGCTCAACTGGGCGGCGGTTCCCGCCGCGACCGGCTATTATGCCTGGGCGATGGGCTCGGCCGGCGAAGGCAAGGACGACATGGTCTGGTGGGCGTCCTCCGCCACCCGCCAGTTCGGCGGCGACCTGTGGAGCTGGCTCTCCCCGGGCACGGTGAACCGGCTGATCGGCCAGCAGGTGGTGATGCCGCCCGGCCAGACCAGCTGCGCCATTCCCGCCGAAGTGAAGAAGGCCGCGGGCCAGATGCTGATGGGCTTCCTCTATGCCTATGGACCGGAGGCCAATTTCGCCTTCCCGGAGCGGCCCAAGGATCCGAAGATCGCCTGGCGCCCGAAATGGACCGCCAAGGTCCGCTACCGGGCATTGGGCAATTTCATGGCCGGCATGCCCGACATGGCCGATGCGATGCGCGGCCAGATGGCGGACGAGCCGGACGAACGGCCCGAGCAGAAGCCCAAGCCCTGCAAGCCCAAGCTGGGCGGCCTGCTGAAACGCGCCGCGGGCATCGGCGACGGCTGCTGAACCGCCAGGGCCAGGGGAGCGGCGCGCATCGCCGCCGCGCCCCTGGCACGGGATAAGTGGCTGAGGGGCTTCATAAAGACGATCCGGTACGCATGTATCTTTACGGGTTGTTTGTCATGTTGGGCGTAGACCCGCGCCATGCTGGCGTTGCGTTTCCTGCGGCTGTCCGTCCTTGTCGGCGCGTTGATCGCGCTGCTGGGCATGGTCGTGCCTGCGCAGGCACAGGGGATGGTGGGGCAGGCGCTCAAGGTCTGCGTGCTGCGCGACACCGGCGGAATGAACCCGGCCGAGCTGATCCGCCACCCTGAGCGCTTCGATTGCAGGACACCGCAATATCGGCTCGGCCCCGGCAATTTCTGGGTGATCTCGCGGGACATCGAGCAGCGTTCCCGCCCGTCCGACCCGCTCTCGGTGCGCTTCGCCAGCCTCTGGCAGCAGGGACTTGCGCTGCACGCGCTCTATGCCGACGGGCGGATGACGACCCAACGCACCGACGCCCGCGGCATCACGCCCTGGGTCCAGCTCGGCGCGGTCGCCGAGATGCCGATCGCGCGGCGCGAGGCCAAGGTCGTGCGCCTGCTCTGGCACGTCGAGGGATCGGCGAACATGCGCGGCGTGATGCTGGGGCCACGACTGGTGACCGGTGCCGAGAGCCAGCGGGCCAACATCGCGCTCACCGGGCTCTATGCCGGCTTTGGCGGGCTGTGCCTGGCGCTGTTCGTCTATAATCTCGCCCTGTGGGGGGCGCTGCGCCACCGTTTCCAGCTCTTCTACTGCGTGATGGCGCTGGGGCTGCTCGGCTATGTCTTCTCTTCCTCCGGCGGGCTGGCCTGGGCCTTTCCGGACATCGCCAACAACGATCGATTGCGGCTCAACTATCTCCTGCTCGGCTTCACCGGCGCGAGCGCGCTGATCTTCGCCCGCAGCTTCTTCGAGGAGCAGGTGTTCGCCGGCTGGCTCGGCCGCTTCGTCTATGTGGTGGCCGGGGCGTTGCTCGGCGTGGGCCTGCTCGTCTTCTGCTTCGCGCCGCTCAACGTCCAGATCGTCGATGCCGCCTTCAGCACGGTCTTCCTGATGCTGGGCGCGGTGGTGGCACCCATGTTGTGGCGCGCCTGGCGGGTGCGCTCCAATTATCTGTGGCTGTTCGCGATCGGCTGGGGCGCGCCCATCCTCACCTCGCTGATGCGGACGCTCGCCAATTTCCACGTCCTCCAATGGAGCTTCTGGCTCGACAATTCGACGCTCCTCTCGATGGCGCTGGAGGCGCTGATGTCGAGCCTCGCCATCGCCTATCGCATCAAGCTGCTGCGCGACGAGCGCGACGACGCGATCGCCAGCGAGGTGATGGCCCGCCGCCTGGCCGATACCGATCCGCTCACCGGGCTGCTCAACCGCCGCGCCTTTCTCGCCCAGGCGATCGGCCGGCCGGGCGAGCAGCTGCTGCTCATCGCCGACATCGATCATTTCAAGCGAGTCAACGAGACCCTGGGGCATGACGGCGGCGACGAGGTGCTGCGCCTGCTCGCCCGCACGCTGCGCCAGAGCGCGCCGCTCGGCGCGCTGGTCGCCCGGCTGGGCGGCGAGGAGTTCGCGATCCTGGCGCCCGCCGATGCCGGGGTGGAGCCTGAGCAGTTGCTCGCCCGGCTGCGCACCACGCGCATGCCCTTCGACCTCAAGGTCACGGCCAGCATCGGCGCCTGCACCGGTCCGCTGACCAGCGACATCGACTGGAAGACGCTCTATCGGGGCGCCGACATCGCGCTGTTCGAGGCCAAGTCCGCGGGCCGCGACCGCGCCCGCTCGGCGCATCGCGAAGCCGCCTGACCCGCTTGCCCGGCAGCGCCGCGCGGCGTATGGCCCTTTACCATGTCGGGACGAGCCAGGAGGATAGCCTTCGGGGCGCTAGCTGTGCTTGCGCTGCTCGCCTTCGCCTCGCCCAATCGCCGCGCGGACATCGCCATCCGGATGCAGCGCGTCGACGATCTCTCGCCGCAGCGGCTCGAAGCCGCGCTGGACATCGGCTTCTTCGCCGTCTCGGTGCTCATCACCTGGAGCAAACGGCTTACGACTTGACCCCCGCAAAGGCTTGCTTACACCTGTGTCAATGACTGATCCCGAACAGATCTGGCGTACCAGCTATCGTCACCCGGGCGCATGGGACACGCAGTTCCCGCCCCAGTCCATGATCGATCTGTTCGAAGGCAGCGCCCGCGCGCATCCCGATGCGCCGCTGCTCGATTTCATGGGGCGGCGCTACAGCTATGGCGAGACGCTGGACGGCGCCAACCGCGTCGCCTGCGGCCTGAAGGCGCTGGGCTATGGCCCGGGCGACCGGATCGGGCTCTTCCTGCCCAACGTCCCCCATTATGTCGCGGCCTATTACGGCATCCTCAAGCTCGGCGCGACGGTGGTCAATTTCTCGCCGCTCTACACGGTCGAGGAACTGAGCCACCAGGTCGAGGATTCGGGCACCAGGCTGCTCTTCACCCTCTCGGCCTCGGCCCTGCTGCCCACCGCGCTCAAGGTGCTCGAGCAGAGCGCGCTGGAGCGGCTGGTGGTCGGATCGGTCGCCGGCGCGCTGCCCGCGGCGAAATCCTTCTTCTATCGCCTGTTCAAGCGCGCCGAGGTGACCGAGCGGCCGCAGGACGAGCGCATCCTCGCCTTTTCCGGGCTGATCGCGAACGACGGCGCCTGCACCGCGCCGAAGATCGATCCCGTGAAGGATCTGGCGCTGATCCAATATACTGGCGGCACCACCGGCACGCCCAAGGGCGCGATGCTGACGCACCAGAACCTGTCCGCCAATGCCCGCCAGGTCGCACGGCTCGATCCCGAGATGGGCGTGGCCAGGGACACGGTGCTCGCCGTCCTCCCCTTCTTCCATGTCTTCGCCAATACCTGCGTGCTCAATCGCACCGTGGTGACCGGCGGCGAGATCGTGATGCTGCCCCGCTTCAACGCCAAGCAGGCGCTGGCCGAGCTGCGCCGCACCCAGCCGCGCGCGCTGCCCGGCGTGCCGACCATGTACCAGGCGCTGCTCGACGCGCCGGGCATGAAGCCCGAGGACTTCAAGTCGCTGCGCTTCTGCATCTCGGGCGGTGCGCCCCTGCCCGCCCAGCTCAAGGAGGAATGGGAGCGGATCACCGGCGCGCGGGTGATCGAGGGCTATGGCCTGTCCGAAAGCTCGGGCGTGGTCTCGACCAATCCCTATGCCGGGCTCAACAAGCCCAGCACGATCGGCCAGCCGATCCAGGGCACCCGCGTCCGCCTGGTCGACAAGGAGGACCCCAGCCGCCCGCCGCCCGAAGGCGAGCCCGGCGAGATCGTCGTCTCCGGCCCACAGATCATGAAGGGCTATTGGAACCGCCCCGACGCCGATGCCGAGGTCTTCGTCGAAGTCGATGGAGGGGGGCATTGGCTGCGCACCGGCGATGTCGGCCTGATCGACGAGGACGGCTATATCCGCATCGTCGACCGGCTGAAGGACATGATCGCGGTGGGCGGCTTCAAGGTGTTCCCGAGCCAGATCGAAGCGGTGCTCTACCAGCATCCGGCCATCAAGGAGGCGCTCGTGATCGGCCTGCCCGATGCCTATCATGGCGAGATGCCACACGCCTATGTGACGCTCGACGAGGATGCCGCGCCGATCGACGGCACCGCGCTCGCCCAATGGGTCAATGCCCGCATCGGCAAGCATGAGCGCGTCGCCGAAGTGGTGGTGCGCGCGAGCCTGCCCAAGACGATGATCGGCAAGCTGAGCCGCAAGGACCTGATCAACGAAGTGATGGCGGAGCGCCAGGGATGAAGGCGCTGCTGCCCGTGCTGGCCCTCGCGCTCACGGCGGCAGCCCCGGCATCCGAGCAGCGGATCGACGTCGCGCTCTCCAATTTCAAGTTCACGCCGTCGACAATCGCGCTGGTCCATGGCCAGACCTATGTGCTGCGCCTGACCAGCAGCGGCGGGCACAGCTTCGCGGCGAAGCAGTTCTTCGCGGCGGCGGCGATGCCGGCGGCGGACCGGGCGAAGATCAGGGACGGCAAGGTTGAGCTCGACAGCGACACGGTCGTCGACCTCCACCTCACCGCGCCCGGGCCCGGCACCTATCCGATCAAGTGCACCCACCTGCTCCATGCGAGCTTCGGGATGACGGGGAAGTTCGTGGTTTCATAAATTCCTCCCCGAGCTTGTCTCGGGGAGGGGGACCGCGACGCGCCAGCGTCGTGGTGGAGGGGCCGGCGCAACGCGTCGGTGCCCGCCGCGCCCCTCCACCACCGCCTTCGGCGGCGATCCCCTTCCCCCAGGCAAGCTGGGGGAGGAACCAATCTAGTCCCCCGGCTTCACGTCCTTGCCGAACATCACGGCCTTCAGGTTCATGAACTCGTGCATGCCCCAGGGCCCGAGCTCGCGGCCATGGCCGGAGAGCTTCACGCCGCCGAACGGCGCCTCGGGCGTGGAGGCGAGCAGCGAATTCACTGCCGTCATGCCCGACTGGATGTCGCGGGCGAAGCGCTCGATCTCGGCTTCGTCCTTGGTCCAGACCGCCGAACCGAGGCCATAGGGCACGTCATTGGCCAGCGCGATCGCCGCGTCGATATCCTTCACTTTGTAGACGGCGGCGACCGGCCCGAAGATCTCTTCCTTCGCCACGTCCGATTCGGGATCCAGGTCGGTCAGCACCCCCGGCGTCATCCAGGCCCCTTCCCGCTCGATCCTGGCCGCGCCGAAACGCAAGGTGGCGCCCCCGGCCACGGCGCGCGCGACCTGCTCGAGCACGGCGTCACGCTGGGCGGTGCTGGAGAGCGGGCCCATGCCCGTCCCCTCTTCCATCGGATCGCCGATCTCCACTGCCTGCATCCCCGCCTCGAACCGCTCGAGGAATGCGTCGTACACATCGGCATGGACGATCATCCGCTTGGCGCAGATGCAGCTCTGCCCGGCATTCTGGATGCGCGCGGTGACCGCCGTCTTCGCCGCCAGCGCCAGATCGGCCGAGGGCATCACGATCAGCGGGTCGGATCCGCCCAGCTCGAGCACCACCTTCTTGAGCGCCCGGCCGGCCGCCTGCGCCACCTGCGCGCCCGCGCCTTCGCTGCCGGTGAGCGTCACCGCCACCACGCGCCGGTCGGCGATGATCGCCGAGACCTTGTCGGACTTGATGGCCAGGTTCTGGAACAGCCCGTCGGGCGCGCCGGCCGCGCTCATCATCTGCTGGATCAGCGCCGCGCAGCCCTGCACGTTCGAGGCGTGCTTCAGCAGGCCGACATTGCCCGCCATGATCGTCGGCGCGAGGAAACGCACGACCTGCCAATAGGGGAAGTTCCACGGCATCACCGCCAGCACCGGGCCCATCGGCAGCCAGCGCGCCACCGCATGGCCGCCGCCCGCCGTCTGCACTGTCCTCGGCTCCAGATAGGCGGGGCCGTTCTCCGCATAATGGCGGAAGCCGCTGATGCACTTCTCCACCTCGGCCACTGCGCTGGCGAGCGTCTTGCCCATCTCCCTGGTCGCAGTCTCGGCCAGATGCTGCTTGTTCGCTTCCCAGGCGTCCGCGATCCGGCCGAGCAGCGCAGCTCGCTGCTCGAGCGGCGAATCGCGCCAGGACCGGAATGCCGCCTCGGCGCGGGCGAGCGCCGTCTCGATCCCGTCCGCGTCCAGCTCCCGATGCGTATCGACCGTCTCGCCGGTGGCAGGATTGATGCTGGTGAACATGCGCGCTTCTCCTTGGGCCCGATCCCGTAACGCGCAGCTAGGAAGCGGGATGCGCGGTTGCAATCGCGCCCCGGCCCGGCGCATAGCGAAACCATGGCAGAAGAAGCGGACGTAACCGCGCTCTCGTTCGAGGAAGCGCTGAAGGAACTGGAGCGCATCGTCGCGCGGCTGGAGAGCGGCGAGGCGCAGCTCCAGGAAGCGATCGACCTCTATGAACGCGGCGACCGGCTGCGCCGCCAATGCGCCGCGCGGCTCGATGCCGCCCAGGCGCGGATCGAAGCGATCCGTACCGACGCCGAAGGGCGGGCCGCGGGCACCGCACCCTTCGCCGCCGGCTGAACCACGCCATGGCGCACGCCTCCCTCGCGCTGCAGGCGGCGCTCAAGCAGGTCTCGGCGGAAATGGACCGCCAGTTCGACCTGCTGCTGGCGATTCCCTCCGATCCGCGCGAGGGGCTGTACCGCGCGATGCGCCATGCCGCGATCGGCGGCGGCAAGCGGCTGCGCCCGCTGCTCGTCTCCGCCACCGCGCAACTGTTCGGCGTCGACAGGACCTGCATCGCCCGCACCGCGCTCGCGCTGGAATGCATCCATGTCTATTCGCTGATCCATGACGACCTGCCGGCGATGGACGATGACGATATGCGCCGCGGCAAGCCGACGGTGCACCGGGAATTCGACGAGGCGACTGCAATCCTGGCCGGCGACTGCCTGCATGCGCTCGCCTTCGAAGTGATCGCGGACGAGCGCACCCATCCCGATCCCTTTGTCCGCATCGAACTGTCGGGCACGCTTGCCCTCGCCGCCGGCCCGGCCGGCATGGCGGGCGGGCAGATGATGGACCTGGAGGCCGAGAAGGCCAGCTTCGACCTCGCCACCGTCACCCGGCTGCAGGCGATGAAGACCGGCGCGCTGATCAGCTGCGCGGTGGAGAGCGGCGCGATCCTGGGCCGGGCGCCGCAGGAAGGCCGCACGGGCCTGCGCGGCTATGCCCGCGATATCGGCCTCGCCTTCCAGATCGCCGACGACATCCTCGATGCCGAGGGCGACGAGGCGCTGGTCGGCAAGAAGCTGCACAAGGACGGCGCGGCGGGCAAGGAGACCTTCCTCTCGCTGCTCGGCATGGACCGCGCACGGGCCCAGGCGCGGATGCTGGTCGAGCAGGCGATCGCGCATCTGAAGCCCTATGGCGCCGAGGCCGATCTGCTGCGCGATATCGCCCGCTATACATTGGAACGCGACCGGTGACTTATTCTTGCCGTCATCGCGACGGAGGAAAGGACCTATGACTGTACGCACCGGCGTCTATCCCGGCACCTTCGATCCGATCACGCTCGGCCATATGGACATCATCCGCCGCGGCGCGAAGCTGTGCGACCGGCTGGTGATCGGCGTGACCACCAATCCCTCCAAGAACCCGATGTTCACCGTCGAGGAGCGGATGGAGATGGTGAAGCGCGAAGTGGCGGGGATCGCGGGCGAGATCCATGTCGTCAGCTTCGATTCGCTGCTGATGGACTTTGCCGAGCGCGAGGGCGCCAGCATGATCGTCCGCGGCCTGCGCGCCGTCGCCGATTTCGAATATGAATATCAGATGGCCGGCATGAACCAGCAGCTGAACAGCCGGATCGAGACGGTCTTCCTGATGGCCGATGTCTCGCTCCAGCCGATCGCCAGCCGGCTGGTCAAGGAAATCGCGCTCTATGGCGGCGATATCCGCAAGTTCGTGCCGGCCGCCGTCCATGCCGAGATGACCGCGCGCATCGCCGTGATCGGTCGCAAAGGGAGTGGTTGAGGCCACGCTATTGGTCTAGAGCGCCTGTCGAGGGTGTATATCCGAGTGGGGAATTTGATGCGTTTGTTTGCCGCACTGGCCGCCACGGCCCTGATGATGTTCGCCACGCCCGCCCTTGCCCAGGGCGGCGGGGGCAAGGCCCGCAAGCCGGTCGCCGAGCCGCTCAAGGGCGTGAGCGCGGAGGATGTGAACAGCATCCATCCCGCGGTGGTGCCCGCGGATCCGGCCGAGACCTGGGTGCTCGACCTGTCGACCGGCGGTCGCGTGCTGATCCGGCTGCGCCCCGATGCCGCGCCCAAGATGGTCGAGCGGATCAAGACGCTCACTCGCCGGCATTTCTATGACGGGCTGACTTTCCACCGCGTGGTCGACGATCCCTATTACATGGCGCAGGGCGGCGATCCCAAGGGCAACGGCACCGGCGATTCCGACCTGCCCAACGTGCCGGCCGAGTTCAACAACCTGCCGCACGTGCGCGGCACCGTCGCCGCCGCCCGCCGCGGCGCGCCGGACCATGCCACGCCCGCGCAGAAGACCGAGGCCGAGAACAGCGCGAACAGCCAGTTCTACATCATGATGGCGCCCAAGCTCGCCTTCGATCACGATTATACCGTGTTCGGCCGGGTCGTTGCCGGCATGGAATGGGTCGACAAGATCGAGCGGGGCGAGCCGCCGGCCAATCCGACGAAGATCGTCCACGCCTATATCCAGTCCGACAACCCGCCGCCCTATGCCAACCTGCCGGCCGATGCCCCCAAGGCACTGCCGCCGGGCGAAGTGAAGGCGACGCTGCCGCAATAACGCGCGCCGGCCCCGGCGGAAACGTATCCGTGAACGTAGACCTTTTCGACTTCGAGCTTCCGAACGACCGGATCGCGCTGCGCCCCGCCGCGCCGCGCGATTCGGCGCGCCTGCTCGTCCTCGACGGCGCCGAGACACGCGATCTGCGCGTCACCGACCTGCCCGGCCAGTTGCGGGCCGGCGATTGCCTGGTGTTCAACGACACCCGCGTGATCCCCGCCCAGCTCGAGGGCATGCGCGGAGAGGCCAGGATCGGCGCCACGCTCCACAAGCGCGAGGGGCCGCGCCGCTGGCGCGCCTTCATCCGCAACGCCAAGCGGCTGCGCGCCGGCGACACGATCGATTTCGGCCAGGGCGTCACCGCCACGGCCGGCGACCGCGCCGAGGACGGCAGCTTCGCGCTCGACTTCCAGGGCGACGAGCCGGTCGAGCTGCTGCTGGCGCGCTGCGGCCGCATGCCGCTGCCGCCGTACATCGCCTCGAAGCGCCCCACCGATGCGCGCGATGCCGATGACTACCAGACGATGTTCGCGAGCGCGCCCGGCGCGGTGGCGGCGCCGACGGCGGCGCTCCACTTCACGCCGGAGCTACTCGCCGCGCTCGACGCAGCCGGCATCGGCCATAGCATGCTGACCCTCCATGTCGGCGCGGGCACTTTCCTGCCGGTCAAGGCCGAGGACACGGCGGACCACAGGATGCATGCCGAATGGGGCTGCATCGACCAGGCCACCGCCGACCGCCTCAACGCCGTCCGCGCCGGTGGCGGCCGCGTGATCGCGGTGGGCACCACCAGCCTGCGCCTGATCGAGAGCGCCGCGGACGAGGACGGGCTGATCCGCCCCTTCGAAGGCGACACCGCGATCTTCATCACCCCGGGCTATCGTTTCAAGGGCGTGGACGGACTGGTCACCAACTTCCACCTGCCGCGCTCGACGCTGTTCATGCTGGTTTCTGCGCTGATGGGGCTGGAGCGGATGCAGGCGGCCTATGCGCATGCGATCACAGAGGGGTATCGGTTCTATTCCTATGGGGATGCGTCGCTGCTTTTGCCGTGAAAGAGACCTTCGGCAGCGGCGCCCGCATCGCCGACAGCCCGGTCAAGCGACGGATCGTGACGCACACCTTGTGTGGGACTGCCCCCATATCCGCGGGGCCCGCATCCTCCTACCTATTTTCTAGATTGCTGCCGGGAACTTATGAAATCACCTTGCATGCCACGGAAGAACATAATCTGGATACGGGCTTCCCCCCCGCCCGCCGCGATCGGCCGCAGCCTCGAACGAATTTGCCCCCGATTGAAAACCGTTGAGAAGATATAGAGGCAGGAAGGCCAGGCCAAGGTTTTGGTATTGATACGTGTGCGATTGTTCATGATCGCCCGTACGAATTACGTTTATTCTATTGAAATCTCGATATTTTGATCCTGAATACCCAGTGTCATCGGTACCCGGCTCTATTGAACCCGCATAGAGTTGGACATTCCCAAGTGTAACGGCACCGCTGCCTCCAAATATCAGGCGACCATCGCGGGCCTGACCAATGCCACCGCCAATGAACTGGATAGAATTATCCTCGAACCTAAGTTTAACGTCATTTCCTGCCAGCAAACCCATTCCCATGTTTAGCAAGCCTATCGCGCTTCCTACTATTGTTATAGGCAGAGCGTTTATCTTACCAAGAATATCTATCACGCCACCTAAGGCTGGCGGTGAACCAGCATCGGCACTGGAGACCCTTATATCTTCAACCGAAGGAATGACACCCTTAGAATCTATATACTTATTGATCCGCTCGCCGAGCGTCTCGCCGATGACCTGAGGAAGCGTCCTCAAGAGATTGTCACCGAAACTTGTGCCGGTCAGAAGCGATCTCGCGGCCGCCTCCCCTATCCCTTGCGCCATGCTCTTCCCGACTTCCTGGACATCCCCCGGAAGTCGTTTGAACCAACTGTCGGACGGACCGTCGGGGATTCGGCCCTTGATTTCCGCTGTCAGTGCAGAGCCAATGCTCGCGGCTCCAAACCCGGCCCAATCGAACTTGTCCTGCAATCCAGTGACGATGCCGACGCCCTGGGTCACGCCATTGATCGCCGCCCCTCGCACGACGTTCCCGAGGAACTCACTGCCCCGCATCGCCCCATCGAGGCCGCGTTGCGCAAACTCGGCCTGGAGGCCTCCGCTTACACCGCCACCGATCGCCGCGAGTGCCACACCCTTCCAGCTGAACCTGTCCTGCAGACCTGTCGCTAGGCCAAAGCCCTGACTGGCAATGCTGCCGGCTGCCGCACCGACGGCCCCGGCGGTCGCCGCGCCAGCGGTCGCGCCAAGCGCATTCGCGAAGAAGGTCGCCGTCGCCCCCTTGGTGACAAAGGTCACCACCACCGCGATCACCACCATGATGATCGTGCCGAGCACGCCGCCGCATTTCTTCTTCTTCGGCTTGGCGGCCGGCTGCGGCGTGGTCGGGCTGGTGTCGCCCAGCGCCTCGAGCGGGTCATAGGGATTGAAGGTGCTCGCGGTGTTCGAATTGCGCAGCACGCCCGAGGGGATGACCAGCTGCTGCCCCTCGATCAGCGCGCCCGACGCCGTCATGCCATTGGCTTCGGCCAGGCGGAACCAGAGCGAAGCGTCGCCCCATAGCTGGGCCGCGATCGATTGCAGCGTGTCGCCCGACTGCACCGTGTAGCTGCCGCCCGCGCCGCCCTGCGTGTAGCTGGTGATCGGCGAATAGCTCTGGTCGAAATCCACCTGCGAGACGGAAGTCGTCGAACCCAGGCGGAACGGGCCGGTGCCGATCGCCGCCGTCCGATTGGTGATCGAAACCTGGTAGCTGGTCTCGAAAGTGCCGTTGTTGCCGAGATAGCCGTGCTGCTCGCCGCCGAAGCGATACCAGATCTCGTGCGGATCGCCCTGGCTGCCATTGTTGTCGGCTTCGTCGCGGCGGATCACCTGGCCGGCCATGTCGTTCACGAACGTCACGGTGCGCGGGCGACCGTCGGCGATTCCCACCGACGTCAGCTGCCCCCAGGCATTGCTGTAATAGGTGCTGGTGAAGACCGTGGCCTTGGTGATGTCGGCCCGGTACCGGGTGGCCGACTGGACGGCACCGCCATACCAGACGAAATCATTCTCGGTCCGCGAGGTGGGCTGCGCGGCGCCGTTGCGGGTATTGGTGGCATCGATGGCAACCACCGCGCCCAGCGCATAATTGCCGCCGGTGCCGAAATCATAGGTGTTGACGGTGGTGTAGGTGTCGCTGCCCTGCAGCCCCGACACGGTTTCGCGATAGAGCTGGCCCTTGGGGTTATATTCGAGCAGCCGGTCATAGACGACGCCGGTGCCGTTGCCGGAATAGTCGGTCTGCCGGGTCAGCCGCCCCAGCCCATCATATTGGTACAGTGCCGCCAGCCGCTCGGCGGCGGTGCCCAGCTTGATCTTCACGGTCTTCAGATTGCCGAGCGCGTCATATTCATAGCGCTCGGCCTGATCGGCATTGGTCACCCAGCGGGTCGCCTGCACGCGCTGGCCCGCCGCGTCATAGAGCATGTCGATCCCGGTCGTGCTCCGGACGATCTGGCCGCTCACCAGCGCGCCCTGGCTCGTCACCACGCGATTCATGCTGTCATAGCGATACCATCGGTCATCGGTCGTCGCCGCGGACGAGCGGTTCCCCTGGGCATCGAGCGTGTAGTGCAGCGCCCGCACATGGCGCACATTGCCGACCGCGTCGTACCAGTAGCTCGTCGTCGATGCCGCCACGGCGGTGCCCGCCTCGACGATCTGCGTCAGCCGGCCGAGGATATCGTAGGTGGCGGTCGCGTTGCGATAATCCTTGCGAAGGTTCGTCTGGTAGCGGCTGTTCTCCGAATATTGCTCGAGCGTCAGATTGCCCCACAGATCATAGCCATAGGTCGTGGAACGATCGGTCACCGGCGTCCCGCCGCTCTGGCCGGTGGTGACGATGCGGCCGACCCAGCCGGTATTGAGATAGGTGTAGGTGAAGGCGTCGCTGCCCGCCGGCGCGCTGGTCACTATCCGGCCGGCACGGTCATAGGTGAAGGTGTAGACGTGCCCGCCCAGATCCTTGCGGTACACGTCATGGCCGAAGAAATCGGTGTGCTCGACCAGCGTGCGGCCATTCGCATAGGTGGTGGTGCTCACCCAGCCGCCGACCGTCTCGGTACCGGGCGTCGCCATGGTGGAGCGCCATTCATAGCTGATGGTGGTGGTGTCGCCGCCCATCGCGATCGTGCGGACCACGCGCCCCTGCGCGTCATAGTCGGTCGCGTCGAAGACGGTCGCGCCAAGCGCTCCCGTCCAATGCCTGAGGCGCCGGCCGAGCATGTCATAGGAGTAATAGTCGGTCTCATAGCCCCGTACCGAGGCGATAAGCCGGCCCATGCCGTCATAGGTCATGGTCGAGACGCGGCTGATCTCGTCCGTCGTCCGGCGCAGGTCGCCGAACTGGTCATAATCGTAGCGCACGACGCCGCCATCGGGATGGAATTCCGCCGTCACGAGCGGATCCGTGCCGCCATAGCCGCTGCCCGCGAGCAGCAGGCGCGTGTTCACGCCGCCATTCGCATCGCGCACGCCGACCAGCCGTCCGGAAAGATCGTAATAATAGGTCTCGGTCGGGCGGACGTTCGTCAGGGCCCCATTCTCGCCCTGCACCTGCACCTGCGCCTGGGAAATCCAGAGCGAGCGGCCCATCGTGCTGTAGCCATAATAGGTCTCGCGCCCGTTGACGGACTGATAGACCAGCTCGCCGAACGCATTGTAGGTGCGGCCGTCCTGCTGGTCGGCAAGCGTGCCGGCCATGTCGAGCTCGCGCCGGGGCATGAGCGCGTAGAGGAGCTCGCCACGCCCGCTATAGGACCTGATCGTCGCATTGATGCCATCGACCAGCGTCGCGCCGACCTGATAGGTGCCGTTGCGCGTGGCCATCGCCAGCACCTGATCGAGCGTCTTGCCGGCCAGATCGGCGCCTTCGCTCTCGATCACCAGCGTCTGGTTGCCCGCGCGATCATACACATAATAGCGCCACACGCCGTCGCCCTGGTTGGTCCGCCAGAGCCGCCCCGCGGCATCATAGGCGAACAGCACCTGCGCTCCGCCGTTCACGCCGGTCGCGATGATCTGCCCGAAGGCGTTGTAGATCGTGTCCTGCGCATCGGTCCGCACCCAGGCGCTGCCGGTCCAGACGCCGACGGTCCGCTGGGTCACCCGTCCGAGCAGGTCGTACCGGTAGAGAATGCCCTCGCTCGCCTGCGTCCCGTCGGATTTCACCCGGACATAGGTCTGGGTGACGACATTGCCGGACAGGTCATAGGTGTAGTTGGTGGTGCCGTTGGCGGCATCGGTCATGCTGAGCAGACGGCCGGCGGTGCCATAGCTGTATTTGGTGAGGCGATCGTTCGCCGCGAGCGTGATGTTGCCCTGGCGGGTGAGGGTCAGGTCGCCAAAGCCGTTATAGTAATAGCGGACCGTCGGCGAATGGCTGGCGGCGACCGCGCCGTCGGTGCCGGCATAGGTGGAGCGGGTTTCCTGAATCAGCCTGCCCGCCACATCATAGGTGTAGGTGACCGCGTCGCCGGTGGCCTCGGTCTTGCGGATGAGCCGGCCGAGGACGTCATAGAGATAGCGCACGGTGGAATCGGTCGGCGCCTGGCCGAGCGCGCCGCTGGCGCCGACCGTCCACGCGACGACGTTCCGCCGCGTCTCGCTGAGGCGCCGGCCGACGCGATCATAGGTGAACACCGTCTCGCGATCGTCCACGGTCGTGGCGATCGCGGGCGGCGTCGCGCCGGGCGTGACGGTCAACACCGTCGCGTACCGGCGCTCGGCCAGCACATTGCCTTCCGCATCCAGGACCCAGCTGGTGAGATAGAGGCTGCGGTCCACCTCCGCGACCTTGCGGCCCAGCCGGTCGAAATAGGACCAGCTGCTCTTGCCATTGCCGTCGGCGGTGCGGATCAGATTGCCGCCGGCGTCGTAGACATTGGTCGTGACGATGTCGTTGATGCCGGTGTCGTAGCCCGATCCGTTCCAGGCGCCGACCCGCACGCCCGCGATCCGGGTGGTGACCAGCCGGTTGAGCTGGTCATAGCCAAAGAAGGTCTGCCGCACCAATCCGTCCGGCGCGGCGGGGGGCGCGCTGGGGCGCGGCGCGGGCGGACCGCCGGGATAGGTGAACGCCTGGAGGAACTGGTTTTCATAGACCCGGCTCTCGGCCAGGTTGCCATTGGCATCGTAGCTCCAGGCCGAATAGACGCCTTCCGCGTTCAGCTCGACGATCTTGCGGTTGCGCTTGTCATAATAGCTGAAGACGCGCCCGCCATTGGCCTCGATCGTCTCGATGAGATTGCCCCGCGCGTCGTAGCGGAAGCGGCGGGTCGGCACCTCCAGCGTGGTGCTCATGTGATCGGACTGGCTGACGACCAGGACGGCGTCGCCTCGCGTCTCGATCAGGCGGTTGTTCCGGTCATAGACATAGTTGGTCGTGCGCTGCTCGGGCAGATATTCGCCTTCGACCATGCGGGTCCGGTTGCCATACGCGTCATAGGTGAAGCGCGTGACGACGCTGGAGGCGACCTGAACCCCGTTCGAATCCTGGGACGGGATCATCCTGGTCTTCCAGGCGACGAGGCCGCGCCGGTCATAGCCCGTGAAATCGAGCCAGGTGACTCCGTCGAAGCGGGAGATCTCCTCCCCGAAGACGTTGCGGCCGATCGACTCCAGCCTGCCCTCGGCATCGGTCAGGGTGAGGAGCGCTCCCCGCCGATCATAGGTCATCCGCGTGACGGCATCATTGGCGCCGGGCGCGCCGCCCCGGGCGGCGCGGCGAATGACTTCGATCAGGTCGCCGAACATCGAATAGCGATTCTCGGTGACATAGTTCTCGGCATCGCGGACGCGCACGACATTGCCGAGCGCGTCATAGCTCTTCTCAGTGACGTTCCCGAGCGGATCGGTGATCCGGACGGCGTCGCCGAACCCGTCATATTCATAGCGCGAGACGCCGCCGAGCGCATTGGTCTCGCTCAGCAGCAGGTTGCGCTTGTCATAGGTGCGCGTGGTGACCCCGCCCTTCGGATCGGTGACCGACAGGATGTTGCCGAAGCCGTCGAGCCCATAGCGCGTGGTCGCCTGGTCGGCGGTGCCATAGGCATCGATGCGCGCGATCAGCCGGCCCGCACCGTCATAATCGAACCGCGTCTGCACCTCGTCCGACGTGCCGTACGCGACGATCTCGGCGCGGACCGAGCCGTCGGGATTATATTCGAGGTGGCGGCGCGCGCCTTCGCCGTCCCAGCTGTCGACAAGCCGCCCGCGCGCGTCATAGGCGTAGGTCAGCGCCGTCGCGCTGGCGCCGAGCTGCGCCCAGACTCCGGCGGCCACGGTCTCGTCGCTGGCGGAGATGCGCGCGGGCCAGCGCCGCACCAGGGTCAGGTTGCCGCGAAAATCATAGCTGTTGCCGGTGACATAGCCTTCGCCGTCCACGGCGTAGATCAGCTCGCCGCGGACATTGTAATAGCTGCGCGCGACGCGATTCTGGGGATTGCCCTGCTGCGTCTCCGCCCATTCGCCGATCACGCCGGGATGCGGGAGCGCATCGGCGGCGTAGCGGATGGCATAAGCGGTGGTGCGGACGACGCGGCCGAACGCGTCATGCTTGTAGCCGGTGACCGCGCCCTCAGGATCGATCGAATAGGCGAGCTGGCCGGACGCGTCGTAGATCGACCAGGTCACGCGGACGCCCGACCAGCCGGGGGCGCCGAGGCGCGGAAGCACCGCCTCGATCTCGCCGAACCCGCTCGGCATGAAGGCGATGGCGCCATATTCGATCCGCGCCGTCTGCCGGCCCGCCGAATCATAGCGATAGCCGGTCACCCGATCGCCCGCGTCGATCACGTAGCGGAGCTGGCCCAACCCGTCATAGGCGTAGCGGGTCCGCTGGTTGCCGGCGCTGTCCTGGATGCTGCCTCGGATCTCGTCGAGCGACGCCGCGCCGCGCAGGCTCGCCGCCGCCGCGGTCGCATAGGCGATCTCCTCGATCTTCCGGCCTGCCGCGTCGTAGCGGATCGTGGTGAGATATCCCTCTCCGTCGAGCGTGCCGATCTGGCGCCCCGCACGATCATAGAAGGTTCGGACCGAGGCATAGGTAGCGCCGAGCGCCAGCACTACCTGCTGGAAGGTCGGCGGCGTGGCCTTCCAGGAGTCGAGATTCGCTTGGCTGACCGCGGCCGCATAGCGTTGGCTATCGACGATCTGGCCGGCGCGGTCATAGCCGTAGATGGTGACGCCGCCGCTTCCGTCGATGGCCGCGCCGAGCCCTGATTCATTGTACACCCGCAACGACCACAGGTCGTCGATACCGGTCGCCGGGCGAATCTGCGCGGGATCGATTGCGGCGAGGGGATCGTCGAGCGCGGCGAGCGCGGCCGCACCGACCCGGCCGTCATAGCGGATCGTCACGATGAGCCGGCCGGCATTGTCGTAGCGATATTCGGTCATCTCGCCCAATGCCGAGATCTCGGCAATGACGTGCCCCGCGCTATCGTAGAGCCAATGCTGCTTGCCGCCATCCTCATCGATCGTGGTGCGCAGCCTGCCGAGCCGGTCGTAGCGATAGGCTACCGTCCGGTACCTCCCCTCGATCACGTCCTCCTCTGTCGAGAAGAGCAGGTTCCCGGCGGCGTCATAGGTCATGGTCCGGACCATGCCGCCGTCTTGCGTGACGACCCTTCGCCCCTGCGCGTCGAGGAAAGTGACGCGGGAGATGTCGCCGTCACCACTGTTCGACATCACCGTGCGACCCAACCCGTCATAGGCATAGGTCTCGGCGCGCTCGCCGCTACGGGCGCGCATCAGCAGCCGGCCCGCGGCGTCATAGGCATAGACGGTGCGGATATCGGCCGAGGATGCGAGCGGCACGCCGGCCGAAGTGGCGGCGGCATAGCTGATCGTGGCGATCAGGTTGCCGCGAACATCGTAGCGGTTGGAGGTGATCCGGACCGAGCTCAGGTCGGCGATGCCGGCGCGCCAGGCGTTCATCTGCGCTTCGCTCGGCGCCGCATCCCGGGCAAGCCCGCTTATGTCGAAACGCTGCTCGGGATATTCGATCGTGTCGGTGCGCTGGCCATAATCGTCGTAGCGATATTCCGTGACGCCGCCTTCCGCGTCGATCCGGTAGCGCAGATGCAGCTCGGCATCATAGACGTAGCGCGTGGCCCGGATGACGGGATCCTGCCCTCCCCCCGCCAGATTCTCCCATTCGGTGAGAATCTCGTTGCGCGCGCCGAAGCTGCGGGTGACCGTGCGATAGCTCGGGATCAGGGTGGTCGCCTGCCGGTGCCCGAGCGCATCATAGGCATAGGAAACCGTATTGCCGAGCGGATCCACGATCCCCCCGAGCAACATCGTCCACCAATTGACGCCGTTATAGAAGAACCGCGTGACCTGGCTGGCGCCGCCGGGGCGGAGCGGAGGCGCCACGATGCGCGTGAGCCAGGCCCCCTCATATTCCATCCGAGTGACCTGGCCCAGCGGGTCGGTGATCGCGGTGTAGCCGTTCAGGGCGGCGTCGGCGCTATAGGCGAGAGTGGTCGACCGGGCCTCGCCCGAGATCACCTGGGTCACCCGGGTGACTCGGCCCATCGCGTCATAGTCGAATTCGACCCGCGATCCGTCGGGCTGGGTGATCGAATCGATCAGCTGGGATTTGTAGCGATAATTGTAGGTGGTGATGTAGACTTGGCCGTCCTCGATGCTTCCGTCCTCGGGCGAAAGATCGACGATCACCTGCGAGAGGCGGTTCGCCGTGTCGTAGCGATAGCGCACGCGCGTGAGCGATGTGGGGCCCTGATCCTCGTTCTCGAAGCCGGTGACGAGCTCGACGAGATTGACGCCGTCCCATCCATATTGGACCCAGCCGCCATCCGCGGTCGTGACCCTGACCAGCTGCGCACCGTCATAGGTGAAGGTCAGGCTGTTGCCGTCGGTGTCGGATTGCGCGACGAGCCGCCAGCGGTTTCCATATGCCCCATAGCGTTCGGTGACTTGCGTCTCGCCATCGGTCCACAGCCACTCGCCATTGCGCAGGACCAGCGTGTCGAAGCCGCCCATCGGGTCACCGGCGATATAGGCCGCGCTGGCCGCGTCCCAAAGATAGGTGACGCTCGAGCCGTCGCCCGCGACTCGCCGGACCGCGTTGGCGAGTCCCTGCTCCCATTCGACATAGCGATCGGTGTTGAGCCGCCACTTGTCGCCATTGTCGTCCGAGGGGGCGCCGAGCCCGTTGTAGATGCGCTCGATGGCGAGATCGGGCCCGCGCCCGACAAGGAACTCGTCCTGCTGATGGATCACCAGATTGCCGGTCGCGGCGTTGACAAGCACCTGTTCGCCGGCGCGCCCCAGCGCGGCCGAGCCCAGCAGCCCCGCCGACCCGATGATCCGACCCGAGCCGAACGCGAGCCCGACGTCCCGTCCAGAGAAAATCGCCACCATCGCCTGACGTCCCCCGACGCAAGATGCGTATCTGAGGTAGTCGGAGATTTCCGGTGAGAGTTTAGCCCCAATGCTTCCAAAATGGATGCTGACGCGCGCATCGCCGACCGGCGACGACACCCGTCCGCCCGGCGCGGAGCGGGCCCTAGGCGACGCGATGCCCCACCTTCGCCACAGATTGCGGCTTGGGTGCCGGCGCGGCGCCGTCCTCGCCGCGAATCGGAAGGATCCTCATGCGCCTGTTGTTCGCCCTCGCGGCCCTGATCGCGACTCCCGCCTTCGCGCAGGAGCGGACACGCATTCCCACGCCCGAGGGCAACAGCGCCGCGCCGATCGGCGCGAGCACCACCCAGCAGCCCGCCTTCACCGTGATCGTCGAGCCGGTGGCGATGATGATCGCCGCCTTCGATGCGGACGGCGACGGCAAGGTGACTCGCGCCGAGTTCGACGCGGGGCTCAAGCACAGCTTCGACGTGGTAGACACGCAGCACCAGGGCTGGTTGGGCTATATCGCCTATTCGGACTGGCAGGAGCGCTGGATGGGGGATCGCAACACCGTGCCCAGCCCCTTCGAAGTGGATCGCGACGGCGACAACAAGGTGAGCTTCGCCGAGCTGGCGGAGCGCTTCGACCTGCTCTTCAAGCGATTCGACGCGGACAAGAACGGCGTGATCGAGCGCAAGGAACTGGTCACCATCCGCCCGCAGGCCATGCCGGGTCCAGGCATGGGCCGGGGCAAGAAGGGCCGCGGCCGGAATTGATGTCCTAGCATCACATGCCGGGACACGGCTAAGAGCGGAACCATGGGCGCGCATCACGACCATAACCACAGCCATAATGGCCATAGTCACGCGCCCGCGGACTTCGGGCGCGCCTTCGCCATCGGCACGGTCCTGAACCTCGGCTTCGTCCTCGTCGAAGGCGCGGCCGGCTTCCTCACCCATTCGATGGCGCTGCTGGCGGATGCCGGGCACAATCTGTCGGACGTGCTCGGGCTGCTGATCGCCTGGGGCGGCGCCGAGCTCGCCAAGCGCCCAGCCTCGCCGCGCTTCACCTATGGCCTGCGCGGGTCGTCGATCCTCGCCGCGCTCGCGAACGCGGTGCTGCTGTTCGTCGCGGTGGGCGCGATCCTGCTGGAGGCGATCCAGCGCCTTTCGGAACCGCGCGACATTCCCGGCGTGACGGTGATGATCGTCGCCGGCGCCGGCATCGTCATCAACTTGGGCACCGCGCTGCTCTTCGCCCGCGGGCGCAAGGGCGACGTCAACATTCGCGGCGCCTATCTCCACATGGCGGCGGACGCGGCGGTCTCGGCGGGCGTGGTGATCGGCGCCGCGCTGATGCTGCTCACCGGCGCGGAATGGATCGACCCGGTGGTCAGCCTCCTCATCGTCGTCGTCATCCTGTGGAGCACCTGGGGCCTGTTCACCGAATCGCTCACCATGGCGCTGCAGGCGGTGCCCAAGGGCATCGATTCGGCGGCGGTGGAGGCGGCGCTGGCCGAGCTGCCCGGGGTCAGCCGCGTCCATGACCTCCATATCTGGCCGATGAGCACCACCGAGGCGGCGCTGACCGCGCATCTCGTAATGCCGGAGGGCCATCCCGGCGATGGGTTCCTGATCGCACTGCAACATCGGCTGGCGCATGACTTCCGGATCGATCATACGACCGTTCAGATCGAGTTGGGGGACGGGGCGGAATGTCGCATGCATGGGAATGGACACGCGCATGACTGACGCGTCGCCCATCCGGCTGGTGATCTTCGATTTCGACGGCACGCTCTCCGACAGCGGAGACTGGTTCCTGTCGGTGGTCGACGAGCTGGCGCGCAAGTTCCGCTTCCGCACCGTCCAGCCGGACGAAGTGGACATGCTGCGCAACAAGAGCTCGCGCGACGTGATCGCGTTCCTGGGCATCTCCAGGTGGAAGCTGCCGCTGATCGCGCGCCACGTGCGCCGGCTGGTCGGGCGCAACGCCCACCAGATCGAGCTGTTTCCGGGCACGCCCGACCTGCTCGAGCAGATCGCCGCCACCGGCGTGAAGATCGCGCTGGTCACTTCCAATGCCGAGGCCAATGTTCGCAAGATCCTGGGCCCCGAACATGCGGCGCGGATCGATTGCTTCGCCTGCGGCTCCTCGCTGTTCGGCAAAGCGCCCAAGTTCCGCCGGGTACTCAAGAAGATGGGGGTGAAGCCCGGCGAGGTGCTGGCGGTGGGAGACGAGACCCGCGACATCGATGCCGCGCGCGAGGTGGGCATGCGCGCCGGATCGGTGCTGTGGGGCTATGCCGCGGAAGAGCTGCTGATCGCGATGCGGCCCGACGTGCTGTTCCGCACGCCGCAGGACATCATCGAGCACGTCGCCGCGCGTCGCTGAGGGGCGATGTCATATCGTAGCAGGGGGAAGGGAATGCGGCCGCAATCGATCGTGCTTTTCGAGCGGATCACCTTCGCGGCATTGCTCGCGAACCTGCTCGACGGCGCGCTCAAATGGGATGCGACGCGCGATCACATGGCGAAGGTAAGCGCCAATCCGGCAGCCCTGCTCATGCTGGTGTTCGCCGCCTGGTTCATGGTGGCCGCCTTCCTCACGCTGCAGATCTCCCGGTGGCGGAGCAATGTGGCGATGTGGATCAGCATCGCATTGTTCTTCTTCGGCCTGCCCATGACGATCATTCCCTTCGTCAACGGCACGGCAAGCGATTCGCAGGTGATCCCGGCGCTGGCGACGCTGGCCCAGATCTTCGCCTATGGCTTGCTGTTCACTCCCAGCGCGACTCGCTGGATGGAAGGCAGGCCGGAAATCTCCCCCGAAATCTTCCGCTGACCCGCCAAAGCCACCCTCGCGGTCGTTGAACTCGCGGCCCCCGTCTGTAGAGTGACGGGCATGGAACGACTGCGTTGGACCTGGATCTGGCTTCCGCCCTTCGCGGGCGCGGCCAGCATACTCTTCGGCGGCGTGGTCGACATCCCGCCGCTGCTGCTCGGCCTGGTGCTGATCATCACCGTGCTGGCCGCGGTCCACCATGCCGAGCTGATCGCGCACAAGGTGGGCGAGCCCTTCGGCACCTTCCTGCTCGCGCTGGCGGTGACGGTGATCGAGGTGGGCCTGATCCTCACGCTGATGCTGCAGGGCAAGTCCGGCGCGGAAACGCTCGCGCGGGACACGGTCTTCTCGGCGGTGATGATCATCCTGAACGGCCTGATCGGCGCGTTCATCCTGCTCGGTGCCCTGCGCCACCGCGAGCAGAGCTTCCAGCAGGTCGGCGTCAGCGCCTCGCTGGCGACGCTGTGCACGCTGACCGTGCTGACCCTGGTGCTGCCCAATTTCGCTGCCTCGGCCGGCCCCTTCTACGCGCCTTCGCAGCTCGCCTTCGTCGCGATCGTCTCGCTGCTGCTCTATCTCACCTTCGTCGCCGTGCAGACCGTGCGCCACCGCGACTATTTCCTGCCGCCGAACGAGGAAGCCGCCGACCTGGAGGCGCATGCCCCGCCGCCGAGCGGGCGCCAGACGCTGCTGTCGGGCGTGCTGCTCACCGCCTGCCTCGTCGAAGTGGTGCTGGTCGCCAAGGCGCTCGCGCCCGCGATCGAGGACGGCGTCGCCGCCGCCGGCGCCCCGCACGCGGTGGTGGGCGTGGTGATCGCGATGCTGGTGCTGCTGCCGGAGAGCGTGGCGGCGGTGCGCGCGGCGATGGCCAACCGGCTGCAGACCAGCCTCAACCTCGCGCTCGGCTCGGCGCTGGCCACCATCGGCCTCACCATCCCGGCGGTGGCCGTGCTGTCGCTGTCCCAGGGCCTGCCGCTGGCGCTGGGCCTCGATTCGCGCGGCATCGTCCTGCTTTCGCTCACCCTGCTGGTGACCACCCAGTCGCTCGCCACTGCGCGGACGACGGTGCTGCAGGGCGTGGTGCATCTCGTCATCTTCGGCGTGTTCGTCTTCACCACCCTCGTGCCCTGACCAGCCGGCCGATCGCACCGGGGGTGAAGCCCGGCGCAGAAATACTTGACTCAATCAATTATATCCGTGCAGTCTCGCGGCATGGAACAGGCCATCGAACAATTCCGCGCCTTCAACCGGGCGCATACCCGCTTCGCCGCAGTGCTCGCGCCGCGCTACATGGACAGCGAGATGGGCGTCGCCGAGGCGCGGCTCCTCTATGAGATCGCCGGCCGCCAGCCGGTGCTCGCGATCGAGCTGCAGGAGGTGCTCGGGCTCGACGCGGGCTATGTCAGCCGCGCGGTCAAGCGCTTCGAGGAGCGCGGCTGGGTTGCCCGGGCGCGCGGTACGGAAGATGCGCGCCGGCGCCCGATCGCCCTGCTCCCCGCCGGCCGGACGGCATTCGACGCACTCGACGCGGCCACGCGCGCACACAGCCGCCGCCAGCTCGAATCGCTGGGCCCCGGCGGCGGCCCGCTCCTCGGCCACCACCTCGCCGCGGCGCGCGCGCTGATCGAGGGCGGCGCGGGCAGCTGGACCATCCGCACGCTCCGCACGGGCGACATGGGCATGATCGCCAGCCGCCAGGCGACCTTCTATGCCGAGCATTATGGCTGGGAGCGGCCGATGGAGCTGCTGCTGGGCGACGTCACCACCGGCTTCCTGCGCGACTTCAAACCTGGCCGGGAGCAATGCTGGGTCGCCGAGCGCGGGGGCGAGATGCTCGGATCGGTGATGCTCGCCGATGGCGGCGGGGGCGTCGCCAAGCTGCGCCTCCTCTATGTCGAGGGCCATGCGCGCGGGCTGGGCATCGGCGACGCGCTGGTCCGCAACTGCATCGCGTTCGCGCGCGACGCCGGCTATGCGCGGCTCGACCTGTGGACCCACACGATCCTCGCGAGCGCGCGGCGCATCTATGCCGCGCAGGGCTTCGAGCTGGTCGACAGCGCCACCCACACGATGTTCGGCGAGCCGGTGATGGGCGAGACCTGGTCGCTCGACCTCAGCCGAGATGCACCGCCAGCCACACCGTAGCGCGGTCCCCGGCGGTCCAGGTCACCCAATGCCTGCGGCCCCGCTCGATCAGCAGATGATCTCCCGGGCGCAGCACGCGCTCGCCCTCGTCCCCGATGCGCAGCCCCGCCGCGCCCTCGAGCAGCAGCACCCATTCGTCCCAGTCCTGCACCATGGGGGCGTCCTCCGGAGTCGCCTGCCCCCGCGAGACGATGCGCTCGATGCGGATGCCGGGGCGCCGCAGCAGCGCGGTGAAGACTTCGCCCGCGCCGGCATCGGGCAGGTCGGCGAGAAGGTTCGCGATCATCCCCCGCCGTTGCGCTCCCTGGCCAAAGGAGGCAAGGGCTCGCACATGCCCCGTTTCGAGTTCACCATCCACGCCACCGACGGCAAGGCGCGCCTTGGCACCATCGCGATGCAGCGCGGCGAGATCCGCACGCCTGCCTTCATGCCGGTCGGCACCGCCGCCACCGTCAAGGCGATGAAGCCCGCCGAGGTCCGCGCCGCCGGCGCCGACATCATCCTGGGCAACACCTATCACCTGATGCTGCGCCCCGGCGCCGAGCGCGTCGCCCGGCTGGGCGGCCTGTACGCGTTCATGGGCTGGGACCGGCCGATCCTGACCGATTCGGGCGGCTATCAGGTGATGAGCCTGGCGGACCTGACCACCCGCAGCGAGGAAGGCGTCGCCTTCAAGTCGCACCTCGACGGCTCGCGCCACATGCTGAGCCCCGAGCGTTCGATCGAGATCCAGCGGCTGCTCGGCAGCTCGATCACCATGGCGTTCGACGAGCTCGTCCCCACCACTTCCACGCGCGAGGTGCAGGCCGCGGCGATGGAGCGGTCGATGCGCTGGGCGAAGCGCAGCCGCGACGCCTTCTTCGCCGCCGAGGACCATGCCGCGCACAACGCCATTTTCGGCATCCAGCAGGGCGCGCTCGACGAAGGGCTGCGCAAGGCTTCGGCGGATGCGCTGCTCGACGTCGGGTTCGATGGCTATGCCGTCGGCGGCCTCGCGGTCGGCGAAGGCCAGGAAGCGATGTTCGGCGTGCTCGACTTCGCGCCCGGCCAGCTCGACGCCGCCAAGCCCCGCTACCTGATGGGCGTCGGCAAGCCCGACGATATCGTTGGTGCCGTCGAGCGCGGGATCGACATGTTCGACTGCGTGCTGCCCACCCGCTCGGGCCGCACCGGCCAGGCCTTCACCCGCACCGGCCCGATCAACATCCGCAACGCCAGGTTCGCCGAGGATCAGGGGCCGCTCGACCCCGAATGCCCCTGCCCCGTCTGCGCCACCTGGAGCCGCGCCTATCTCCACCATCTCGTCCGCGCCGGCGAGATCCTCGGCGCGATGCTGATGACCGAGCATAATATCTGGTTCTACCAGGTGCTGATGCAGGATTTGCGCGCCGCGATCGGCGACGGCCGGCTCACCACATTCGCGAACGGCTTCCGCGCTTCCTACCATGGCGGACGGGATTAGGTTGAGGACTCATTCTGTTATTTCGTCACCCCGGCCTTGAGCCGGGGTCCCGCTGCCTCGCTAACGGAAGAAGAAGCGGGATCCCGGCTCAAGGCCGGGATGACGATGGGAATCAGATACTTGTTCGAGTTCATCCGGCCTAGCATGGCCCACGCAACCGGAAGGGGGATTTGATGCTGCTGATGCTCCGCTTGCTTTCGCTGGTCGTCGGGGGCTTCACTGCCTGGCGCGTGCTGGGCGGCCAGATGACCAGCACGCTGTTCAAGGTGCCCGATCTTGCCGTGGGCGCGGTGATGGTGCTTGCCGCGCTGATCCCGAACAGGGGCGCGGCGCCGGCGCTGGTCGCCGCCAATGCCTATGCGTTCGGCGTCTTCTCGGTCGCGCTTGCGGGCTATCTGGTGCCGAGCAAGCCGGTCGAGCCGCTGCTGATTGCCGGGATGGCAGCCAATCTGGTCGTGATCCTGCTGCTCCTGCCCAGGCTCGGCGGCAGCGGCCATTAGGGTAAAAATTACCTTCACCATCAAGTGTTTCGCCTTGGGACGCCGGGAAATCCGGGGGCGCGGGGGGCGCTGGAATCGGCTATTGCCGCGCGCGGGGAACAGGCCCCGGCGGAGTAGGCGCAACTTTGTTCTGGCGGCGTTTCTCGAAGATGCAGGCACGCGGGATCGCGGCGGCGCTTGTCGCGTCGCTGATCGGCGCCGGCTTCTCCGCCCAGGCGCTGGCCCCCGCCAGCAAGCCGAAGGCCGAGCCCAGGCCGGTCGTCACCGGCTATGAGGCCGAGGATCATTTCCCCGGCGCCGCCTTCTATTATGCCGTCGACGACGATGCCGCGGTAGGCGCCGGCACGACGGGCACGGCGAAGCTTCCCGACATGCCGATTCCCGCGGACGCGGCGGATGCGCCGGTCGACGGATCCATCCAGCCGGCGCTGCCCTTCCATCTGGCCGGCAGCGGCATGGACAAGGCACGCGCGCTCCAGTGCCTGACCACGGCGATCTACTATGAAGCGGCGAACGAGCCCGCCGACGGGCAGCGCGCCGTTGCGCAGGTGATCCTCAACCGGGTGCGCCATCCGGCCTTTCCCGCCACCGTGTGCGGCGTCGTGTTCCAGGGATCGGAGAAGCGCGGCTGCCAGTTCAGCTTCGCCTGTGACGGCGCGATGGACCGCGCGCCCGTCCGCGCGGCCTGGGACCGCGCCAGCCGCGTCGCCGCCGCCGCGCTCGCCGGCCAGGTATTCGCCCCGGTCGGGATGGCCACGCACTATCACACCTATGCGGTCACCCCGGTATGGAACCGCGGCCTGGTGATGACCGGGGTGTTCGGCGCGCATTTCTTCCATCGCTGGAAGGGGTGGTGGGGCACCGCCGCCGCCTTTCGCCAGCCCTATCGCGGCAGCGAGCCGCTGCCCGAGCCGCATGTGCGCACCGATCTTGCCGCGGTGATCGCCCCCATGGTGCCCATGCCGACGCCGATGCCGGTGCCGGCAATGCCAGGCAAGGCCGCCGCGCCGATCGCGACGCCGCGCGAGAGCATCCAGCCGGCCTATGCCCAGAGCGGCACGCCGATCGGCAGCTATGCGCCCCGGCCCCAGCCCGCCGCCACGCCTGCGGATGATGGCGAATCGCAAATCCTCGACAAATGGAAGGACAGCGGCAAGCCGCTGCGCTGAACGAATACGGCAACGGGCTCCACCTTTCGGCAGAGCCCGTCCCGGTCGGGTTCCCCCTGGGGGATCAGGGAAGGGGAACCTGCTAGGTTGAGAACTTATATTCTTCCTTCGTCACCCCGGCCTTGCGCCGGGATGACGGCAGAAAATCAGATACTTGCTGGGATTGTCGGCCCAGTCCTCACCAGCGACGCTCGCGATCGTGCTTCTGGACGCGGATGCGCGCCGAAAGGGCATCGAAGCGACGATCGAGGTCACGGCGCTCGGCGAGCGTCAGCCCGGGGCGCGAGCGGCGATACTGAGCCTCGAGCCGGGCCAGGCTGTTGAACTCGGCGCGCAGGCGAGCCGCCTCGCTGCGGCTGAGCTGGCCCGAGCGCACGCCCTGGTTGATGCGGGCCTCGAGATTCGCCTGGCGGCCGTTGATCGACTGCCACGCCTGATAGGCGGGCGCCGGATGCGGCGCGGCCATCGCCGCGGTCATCGGAACGGCCGAAGCGGCGATGCCGAGGCCGGCCAGCATCAGGGTCAACTTGTTCATTTTACGCTCCTCTTTTTCAAACCGGGCCGCCCCTGCGGCCTGAAACCGGTTATGGGGAGCGGCTGTCGCATGCTTGTCCCCAACCCCGTGCATTTGTGTCGCAAGCTGTCGTGCGCGCGGAAGTTCCGTTCATCTTCGGGAGCACGCCGCTCCGGCGCGGCGACCCGAGGGTCGGTGGAATCGATTGACGCATATGGCAGCGTCTCTAGATTCCCGGCCGGAGATGAAGAGGAAGCAGATGGCGCTCTCGATTGCTGAACTGACGCTGGTCGAACAGCGCGTGACCAACGACGCGCCGAGCGTGGTCGTGGCCTATCTGCTCTGGCTGTTCCTCTGGTTCGTCAGCGCCCATCGCTTCTATCTGGGACGGCCGGTCTCGGCGATCCTGCAGATCCTGTCCTATTTCGTGCTGATCGGCTTCGTCTGGGTGCTGATCGACGCGCTGCTGATCCCCGGCATGATCCGCGCGCGGCAGGACGATATTCGCCGCGACATGATGCACGAGCTCGCCCGCTCCTGAGCGACTTGCCTCGGAATCCGGTGCGGACCTATCGGCCAGGTCGAGGACTCATCGTCGCCCCCACCGTCATCCCGGCCCTGCGCCGGGGTGACGGAGCAAGAATATGAGTCCCAGCCTAAGCCGCGATCAGCCGCTCGGCCTGGGCACGCGCCTCGTCGGTGATCTCGGCCCCGGAGAGCATGCGGGCGATCTCCTCGCGGCGCGCCACCGCGTCGAGCGGCGTCACTCCCGTGCGCGTGACCGTCCCGTCATGGCTCTTGGCGATGAGCAGGTGGCGGACGCCGCGCGCCGCCACCTGGGGGCTGTGCGTCACCACCAGTACCTGCGCCGTGTCCGCCAGCCGGGCCAGCCGCTCCCCGATCGCGCTCGCCACCGCGCCGCCGACCCCCCGATCGATCTCGTCGAAGATCAGCGTCCGCGCCCCGCCCTCCTCGGCCAGCGCCACCTTCATCGCCAGGATGAAGCGCGAAAGCTCGCCGCCCGAGGCGATCTTGACCAGCGGCGCGAAGGGGGCGCCCGGGTTGGTCGAGACTTCGAACTCGACCCGGTCCATGCCGAAGGACGACCAACTCGCCTCGTCCTGCGGCTCCACCACGGTGCGGAAACGCGCGGCGTCGAGCTTCAGGGGCTTGAGCTCGGTCGCCACCGCGGCATCGAGCCGGGCGGCGGCCATGGCGCGCAGCGCGGACAGTGATTTCGCCGCGTCGGCATAGGCCCGGTGCGCGTCGGCCACCGCTGCCTCGAGCCGTGCGATCCCTGCCCCGCCGCTCTCGACCCGCTCGAGCCGGCCGGCCAGCGCCTCGAGCAGCGCCGGCAGTTCGTCGGGCTGGGCCCGGTGCTTGCGCGCCAGCCCGCGCAGTTCGAACAGCCGGGCCTCGTCCGCCTCGAGCGCGGCGGGGTCGAAGGCCAGTGCCTCTGCGGCGGCATCCACCCGGTCCTGCGCGTCGGCGGCCTCGGTGATCGCCCGGTCGATCGCGGCGAGCGCCTCGGCGAGCGCCTCGTGATCCCCGGCGATCCGCTCCAGCACGCGCGCGGCCTGGCGGAGCTGGCTCAGCCCCCCTTCCGAACCGTCGAGCAATTCCGCGATGCCCTGCAGCTCGCCTGCGATCTTCTCGCCGCGCTGCATGGCGGCACGGCGCTCGGCCAGCACCGCCTCCTCGCCCGCTTCCGGAGCAAGGGCACGCAGCTCCGCGACGGCATGCTCCAGCCATTCGCGGTCGCGCTCGGCCAGGTCCTGCTCGGCCCGCGCCACCGCGAGCGCCGCCTCGGCATCGCGCCAGGCCCGGTGGGCGATCGCCACCGGGCCGGGATCGCAACGCCCAAAGGCGTCGAGCAGCGCGCGGTGGCCACGCGGATTGAGCATCCCGCGATCGTCATGCTGGCCATGGATCTCCACCAGATGCGGCGCCAGCTCGCGCAGCAGGCCGGCGGAGGCCGGCTGATCGTTGAGAAAGGCACGGCTGCCGCCATCGGCCTTCACGATGCGCCGGACGATCAACGGCTCGCCCGGCTCCAGCTCCAGCCCGTTCTGATGAAAGAGATTGGCGACCTCGCCGTCCCGCGCCGGCACGTCGAAGGTCGCGGTCACCACTGCCTGCGCCGCGCCCTGGCGCACCAGCCCCGTCTCGCCGCGTGCGCCCAGCGCCAGCCCCAGCGCATCGAGCAGGATCGACTTGCCCGCCCCGGTCTCACCGGTGAGCACGCCGAGCCCCGCCCCGAACTCCAGGTCGAGCGCCTCGATCAAAACGACGTCGCGAATGGCCAGCGCAGTCAGCATGCGCCCGCTTCTATCGCAGGAACTTAACGAGAACGAAAGCCCCGGCCATCAGCTCGCGGGCTTGGCCGCCACCGTCTCGGCCTGCTTCAGCTTGCCCTGGTTCGCCTGCATCAGCTTGTAGGCGTGGTTGTACCAGTCGGTGCCCGGATAGTTGGCGCCGAGCACGGCCGCGGCCTTCTCCGCCTCTTCGGGCACGCCGAGCGCGAGATAGGATTCGGTGAGGCGCATCAGCGCCTCCGGCACGTGCGTGGTCGTCTGATACTGGTCGACCACGGTGCGGAAGCGCAGCGTCGCCGAGAGCCACTGGCCGCGCGTCTCGTAGAAGCGGCCGATCTCCATTTCCTTGCCGGCGAGGTGATCGCGGACCAGGTCGATCTTCAGGCGCGCATCGGCGGCATATTTGGTGTTCGGATAGCGACGGGTCAGCTCGCCCAGCGAATCGAGCGCCTGCTGCGTGATCTTCTGGTCGCGCGTCACGTCCTGGATCTGCTCGTAATAGCACAGGCCGATCAGATAATAGGCATAGGGCGCGTCGCGATTGCCCGGGTGGACGGCGAGGAAGCGCTGCGCCGACGAGATGGACTCGGTATAGTCGCGGTTCAGATAATAGCTGAACGCGCCCATCAGCTGCGCGCGGCGGGCCCAGACGGAATAGGGGTGCTGGCGCTCGACTTCGTCGAACAGCGCCGCGGCCAGCTTGTACTGATGCTGGTCGAGCTTCTGCTTGGCGGTGGAATAGAGCGTGCCGACGTCGCGCGCGACATAGGGAAGGTCCTTGCCGCCGCCCTTCTTGGCGCAACCGGCCATCGAGAGCGCGAGAACCGGGAGAAGAGCGAGCGCGAGCGCGCGGGTGGTGGGAGTACGCATGGATGGGGGTCTTAGCCCGGTCCAGTGGCGTCAAACAATCCTTTTCGCGGCGGGATTGCGGCGGACCCGCGACAGGCGCCGCGCGTTGCGCTAGCGAGCCCTGATTCGGGAGGAAATTCGTGACCGCAACCTTGCTTGCCACACACCGTGTCGACAAACCCTGGGGCCGCCACACGCTCTGGCCGGGCTTCGCCGATCCGGCGGCGGACGGCGAGCCGGTGGGTGAGGTCTGGTTCCAGACGCCGGGCGACAGCACGCCCGACCTGCTGATCAAATATCTGTTCACCAGCGAGAAGCTGTCGGTCCAGGTCCATCCCAACGACGCACAGGCGCACGCCGCCGGGCTGCCGCGCGGCAAGGACGAATGCTGGGTGATCCTCGATGCCGAGCCCGATTCGACGATCGCGCTGGGCACGAAACGACCCGTCGACCGCGAGACGCTGCGCGCCGCCGCGTTCGACGGCTCGATCGAGGACCTGCTCGACTGGAAGCCGGTCAAGGCGGGCGACTTCTTCTATTCGGGCTCGGGCACGATCCATGCGATCGGCGCCGGGATCACGCTGGTCGAAGTGCAGCAGAACAGCGAGACCACCTATCGCCTCTACGACTATGGGCGCCCGCGCGAGCTCCATCTCGACCAGGGCATCGCCGTCTCCGATCCCGTCCCCTATGTGCCGCATCCGATGCCGGGCCGCGTCGCGGACGGCCGGGAGATATTGGTCGAGGGGCCGAAATTCGTGCTCGAGCGCTGGGAAGGCGGCCCCCGCGCGCTCGACCTGCCCGCAGGCGTCACCGGCTGGCTGATCCCGCTGCGCGGCGAAGGCGTGGTGGACGGCGTGGCCTTTCGCGCCGGCGAATGCGTGACGCTCCAGGGCAGCGCCAGCCTTCACGCCGAGGCGGGCAGCGACCTGCTCTTCGCCTATCCTGGGGACAGGCGGCTCTGAGCCATGGCCATGCGATGAACGGGAAGTAGTTTCCCGTTCACGCAACTCGCCTCCTTGCGGTACGTTGGATGGCAGGAACCATAAGGAGGACTCCCATGCGTATCCTTTTCGCCGTCGCGATCGCCGGCGCCGGCCTTGCCGCGGCGCCCGCCAGCGCGGCCCCCATCGCCAACGCGCCGCTCGCGATCAGCGCGCCCGTGACCGCCGCCCCGCAGGACTGGCGCGACCGTGACCGCGACCGCGACCGCTACGATCGCCGCGACCGTCGCGACAACCGCCAGTGGCGGAGCGATTGGCGCCGCTATCGCAACTACGACTATAACCGCCTGCCCCCGGGCGAGCGCTATTACAATCCAGCGGACTATTATCGCGATGGCCGCTATTATCGTGAGCGCCGCCTGAGCCGGAACGACCGCGTGTATCGCGGCAATGACGGGCGCTATTATTGCCGCCGCTCGGACGGCACGACCGGCCTGATCGTGGGCGGCGTCGCGGGCGGCCTGCTCGGCAACGCGCTGTCGGACGGCCGCAACGCCACGCTCGGCACCTTGCTCGGCGCGGCGGCGGGCGCGGCGCTGGGCTCGTCGGTCGATCGCGGCGAGGTTCGCTGCCGCTAAGAGCTTGCCACGCAGGCAGAGAGGGGCCCGGCAGCAACGCCGGGCCCTTTTCTCATGCGCGAACGGCGCGGATCAGAAGATGAAGCCGCCCAGCCAGAGGCGGACGATGCCGACGATCGCAACGACGACATTGAGGTTGCGCCCGGTGCTCGAATCCGAAAGCGCCCCCAGCGCGATGCCGATCACGGCCACCGGGATCACCATATAGTTGAGCCAGCCGAAGAACGGGATCAGCGCGATCAGCATGAGCGGCAGGGCGATGATGCCCACTAGGATCGAGATCAGGTTCAGCATGGCAGCCGTTATATCCCATCCAAGGTGTATTAGCAATATATAACAGCTACGCCGCGAGCGGGATCAGCACCTCGATGCGCTTGAGGAGCGCGGGCGTGAAGGGCGAATTGTAGAAGGCATGCTCGACCGGCCCGGCGGGACGGAAGCCGTTGTCGCCGATCCAGGCGCGCAGTTCCGCCTCGTGCGCGTCGAGCTGGCCGTCGCTGTCGACGCCGGTGAAGCGCAGCGCGGCGATCCGCCGGGCGGGGAGCATGCGCAGCCGCACGCCGGCGGACGGATCGGGCAGAGTCTCGATGCTCGCATCGGCCGGCATCACGAAGCGAGTGCGCCAGCCGCGCCCGTCCTCGTCGCCGTCGGACAGCACCGGCACCGTCATCGGCAGGCGACCGCCCGCCCGCCCCCTGCCGAACACATAGTCGGCGAGCCGGGTAAAGCCGACGGAGAGGGCCGCCTGGCGAAGCCCGGGCACCACCGCCTCGGCGACGAGCAGCTTGGGATAGTCGCGCACGCTGAAGGCGCCGTCGCGGGTGACGGTGCTGAACGCAGCCTCGTCCTCGGGCCTGAAGAGCAGTGCGTATCCGACACCGGCGGCAACCGCGGCGGCCACGCCGGCGCCGACCATCTTCGCGTTGAGCTGCATGCAAACCCCATCTGATCGCTCGTGCAGATACGCACATGCGCGGCCGGAGTTCCGCCCGAAGGCCAATGTCGAGCCGGCCGGGAATCCCCTTGGCCAAGGCTTCCTTAACCTTCCTCGGGCATGAAAACGGCCCAAAGGAGCGTTCGAGATGGTCCGCCGACGGTATTTCCTGATGCTTGCCCTGCCCCTCGCGCTGGCGGGGTGCGGCAGCCGCGGAAGCCTGGGCGACGTCTCCGAGACGGAGAGCGGCAACGCCGCCGATCCGGCGCTGGCCAGCGCGCTGCAGGACCAGATCATGGTCGACCCCCAGCTCGGCCGCCAAGCCAATGGCGATGCGATCCGCCCGCCGGGCCAGCCCTATTCCGGCGCCGTGCCCAACGACAATGTCGCGGCGAACGGCAGCAAGGTCGACAATGGCCCGCTGCTCAAGACTCCGGCCCCGACCCAGGCGACCAAGGAATGCACCCAGTGCGCGGCGGCGCGCGAGTCCGTGACGCTCGGCGGCCTCGCCGCCCGGCAGAAGGATCCCAAGTCCAGCCAGTGCGCCGCCTCGCTGCAATATGCCGCCGGCTGGGCGCAACGCCTGCCGCGCGACCTGCCGCTCTACCCGCAGGCGCGGGTGACCGAGGCGGCGGGCAGCACCGCCGGCAAGTGCCAGCTGCGCGTGGTGAGCTTCTCCTCACCCCAGCCGATGCAGGTGATGCTCGACTGGTACTACACAAAGGCGATCCGCTCGGGTTATTCGAGCGAGCATCAGGTCGATGGCCGCGAGCACATATTGGGCGGCACGCGCGACAAGGACGGCGGGGCCTATGTGCTGTTCCTCACCACCCGCCCCGATGGCGGAACGGACATCGACATGGTGGCCAACAACGGGATCTGACCCTCTAATTCCTCCCCCAGCTTGCTGGGGGAGGGGGACCATTTGCGCAGCAAATGGAGGAGGGGCCGGCGCAACGCGCCGGTACCCGGCGCACCCCTCCACCACCGCCTTCGGCGGCGGTCCCCCTCCCCCAGACAAGCGGGGGGAGGAATTGAAACAGTTCCCCTCTCCACGATAACGCGCTAACCGCTCGGGATGCCTGCCCTTATCCTCGTCATGCTCGGCGGCGCCTTCGGTTCCGGTGCGCGCTTCCTAACCGGCAAGCTCACGCTTGCCTGGTTCGGGCCCAACTATCCCTGGGGCACGCTCGCCGTGAACCTGATCGGCGGCTTTCTGATGGGCGTGTTCGTGGGCACGCTCGCGAAGCTCGGCCAGGGCGGCGAGCAGTGGCGCCTGCTGATCGCCGTCGGCGTGCTCGGCGGCTACACCACTTTCTCGGCCTTCACGCTCGACCTGATGAACATGATCCAGCGCGGCGACTATGGCATGGGCCTGGCCTATGTCCTCGCGTCGGTCGTCGGCTCGGCGGTCGCACTGTTCGCCGGCCTCAGCATCCTGCGAGCACTGCCATGACCCTTCGACCCGCACAGGACGTCCGCCAGTTCACCGTCAAGGCCGATGACGACGGCATCCGGCTCGATCGCTGGTTCAAGCGGCACATGCCGGATACCAGCTTCAACACCGTCTCGCGCTGGGCGCGCACCGGCCAGCTCCGCGTCGACGGCGCGCGCGCCAAGCCGGGCGATCACGTCTCCGAGGGCCAGGTGATCCGCGTGCCCCCGGCCGAAGCCGCCAAGCCCGAAAAGCCCGGCCGCCCGAAGCGCGAGCGCATCAAGCTCAGCGACGAGCAGATCGACTTCGCCCGCAGCCTGGTGATCCACCGGGACGATGCGGCGCTGGTGCTCAACAAGCCCCCCGGCCTGGCGACGCAGGGCGGCACCAAGACCACCGAGCATGTCGACGGGCTGCTCGACGCGCTCCAGTTCGAGGCCGAGGGCCGCCCCAAGCTCGTCCACCGGCTCGACAAGGACACGAGCGGCGCGCTGCTCGTCGCCCGCACCGCCCGCGCCGCCGCGGCCTTCTCGAAGAACTTCTCCAGCCGAACGGCCCGGAAGGTCTATTGGGCGCTGGTCGTCGGCGTGCCCAGCATCGAGGACGGCATCATCGACCTGCCGATCGGCAAGCAGCCGGGCACCGGCGGCGAGAAGATGCAGGTCGACGAGAAGGAAGGCCAGCCGAGCCGCTCGCGCTACCGGGTGATCGGCCGCGCGGGCAACCGCGCCGCCTGGGTCGAGCTCCAGCCCTTCACCGGGCGCACGCACCAGTTGCGCGTCCACATGGCGGCGATCGGCTTCCCGATCGTCGGCGACGGCAAATATGGCGGGCCCGAGGCGTTCCTGACCGGCGGGATCAGTCGCAAGATGCACCTCCATGCGCGCCGCATCCGCGTCGACCATCCCGATGGCGACAAGATCGACGTGCGCGCGGCGCTGCCGCACCATTTCGCCGAATCGCTCGCCACCCTGGGTTTCGAGGAGGCGGAGGGCGACGCGCTGCAGCTGGACGACGGCCCCGCCCCGCTCACCAAGGAACAGCAAAAGGCCAATGCCCGGGCGCATGCCAAGACGGTCCGCAAGGAGCGCCGCGGCGAACGGCGCGGTCGCGGCGAAGGGCCGAGCGGCGACAAGCCCGCGCCCCGCAGCGGCGGCAAGCCGAGCACCCGCAAGCCGCCCGCCGCCAGGCCGGGCGGCAAGCCGGCGGCCCGCAAGCCTTCGCCGCGCGGCGCCCGGCCCGGCCCGCGCGCCGGCGGCGACAAGCCCCGCACGCCCCGGAGCCGCTGATGCATCCGCACCCGGCCTTCCGCTGGGAGGACCGCCCGGCGATCCGCGCGCTGGTTCGCGACATCGGCTTCGGCGCGCTCTTCGCCGCGACACCCGACGGCCCCCGAGTCGCGCATGTGCCGATCGTGTGGCTGGGCGACGACACGCTCGGCTTCCACCTCGCGCGCGGCAACGGCCTCGCCCGCCATCTCGACGGCGCCACCGCGCTGTTCAACCTGCAGGGCCCCGACGCCTATGTGAGCCCGGACTGGTACGGCATCGGCCCGGACGAGGTGCCGACCTGGAACTATGTCGCGGTCGAGCTCGAAGGCCAGGTGACCCGCACCGACGAGACCGGCCTGCGCGCGATCCTGGGCGCGATCAGCCACGAGCAGGAACGCCGCCTCGCGCCCAAGCCCGAATGGACGCTGGACAAGGTCGATCCCGCCAAGGCCGCGAAGCTGCTCACTGCGATCATCGGCTACCGCCTGGAGGTCCGGGCCTGGCGCGGCACGCTCAAGCTCGGCCAGAACAAGCCCGACGCCGCCCGCCTGGCCGCCGCCGACGCGCTCGAGGCACGGGGCCGCCGCGCCATGGTCACGCTGATGCGGGGGGCGAAGTGAACGGGGCATCCCCAATTCCTCCCCGAGCTCGTCTCGGGGAGGGAGACCGCCACCGCAGGCGGTGGTGGAGGGGCACGCCGGTCGTCGGCGTGTTGCGCCGGCCCCTCCACCATCGCTTCGCGATGGTCCCCCTCCCCCAGCAAGCTGGGAGAGGAATTTGATGACCAACCGCCTCGCCGTGTTCGACTGCGACGGCACGCTGGTCGATTCGCAGGCCAATATCTGCCGGGCGATGGAAGCCACCTTCGTCGCGCACCGGCTCGATCCGCCGGATCGCGGCGACATCCGCCGTATCGTCGGCCTCAGCCTGGTGCCCGCGATCGCCCGGCTCCTGCCCGAGGGCGGCGACGACCTGCACGAGGCGATGGCCGCCGAGTACAAGCGCGCCTTCTTCGCGATGCGCGCGTCCAACGCGCTCGACCCCGAACCGCTCTATGACGGCATATCGGAGACGATCGCGGCGCTCGACGATGCCGGCTGGCTGCTCGGCGTCGCCACCGGCAAGTCGGACCGCGGGCTGGGCCTGATCCTCGAGCATCACGGCATCCGCCAGCGCTTCGTCACGCTGCAGACCGCCGATCGCCATCCCTCCAAGCCGCATCCCGCGATGCTCGAGCGCGCCATCGCCGAGGCTGGCGCCACGCCGCAGACCACGGCGATGATCGGCGACACCAGCTTCGACATGGCGATGGCGCGCGCCGCTGGCACGCATGCCCTTGGTGTGCTATGGGGGTACCACACATCCGAGGAGCTGCTCGGCGCCGGCGCGCATCATGTCGCCGATCATGCCAGCCAGATCTTCGCGCATCTGGAGATGCTATGACAGACGCCGAACGCCTGGCGATGAAGCGCTACTACATCATCGTCGCAGTCAACATGCTCGGCACCGCCGGTGCCGTGATCGGGCTGCTGGTCGCCGGCCGCGCGCAGCATTATGGCATGACGGTCTTCGGCGGCGCGATCCTGTTGTCGTCGCTCTATTTCATGGCGGTGGTGCCGCGCTTCCTGGCGCGGCGCTGGAAGACGCCGGTGGAGGCGACGCCCGAGGCATGAAGCGTTTCTGGAAGGACGTGACCGTCGAGAACGGCCAGGTGGCGCTCGACGGCAAGCCGGTGCGCACGCCCGATCGCGCCCCGCTCGCCCTGCCCAGCCCGGCACTGGCCGAGGCAGTGGCGGAGGAATGGCGCGCCGTGGGCGAGACGATCGATCCGCGCGCGATGAAGCTCACTGGCCTCGCCAATGCCGCGATCGACAAGATCGCGGCCGATCCCGCGCCCTTCGCCCAGGGCCTCGCCGCCTATGGCGAGAGCGACCTGCTCTATTACCGCGCGGATGGCCCCGAGCCGCTGGTCGCACGCCAGGCCGAAGCCTGGGACCCGCTGCTCGACTGGGCGCGCCGCCGCTACGACGTGCATTTCGAGACCGCGACCGGCGTGATGCACAGGCCCCAGCCCGAGGCGACCGTCGCGCGGCTGGCCGAGGCGGTGCACGCGCTCGACGCCTTCCATCTCGCCGGGCTTTCGCCGGTGGTGACGGTGAGCGGCACGCTGATCGGCGCGCTGGCGCTGCTCGAAGGCGCGGTGCATGCCGAGACGCTGTGGCAGGCCGCGCATGTCGACGAGCTGTGGCAGGCCGAGCAATGGGGCGAGGACACGCTGGCGGTGCAGGCCCGCGACGCGCGCCGGGCCGATTTCGACGCGGGCGTGCGCTTCCTGGGGTTGCTCTAGGCACTTCCTCCCCGAGCTTGTCTCGGGGAGGGGGACCATCGCAAAGCGATGGTGGAGGGGCCGTCGGTGAAGCCGGCGGTTCCACCGCCGCCCCTCCACCACGCCCTACGGGCGCGGTCCCCCTCCCCCAGACGAGCTGGGGGAGGAACTAAATCAGAGGCCCATTGTCAGCCGCTTCGGACCACCAGCGCCCAGACGGGCATCAGGCGCCTGCTACCCCGGCTCGCCGCGGCAGCGCCCAGGCGAGCACCGCGCCGGCCGCGATCCAGCTCACCACCTCGCTCACCCAGAGATAGAGGAAATAGCCCCAGGGCGCGTGGTTGAAGATCGGCTGGCCGAGATCGGAATAGGCCGTGACCGCCACCGCCACGATCGCCACCAGCCTCAGCCGCCCCGCGAAATCGAGCCCGCCCGCCACCGCGCGCAGCGCGAACCCCGCGAGCAGGGTGCAGATGACGGCGAGGATCAGCCCGCCCACCAGCGCATTCGCATCGAACGCCGCGAAGCCATGCTGGTTGAACAGGATCATCGCCACCGGCCCCTGGCCATAGAGCGCAGTGCCTGTCGACGTATAGGGCCAGGGCACCGGATAGGCCCCGGTGCCGAGCGGCCCGAGATGCTGGGCCAGCGCCGCGTGGAGCGCCGCGCTGGTAGCGTCGTCGGCCTTGGAAAGCGCGAGCAGGTTGAGGGGCGTCCCCCAGAAGATAAAGCCCACCAGCCACATGGCCAGCCCGCCGAGCGCGCCGCCGAGGAACAGTCTTGCCATCATTACCTCCCCCTGTTGGGAAGGCTACTTCATCAACCCGCGGATGAATCCGATCAAGCCCGTCTGGCGCGAGCGCTTCAGCCGCTCGGCATTCAGGATGGTGTGGACCGACTTATAGCACTGGTCGGCATCGTCATTGACCAGCACATAGTCATAGCCGTCCCAGTGGCTGACTTCGTTGGCGGCGCGGGCCATGCGGGCGTCGATCACTTCGGTCGTGTCGGTGGCGCGATTGATCAGCCGCTGGTGCAGTTCCTTGAACGATGGCGGCAGGATGAAGACGCGAACCACGTCGCCGCCGGCCAGCTGGAAAAGCTGCTGGGCGCCCTGCCAGTCGATGTCGAACAGCACGTCGCGGCCCGAATCGAGGATCGCCTCGACATGCGCGCGCGGCGTGCCGTAGCGATGGTCGAACACATGCGCCCATTCGAGGAACTCGTGGTTCGCGACCATCTCGCGGAATTTCTCGAGATCGACGAAATTATAGTCGACGCCATCCTTCTCCCCCGGGCGCATCGCGCGGGTGGTGTAGGAGACGGACATCTGAAGATGATCGTCGGCGGCGAGCAGCTTGCGGGCGATCGTCGACTTGCCGGCGCCCGAGGGCGAGGAAAGCACGAACAATACGCCGCGGCGCTTGAATCCGTGCGGGTCGGTCTCGGTGCGATGGGGCATGGGCGCCTTTGGCGTGGGAGTCCCACCCGCGTCAAGTCATGCGAGTCGACTCAGGCCGATGCGCGCATCCGTTGCGATATCCGGTGCGCGCCATAGGCGGCGGCGCCGAGCACGATCGCGGCGGGCACGATCTTCTTCGCGGCCTTCCAGGTCAGCACCCCGGCAACGGCGCCCAGCGCCCCGCCCTCGCCGTCCGCCCGGTCGATGCGGCTGCCGATCCAGCCTGCGATCACGTCCCCGATCATATGCGCTCCCTTGGTGGTTACGCGGGAGCAAGCGCCTGAAAGGGCTCAAAGTTCCCCTCCCTGCAAGGGAGGGGCCAGGGGTGGGTGGCGTGCTCGCGATACAGAAAGGCCCAGCGATATGGCTCCATATCGCCAGGCCTCTACCCACCCCTCGGCCCCCTCCCTTGCAGGGAGGGGAAGTGCAGGTTTACCGCCCGATCATCGTCTCAGGCCGCACATATTGGTCGAACGTCGCTTCGTCGACCAGGCCGAGCGCCAAGCCGCTCTCCTTGAGCGTCAGGCCCTTCTCGTGCGCGTTCTTGGCGATCTTGGCGGCATTGTCATAGCCGATCGCCGGCGCCAGCGCGGTCACCAGCATCAGCGAGCGATCGACCAGCTCCTTGATCCGCGCCTCGTTCGCCTTGGCGCCGTCCACCGCGCGCTCGGCGAAGCTGACCATGCCGACCGACATCAGCTCGATCGAGCGCAGCACGTTCGAGCCGATCAGCGGCTTGAACACGTTGAGCTCGAAATGGCCCTGCATGCCGCCGACGGTGACGGCCATGTGGTTGCCGATCACCTGCGCCGCGACCATCGTCAGCGATTCGCTCTGCGTCGGGTTCACCTTGCCCGGCATGATCGAGCTGCCCGGCTCGTTGGCCGGCAGGTCCAGCTCGCCCAGGCCGGAGCGCGGACCGCTGCCCAGCAGGCGGATGTCGTTGGCGATCTTGGTGAGCGACACGGCCAGCGTGTTGCAGGTGCCCGACAGGTTGACCAGCTGGTCCTTGGTCGCCAGCGCCTCGAACTTGTTCGGTGCCGTCACGAAGGGCAGGCCGGTGATCTTCGCGATCTCGGCCGCCACGTCCTCGGCATAGCCCGGAGGCGCGTTGAGCCCGGTGCCGACGGCGGTGCCGCCCAGCGCCAGCTTGAAGATGTCGAGATCGAGCACCGAGGCGAAGCGCGCCCGGGCCGATTCGAGCATCGCGGCATAGCCCGAGAATTCCTGGCCCAGCGTCAGCGGCGTCGCATCCTGCAAGTGCGTGCGGCCGATCTTCACGATGTGATCCCAGGCCTTGACCTTCGCCTCGATCGAGGCGTGCAGCCGGTCGAGCGCCGGATAGAGCTTCAGCGTGACTGCCCGGGCGGCGGCGATGTGCAGCGCGGTCGGGAACGAATCGTTCGACGACTGGGCCATGTTCACATGGTCGTTCGGGTGAATCGGCGCCTTGCCGCCGCGCTTGCCGGTGAGGATCTCGTTGGCGCGGCCCGCGATCACTTCGTTGACGTTCATGTTGGTCTGGGTGCCGCTGCCGGTCTGCCAGATCACCAGCGGGAACTGGTCGTCCAGCTTGCCGTCGACGATCTCCTGCGCGACCTGGTCGATCACCTTGGCGATCTCGGGGTCGAGCCCGTGCTTCACGTTCACGCGCGCCGCGGCCTGCTTCACGATCGCCTGGGCATGGACGATGCCGAGCGGCATGCGCTCCATCTCGCCGAACGGGAAATTCTCGATCGAGCGCTGGGTCTGGGCGCCCCAATAGGCGTCGGCGGGGACTTCGATCGCGCCGATCGAATCGGTTTCGGTACGGGTGGTCACGCTGGCTGGTCCTCTTGTCCGTTTCGCGCTCCCCTAGCCCCTGGGCCGCCGCGATTCCAGCGCTCAGGGATTCTGCGTACGCGTTAACCAAGAGTGCGTTCTTGGCTGCCTAAAAGCGAATCATGTACGTCGATGCGTCCATGGCTGCCCGCGCGGCGAAAGAACGCCAGCCGCGCAAGAACCTGCTGCTCGCCGCCACGATCGAGGCGGACGGGCTGAAGGTGCCCGTGCGCATCCGCAATCTCTCCGAGGGCGGGGCGATGGTGGATGGATCGGCCCTTCCCCGCACCGGAACGCTGCTGACGCTCACGCGCGCGGAGATCGAAGTCGGCGGCCGGGTGGTGTGGCAGACGCAGGGCCGCTGCGGCGTCGCCTTCGATACGACTGCGATCACCGTCGACGAATGGGTCTCCGGCAATCGCGTCGCGAGCTTCCAGGGCCATCGCGGCCAGGCCCGGGTCGATGCGATCCAGCAGGCGGTGCGCAGTGGCGGCGCGCTGCCCGCGGAACCGGCCGCGCCAGCCGCGCCGGACCTCGCCAATCTCGGCACGCGCCTGGTCGAGGAGATCTTCCATGTCCGCGAGCTGCTCGACCGGCTGGGCGAGCAGCTGATCGACGATCCGCACGTGATCGCCACCCATATGGCGTCGTTGCAGAATCTCGATCGCGCCAGCCAGATCCTCGATCACCTGGGCGCGATCCTGGGCGCGGACGATCCCGCCGCCGCGGTGGATGCCGTGGCAATGCAGGAACTGCGCGCGCGGCTGCTGCGCTAGGGCAGATTCGAGCCTCCGCGCCCCTCGTCATGCCGAACTTGTTTCAGCATCCAAAGTGCCGCGAAGGATATCGCCCGTGGCGCGTCGGACCCCGAAACAAGTTGGCGCCTGGCCCCTTGGGGCAAATACCCTTCCGTCATCCCGGCGAAGGCGGGGATCCATTGAGGTCACCGTTGCCGCTCCATCGGCTCACACAGCCAGATGGATCCCCGCCTTCGCGGGGATGACGGCTATTGGACACCCCTTGTCCCAAGGGGACAAGCGCCAAACCAGTTCAGGGTGACGGAACATCCGAAGCGACGCGCCCCTCGAAGACGCGAGCGCTGCCCTATTTCTTCCGCTTGAAGTCCACCGAGACGACGTTCGAGCCGTCCTCGACCGGCTTGGCCGGCGGCTCGTCATTCTCGGCCTCGTCATGCTGCGGCTCGGGCTCGTCGCCGCCATCGGCCGCCTGGAAGCGCAGCTCGAAATTCACCGCCGGATCGTGGAAGCCGGTGATCGCCGAGAAGGGGATGTTGAGCATCGCCGGCACCTGATTGAAGCTCAGGCCCACCGAGAATTTATTGTCGTCGACCTTCAGGTCCCAGAATCGATGCTGCAGGACGATGGTCATCTCGTCCGGGAAGCGATCGATCAGCCGCTGCGGGATGTCGACCCCGGGCGCGTGCGTCTTGAAAGTGATGTAGAAATGATGGCCGCCGGGCAGGTTTCCGCCCGAATCGGCGACCGAGCCGAGCACGCGGCCGACCACGGCGCGCAGGGCTTCCTGCACGATCTCATCATAGGGAATCAGGCTATCGGGCACGTTGCCGGTCATGCCCCTTGGGTAGCGTCCCCGGCAGCACGGTCAAGATTGCATGCGCGGCAACCATCGCTATGTGGGACGCCATGCGCACCGCCACCGTGAGCCGCAAGACGAGCGAGACCGCCGTCGACGTCACCGTCAACCTCGACGGCACCGGCGCCTATGCCGTTTCCACCGGGATCGGCTTTTTCGATCACATGCTCGAGCAGCTCAGCCGCCATTCGCTGATCGATCTCGACGTGAAGACAGTGGGCGACCTGCATATCGACCAGCACCACACGGTGGAGGATACCGGGCTGGCGATCGGGGAAGCCATCGCCCGGGCGCTCGGCGACAAGAAGGGCATCCGGCGCTATGCCGACGCGCTCTCGCCGATGGACGAGACGCTCACCCGCGTCGCGGTGGACATTTCCGGGCGCCCCTATCTCGTCTGGAAGACCGAGTTCAGCCAGAAGCGGCTGGGCGAAATGGACACCGAGATGTTCGAGCACTGGTTCCATTCCTTCGCCCAGACCGCCGGGCTGACGCTCCATATCGAGACACTTTACGGCACCAACAACCATCACATCGCCGAAGCCGCGTTCAAGGGCCTGGCCCGGGCGCTGCGCGAGGCGGTGGAGATCGATCCGCGCAAGGCCGATGCGGTGCCCAGCACCAAGGGGGTGCTGTGAATATCTCCCCTCCCGCTTGCGGGAGGGGTCGGGGGAGGGGCTGTCACGACACCTCACCCACGTCGATCCCTCCCCTAGCCCCTCCCGCGAGCGGGAGGGGAATGTGACCATCGCCCTGATCGACTATGGCGCCGGCAACCTCCATTCGGTCCACAACGCCCTGAAGGCGGCGGGTGCGGCGAACGTCGCCGTCACTGCCGATCCGGAAACGGTGCTGGGTGCCGACCGGATCGTCCTGCCCGGCGTCGGCGCCTTCGGGGCCTGCGCCGCCGGGCTGCGGGCGATCCCCGGCATGGTCGAGGCGCTGCACGAGCGGGTCCGCCGGCAGGGCGCGCCCTTTCTCGGCGTCTGCGTCGGCATGCAGCTGATGGCCGATGCGGGGGAAGAGATGGGCAGCCATCCCGGCCTCGGCTGGATCCCCGGCACCGTCCGCGCGATCGCGCCCGCCCCCGGCATCCGCGTGCCGCACATGGGCTGGAACGACGTCGTACCCACCCTGTCCCACTCGCTGATCGAGCCGGGCCAGGCCTATTTCCTGCACAGCTTCGCCTTTACCGGCGACGCGGTGCTCGCCACCACCGACCATGGCGGCCCGGTCACCGCGGCGATCGGCCGCGACAACATGATCGGCGTCCAGTTCCACCCCGAGAAAAGCCAGCGCTACGGCATCGCGCTGATGGAAAGGTTCCTCGCTTGGCGCCCCTAGACCCGGATGGCCTGATCATCTTCCCCGCCATCGACCTCAAGGCCGGCCAGGTCGTGCGCCTGGCCGAGGGCGACATGGCCCGCGCCACCGTCTATGGCGACGATCCCGCCGCCCAGGCGGAGATCTTCGCGCAGGCCGGCGCCGAATGGCTGCATGTCGTCGATCTCGACGGCGCCTTTGCCGGCGAATCGGTCAATGGCGCGGCGGTATCCTCGATCCTCGAGCGCTTCGGCGGCAAGATCCAGCTTGGCGGCGGCATCCGCAACCGCGAATCGATCGAGCGCTGGCTCGACCTCGGCGTCCGCCGCGTGGTGATCGGCACGGCCGCGCTGGAGAATCCGGACCTGGTCCGCGAGGCGGCACGCGACAATCCCGGCCGCATCGTCGTCGCCGTCGACGCGCGCGACGGCATGGTCGCCACCCGTGGCTGGGCCGATGTGTCGGACGTGGCGGTGGCCGATCTCGCCCGCCGCTTCGAGGATGCCGGCGTCGCCGCGCTCCTCTTCACCGATGTCGGCCGCGACGGGCTGCTCAAGGGCTGCAACGTCGAGGCGACCGTCGCCCTGGCCCGCGCCGTCGCGATCCCGGTCATCGCCAGCGGCGGCGTGACCGACATCGCCGACATCCATGCGCTGCGCCCGCACGTCGCGGACGGCGTGGAAGGGGTGATCACCGGCCGCGCGCTGTACGATGGCCGGCTCGACCTCAAATGGGCGATCGAGGTGGGCAGGGCATGAGGTTCGCGGGACGCGAAGAAGCGAAGATTTTGTTCGCGCAGAAGCACAGAGAGCGCAGAGATGTCTCGCGCCGCGCAAGCGGCGCCCTCTGCGAAGAGCGCGCGCCAGTTTCCGCCGCTGACGCGGCCTCGGCGCTCACCACGAACAATGGCTCTCTGCGCTCGCTGCGCCCCTGCGCGAACCACCTTCTTCCCGGCGCCCTCGCCCCCCATCGCGAGCAAATCGCATGACCGTCCGCGCCCGCGTCATCCCCTGTCTCGACGTCGCCAATGGCCGCGTGGTCAAGGGCGTCAACTTTGTCGACCTGGTCGATGCCGGCGATCCGGTCGAGCAGGCGCGCGCCTATGACGCGGCGGGCGCCGACGAGCTCTGCTTCCTCGACATCACCGCCAGCCACGAAGCCCGCGGCACCATCCTCGACGTGGTGCGCCGCACCGCCGAGGTCTGCTTCATGCCGCTCACCGTCGGTGGCGGCGCGCGCGGCGTCGAGGATGCCCGCGCCCTGCTGCTGGCCGGGGCCGACAAGGTGGCGGTCAACTCCGCCGCGGTCTCGCGTCCCCAGATCGTCGCCGAGATCGCCGAGAAGATGGGCAGCCAGTGCGTCGTCGCCTCGGTCGACGCGCGCCGCACCGCGAATGGCTGGGAAGTCTTCACCCATGGCGGCCGCAAGCCCACCGGCATCGACGCGGTGACGCACGCCCTCGCCCTCGCCCATCTCGGCGCTGGCGAGCTGCTGATCACGTCGATGGACCGCGACGGCACCCGCGACGGCTACGACCTGGAACTGATCCGCGCGATCGCCGACCAGGTGACCGTGCCCGTGGTCGCCTCCGGCGGCGTCGGCAACCTCCGGCATCTGGTGGAGGGCATTCGCGACGGCCATGCCAGCGCGGTGCTGGCGGCCTCGATCTTCCACTTCGGCGAGGCGAGCATCGCCGATGCCCATCGCGCAATGGCCGCGGCCGGCATCCCGGTGCGAAGCCCGGTTGTCGGTTAGCCTTACATTTACCAGTTCCGCGAGGCGTATCTTAACCATCGAAAGCCACGGAAATGCGCCGGATCCGCAAAGCGGCCGGCTTCTTGCTCCCTCTCGAGGACAATCAAAAGAGGGAACCAGGACCATGAACCGTACCTTCGCCAATCTGGCCGCGTTCGGCCTCGTCGCTACCCTTTCGGCCATGCCCGCCTTCGCCATGGACAAGCCGCCCGTCGATCCGGGCACGCCCTCCAGCAGCAGCAGCAGCGGTGGCGGCACCACGAGCAGCAGCGGCGGTGGCTCGGGCAGCCCCACTTCGATTCCCGAACCCGGCATGCTCGGCCTGTTCGCGCTCGGCACGATCGGCGCGCTGGCCGCGCGCCGGGTCCGTCGCCGCGGTTAACGATTTGTCGGGGCGTTGCGGCTAAGCTCGCCTGCCATGCGCAACGCCCTGCTTCCCCTGCTGCTGCTCGCCGCCATGCCCGCCCTGGCCGCCGACGAGCCGCCGCATACCGGCCGGGCCGGCACCCGCTCGATGCCCGAGCTTTCGGACCTCGCGCTCGCCGCCTGCGCCGTAGCCGGCGTGTGGTTCGTCCGCAGCCGGCTGCGCGCGCGCTTCCGCAAGACCGCGCCCCGCGATTGAACCGCGGGGATTGATGCCCAAGGATTGACAGGCGCGCCCGGCTCCCGCAGCCGGGGCCATGGCCGACTCCCTCGACGCCCTCGAAGCCGTGATCCGTGCCCGCCGCACGGCGAGCCCCGACAGCTCCTATGTCGCGAAGCTCACCCATCGCGGCCGCGCCAAGATCGCGCAGAAGCTGGGCGAGGAAGCCACGGAGACGGTGATCGCCGCGATCCGGGACGATCGCGAGGAACTCACCAAGGAAGCGGCCGACCTCGTCTTCCACCTGCTCGTGCTGCTCGCCGATGCCGGCCTGGGCCTGGACGACGTCCGCGCCGAGCTCGCCCGCCGCGAGGGCGTGTCGGGGATCGCGGAGAAGGCGGGGCGGCCCCAATAGCCGTCATCCCGGCGAAAGCCGGGATCACGTGCAATGGCGCCATGCGGCCCGAGATCCCGGCTTTCGCCGGGATGACGGTTTGCTATTGGATGGGCAAAGGAGCCGCGCATGCCCATCGACGCCACCCAGCCCTATGACGACCAGAACGTCTTCGCGAAGATCCTGCGCGGCGAGATTCCGTCGCGGAAGGTGTTCGAGGACGAGTTCGCCCTCGCCTTTCACGACATCAACCCGCAGGCGCCGAACCATGTGCTGGTGATCCCCAAGGGCGCCTATGTCTCATGGGACGATTTCTCCGCCCGGGCGAGCGAGACGGAGATCGCCGGCTTCGTCCGCGCGGTCGGCCAGGTCGCGCGCGAGGCCGGGTTCGTGGCGCCGGGCTATCGCCTGCTCGCCAATACCGGGCTCGACGCGCATCAGGAGGTGCCGCACCTCCATGTCCACATCTTCGCCGGCAAGCCGCTCGGCCCGATGCTGGCACGCTAGGTCGGGAACTCGAACAAGCATTTGATTTTCTGCCGTCATCCCGGCCTCGCGCCGGGACGACGAAATGAGAGTCCGATCTTCGGGCAACTGCGCTATCTGTCCGGGCTCTCGAGCCAGCCGAAACCGCCTGATCCGGGGGGCGTCATGCATTTCCAGCACACTTTCCACCTCGCTTCCTATCTCGACACGCTGATCAGCTATGGGCTCGCCCTGGTGCTGGGGGCACTGATCGGCGCCGAGCGCCAGTATCGCCAGCGCACCGCCGGGCTGCGCACCAACGCGCTGGTCGCGCTCGGCGCGGCGGCGTTCGTGGACCTCGCCCAGAAGCTCGCCGGCGATGTCGAGGCGGTGCGGGTGATCGCCTATATCGTCTCCGGCATCGGCTTTCTCGGCGCGGGCGTGATCATGAAGGAGGGCATGAACGTCCGCGGCCTGAATACCGCCGCCACGCTCTGGTGCTCCGCGGCGGTGGGCGCCTGTGCCGGCACCGACATGGCGGCGGAGGCCGCGACGCTCACCGTCTTCGTGGTGGCCGGCAACACCTTGCTGCGGCCCGTCGTGAACGCGATCAACCGCATCCCGCTGGCCGGCGGCACGCTGGAGGCGACCTATTCGGTCATCCTCACTGCCGATCCGGCCGACGCGCCGGCACTGCGCGATCTCCTCGTCGATCACCTGGAGCTGATGCGCTACCCCGTGGCCGATACCGAGATCTCCGAGCGATCGGAGGATCTGGTCGAGATCCGGGCGACGCTGGTCAGCACCGGGGCGGTCGATGCCGATCTGGATGCGATCGTCGCGCATCTGGCCAGGACGCATGCCGTGCAGCACGCCACCTGGGAAGTGCAGACCCACGACTGAGCGCGGCGGCGGACCGGCGCGCTTGCCAAGCGCGCCGCCACCTGCTTGCCTCGCCGCCATGCGCTATCTCAACCTCGCCGTCGCGATCGTCGCCGAAGTCACCGCCACGTCGTTCATGAAGCAGTCCGAGGGATTCACCCGGCTCCTCCCCTCGGCGATCACGATCCTCGGCTATGCGATCGCCTTCTATTTCCTCTCGCTCACCCTGCGCGAGATTCCCACCGGCATCGCCTATGCGATCTGGTCCGGCGTCGGCATCGTGCTGATCGCGGCGATCGCCTGGGCATTCCAGGGCCAGAAGCTCGACCTGCCGGCGATCCTCGGCATGGCACTGATCATCGCCGGCGTGCTGGTGCTGAACCTGTTCTCCGGGGCGGCGGCGCACTGAGCGGCACCCGCACTTGCAATGTAGGATTTCGCCTGCTCCCCTGGGATCGCCACCCGATCGCCACCCCTGTCATCCGCGCCAGGGCGCGAATCCACGGTAGCGCGGGATATCGATGCCTCCGCGCGACCGCGCTCCGGATTGGAAGGAACCTGCTTGCACCTGCTGCCCGCCCGGCCCCGGATCCACGCTCTGGCGGGAACGACGAGCGCGAGGGGCATGGCCCCGGCCGGATGGGTGCTCCACGCCCTCTCCCGCCGTGCCGGCCCGGCGACAGGCCCTCCGGCACCCGGAAGACAAGCCCCCCATGGCATCAACTTCGTAAACTTCCGCGCACCCCGGCCGCACGACTCGGCGCTTTGCGGCACTAAAGGATTGCCTCCCCCGGTTTTGCGGCTAGGCTCCGCGCTTTCATCCAAAAGGGGCGGCGGAACAAACCGCCGTTGAGGGGACCATCCAATGATCTTCGGGCGCGTAAAGCCACTCGATGCCATCCTCGCCACTGCCGAGAAAAAATCGCTCCACCGTTCGCTGGGGGCTTTCCAGCTCACCATGCTCGGCATCGGCGCGGTGATCGGCACCGGCATTTTCGTTCTCACCGCCGAAGCCGCGCAAAAGGTTGGCCCGGGCATGATGATCTCGTTCATCATCGCCGGGGTGGTCTGCGCCTTCGCCGCGCTCTGCTATGCCGAGATGGCCGCCATGGTCCCGGTCTCGGGCTCGGCCTATACCTATAGCTATGCCGTGATGGGCGAGCTGATCGCCTGGATGGTCGGCTGGGCCCTGATCCTCGAATATGCCGTGGCCGCGGGGGCGGTCTCGGTCGGCTGGTCGGGCTATGTCGTCGGCCTGATCGAGCACAGTTTCCACATAAACATACCCAACACGCTGGTCTCGGGGCCCTTTGACGGCGGCATGATCAACTTGCCGGCGATGCTGATCGCGGGCCTGGTCACCTGGCTGCTCGTCATCGGCACCAAGGAGAGCGCCACGGTCAACGCCATCCTGGTCGCGATCAAGATCACTGCGCTCACCGTGTTCATCGTGCTGGCCGTGCCGGTGATGAACAGCGCGCAATTCTCGCCCTTCGCGCCGACCGGCTTCATCGGCGTCGGCATGGCGGCGGCGTCGATCTTCTTCGCCTATGTCGGCTTCGACGCGGTCTCCACCGCAGCCGAGGAAACCAAGAACCCGCAGCGCAACATGCCGATCGGCCTGATCGGCAGCCTCGCCATCTGCACCATCTTCTACCTGCTCGTCGCCGCCGGCGTGATCGGCGCGCCGGGCCTCAGCACCCAGCCGGTGACCGACACGATGGGCCATGCGCTCGAGCCGGGCAGCCGCGAGCTGGCCGCCCAGTGCGCCGCCCGCGCGGCCGAAGGCTTCAAGGACGTGGTCTGCTCGAAGGAAGCGCTGGCGTTCACCCTGCGCGAGATCGGCTGGCCGCAGATCGGCAACCTGCTCGGCCTCGCCGCCGGCCTGGCGCTGCCCTCGGTCATCCTGATGATGATGTTCGGCCAGACCCGCATCTTCTTCGTGATGAGCCGCGACGGCCTGCTCCCCGCCGCCTTCTCGAAGATCCACCCGACCTTCAACACCCCGCACGTGATCACGATCATCACGGGCATCGCGGTGTCGCTGTTCGCGGCGTTCTTCCCGGTCGGCCAGCTCGCCAACATCTCCAACTCGGGCACGCTGTTCGCGTTCGCCGCGGTGTCGATCGCGGTGATGGTGATCCGCAAGACCGAACCGAACCGCAAGCGTCCGTTCAAGACGCCGTTCGTGTGGGTGACGGCGCCGATCTCGATCCTGGGCTGCGTCTTTCTGTTCGCGATGCTCGACCATAAGAGCATCATCCTCTTCGCCTCCTGGGCGGTGATCGGCCTGCTGGTCTATTTCGGCTATAGCCGCTCGCGCAGCCATGTCGGCCGCGGCATCGTCGACGTGCCCGAGCACGAAGCCTATGACGAGCTGGACCCGCCGGTGCCCGGCACCCGCTGAGGGCGCCGTTTCCAGGCAAGGAAAAGGGCCGGAGGAGCGATCCTCCGGCCCTTTTCTCTTCAACTTCCTCCCCGAGCTTGCTGGGGGAGGAGCTAACCGCTCAGGCCAGCTTCTCGGCGGCCAGTTCCTTCAGGTCCACCTCGGCGCGGGCGCCGTAATGCTGGATGATCTCGGCGGCGCAGAGCGCGCCCAGGCGCAGCGAATCCCGCACCGGGCGGCCCTGGGCCTGGCCGTGGAGGAAGCCCGCCGCGAACATGTCGCCCGCGCCGGTGGTGTCGACCAGCCGGGCGATCGGCTCGGCCGGAACCTCGACCCGCTCGTCGCCGACCAGCGCGATCGCGCCTTTCTCGCTGCGGGTGACGACCAGCACCGGCACCTTGCCGTGCAGGTGCTGCACCGCCGCCTCGAATTCCTCGCGCTCGCACAGCGCGAGCAGCTCGTTCTCGTTGGCGAACAGGATGTCGATCATCCCGTCCTCGATCAGCTTGCGGAAGTCATCGCCATGGCGCGAGATGCAGAACACGTCGGACAGAGTGAAGGCCACCTTGCGGCCGGCGGCGCGGGCGATCTCGATCGCCTTGCGCATCGCGGCGCGCGGTTCCTCGGGATCCCACAGATAGCCCTCGAGATACAGGATCGCGCCATTGGCGATCAGCGCCTCGTCCAGCGCGGCGGCCGGCAGGAACTGCGAGGCGCCGAGGAACGTGTTCATCGTGCGCTGCCCGTCGGGCGTGACGAAGATCAGGCAGCGGGCAGTGGCGGGCTGGCCGGGGCGCACGGCGGTGTCGAAATCGACGCCGGCGGCGCGGATGTCGTGCGCGAAGACCTGGCCCAGCTGGTCGTCGGCCACCTGGCCGATGAACGCGGTCCGGCCGCCCAGCGCGGCGATGCCCGCCACGGTGTTCGCCGCGGAACCGCCCGAGATCTCGCGGCCCGGACCCATCTTGGCATAGAGCGCGTCGGCGTCCTCGGGCGAGAAGATGAGCTGCATCGAGCCCTTGGCGACGCCGATCTCCTCGATGAAGCTGTCCTCGGCCTGGGCGAGGATATCGACGATCGCGTTGCCGATGGCGACGACGTCATAAGTCGGGCTGGTCAAACTGTTGCTCCAAAAAGATTGCGCCGCCGCCGTAGTGGCGGGCAATAGAGGATGCAATGATTCACGCCTTCTTCCTGTCGCTGGGCCAGCTCTTCGACCGGCCGATCCTGGCAGTCTTCGTCAAGTCCGCGATCCTGACATTGGTGCTGTTCGCCGCGGCGAGCGTCGGCCTGTGGTTCGGCATGCATGCGCTCGCCGACAGGATCGCGGCCTGGCTGGGGGGCTGGAGCGGCTCGGACGCCTTTGCCGACATCGCGACGATACTGATCGTGCTTATCGCCCATTGGCTGATGTTCCGCGCCATCGCAGTGGCGGTGATCGGCATCTTCGCCGACGAAGTGGTCGCGGCGGTGGAGCGGAAACATTATCCCGGTGCCCATGCCCGGGCGCACGACCTGCCCTTTGGCCGCGCGCTGGCGATGGGCCTGGGCTCGGCGCTGCGGCTGATCGGCGTGAACCTGCTGCTCTCGCCGCTATATCTGATGCTGCTCGTCACCGGCCTGGGCACGGCGCTGGCCTTCTTCCTGGTCAACAGCTGGCTGCTCGGCCGCGACCTGGGCGACATGGTCGCGGCGCGGCACATGCGGCGCGACGAATTGCGTGGCTGGCGGCGGCGCACCGGCATCAGCCGCTTCGCGCTGGGCGCCGCGAGCACCGGACTGTTCCTCGTCCCGATTTTGAACCTGGTCGCCCCGGTGCTCGGAGCCGCGATGGCCACCCATGCATTTCACCGCGGGAGGCGGGCATGAAGAAACTTATCCTGATCGGAGCACTGGCGCTCGGCGCCTGTGGCGGAGGCGGCGTGATTCCGCCGCCGCGGGCCGGCTATGTCCCGGTGCCGAGCGCGCGGCCCGCGCCGGGCGGCACGCCGCTGCCCGCCAATCTCACCGCGATCCACGGCGCCACCGCCCCGCGCCTGATCGCGCGCTTCGGCAAGCCCCTGCTCGACATGAGCGAAGGCACCGCGCGCAAGCTCCAGTTCGGGGGGCCGATCTGCGTGCTCGACACCTATCTCTATCCCCAGGGCCGCGGCGAGCCGGTGGTCACCCATGTCGATGCCCGCCAGCGCGATGGCCGCCCGATCGACGAGGCGAGCTGCGTCGCCGCGCTCAGCGGCGGGCGCTCCGGCGGGCGGTGAGCGACACGGTGCATCGCGCCGCCGCGGCGGGCTATGCGACTTCGGCCGACACCTATGCCGCCGGCCGGCCGGACTATCCGGCCGAAGTCGGCCCCTGGCTGCACGACACGCTGGGCCTCGGGCCCGGGCGCACGGCACTCGAGGTCGGCGCGGGCACGGGCAAGTTCCTGCCGCGCCTGATCGAGACCGGGGCGCGGGTGATGGCGCTGGAGCCGGTGGACGCGATGCGCACCCTCCTCGCCGTGCGCTATCCGCAGGTGGTCGCGATCGCCGGCACCGCCCAGGCGATTCCGCTCGGCGACGCCAGCGTCGACGCGCTGGTCTGCGCGCAATCCTTCCATTGGTTCGCCGATCGGGCCGCGCTCGACGAGATGCGCCGGGTGCTGCGCCCCGGCGGCACGCTCGGCCTGATCTGGAACGTCCGCGACGAGCGCGTGCCGTGGATGGCCGCGCTGGAGGCGCTGGTCGAGCCCTATGCCGGCGACGCGCCGCGCTACCGCAGCGGCGCCTGGCGCAAGCTGTTCCCGGCGGACGGCTTCGCGGCGCTGCCCGAGCGGCGCGTGCCCTACGCCCATATCGGCGATCCCGAGCGGGTGATCGTGGACCGCACGCTCTCGGTGAGCTTCATCGCGGCGCTGCCGCCGGCCGAGCGGGCGAAGATCGCCGCCAAGGTCCGCGCGCTGATCGCCGCCACGCCCGAGCTCGCCGGCCGCGATGCCATATCCTTCCCCTATGAGACGCGGATGTTCGCCTGGCGCCGCACGGGCTAGCCGATGGCGAGCCGCTCCAACGCCCAGCCCGCCGCCTCGCGCACCGTCTCGTCGGGATCGTCGAGCAGCGCCCGCACCGGCCCGATCAACGCAGCACTGCCGCTATTGCCCGCCGCGATCAGGCAGTTGCGCATCATCCGGTCGCGCCCGATCCGCTTGATCGGCGAGCCCGAGAACACTTCGCGAAACCCGGCATCGTCAAGCGCGAGCAGATCCGCCAGCGCCGGCACGGTCAGCTCCGCGCGCGGCGCGAAGGCCAGGTTCGCCTGGGCGGCATGGGCGAACTTGTTCCAGGGGCACACTGCCAGGCAATCGTCGCAGCCATAGATGCGGTTGCCGATCCCCGCGCGGAACTCCTCCGGGATCGGCCCCTTGTGCTCGATCGTCAGGTACGAGATGCAGCGCCGCGCATCGAGCCGATAGGGTGCCGGGAACGCATCGGTCGGGCAAGCCGTCTGGCAGGCGTCGCAGCTGCCGCAGGTGGTGCGCACCGGCGCATCGGGCGCCAGCTCCAGCGTGGTGTAGATCGCGCCCAGGAACAGCCAGCTGCCATGGGTGCGGCTCACCAGATTGGTGTGCTTGCCCTGCCAGCCCAGCCCCGCCGCCTCGGCCAGCGGCTTCTCCATCACCGGCGCGGTATCGACGAACACCTTGAGCTCCGCGCCGGGCGCGGCGCCGACCAGCCAGCGCCCCAGCTCCTTCAGCCGCCGCTTCATCACGTCGTGATAGTCGGCGCCCTGGGCATAGGTGGAGATGCGGCCGATCCCGCCTTCCCCCGCCAGGGCAAGCGGATCGGTGCGCGGCGCATAGCTCATGCCGAGCGAGATCACCGACTTCACTTCGGGCCACAGCCCCGCCGGCCGCTCGCGGTGATGCGCGCGCTCTTCCATCCAGAGCATCGAGCCGTGGCGCCCCTCCTCCAGCCATTGGCGCAACCGCTCGACGGTCTTCGGTGCGGCGTCCGCGCGCGCGATCCCGCAATCGGCGAACCCGATTTCCGCCGCTTTGGCCTTTATTCGCGCTTCCAGTGGCTTGTGCTGTTCCACGCGGACCCGCTACCACGTTTTCGTGGTTTGCGGCACCAGCCCGCTCCCCCACCCGGCCACCCAAGGGCAGTATTCTATGGGTGGCCGGGTGGGGGAGCGGGCTGGTGCCGTCCTCGGCGTGGCCGAGGCACTGATGGAGACACTCTTTTGTCTGGCGAATTGGCCGTAAGCGCCCGGGGGCTCGTCAAATATTTCGGGGATCGGCGCGTCGTCGACGGCGTCGACATCGCGGTTCCCAAGGGCCTCGTCTATGGCGTGCTCGGCCCGAACGGCGCCGGCAAGACCACGACTCTGCGCATGCTGCTCGGCATCATCGAGCCGGACGAAGGCGCCCGCACCATGCTCGGCCGCACCCATCCGCGCGACGCCAGCGACCTGGTCGGCTATCTGCCCGAGGAGCGCGGCCTCTATCCCAACATGAAGTGCCGCGAGGCGATCGCCTTCATGGGCGCGCTGCGCGGCCTGCCCTGGGCGACGGGGCGCAAGCGCGCCGACGCGCTGCTCGACAATGCCGGCCTCGGCCATGCCAAGGACGAGAAGATCCGCAAGCTCTCCAAGGGCATGGCCCAGCTGGTCCAGCTGCTCGGCTCGGTGGTGCACGAGCCCGAGCTGCTCGTCCTCGACGAGCCGTTCTCCGGCCTCGACCCGGTCAATCAGGAAAAGCTCGAAAGGCTGATCCGGGCCGAGCGCGATCGCGGCGCGACCATCCTGTTCTCCACCCATGTCATGGCCCATGCCGAGCGCCTGTGCGACCGGCTGTCGATCATCGCCGGCGGCAAGGTCCGCTTCGAAGGCACGGTGAACGACGCCCGCGCCATGCTCCCGATGAAGGCGCATTACACGCCGCACCATAATGTCGAGGGTGCAGCCAGCCTGCTCCCCGCCGACGCCGTGCGCGAAGGCGATGGCTGGCGCTTTACCCTGCCGGCGGACGGCATCGAGGCGCTGCTCGTCAAGCTGATCGACGGCGGCTACGGCGTCTCCGGCCTGTCGATCGAACGACCGGGGCTGCACGACGCCTTCGTCAAGATCGTCGGCGAAGATGCGTTGCGGGACCAGGATCAGGAGGAAGCCGCATGAGCAGCTTCGCACGCACCTTGCGCCAGGCGCTCACCGTCGCCCGCCGCGATTTCACTGCCACGGTGTTCACTCCCACCTTCCTGCTCTTCCTGCTCGCCCCGGTGCTGATGATCGGCTTCGGCACGGTCGGCGGGATCGGCGCCCAGTCGATCGTCGGCGACGATTCGCAGATGCGGATGGTGGTGATCGCGCCGCCCGCCCAGGCGCCCACGCTGCTCGAGACCGACAAGCAACTGCGCTCGCTCTTCCCCAAGAAGAGCGAGCTGATGCCGCCGCCGCTCACCATCGAGGCCCCGACCGGCGATCCCGCCGCCCAGGCGCGCGCCTATTTCGACAGCGACAAGGTCGATACCGCGGCGGTGCTCTTCGGCCCGCTCGACAAGCCCGAGATACTCTATGCCAGCCGCGGCTGGACCGAGGCGCAGTTCCTCGCGCAACTGGCCGAACAGAGCCTGCGCGCCCAGAAGCTGGGCAGCGCCGCACCCACCAGCATTGTCACCCAGACGGTGGTGAAGCGCGGCCAGGGCTCGCCCAGCGGGCGCGGCCAGGCCGCCTCGATCGGCGTGTTCGCGATGTTCTTCCTCACCTTGTTCCTCTCGGGCCAGGCCGTGGGCACCATGGCCGAGGAACGCTCGAACAAGGTGATCGAGATCCTGGCCGCGGCCGTGCCGCTGGAGAGCGTGTTCTTCGGCAAGCTGATCGGCATGTTCGGCGCCGCCGTGCTGTTCGTGCTGTTCTGGGCGACGATCATCATCAACGCGACCAGGCTGCTGCCGCCCGAGATCGCCGGCAGCTTCCCCAGCCTCGTCGCGGCGATCGGCGCGCCCGCCTATGCCTTCCTCTTCATCGCCTATTTCACCATGTCCTACATGCTGCTCGGCGCGATGTTCCTCAGCATCGGCGCGCTCACTTCCACCCAGCGCGAGCTGCAGATGCTCTCGCTGCCGATCACCATCTTCCAGATGATGATGTTCGGCCTCGCGCTCGGCGCGGCGACGCGGCCGGACAGCTGGATCGCCACCGCGGCGCAGCTCTTTCCGTTCAGTTCGCCCTTCGCGATGATCGGGCTGGCGGGCAGCCAGCCGGCGATCTGGCCGCACCTGCTGGCGCTGGCCTGGCAGGCGCTGTGGGTGGCGATCATCATCACGGTGGGCGCGCGGGTGTTCCGCCGCGGCGTACTCAAGTCAGGCAGCCCCAAGCGCCGGACGAAGATCGAAGCGGCCATCTGATTAAATTCCTCCCCGAGCTCGCTCGGGGAGGGGGACCATTCGCGCAGCGAATGGTGGAGGGGTAGCTGGGCAGACGGCGGCGCGCCACCGCCGCCCCTCCACCACGCCGCTTCGCGTCGCGGTCCCCCTCCCCCAGACAAGCTGGGGGAGGAATGAGACGGTCAGCCACCTCCCACTATTGACACTTCTGTCAATTAGGCGTTTCCTCCGGGCAAACGCCAGGAGAGGCAGCATGGCTACGCTTGTGACCGAAGCCGGAATCCCCGAAGCCGTCGATCCGCTCGACGTCAGCCGGCCCGAGCTCTACCGCGACGATGTGTGGCAGGCGCCGTTCCGCGAGCTGCGCGCCCGGGGCGGGATCTATCATTGCGAGAACAGCGGCTTCGGCCCCTATTGGTCGATTGCCACCTACAAGCCGATCGTCCAGGTCGAGTCGCTGCCCGACATCTTCTCGTCCGAGGCCGGCGGCATCACCATCGCCGACATACAGGAAGGCGATATCAAGATGCCGATGTTCATCGCGATGGACCGGCCCAAGCATACCGACCAGCGCCGCACCGTCGCCCCCGCCTTCACGCCGAGCGAGATGGTGCGGATGAGCGACAATATTCGCATGCGCACCGCCGAGATCCTCGATTCGCTGCCCGTCGGCCAGGAATTCGACTGGGTCGACAGCGTCTCGATCGAGCTGACCACCCAGATGCTCGCGCTGCTGTTCGACTTTCCCTGGGAGGAGCGGCGCAAGCTTACCTATTGGTCGGACTGGGCGGGCGATATCGAGATCGCCAAGGATCCCGTGCGCAAGGAGGAGCGGCGCCAGATCCTGTTCGAATGCGCCGCCTATTTCGGCAATCTCTGGCAGGGCAAGCTGGGCACGGAGCCCAGGCCCGACCTGATCTCGATGATGATCCATTCGGACGCGATGAGCCATATGGACCAGATGGAGTTCCTCGGGAACCTGATCCTGCTGATCGTCGGCGGCAACGACACGACACGCAACTCGATGAGTGCCTATGCTTGGGGGCTCGAGCAATTCCCCGATTCGCGCGCGAAGCTCGAGGCCGATCCGGGCCTGATCGGCAATGCCACGCAAGAGATCATCCGCTGGCAGACCCCGCTCGCGCACATGCGCCGCACCGCGACGCAGGATACCGAGCTGGACGGCCACAAGATCCGCGCGGGCGACAAGCTGGGCCTCTGGTATCTCTCGGCCAATCGCGACGAGAGCATCTTCCCCGATGCCGACCGGATCATCGTCGACCGCGAGAATGCCCGGCGCCACCTCGCCTTCGGGCACGGCATCCATCGCTGCGTGGGCGCGCGTCTCGCCGAGCTGCAGATCGGCATATTGATGGAGGAGATGGCCAGGCGTCGCCTGCGCGCGAACGTGCTGCGCGAGCCCGAACGCGTCGCGGCCTGCTTCGTGCACGGGTACAAGAAGATGGCGGTGGAGCTGACACGCTATTGAGGGTCAGGTTGCGGAAGGGGTGCAACCTTTCCCCGCCTTCGTACGAACCTATATCGTCGCAATAACGAGAGGTTCGCCATGCATACCGACCGCCGCGCCTTCCTCACCATTGCCGGCATCGGCGCCTTCACTGCCGCGTGCGGTGGCGGCGCGCCTGCCGAAGCCGCGCAGAAGTTCGAATTCACGCTCACCGATGCCGAATGGAGGAAGCGGCTGAGCCCGCTGGCCTATCAGGTGCTCCGCCAGGGCGCGACCGAACGGGCCTTCACCAGCCCGCTCAACAAGGAGCACCGCGCCGGCACCTTCGCCTGCGCCGGCTGCGCCTTGCCGCTCTACGCCTCGACGACCAAGTTCGACAGCGGCACCGGCTGGCCGAGCTTCTGGCAGCCCTTGCCCAAGGCAGTGATCACCCGCGCCGACAATTCGCTGGGCATGCGCCGCACCGAAGTGCTGTGCCGGCGCTGCGGCGGGCATCTCGGCCATGTCTTCGACGACGGGCCGCCGCCCACCGGCAAGCGCTATTGCATGAACGGCGCGGCGCTGGCGTTCGTGGCGAAAGGATAGTCCCCTTCCATTCCCCTCCCTGGAAGAGAGGGGAGCGAACAGGAAAAGGCCAGGGCGATGCCGGGCCTTCGCGTTCCAACCTGTCGAAGCGATCAGCCCGCGTCGGGCGTCTCGTTCTTCGCTTCCGCCATCAGGTCGCTGAGGTCGAGGTCAAGCGACGGCTTGAAATCGTCGTCGATGTCGTGCGGCGCGCCGCCCGAATAAATGAAGCCGTTGACCGGATAGACCGAAGTACCGAGGCCACCCGTCGGCGCGAACCACACCTTCACTTCGCTCCAGTCGCCTTCGGGCGAGACGTCGACGGCGCGGACGTTGCGCTCGATGCCGCCGGCACGCGACCAGTTGGCATGGGTGAGCAGCACTTCACGATCGCTGACGACCTGGCTGACCATCGCGACATGGCCGAGCGGCATGCGGGCGGTGCGCTGGAACGACATCACCGAACCGACCTTCGGAGTCTCGCCGCGCTGATAGCGACCGGCGGCCTGCGACCACCAGGTCCAGGCATTGCCGTGAATGTTCACGCCGGAGATTTCGCGGGCATAGGGCGCGCACTGCCAGAAGGTACGGCCCTTGGCCGAAGCCGCCTGGGGGGCGGCCATCATCAGGGTGCAAACAGCCATCAGCGCGAAACGCGCTGCGAAAACACGGAAATTCATGGACCCCCCGGTCAGGAAGCAGTCTGATGAACAGCGACTGACCAGATCATAGGACGGAAGTATAGGGCCGCGGCCGGTCGATGGGACGAACCGTTGCGACGAGCCGATGACCTGCTGATTCGCCCTGATTCGCGAGGAACCATGCCCGGAAACCGGCCGCCGGCGCGCGCTGGCGACCCGCCGGGCCCTACGGGCGAACCCGGACCCGGATACGCCCCGGATGGGCAGCTGCCCCCTGCAAGCCCATCACTATGCGCAGTTTTCCACAAGCGGGACTTCGGTTCATCGCATGCATGTTGCGCCGCGGAATCAGTTGGTTTCCTATAATGAACAGGGGACGACGACTGGTTCAGCGGCTCGTTAACCATATTGCCGCACTATCGGTCTCGGAGGGTCACGATATGGGGTGGGAGTATTGAGCTATGGGAGCACGGGCAAAACCGGCTGAAGGCGCGATGACGCTGGCTGAAATGAAGGAATTCGCGGGTTTCAGCGCGGCGACCCAGCGCTATGTGCGCCGCTCGCTCGACATCGGGCTGGACCGCGAGGACGCGATGGCGCGCTGGTCGCGCGACGTGGTCGAGGCCGCCAGCATCCGCGCCCAGGCGCATGTCTATGAGCGCCTCCACGAAGTCCGCGCGCTGATGCCCGACGACAGCGACTTCGATTCCATCGAGCCGTTCATGTCGCCGCTCGTCGCCATCGCCGCCTTCGACCTGAGCCAGGGCCGCCTGACCAGCTTCTCGAGCTTCCGCTTCCTCTACGAGCGGCTGATCGGCGCCGAAGTGCGCCCCTGGCTCCCCTCGGCCTTCTGCGCCGCGGCGGCGCTGCCGCATCTCCATCCGGACCTGCGCCGCAAGCTGCTCCAGTCGATCAGCGAAGCCGCCGCCACTGCCTCGGGCTGGTCGAACCGCCAGCCGAGCTTCTATCCGGCCTGGGTGGAGAAGGTCGACACCGCGTCGCTCTCGCACTGATTTCCCAATTCCCCTCCTGCTTGCGGGAGGGATTCCCTTTGTCTTCTTCCTCCCGTCATCCCCGTACAGGCGGGGATGACGGTGGAGCGGAAGATGACGGACCTGGCGCCGAGACCTGGCCTACCGACAGGCCCGCCATCCCCATTCCCCGCGCTCCGCCTCGTCGAGGTGCAAGTGATCGCGATGCGCGGCGTTATAGTCGGGCGAGAGCACCGTCGAGAACAGCCGGCAGGCCCCGGTGCGCACTTCGCGCAGGAAGGCGGCCTTTGCTCCGCCCTCCTCCCAGTCTTCGGCCACCCCGATCCGCGTCCCGTCCGCCAGGCGAAAGGCGGCGATGTCGATCGCATCGGCAGTCGCATGCTCGCTGCGGCCGTACATGCGCCGGCACGCATAGCTGCCAAGATGCTCGATCCGCACGACCGCCGCGCCGAAATGCCGCTGCGCGGCCGGCTGGACGATTTCCCATTCCCAGAGCGAGAGCGCCGCGGCCACCGGGCAGGAGATGCCCGGGCTGGCCGGCACGAAGCCGATCCCGCGCGACCCGCCGGGAGCAAGGCGCACCCCGTCCGCATAGCCGCATTGCGGCGCGTCGCCAGTGACGCTGGCCAGCGCCGCATAGCGCACCCCCGCGGCGCGCAGCAGCGCCCGGCACCGGGCATGGTCGCCGGTCAATCCGGCGAGCTTGCGGCCAGTGAAGATGCCGATCGGCTGGCCCAGATCGAGCCGGGTCCAGGGCAAGTCCTGCGGACGGTCGCGCAGCGCCACCCAGGCCAGGAGCGATCCGCCGAGCAGCGCGGCGAGCGGGATCGCCGCCGTCGCGGCGTGGCGCCCCCGCCTCACATGCGGATCGCCTGGTCAAGGGGTTGCGTGGTGATCGGGTAGCCAAGATCGTCGGGAATGCACAGATGGCGCTCGCCATCGCGTTCCTCGATCCAGGGCGTGACGGTGCGGATCGGATGGGCACGGGCATCGGCGACGGCATCGTCATAGCTGGCGAACAGCGCCAGCCGGTCGAGATTGCGGCGGGTGGGAAAGATGATGTGCACCTCGCCCCGGTCGGCGGCGTCGAGCACCGCGCGCGCGCGCGCCCAGAAGACCCGGACATTCTCGTTGCCGTCGACCTGCGGCTCGGCCCCTTCCGGCGCGCGGGCCAGGTAGAAGCGCGTGTCGAACACCTTGTGGTGCACGCCCCTGGGCAGCCAGCGCGCAAAGGGCACCAGCCGGTCCAGCGCGAGCACGGCGCCGGCCTCGTCCAGCAACTCGCCCATCGGCTCGCCGGCATAGAGGCGCTGGCGTAGCGCGATCACCTCCCCGGCTGGATCGAGGCCGATCGCGACGCCCGCTTCCTCCAGCGTCTCGCGGATCGCGGCGATGCGCGCGGCATTCTCCTCGACATCGCCGGCATGCAGGCCCGCCAGGACGAAATCGCCCGGATCGACGCGGCCGCCGGGAAAGACCAGCGCGCCGCCCGCGAACGACATGGCACGGGCCCGCTCCACCATCAGCAGCTCGGGCGGCCCGTCCCGGGTCTCGCGCATCACGATCACGGTGGCGGCGGGAATCGCCTGTTCGTCGGTCATGGGACGGATGTAGGTCGTGCGCTCAGGGATGGACACCCAATTCCTCCCCCGGCTTGCTGGGGAAGGAGCCGTAACGCTACCACCCCGCCACCTTCAGCCGCACCTTCGCCACCATGTCGGACGAGGTGACGAACAGCGTTCGCCCGTCCTCGCCAAAGCAGCAATTGGCGGCGGCCTTGCCGGGCGCGATCAACCCCAGCTTCCTGCCGTCCGGCGCGATCACATGGATCCCGCCCGGGCCGCTGGCGAACAGATGGCCGCTCTTCGCCACCTTCATGCCATCGGGCAGCCCCGGCAGCTTGCGCGCCACTTCCGCCGAGAAGTCGACGAACGGTGCCAGCCCGCCTCTCGCCGAGCCGTCCGCCGCCAGTTCGCAACGGAAGATCTTCGCATTCGCGGGGTCGGACTGGCTGACATAGAGCCGGTCGAGCCCCGGCGAGACGCCGATGCCGTTCGGCCGCTTCAGGCTCTTGTCGATCAGCCGCACCCCGCTGCCGTCCGGACGGACGCTGTAGACGCCGTTGAACGCCAGCTGCTTGAGCGGCGAGGCATCGCCCTCGGCCAGGCCATAGGGCGGATCGGTGAAATAGAGGATCCCGCCGCGTCCGATCGCCAGGTCGTTGCAGCTGTTGAACTTCCTGCCTTCGAATGCGCCGCAGACGATCGTCTTCCGCCGGGTCGCCAGGTCCACCCGGGCGATGGCGCGCGTGCCCGAATCGGCCATCAGCAAGTCGCCACGGGCATCGATCACCATTCCGTTCGAACCCGCCTCGCGCACCCCCGCCGGGATCGGCCCGGCCAGGCCCGAGGGATCGAGGAACGGCCGGGCGCCCTCGCCCGCCCGCCAGCGATACGCGATGTTCGCCGGCACGTCGGAGAAGAGCAGATAGCCGCCCTTCCTCACCCATGCCGGCCCCTCGGCCCACCGGAACCCGGTGGCGATCACCTCGATCGGGCTGGCCGTGTCGATCAGCGCGTCGAGCGCCGGATCGAGGCGGGTGATGCTCCCCACCGTCTCGCCCAGCGCCACTCGCGGCGCCAGGGGCAGTGCCGCCAGGCCGGCCAGCATCGCGCGACGCGTCGTCTCGGTCATCTTCTTCTCCGTCCAGCCGGCGGAATCGTCCGATCCACAAGCGCCGGGGAGTATATCGTCGCGATCCGCCGCATGGCGCGCAATCCTTCCTTCGAGTGCGAGGGGAAATACCCGGTCAGTCGAAGCGCGCGCGGAAACACGCGCGAAGCGCCGCATGGGTCTCCGCCACACGCGCCAGCAATGCCGGATCTGCTTCGGCATGGCGGGGCTCCGCCGCCCGCAACGCGGCGGAAGCGATCGGCGCCTCGACCAGCACCGCAAGCCGGGGCGCATAGCGGCGCGGACTGGCGCACAGCGCGTCATAGTCGACGAAGAACTGGCGTTCCCGCACCCGGGCCGGCGCCGAGAGCAGCGCGCGGTGCACGCTGTCCCACAGCTTCAGCCAGTAACCGACGCCAGTCGGGTCCTCGTCGCGGCCGGGGGCGCCGTCGAACAGGAACGGCCGGTGGTCGGCGCCGAATTCGTGATGGCCGAGCCAGGTCATGAAACGGCGGCGGAACGGGTCCTCCCCCGCCAGCCGGGCCGCCCGGCGATGCTGGGACAGCAAGGACAGCGCCTGCTGCAGCGGATCGCGGAACGGATGGATCAGAAGCGCATCGGGAAAGCTGGTGGCGAGCGCTTCCAGGCGCAGGATGTTGTTGTTGTTCTTCGACAGATAGCGAGCGCCGCCATGGCGCAGCAGCACCAGGCGCACATAGTCGCGAAAGGCAGCGAGCGTCTCGGGATCCGGCGCGGCCGGCGCCAGCCCGTCGCGCCGCAGATAGCGTTTTCCCTCCAGCGCGCGCCAGAAGACCTCCTCGATCGCCTCGGGGCTGTCGAGATCATGCGTCAATCCGTCGCCATGACCGCGTTCGCTGGCCTCGACGTGCCGCTTGCCGCCGAGCCTTGCCCAGCTGTTCGGCGCGAGCGGAAACGGCAGGTCGCGATAGGACGGCGCGGCAAAGCCGCCGCCCTGGTGGAGCAGCCGGGTGAGGATCGAGGTGCCCGCGCGCGCCAGCCCGGCGATGAACACCGGGCGCCGGATCGGCACCGCGGCGATCTTCCCGCGATGGGTGGCACGCTCGATGTCGAAGGTCGCTTCGAGCAGCGCGGGTGAACCCAGGGCGATGCGGTGGAGGAGCCGGTCAGCTCCGCTGTACACGCGGAATCACCTGCCAGCGCAGCACGGCATAGCCGAGCGTGAAGGGCATCAACGCGAGCCTTGCCGTCCAGTCCGTCCGGAAGGCTCCGATTTCCGGCCAGTTGGCGTCGAGTGCCAGCACCATGAGCAGGGGCGCGGCGGCGGCGAGCAGCAAGCCGCCGGCACGCATCGTCCGTGCGAACATGCGGCCCGAAAGGATCCGGAGCGCCCGCTCCTTGCCCCAGTCCGAAACGCCCCGCCTGGCCATCAGCCGCATGGCATGCTGGCCGCAGGCGGCAAGCTCGCGAAAGGCCGGGATGAGCGGCAGGGCGCGGGCCAGCTCGAGCACCGCGACAAGGGCGAGGAAGAACAGGATCACCGGGCACGCCCGCGGATGCGGCGGACCAGCCGCTTGATCGGATACCAGACGACCGAGACGATCGCGAGCAGGATCGAGCCGATCAGCCCGAAGGCGACTCCGATCGCTCCCAGCCCGAGCCCGGGCCCGGTATAGGCCTGGGCGGCGAGCGGTGCCGAGAGGGCGAGGGCGATCGACAGGGGTCTGAGAAGTTTCACGAACATTTGGCATTCACCGTAGCTTGAATGGCGGGGCCATCGGTGGCGGGATCGAGATAGCGCGCCCAGGAAAGGGCCATGCGCCGCTCGGCGGAATCGGCGGAGATGTAGCGCCAGCGCACCGCGCCTTCGGGCGACATGCGGACGAGGCGGCCCTGCTCGGTCTCCTCGATCATCGCGTCGCCATTGGCGAGCGGCGTGCCGCGCCCCTGGGCGCGGGTGGCGATGCGGTTGGCGGCGAAACCCCTGTCCCAGGGCGAGCTGGTCTCGCCGCTGGACAGGTCGTGGACGAGCAGGCGGTTGTGCCCGTTCACGCGCTCGTCCGGATAGCCCATCAGCGTGTTGTTATCGAACACCGAGATGCGGTGATCGTCGAGGATGCTGACATCGTGCTGGAAGCGCCACGGGCCGATCTTCCACCACAATATCGCACCGGTCGCCGGCCGGTAGAGCGCGATCAGCGAGAGGTTGCGGATGCTGAGAAACAAATCCCCCCTCTTCCAGAACCTTCCGTCCGCCATCACCGGCTGGATATCGTTGAGATGGAAGGGGTCCTGCACATAGGGCCGGCCGCGCCACAGCCTGCCCAGCCCGTTGCGCTCGAGGATGTCGGCGATCCGGTCGACGTTGCGCAGCTTCCCCTCGGGCGAGACCCGCGCCACCGCATCGTCCCAGAAATCGGGCTTCACCCCGGGCTCGCGCGGCACCGGGTAGCGATAGGGCACCCACAGGTCGCCGTCCGGGCCCAGCTCGGTGGAATGGTTGAAGATGCCGTCGAGCGACCAGAGCAGCTTGCCGCACGCATCGTAGCGGGCGAGCGGCGAGCTGTCGTGCAGCACCAGGCTGCCATCGGCGAGCAGCAGCGGATGCATCAGCCGGTTGCGCGCGGCATTCTTGTCGCGGTGCAGGTCGGTGAGCGCGGAAGCGAAGCGCGAGCGGGCATTGGCGGCATCGACATCGGGCACGAACTCGCGCACCACCGCGCCGTCCGCGAGACGGATCAACTGCACCACCGATCGCTTGCGCCGGGGCTCGAAGGGCGAGATCAGCGCATAGCCGGCATCGACGAACCCCGGATCGCGGGCAAAGCCGCCCGGCAGCTTCTCATAGGCGCCGTGGAAATAGGGCGCGTTGCTGCGGAACAGGTGCTGAATCGTATCCGGGACGCGAGCCAGCATGATCGCCGCGCGACCGACCGCGCCCGACTTCTCCCAGCCATCGACGATCGCGCCCATGCCCATCGCGGCGAGCGGAACGAGCAGCAGCGTCAGGGCGAGGGTCCACAAGGGCACGGGCCGGGCAAGCAGGCGTTCCAATGCGCTGCCCCGCGCTTCCATTTGAACTTGCTGATCCCGAACCATCCGCCCTTGTCCCCCGGGGCATGTGGTTCGGCGGCGCGGGTGTCGGCGGGATTTCGGGACGTCGCTGGCAGGTTTCCGCTTTGTGGCCGTATTAGACGGGCAGGGTCACCAGTGCGGAAAGGCCGCCCTCTTCCCGGTTGCGGATGGTAAGGTCGCCGCCATGCGCGCGCGCCACCGCGCGGGCACTGGCCAGGCCCAGACCGATGCCACCGGTGTCGCGGTTGCGCGAACGTTCGCCGCGGAAGAAGGGCTCGAACACGCGCTCCAGGTCTTCCGGCGGCACGCCGGGCCCATCGTCACGCACCTCGATCAGCGCCTGGCCATCGGCCTCGGCCAGCGAGACTTCGGCGCTGCCGGCATATTTGAGCGCGTTGGTGACGAGATTGTTGAGCATCGCCTTGAGCGCCGGCGAATTGCCCTCGATCACCACCGGATCGCCCGGCGCGAGCGTCACCGATGCGCCGCGATCGCTCATGTCGTCGGTCACCGTCTCGGCGAGCGAGCGCAGGTCGAGCGGCTTGCGCACACCCTGCTTGGTCGTGTCGCGCAGATAGCTCAGCGTCGCGGAGATCATCGCTTCCATGTCGCGAATGTCGCCCTCGCACGCCTGACGCAACGCGTCGGGCGCTGCCTCGAGCCGTAGTCCGAGCCGCATCAGGGGCGTGCGCAGATCGTGCGCGACCGCGCCGACCACGGTCGCGCGATCGTCGACATAGCGATTGAGCCGGGCCTGCATCCGGTTGAACGCCGCCGCGGCATCGGCGATTTCCATCGGTCCCTCGATCGCGATCGGCGCGGCGCGAGGGTCGCGGCCGAGCCGTTCGGCGGCCTCGGCAAAGGCGCCGATCGGCTTGGCGATGCGATGCGCGAGGGCCCAGGCAAAGGGCGCGACCGCTGCGGCGGACAGGATCAGCCACCACAGCACGAACAGCCGCCACGGCTCGAAGCTGTGGTTCGAATCGATCAGGGTCCACTGCCCGTCGTCCCGGCGGAATGCCGCGGAGAAATCGCCGATTATCACCACGGCCCGCGCCGCCTGATCGCTGGCCGGCGGAACGGCGCGCGGCACGCTGGCGCGATCATAGATCTTCTCGCGCTGCATGAACGGCGTGGGGAAGCCGATCCGCACCCGTTCCACCGGCACCTGCAGCGCCTTGGCCAGCGCGAGCTCGATGCGCTCGCTCCGGGGGTTCCAGGGCGTCGGCTCGACATCTGCCGGGTGGGATATCAGGAAATCGCCGTCCGGATCGCCGATGCCGCGCATCGCGTTGGCGATCTGCCCGACGCTGTAGACCTTGGTCGAAGGCGCCTGCACCGCGATCAGCAGGCCGAGATTCATCAGCTGCGTTATCGCCACGCAGGCAACCATCAGGACGAAGACGCGCAGGAACAACGGAGACCCCGCCCCCCCGCGTCGCGGTGTCACGCGCGCACCACCTTGGGCACGAACAGATAGCCTTCATTGCGCACGGTGCGGATGATTTCGTCCCCGCCCGAGCGCAGCTTGCGGCGCAGGCGGCTCACCTGCACGTCGATCGCCCGGTCATAGGCGTCCGAATCCGGGCCCCGGGCCGCGGCCAGCAGCGCCTCGCGGCTCAGCACCCGGCGCGGGCGCTCGATAAACACGCGCAGCACCGCGAACTCGCCATCGGTGAGACCGACCAGCACGCCATTGGGATCGAACAGCTCATGGCTGCCGAGATCGATGCGCCAGCCCTCGAAGACATAGACGTCGCCACTCTCATTCGTGGCGATCGCGCCGCGCTTGCGCAGCGCCGCGCGCACCGTGGCGAGGATTTCGCGCGGACTGCATGGCTTGGGAAGATAATGGCCGGCGCCGACCTCGAGGCCGAGAATCCGGTCCTGCTCCTCGCCAAGCGCGCTCAGGAAGATGATTTCCGGCCCATCGGCGCGCGCGATGCGGCGGCAGGCGGAAAGCCCGTCCTCGCCCGGCATCATGATGTCCAGGATCACGAGATCGACCGGCGTGCGCGCGAGGATCTGATCCATGTCGCGGGTGCTGGACGCGGTCTCGACCTTGTAGCCGCGCGAACCGAGGCTGTTCGCCAGCAGCATGCGGATATCGCGGTCGTCGTCTACGACGAGCAGGGTCGCCGAATCGTCCTTGGAAGTCACGGAAGCAAGCATGACCCCAGCTTCTACGACAAAATGCGTCTAGGGTGTTGCGCGAATTTGTAACAAGATTCACCCGAGCCTGGTCGCAATCGGGACTCCCCGTTTCAGGGTAAGCGTCACCGGCGTCTTCTCGGCGATTTCGGCAAGCCGGGCATTCTGCTCGGCATCGGTGCCCGTGATCGTCAGGATGCGCTCGATGTTGAGCGTCTCGCCCTGGCCGTGGAGGAACAGGGCCACCTCGACATGCTCCACCGGCCACCCCTTGCGCTCGGCATACATGCGCAGCGTGATCGCGGTGCACGCGCCCAGGCTGCCCAGCAGCAGCTCATAGGGCGCCGGCCCGGCATCGCCGCCGCCCCGCGCCTCGGGCTCGTCGGCGACGAGCCCGCGCTTGCCGAAGCTGATGTCGGTGGCATAGGGGGCGTCGCGCCCGATCCTGGCGATGGCATGGGTCATGCGGACAAGATTAGGGCACGGCGGCCGGCCCGTCATCCCCATTCCCGTCCCCATTCCCGTCCCGTCATCCCCGCGAAGGCGGGGATCCGGGGTCACAGGCGCTGTCCTTCCTGGCCCTGGATCCCCGCCTTCGCGGGGATGACGAAGAGAAGCAGCGGGATGACGAAGAGAAAGTGTCGGGAAGGCCCGCTCAGCTCTTCTGCCAGCCGCCGCCCAGGGCGCGGAACAGGTCCACCTGGGTCTCGGCGATGAAGGCGTCGGCCTGTGCCAGATCCGCCTCGGCATCGGCGAAGGTGCGTTCGGCGTCGAGCAGGGCGAGCGAATCGATATCGCCCTCGCGCTGGCGGGCGCGGGCGATGTTCACTGCCGCTTCCGCCTCGTTGCGCGCCGCCTGGAGCGCGGTGCGCCGCCCGAGCGCATGGCCATAGGCGGAAAGCGCCGTCTCGGTCTCCTGCAGCGCGTTCAGCACTGTGCCGTCGAACGTGGCGAGCGCGGCCTTCGTATCGGCCTCCGCCCCTGCCACCCGCGCCCGGGCCGGTCCCGGGTTCACCGCCCAGTTCAGCAGCCCGCCGACCAGCCAGCGCAGTGGGCCGGCGCCGAACACGTCGCCGAAATCGGTGCCGGTCGAGCCGCCCGACACGCCGAGCGTGATCCGCGGATAGAGGTCGGCGGTCGCCACGCCGATCCGCGCGGTGGCGGCGGCCAGGCGGCGCTCGGCGGCGCGGATGTCCGGCCGGCGCGCCAGCAGCGCGGCGCCGTCGCCGACCGGGATCGGCTGGCCGAGCCGCAAGGTGGTGCTGCGCTCGCCCGCCACCGCCGGCAAGTCGGCGGGGGTACGGCCGGTCAGCGTGGCGAGGCGGAACAGCGCGGCATCGCGCGCGGCCTGGAGCGCGGGCACCTCGGCCTGGCGCTGGTTGCGGAGCGCGCCGATCCGGGCCGTGTCGAGCCGGGTGGCCAGGCCCACGCCGCGGCGGCGCTCGGTCAGCTCGATCGACTGGTCGAGCAGCTTGACGATATGCTCGGCGACGCCCAGCCGCTCGGCCGACGAGGCCGCATCGGCATAGGCACGCGCAGTCTCCGCCGCCACGATCACGCGGACCGCGTCGGCATCCGCCTCGGCCGCGCCGACATCGCCGCGCGCGGCTTCGGTGCCGCGGCTCAGCCGGCCGAACAGATCGGCCTCGTAGCTGACGCTCAGCCCGGCATCGACCTGCCAGTCCTCGCGCGGAGCGCCGGGCAGGCGCTGGGCCGCGGGCAGGCGGCCATAATTGGCGCCGGCGCTCAGGCTGGCCTGGGGCAGCTGGTTGGCCTTGGCGCCGCGCAGCGTCGCGCGGGCCTTTTCGATCCGCGCCACCGCGACGCGGATATCGGTGTTGGCGGCCAGCGCGTCGGCGACGAGCTGGTCGAGCACCGGATCATTGTAGAGCCGCCACCAGTCGCCCTGCACGGGCGCTGCGGTCACCGCGGGATTGGCCGCCACGAAATTGCCGGCCGCCGTCTGGGGCGGCGTGGGCGCGACATAGTTCGGACCGGCGGCGCAGGCGGCGAGCGCCAGGGCCGAAGCGGTTGCGAGGAAAATCTTGTACGTCATTTCACTTCCTCCTGCCCGTCATCCCGGCGAAAGCCGGGATCTCAGGCGATGGCGGGAAAAGAGCCGCCCGAGACCCCGGCTTTCGCCGGGGCGACGGTTGGTTATTCGGCAGGCTGCAGCGCCGGCGCGTGGCCACCTTCGTCGTGCGCCTTGCGGTTGCCGCGCATCTTCGCGATGCGATCGCCGAGCGCGCGGCAGACGACATAGAAGGTCGGCGTGAAGAGCAGGCCGAACGCAGTCACGCCCATCATCCCGAAGAACACCGCGGTGCCCAGCGCCTGGCGGAGCTCCGCACCCGCCCCGCTCGCGATCAGCAGCGGCACGGCGCCGAGGATGAAGGCGAACGAAGTCATCAGGATCGGCCGCAGGCGGTCACGCGCGGCACGCACCGCGGCCTCCACCGGCGACAGCCCGTCCTGCACCTCTGCCTGGTGAGCGAACTCGACCACGAGGATCGCGTTCTTGGCAGCGAGCGCGATCAGCACGACCAGGCCGATCTGCGTGAGCACATTATTGTCCATGCCCCGCAGATTCACCCCGGCCATGGCCGCGAGCAGACACATCGGCACGATCAGGATGATCGCCAGCGGCATGGTCAGGCTCTCATATTGCGCCGCCAGCACCAGGAAGACGAACACCACCGCCAGCGCGAAGACGAGCCCGGCCGTGCTGCCGGCCATCTTCTGCTGGAAGGCGATGCCGGTCCATTCCGCGCCATAGCCCGGAGGCAGCTCGCTCGCGAGCTTCTCCATCGTGTCGAGCGAGGCGCCCGAGCTGTAGCCCGGTGCGGTATCGCCATCCACTTCCACCGCCGGGAACAGGTTGTAGCGCGTCACGCGGTACGGGCCGGTCTTGTTCTCGAAGGTCGAGACCGAACCGATCGGCACCATCGCGCCCGAGTTCGAGCGGGTCTTGAGGTTGGCGATGTCCGCCTCGGTCGCCCGGAACGGCGCATCGGCCTGCGCGGTCACGCGATAGGTGCGGCCGAGCATGTTGAAGTCGTTCACAAAGGCCGAGCCGAGATAGACGTTCAGCGCCTCGAACACCCGCTCCGGCGGCACGCCCAGCATGTCCGCCTTGCGCCGGTCGATATCGGCGAAGACGCGCGGGGTGGCCGTGTTGAAGAAGGTGTAGATCTGCTTCAGCCCGGGAGTCTGGTTGGCCTGGCCGATCAGCCCGAACGCGGTCTTGCCCAGTTCGTCATAGCCATGCTCGGCGCGGTCCTCGATCATCATCCGATAGCCACCGGCCGAGCCGATGCCCTGGATGACGGGCGGGGGGACGACGAGCAGCATCGCCTCGTTGATATCGGCGGTGCGCTTGCGCGCCTCGTTCATGATGCCGTCAAAGGTGACGCCGAGCTTCTTGCGCTCCTCGAAGGATTGCAGCGGCACATAGGCGGCGGCCGAGTTCGGGGCGAGCGTCTGCGACGGGCCGTCGAAGCCGGCGAGCATCACCGATCCCTTCACGCCCGGGATTGGCAGGATGCGGGCGACGACCTTGCGCATCACTTCGTCCGTCCGCTCGAGCGACGAGCCCGGCGGCAGCTGGATGACGGTGAGGAAATAGCCCTGGTCCTGCTGCGGGATGAAGCCCACCGGCGTGACCCAGAACATGCCGATCGTCGCGGCGATCAGGCCGACATAGGTGAGCATCATCCGCTTCGGCCGGGTGACCAGCACGCGCGTGAGCTTGGCATAGCCGACGCTCATCCGCTCGAAGCCGTTGTTGAACGCATCGGCGCCGCGGCGCACGATCCGGCCGATCGGCCCCCTGGGCTCGCTCTCATGATGGCTGAGCAGCACCGCGGCCATTGCCGGCGACAGCGTCAGCGAGACCAGCAGCGAGATCGCGGTCGCCGCCGAGATCGTCACGGCGAACTGCTTGTAGAAGGCGCCCGACAGACCGTTGAGGAACAGGGTCGGCAGGAACACCGCGAGCAGCACCAGCACGATCGCGACGAGCGCGCCGGACACTTCGTCCATGGAAGTCCGCGCCGCCTGGAGCGGGGTCATGCCGCGCGCCAGGTTGCGCTCGACATTCTCGACCACGACGATCGCGTCGTCGACGACGATGCCGATGGCGAGGACGAGGCCGAACAGCGAGAGGTTGTTGAGCGAGTAGCCGAGCGGCAGCAGCACCGCCATCGTGCCGATCAGCGAGACCGGGATGGCCAGCACCGGGATGATCGCCGCGCGCCACTTCTGGAGGAAGACGATCACCACCAGCACGACGAGCAGGATCGCCTCGCCCAGCGTGTGATAGACGGCGTCGATCGACTGCGAGATGAACTCGGTCGGGTTGTAGATGACGCGATATTCCAATCCCTTGGGGAAGTTCTTGGACATCAGCTTCAACTGGTCCTGCACCGCATTGGCAGCAGCCAGGGCGTTGGAGCCCGGGCGCTGGAAGACGGCGAGGATCACGGTCGGCTTGTTGGAGAGATAGGTGTTGGACGAATAGTCCGCCGCGCCCAGCTCCACGCGCGCCACGTCGCTCACGCGCACCTGGTGCCCATCGGCATCGGTGCGGATCACCACCTGGCCGAACTGTGCGGGGTCCTTCAGGCGTCCCTGCGTCTCGATGTTGAGCTGGAAGGCGTTGCCGGTGGGCGTGCTGCCCGGCTGGCCGAGCGTGCCGGCGGCAACCTGGACGTTCTGCGCGCGCAGTGCCTGGACGATATCGCCCGCGGTCAGGTTGAGCGCGGCGGCGCGGCCCGGATCGATCCATACGCGCATCGCATAGTCGCGCGCGCCGAACATGCGCACGTCGCCCACGCCTTCGACACGGGCTAGGCGGTCCTTCACCTGGGTCAGCGCATAGTTGGAGATATACTCCCGATCGACCGAGTTGTCCGGCGAGATCAGGTTCACCACCAGCAGGAAGTCCGGCGTGGTCTTGCGCGTCACGACGCCCAGGCGCTGCACCTCTTCGGGCAGGCGCGGGATCGCGACGGCGACGCGGTTCTGCACCAGCACCTGCGCGGAATCGAGGTTGGTCCCCGACTTGAACGTGACGGTGATGGTGACGTTGCCGTCGCCGGTCGACTGCGACGACTGGTAGAGCATGTCGTCGACGCCGTTGATCTCCTGCTCGATCGGCGCGGCGACCGTCTCGGCGACGGTCTCGGCCGAGGCGCCGGGATAGGAGGCGGTGACCGTCACCGTCGGCGGGACGATGTCGGGATATTGGGAAATCGGCAGCGCCAGATAGGCGATCGCGCCGATGATCGTGATCACGACCGCGATGACCGCCGCGAAGATCGGGCGCGTGATGAAGAACCGCGAGAGGCGCATGGGGCCACTCCTCGAAAAAAGAGGTCTGAACGAAGAAAGTGTCAGCCGCCGGACCCTGGGGAGATCCGGCGGCTGACGGTCAACGGGCGAAGGTAGCTTCGCCCGTCACCGGCGCCGTGAGGGCCGGCGCCTGACTGGTTGCGGTCGGCGCGATCTTGCCGGGCTTCGGGTCCACCTTGCCGCCGGGGGCCGCGAACTGCGTGCCCGAGATCACCACCTTGTCCTGGGCGGTCAGGCCCGAGCGGACGATGCGCAGGCCGTCGACCACCGGGCCGAGCACCACCGGCTTCGGCGCGACGGTGCCGTCCTTGCCGACAGTGAGCACGAGCTTGCGCGCCTGATCGGTCTGGATCGCGGTATCGGGCACCATCAGCGCCTGGGTGGTGCCGCCGGCCGAGAGGCGCATGTTGCCGAACATGCCGGGCGTCAGGAACATGCCCGGATTGCTCAGCACCGCGCGCCCACGGATCGTGCCCGACTTGGGGTCGAGGCCGTTATCGGTGAAGTCGAGCTTGCCCTTCCACTTATAGTCGGTCTCGTCCTGCAGGCGGATCTCCACCGGCGAGGCCTGGGCGCCGGTTTCCCGCGCGCGCTTGGTCTTGAGGAACAGCGCCTCCGAACCGTCGAACGTGAAGTAGATCGGGTCGAGCGCGTTGATCGTGGTCAGCAGCGAACCGCCCTGCCCCTCGCCGGCGGCCACCAGGTTGCCCGGATCGACGCGGCGATCCGAGATGCGGCCGGCGATCGGCGCGCGCACCTGCGTGAACTCCATGTCGAGCGCGCGGCTGCGCACCCGGGCCTGGGCCGCGGACACCGCCGCGCCGGCGGCGCGGACCCGGGCCTGGAGCCGCTCGACATCGCTCTTCGACACCGCCTCGACCGACACCAGCCGCTCGGCGCGGCCAAGGTCGGAACGAGCGAGCGCGAGATCGCTCTCGGCGCTGGCCAGCCCGGCCCGCGCCTCGGCGAGCGCGGCGGCGAAGGGGCGCTGGTCGATGGTGAAGAGCAGCTGGCCCTTCTGCACGATCGCGCCGTCGGTGAAGTGGACGCCGGTGATCGCGCCCGAGACGCGCGGACGCACCTCGACTGCGCGGCTCGGCTCGAAGCGGCCGACATAATCGTCCCACTCGTTGACGTCGCGGACCAGCGGGCTGGCGACCGTCACCACCGGGGGCGGCGGCGCGGCCATCGCCGCGGGCGCGTCCTTGCTGGCGATGCTGAGCCCGGCGGCGACGAGCACCACCGGCAGCGCGACGAGGCTGCCGCGCTGCCACAACGGCATGCGGCGGAGGCGCTCCGAGACGCCCGGCTTGTTGTCGCCCGTCTCGGATTCGATGCGCGTGATCATGTTCATTGGAATCGCTTCCCCTGATTCAGGGCTGCCCGGCCGCGGCTGATGGAGGCGAGCAGCGTTTCATATTGCTCGGGCGTGAAGCCCGCTTCGTGGAAGGCGCGGATCTCGTGGCGCGGCACGGCATAGCCCTTGTGCCAGGCGAGCACGGAGACGCGGCGGAGCGCCTCGAGTTTCTGGTCCGCGAGTTTCGGATTGGACACCTCGCCCCCGAAGATCACGCCCAGCGCCACCGCGAGGCGGCCCGGCTTCTCCAGGCTCGAGAGCCGGTCGTGCTGCGCGATCGCGACGACCTGCCATTCGAGCGCGGAAAAGCCGCTGACCGGGAGAACATCGGCGGGCACCGCGATCGGGCTGCCCTGGAGCGCGGCGAAGTTGAGATATGCCATGATCGTCTCCTCCTGCTTGTTGCCCGGCGGAAGGCAAAAGCCTCCCCGTGCCGCGCGGAACCCGTTTCCGCCGGCATTTCCGGTCATCCCCAACCGGCACGAGACGAGGCTTTCGCGCAGACGCACGTGTCTGCGGCGCACCGTCCCGGTCCTGTCTAAATTCTGCGCTGCTGGAGTAATGGCTCGGGGTATCGGCCCCGTGTCGTCGCTTCGGCAGCTTCCCTCATTCTATACTGACTGGTATAGAAATCGTGCTGCGTTGCGTCAAGAGCATTTTTATACCGGCCGGTACTTTTTGTCGAGACGGGTGAGAAAAAACTTTCCGGGGCCCTCAAATCCCTCCCCGAGCTTGCCTCGGGGAGGGGGACCGCCGCCAAAGGCGGTGGTGGAGGGGCGGCGGTGAAACCGCCGTCTTCGACGGCGGCCCCTCCACCATTGCGGCGCAATGGTCCCCCTCCCCCAGCAAGCTGGGGGAGGAATTGAACAGCCTATTTGCTCGGCCAACAGGCCAGGCTGGTGTCGATCAGCGCCTTGAGATCGGCACAGGAAGTGCCGCCACCCGCCTGGAGCGCGATGCCCTGGAGCAGCGCGGTCAGATAGGCGGTGAGCCCGATCACATCGGTATCGGGGGGCAGATCGCCCTCGTCCTTGGCGCGCTCGAACCGATCGATCAGCCCCTGCTTCACGATCGCACCGCGCTTGAGCACCTCGGCGCGGATCGACTCCGCCTCGGCCCCGCAGGCCACCGAGTTGATCACGCCCATGCAACCCTTGGGATCGCACGAACTCATCTGCATCTCGAGCGCGCCGATCAGCAGCCGCTCGGCGACGCCGCGCGCGGTCGGCGCATCCAGCGCCTTGCCCATATAGTCGAGCTTCTCGCGCTGATAGAGGTCGAGCGTCTTCCTGAAGAGCGCTTCCTTGTTGCCGAACGCCGCGTAGAGGCTTGGCCGGGTGATGCCCATCGCCTCGGTGAGGTCACTCAGCGAAGCGCCTTCATAGCCCTTGCTCCAGAAGACGCGCAGCGCCGCGGTCAACGCCGAATCGGTGTCGAATTCGCGGGGTCGCCCCTTGGCGACGGCACAGGCGGTGATTTCCATAATGACCGGTACATAATGTTGATGGACCCAAAAGTCCAATGCCTTGCGGCGCCTCTGCGTTCCACCCCCGTTAACCACTGTATTTTCACGGGTGTGAACTTGCCGGTCAGTGGGATTACGCGCTGCATATGGTTAAATCCACTCGACTCACCAGTTGGCGAGGCCATGGGGCGACTCCAGCGCAAGTTGCCGGCACGTTACACTCGCATTTCCGCAGATCTGTCGAATTGACCGGCGAGATGATCGCGGGGCTCCCGCGCAGTTCTTGGACGGTCGTGGCATCGCGCCACCCGCGACAACGATACCCCCTACGCCGCCAGTGCCATTTATACGCTCGCCCAGTTTACACCAAAATGGAGTAATTTGAATGGATGGCCAGCGCCTGGTGCACATCATCGATGATGAGGACAGCGTCCGGAACTCGATCGGGTTCATGCTGCGGACGACGGGCTATGCCGTGCGCCTGTGGCCCTCGGGTGCGGCATTCCTTCGTGAGCTGCGCGGAATCGAGCCGGGCTGTATCCTGCTCGACATCCGCATGCCCGAGATCGACGGGCTGCAGGTGCAGCAGCAGATCAACGAACGCGGCGCCGCCATGCCCGTGATCGTCCTCACCGGGCATGGCGATGTGGCGATCGCCGTGAAGGCGATGCGCGGGGGCGCGATCGACTTTCTCGAAAAGCCGTTCGAGGCCGATCGGCTGCTCGGCGCGATCGACAAGGCCTTCGAGCGCATGCGCGAGTCGAACGGCACCTCGCGCACCGACGCGGCCCGCACCCAGCTCGCCAACCTCTCCGCCCGCGAGCGCGAGGTGCTGGAGGGGCTCGCGGCGGGCTTCCCCAACAAGACCATCGCCTATGATCTCGGCATCTCGCCACGGACGGTGGAAGTGCACCGCGCCAATCTGATGCAGAAGCTCGGTGCGCGCAGCCTCTCGGAAGCGCTGCGCGTCACCTTCATCGCCGAGATGGGCGAGATCCAGCGCCCATAGCCGTCAGAACCAGCCAGAGGTCTCGCCCAGCATCAGGATGCCCGCGGCGATGAACAGCACCGCGGCGATGCCGTGCACCAGCCGCAGCGGCACGCGCCTGAGCAGGGCGTTGCCGAGGAACACCGCCGGCACGTTGGCGAGCATCATGCCCAGGGTGGTGCCCGCGGTGACCGCCCACACATTGTGGAACTTCGCGCCCAGCGCCACCGTGGCGAGCTGGGTCTTGTCCCCCATCTCGACCAGGAAGAAGGCGATGGCGGTGGTGACGAAGGCACCGAAGCGGGCCGGCTTGTCCTCCAGATCGTCGATCTTGTCGGGGATCAGCGTCCACAGCCCCATGGCGATGAACGAGGCGGCGATCAGGTAGCGGAACCAGTTGCCCTGGAGCAGCGCGGCGGCTTCCGAGCCCACCAGGGCGGCGAGGAAATGATTGGCCAAGGTCGCGACCAGGATGCCGAGGATGATCGGCACCGGCTTCTTGAAGCGGGTGGCGAGCAGGATGGCGAGCAGCTGGGTCTTGTCGCCGATCTCGGCGAGCGCGACGAGCGCGGTGGAACTGAGCAGGGCTTCCAAGGGACATACTCCGGGCCGGACGGAGACGAAATCCAACGACATCGCATCTCCCCGCCCGGCAAGAGCGGAGATGCGACGCCATTGGTCTCGCCCGAACGGTGACCCGTCCCTCCCGCGCCATGGCCTCTCGGCCAAGTATGTTGACGCGGGAGCCCGCGCATCGGCGCGGCTGGCTACTCCCCAAATAGCGAGTTGCTGCCGAGGCAGCACATGCGGGGCCCTAGGGCAGGTACCCGCGGAAATCCAGCATTTTGTGGTTCAGCGCGCCAGGCTGAGCAGGGGATTCTCCGCCGCGGGCGCCGCGTCCGGCTCGCCGCGCAGCGAAGCGAGCAGCTCGCCGATCGAGCGTATCGGCGTCGAATCGAGGAAGCGGCTGCCCCAGTCGCGCGCCAGCGCCGCGGCATCGGCGCCCGTATCCGCCAGGATCGAGGGAAAGGCGATGCGCAGGCGCGGCCCGGCGAACAACTGCTCGGGCGAGGCCGTCACCGCCGATCCCAGCGGCCGCACGAACACAGCGCCGGCCACCTTCTCGACATAGGAAGCCGGCGAGAGCCGCGCCCACCAGGTCACCGCGAAGCAGCCGATGCCGTGCGCGACCAGGATCACCGGGCGCTCCGTCAGGCGCACTGCCTCGTCGAGCCGGGCAGCCCACAGATTGCGCCCGCCCCCGCCAAGCTCGATGATCTGCCCGGCATGCGCGAGCAGGTTGCGATCGGGACGGTCGGCGCGATCATAGATGGTCAGTGTCGGAAGCGACGGATCGAAGAGGCCATTCTCGGGCATTCGCTTATCTCCCTTTCCGGGCGGTAAGGCACGCTCAACGAGTCGCCAGCCTATTCCTACTCTGCCACTATGCAATCGCCCCTGCGCCAGGATGTTTTCCCGGCGCGCCGAAACAATCGCCCCCTCTGTGACTCTCCCGTGTCCGAATATTGCAGAAAGTTCATCTTACGGAGAACTGTCGGCCACCCGGGCGGGTGCAGTCTCGCCTCTCCACAAGCAGGAGAGTGCCAATGTTCAGGAAGTTGATGATCGCCGGAGCCTCGCTCGCGATGCTCGCCGCGGCGACGCCTTCGATTGCAGCGGCGCCGTGCCGCGATGCGCATGGCAAGTTCATGAAGTGCCCCACCAAGCCCGCGGCCATGCCCGCCAAGCCCGCGACCGCGGCCAAGCCTGCAGCCATGCCCGCCAAGCACACGGCCACGCCCGTCAAGGCGACTCACTGCAAGGATGCCAAGGGCAAGTTCGTGAAGTGCGGCACGGCGGGCGCCAAGCCGGCCTGACCCGTCCCCGGGCCTGGCCGCCTCCCTCTGGCCGGGCCCGGATCCTTTCCTACCAGCAACTCCGAAGCCGGCGGCAACCCGCCGGCTTCTCGTTCGTCAGCCCCACGCGCGCGCGATCCGGCTTCGTCGCAATAGGCACCATCTCGGTCGCTTAACGGAGGAAGCTGCCCCCCGCTCCCCGCAGCGTGCCCCCTGCGCCCGTGCTTCAATCGTGAAGACGGCGCAGCGAGCGGGCGGGCTGCCGGGCGACATCCTGGACGATCGGGTCGGCGAAATTTCCCAAGCGAAATGGCCAGAGCGCGATGCAGCCCCGCCGCGCGAGCGAAAGAGGGAGTGGTCCGCAACGCGAGAAGCCTGAGCGACAGGCTCTCGCCGCGGCCCACAAGCAAAAGGGCTGACAATGATAAATCGAACGAGGACCATGACTCGCCTGTTGCGAGGCTCGACGGCGCTTTGCGGCGCCCTGCTGATCGCCGTACCGGCCTTGGCGCAGGAAGCCGCCCCGGCCGCGGCACCCGCACAGGATATGGCCGCCGCCGCGCCGACCGCGGCCGCGCAGGAAGCGCCCGGCGACTCGATCGTCGTCACCGGCTCGCTGATCCGGCGCACCGACACCGAGACGCCGTCGCCGGTCACCGTGCTCTCGGCCGAGACGCTGGAGCAGCGCGGCCTGAACACTGTCACCGAAGCGGTGCAGCGCCTGTCGGCGGGCAATGCCGGCACGATCACCCAGGGCTGGAACGCGGGCGGCAATTTCGCCGCGGGCGCCAGCGCGATCTCGCTGCGCGGCCTCACCGTGCAGGCGACGCTGACGCTCTTCGACGGCCTGCGCATGGCGCCCTATCCGCTCGCGGACGACGGCCAGCGCAACTTCGTCGACATGAACACCATCCCGAACGCGATCATCGAGCGGATCGACGTGCTGAAGGACGGCGCCTCGTCGACCTATGGCGCCGATGCCGTCGCCGGCGTGATCAACGTGATCACCAAGAAGGAGATCAAGGGGCTCCACGCCAATGTCTCGGCCGGCATCTCGCAGCGCGGCGATGCGGGCGAGCGCCGTGCGGACCTGACCTGGGGCTATGGCGACCTGAACGAGCAGGGCTTCAACGTCTATGTCAGCGGCGAGTATATGAAGCAGGACCCGCTCTGGGCGCGCGACCGCGACTATCCGTTCAACACCAAGGACTGGAGCCGGATCTGCAACGCGGGCGGCGCCTGCATGCACAATCTGACCTGGAACGGCGTCAGCCCCGACGGGACCGTCAACGGCTTATCCTCCGTTCCCGGTGTCGCGCTGGTTCGTCCGGTTACGACTCCCGGCAGCGCCGTCGGCTCGGGACGCTATTCCTACGTCGCCACGTCGAACCCCTGCGGCCGCTGGACGCCGTACCAGCTCTCGGCCGCGCAGATCGCGCAGGCGACCACCGCGCCGGCAAGCGGCCTGGTCTGCCAGGGTGACCCGGCGGAATATCTGATGCTGCTACCGGACGTGGAGCGCTTCGGCGTGTCCACTCGCTTCACCGCCAATATCGGCGAATCGCACCAGCTCTACGCGCAGGCGAACTATTACAAGTCGAGCGTCGTCGGAACCGCGGTGCCGCACAGCCTGGCCGGCACGCCGCCGGATCCCAGCTCGGTGGGCACCTACAGCGTGATCCTGCCGATCTATGTCTGCGCTTCCGGCAGAGGCACGCCCAACGGGCTGAACACCGGCTGCAACGCCACCAACGGCGTGCTCAACCCGCAAAATCCCTATGCCGCGGCCGGCCAGACCGCGCAGCTCTTCTTCCGGACCGATCGCGCGCGCAGGGACGAGGCGATCTCGCGTGCGCTGCGCGGCACGATCGGCCTGTCCGGCCAGATCGCCGGCTTCGACTATTCGGCGAGCTTCGTCGCCGCCAACTCCAAGCTCACCCGCACCCAGTACAACTATGTGAAGGCGCAGCGGGTGATGGACGTGCTTGCGCGCGGCACGTTCAACTTCACCAACCCGTCGGCGAATCCGCAAAGCGTCTGGGATTATATCATGCCGGACAACACCACGGTGTCGAACTCGGACCTGTGGCAGGCGACCGCGAACCTGTCGCGGCATGTGCTCGACCTGCCGGGCGGCGGCGTCGATGCGGCGGGCGGCCTTGCCTATCGCTATGAATCGATCATCGCGCCGAGCGCCAATCCCGGCAACGAAACCAGCCCCTGGGACCGCTACTACAACATCAACGCGGTCGGCACCTCGGGCAGCCGCAAGGTCTTCTCGGCCTTTGGCGAAATCCAGGCGTCGGCGCTCGACAAGATCGAGCTCAACCTGTCGGGCCGCTACGATTCCTATTCCAGCGGGCAGAAGAATTTCTCGCCCAAGGTCGGTGCGAAGTTCACGCCGATCCGTGCTGTCGCGCTGCGCGGCACCTGGTCGAAGGGCTTCCGTATCCCGAGTTTCAACGAGGCCTATGGCACGCCGACCACCGGCTTCGTCTCGCGCGGCGGCGGCACGTTCTGCCAGACCTATGCGGCATTCTGCGCGGCGCATGGCAACAACGTCTATGCCACGCAGCAATTCTCGCTGGGCCTCACCAATGTGGGCAACCCCGCGCTACGGCCGGAGAAATCGGAAAATCTCACCGCCGGTCTGATCTTCGAGCCGATCCGCGGGCTGAGCTTCACGCTCGATTTCTGGCGGATCAAGGTCAAGGACCAGATCGTCGGCGTGAACAACACCGCGCCGGTGGTCGATGCCTATTATCGCAACAACGGCGTCGTGAACATTCCGGGCATTACCGTCCGCCCCGGCGTCATCGATCCGGCCAATCCGAACGCGCTGCCGCATATCGGCTCCATCCAGGCCCTCTATGCCAATGCCAACCGGCAGGTCGTCCAGGGCGTCGACGCCAGCCTCAATGCCAACCTGAAGCTGACCGAGGGCGTGCGCTGGATCAGTTCGTTCGAGGCATCCTACCTCGACAAGAACCATCTCACGCTGGTCGATCCGCTCACCGGCGAAACGCAGCCGCCGCAGCGCTATGAGGACACGCTCAGCCCGTGCAACAACACTTCATGCTCGGGCTCGCCGCGCTGGCGCGCCAGCTGGCAGAACACGCTGCAGTTCGGCGGCACCAGCGTGACGGCCACTGCCTATTACACGGCCGGCTATCACGTATCGCAGGTCGATCTGGGCGCCACGCCGTTCGACTGCCAGAGCGCGATCGAGAATGGCACACAGACCTATGACGATGATTCGCCGGTACAATGCCGTTCGAAGGACATCTGGAACGTCGATCTCACCATCCAGCACCGGATCAACGACAATTTCGCCCTGTCGCTGAACGTGCTCAACCTGCTCGACACCAAGCCGCCCTTCGATGCGGACGCTGCCTATGGCGGCTTCGGCTACAACCCGGCCTGGGCCGGCCCGAACATCATGGGCCGCTATTTCCGCGTCGGCGCGAAGATCAACTTCTAGAACTGCCGAAAGAGGCCAACTCCGGGGGAGCGGCATTGCCGTTCCCCCTTTTTCACCTTCAGCGCGAAGCCATGGCCGCGCTTTCCGCTAATGCGATTGACTCGCAATATACCATTCCCTAACGAGCCCGCCACACGGGTGTTTCAAAGGGGATCCGCGATGAAATCCTTCTTCCGCAGCGCGCTGCTCGCCGGCGCCATGCCCCTGTCCGTCCGGGCCGCGGAGCCGCGCGAGGAAGCGGATGGGGATGGGCGCCGCAACGAAGCCATCGGCACCCGCACGCTCCTTTTCGCATACTGATCCGGGACGCACGCATGGCGGGGGCAGCACGACAACGCGCCGGGTGGCGCTACCGCGCCAATGTCGCGGCGCGCGCTGCGGCGGGAACGGTCGGCGCCTATGCAGTCGCCGCCCTGTTCGCCGCGGCGCTGGCGCGCATGCTGCCGATGCCGAAGGTTGAGGCGATCATGCCGGCAACGCTGCTCGCTTTCCTCGTCGGGCCGGCAGTCACCCTCTGGGCGTTCCTCGCCCGTGGCCCCTGGCGCGCCTGGGCGGGAGTGATCCTGCTTGCCGCGCTCTTCGCCGCGATCGGCTGGCTCGCGGGCGCACCGGCATGAGCGCCGTCCGCGATGGCGCACGCCAGGTCATGGCGTGGCTGCACGGCTGGACCGGGCTGCTGCTCGGCTGGGTATTGTTCGTCATGTGCCTCGCCGGCACGCTCAGCGTGTTCAAGCCGGAGATCGGCCAGTGGATGCGCCCGGAGACTCGCGCCATCGCCGACCCTGCCGACGCCGTGCAGGCGGCGACCGACTGGCTGGCGCGGAACACCAACGGCTCGACCGGCTGGTACCTCACCGCCCCGAGCGCCCGGACCAACACGGTCGAGGCCGCCTATGACAGCGACGGCAACTTCGTCTATCGCGCGCTCGATCCGGCGAGCGGCGCCCCGGCCCCGCGCGAGACGCTGGGCGGCGAGTTCTTCTATCGCCTCCATTTCGAGCTGGAGCTGCCCTATCCCTGGGGGCGGCTGCTCGCCTCGATCGCGGCGATGGCCATGCTGGTCGCGCTGATCACCGGGATCATCGCGCATCGCCGCATCTTCAAGGACTATTTCACCTTCCGCCCGGCCAAGGGGCAGCGCTCCTGGCTCGACGGGCACAATGCGCTGGGCGTGCTGGCCACGCCCTTCCATCTGATGATCACCTTCACCGGGCTGGTCACGCTCGCCTCGCTCAACATGCCCTGGGCCATGTCCGCCACCTATGGCAAGGATCTGGCGGCGGTGTACCATGATCTTGCGCCCGGCGTGGCGGAACGGCCAAGGGCGAACGCGCCCGCGCCGCTGGCCCCGATCGCCCCGATGCTGCATGAGGCGCAGCGCCGGCTCGGCGGCACGATCGGCCGCGTCTATGTGATCAACCCGGGCGACAAGGCCGCAGTGGTCACCATATTCCGCTCGGATGCCGACCAGCTCGGCTTCACGCCGGCCGAGATCAGCTTCGACGGCGCCACTGGCAGGCCGCTCCGCGCCTGGCGGGAGAATCGCGGCGCGGTCCAGACCTATAATGTCGTCTACGGCCTCCACATGGCCCGCTTCGCCTCGATCGCGACTCGCTGGCTCTATTTCCTGGGTGGCGCGATGCTCACCCTGGCGATCGCGACGGGCCTGGTCCTGTGGATCGTCAAGCGCCGCGAGCGGGCGCCGCTCTCGCTCGGCAATCGCGTGCTCGAGCGATTGAACGCCGGCGTGCTGGCCGGGGTGCCGCTGGGCTGCGCCACCTATCTCCTCGCCAATCGCCTGTTGCCGCTCGGCCTTGCCGGCCGCGCCGAGCTGGAAATCTCGGCGGCGCTGTGGACCGCCGCCGCCGCGCTGGCGATCGGCGTCGCGCTGCCGCCGCGCTGGGCCTGGCCGCTGCTCATCGGCGCGACGGCGCTCGCCTGCGCGCTCGCGGCGCTCATCGGCCTTGCGATGAGCGTCATGTCGGCAGTGCTGCTCGCCGTCGCCGCCGCGCTTGCCCTGCTCGCCGCGAAACAGCTGGGCGGCCCGAAGCAGCGCCCGGAGCGCAGGCGGCGCACGGCATGACGATGGCGGTCGCCGGCCTGCTCTATCTCGGCATGTTCGCGCTCGCCGCCGGCATGTCGCGCCACGCCGATCCCCTGCTCGGGCCGCGGGCGAAGCACGCCGCGCTCCGACATCCGGCCCGCCATGGCTGGACGCTGGTCGCGCTCTCCTTCCTGGTCGCCTGCCTCGCGGGCGATGGCGGCCGCGCGCTGGTGCTGTGGTTAGGGCTGATCCCCTTTGTCAGCGCGATCATCCTGCTGGGGCTAACCTATCGCCCGGCCGTGCCGCGCGCCATGGTGCCCGTCGCGATGCTGATGGTGCTGCTCGCGCCCTTCACCTGGGCCGTGAACCCATGAACCGGAAATGGTCGAGATGGGTGGCAAGCGGTCCCCCGCTGGCTGCAGGAATCGTTCGTGAAATGCCAGATTTCAGGAAGCCGTTTTGCGATGGAGACGCTTCAGATCCGCCAAGGTTTGCGGCCATGTCGGAGATCCTAGCATCCTCGCGACAACCGATCGCGTAAAATTAGATATTGCTCATTAGATGTATCGGAAAATGCTTCATCCCGATCGGAAGGCAGATCAGCGTAAAATACCGCCTGAGGAAATTGACTCGCGGAGAAATCGTAGCGCTCGCCATCGATGATATTGTAAAAGTGCCACGCCCCATCGACTTCAGTTTTCACAATTTCGCCACCCAGCATGCCCTGAACTACAAGTGCCGTCACACTGCACTGTCCGCGCGCCGGGTTGTCGGATAGCCATTTACTCGACGTTTCGATGGACCATGCGCGTTCCAGCGCAGATTGAAGGGCAGCAAAATCAGACATCGGTACCGAGCTTAGCCATTCGGCCTGCCGCCGCCAACTTCCTCGCCATGTTCCAGCGCACCTCACTGCGCCCGTGGCTCCGCGCTAAGAGCACCACCTAGGCGAGCACGGCCTTGCCGCGCAGCAGCGCTCCGGCGATCTCGACGATCTCGACGGGATCGAACGGCTTGCCGATCGCCGGCACCTCGGCGAACCCTTCGGGCAGATGGTCGCGGCCATAGCCGCTGACAAAGGCGAAGGGCACGCCCCCAGCATCGAGCGCGGCCGCGATCGCCTCGACGCTGGCGCCCTGCAGATTCCCGTCGAGCAGCGCCCCGTCGATCCGCCCGTCGGCGATGATCGCCCGGGCATGCTCGGCGGTCGCCGCCGGGCCGATTACCTCGACTCCGGCATCGGCGAGGATCGCGCCGAGCTCGAGCGCGACCAGCGGCTCGTCCTCGATGATCGCGAAGCGCTTGCCGACGATCGATGCCGCCGCCGCGGCCGCGCCCCTGGCCCAGCCACCTTCCTCGCGAACCGGGCGATCCGCCGGCAGCTCGGCCGCACCGCCGGCATGCGGGAGAGTCAGGATCCAGCGCAGCCCTTCCGGCGCGAAGCTGGCCACCGCCGATCCGCCCTCCGCCTTGAGGCTGCGTTCGATCAGGGCCGTGCCGAAGCCGCGCCGGCTCGGCGCCGCCACCGCCGGGCCGCCGCTCTCGGCCCATTCGAGCTCAAGCATCGTTCCCCGCAGCCGCCATTCCAGCCGCACCCGCCCGGCCTCGTTCGAGAGCCCGCCATATTTGTTGGCATTGGTGCCGAGCTCGTGGAGCACCAGGGCGAGGTGCAGCGCCGGCTCGGGCGACAGCTCGATCTCGGGCCCGGCGAAGCTCAGGCGCTGGGGGTCGATCGTGCCCAGCTGGAGCTGCCCCTCGATCAGCTCGCGCAGCCTGGCGCCTTGCCAGGTGGTGGCGCTGAGCAGCGAATGGGCGCGGGCCAGCGCATGGATGCGGCCGATGAAGGTCGGCGCGAAATCGGAAGGGCCGGCCGAATGGCGCAATGTCTGCGTCGCGATCGCCTGGACCGAGGCGAGCGTGTTCTTCACCCGGTGGTTGAGCTCGCCGATCAGCAGCCGCTGCGTCGCCTCGGCGCGCTTGCGCTCGGTCACGTCGAGGATCTGGACGCTGACCGAGACCAGCCGGTCACCTTCGAACAGCGCCGAGCAATAGCATTCGCAGTCGAGCAGGGTCCCGCCCTTGTCGTTGGCGCGCAGCGTCTCGACGCGGCGCAGCTCGTGCCCCTCGACCATTTGCCCCAGTACCAGCTCGACCGCCGCGCCATTGGCGGGATCGAGCCAGTCGAGCTTCGCGGCGCGCCGGCCCAGCACTTCGCCCGCGCTCCAGCCGAACAGCCGCTCGGCACCGTTCGACCAGCCGATCACCCGGAGATCGGCATCGAACTCGACGATGGCGAGCGGGCTGTTGTCGCTATGCGCCTGGATCCGGCCGAGCGCCGCGGCCAGCTGGTCGCGCTGGCGGGCGATCTCGAGCCGCTGGCGCGCCAGCTCGACGAAGATGTCCACCTTGTTGCGCACGATCTGCGGGTCGACCGGCTTGAACAGATAGTCGACCGCGCCCGCCTCATATCCCCGGAACCGCCGCCGCTCGTCGGTCGCCACCGCCGTCACGAAGATGATCGGGATCCGGCGCGTCCGCTCCGTCCCGCGCATCAGCTCGGCGAGCTCATAGCCGTCCATCCCCGGCATCTGCACGTCGAGCAGGGCAAGCGCGACTTCGTGCCGGAGCAGCAGCTCGAGCGCCGCCGGGCCGGAGGGCGCCTTCAGGACTTCCACCCCGTCGCCGCGGAGCAGCGCGTCCATCGCGATCAGGTTCTTCTCGACATCGTCGACGACGAGGATCTTCACGGCTTCAGGCTGCGGCATGGTCGACCTCCACAGCTATCGGCAGGATGTTGCGCCGGTATATCTTCTCCTGCGACACGAAGTCGGCAAAGGCGTCGGCATGGGTGGAGAAGCGCAGATTCTCCTTCGCGCCCAGCCCCAGGAAGCCGCCGCGCACCAGGCTCTGCCCGAACAGGCCGAGCGCACGATCCTGCAGCGCCCGATCGAAATAGATCAGCACGTTGCGGCTCGACACGAGATGCGCCTCGGCAAAGACCTGATCGGTCGCGAGATTATGCTCGGCGAACACCGCCCGGGCGCGCAGGCTCTTGTCGAACACCGCCCGGCCATAGCCCGCGGTATAATGGTCGGAGAGCGATCCCCTGCCGCCCGATGCGCGGTGGTTCTCGGTGAACAGCGCGATGCGGTCGAGCGCATAGACGCCCGCCTCCGCCCGCTCCAGCGCGGCGGGGCTGATGTCGGTGCAATAGAAGATCGTCCGCTCCTCCAGCCCCTCCTCGCGGAACAGGATGGCGAGCGAGTAGAATTCCTCGCCATTGGCGCAGCCGGCGATCCACACCTTGAGCGACGGGAAAGTGCGCAGATGCGGCACCACCTGCTCGCGGAGCGCGCGGAAATAGGCGGGGTCGCGGAACATCTCGCTCACCTGGATGGTGAGATAGCCCATCAGCTCGGCGAACAGCGCCGGCTCGCGCAGCAGCCGGCCCTGCAGCTGCGACAGGGTGTCGCAGCCGAAGCGCGACTGCGCCCGCTCCAGCCGCCGCCGCAGCGAGCCGCGCGAATAGCCGCGAAAATCATGATGGTAGCGCCGCCAGATCGCCTCGAGCAGCAGCTCGAGCTCCAGCGCGTCCACCGGATCCGCGGCGTCGCTCATCGCGGCATCCACACCCGGACGAGGCTGAGCAGCTTGTCGACGTCGAGCGGCTTGGCGAGATAGTCGTTCGCACCCGCCGCGATGCAGTCCTGCTGGTCGCGCGCCATCGCCTTGGCGGTGAGCGCGATCACCGGCAGCCCGCGCCATTCCGGCCGCCCGCGAATCTCGCGGGTGGCGGCGATCCCGTCCATCTCGGGCATCATCACGTCCATCAGCACCAGCTCGACCGGGGCGCCCCCGCCTTGCGCCGCGTCGAGCGCCGCCAGCGCCTCGATCCCGTTGCGCGCGATCTGCACCTTCGCGCCATGCGGCTCGAAGATCGAAGTGAGCGCATAGACGTTGCGGATATCGTCCTCGACGACGAGGATGTGCCGCCCGTCCAGCGCGGCGTCGCGCTTCAGCGCCTGGCTGAGGATCGCCTGCTGCTGCTCGGGCAGGTCCGACACCACCTGGTGCAGGAACAGCGTCACTTCGTCGAGCAGCCGCTCGGGCGACTTCGCGCCCTTGACGATGATCGACTTGGAATAGCGCCGCAGCCGCAGCTCCTCGTCGGCCGAAAGGTCGCGCCCGGTATAGACGATCACCGGCGGGAAGCCGACGCTCTCGTCCAGGCTGAGCTGCTCGAGCAGGTCGAGCCCCGGCATGTCGGGCAGGTTGAGGTCGAGCACCATGCAGTCGAACGTCTCGTTGCCGAGCCGCTCCAGTGCCGCCGCGGCGCTATGCGCGTCGACGGTCTCGACATCGCGCGAGGCCAGCAGCAGCCGCACGCTCTCGGCCTGCTGCGCATCGTCCTCCACCACCAGCACCCGGCGCAGGCGGCGCGTCATATGCGCTTCCAGCCCCTCGAGCACGCCGACCAGCTGATCGCGCGGCACGGGCTTGAGCATATAGCCGATCGCGCCGCCGGCGAGCGCCACCTGGCTGTTGTCGTCGGCCGAGACGATGTGCACCGGGATGTGCCGCGTGCGCGGATCGCGCTTGATCCGGTCGAGCACCGACAGGCCGGTATGGTCGGGCAGCCCGATGTCGAGGATCACCGCATTGGGCAGATATTGCCGCGCCATCAGCGCGCCCTCGTCGGCGGTGCCCGCGATCAGGCAGTCGAACCCCAGCTCGTGCGCCAGCTCGTACAGGATGCGCGCGAAGGCGGGATCGTCCTCGACGACGAGCAGCACCCGGCTGTCCCCGCTGAGCTTCTCGCGATCATCGGCCAGTTCGGCGGCGCGCGGGGCACGCCTGGGCGCGGCCGCCGGGGCGGCTGCGGCGAGCAAAGGCGCCTCGGCCGGGCGCGCCGCCTCGACCAGTCCCGGATCATAGGCCTCGGGCAGCAGCAGCGTGAAGATGCTGCCCTTGCCGGCGCCGCTCTCCAGCCGGATCTCGCCGCCCAGCAGCCGCGCCAGCTCGCGCGAGATGGAGAGGCCCAGGCCCGTGCCGCCATATTTCCGGCTGATCGTGCCGTCCGCCTGGCGGAAGGCCTCGAAGATGATCTTCTGCTGGTCGGGCGCGATCCCCACGCCGGTGTCGCGCACCGCGAAGCTCAGCCGCCCGTCCGCCGCCCGGCCGACGCTCAGCGTCACTTCGCCCTTGCCGGTGAACTTCACTGCATTGGAGAGGAAGTTGCGGAGCACCTGCTCCAGCCGCTGCGGATCGGTCTCGATATCGCCGGGCGTGTCGGGCAGCGCCTCGCAGCGCAGCGCCAGCCCCTTGGCCTCCGCCGCCGGCGCGAAGCCCTGGCGGAGCTTCTCGAGCATCGGCGAGATCCGGATGCGGCGCGGCTGCAGCTCCAGCTTGCCCGCTTCGATCTTCGAGATGTCGAGCACGTCGTTGATCAGCGCGAGCAGATCGTTGCCCGACGTCTCGATCGTCTCCGCGTGCCGGATCTGCTCGCCGGTCATGTTGCCCGCGCGGTTCTCGGCGAGCAGCCGGGCCATGATCAGCAGCGAGTTGAGCGGCGTGCGCAGCTCGTGGCTCATATTGGCGAGGAATTCGGACTTGTAGCGGCTCGCCTGCTCCAGTTCGCGCGCCTGGCCGGCGAGCGAGGATTGCGCGCGCGCCAGGTCGTCGCGCTGCGCCTCCAGCGCCTGGGTCTGCTCCTCGAGCTGAGCGTTGCTTTCCTCCAGCTCGGCCTGCTGCACTTCCAGCCGCGCCTGTGATTCCTGGAGCGCGCGGGCCTGCGCCTCCAGTTCCTCGTTGCTCGATCGCAGTTCCTCGCCCTGCGCCTGCAGCTCCTCCGCCTGCGCCTGGGTCTCCTCGAGCAGTTCCTGGAGCTGCGCGCGATATTTGGCGGAGCGCACCGCGATGCCGAGCTGCTCCGCGATCCGCGCGAGCAGGTCCTGCGCCGCCGCCGGCATCGCGCCGCCGGCGAAGCCGAGCTCCACCACCGTATTGACCTGGCCGTCGATCCGGGCGGGCGCGATCAGCAGTTGCCCCGGCTTGGCCTGGCCGAGCGCCGAGCCGAAATAGAGATAGCCATCGGGCACGGGCGCCAGCGCGAAGCCTCGCCCGTCGGCGATCGCCTGGCCGAGCAGCCCGTCGCCCGGCGTCACGCGCTCGGGCACCGCGGCGCCGGCCGGCACGCCGTAGCTCGCCCGGCGCAGGAAGCCGTCGCCGTTGCGGATGAAGATCGCCCCCGCGGTCGCGCCCAGATATTCGGCGAGGAAGCGCAGCGCGTTCGCACCGAGCTGCTCGATCGCGAGGTCGCCGGCGATCGCCTGGCCCAGGCCGACCTGCCCGGCCTGAAGCCATTCCTCGCGGCGAACGGCCAGCCGGTTGCGGACGAACAGCACGCCGACGATGCCCAATGTCCAGGCGGTGAGCACGCCCAAGGTGCGATTGACTCGCGCGATGCTGGGGTCGACGCCGCTGCGGGCCAGCATGAAGCCGGTGATCGTCAGCACCGTCGCGACCAGCGCGACCGCGGCCGGCACCATCGGGCGCGGCGCCAGATAGGCGAAGACGATCGGCAGCAGGTAGATCACCCATACCGAGGTGCCGAGCGGCAGCTGGAGATCGGCGAGGAACGGCACCACGAGGAGAGCCGCGAGCACGCCATAGAGCAGCATTTCGTATTTCGCGCCGAACCGGTGGATCATCAAACCCCGTTCTCTAAGGCAAGCCCGAGAAATTACCGCCTTATTCCAACGGTATCCGGGGATCGCAACCAAGATCGGCGCCGAACGACACCGCCCGGCGCAACGTTCTGCACGCGGATTCGGTTCCGCGAAATGCGCAATTTACGGACAACGATCCGAATCGGGACGGCGATGGGTGGGACGCACGAGGCCCGACTTGGCGGGACGCCAAGCCGGCTGCGCTCTATCATGCTGGAACCAGGGGCGGCTGGTGGAGCTGAGGGGAATCGAACCCCTGACCTCTGCAGTGCGATTGCAGCGCTCTCCCATCTGAGCTACAGCCCCGCCGCCTGTCCCCGGGTGGCCCCGGGAGGCGCTCCATTAGCGGCGCTTTTTCCCCAATGCAACCGGCTTGAAACAAGCGCGGCAAAACGCTTCGCCGGCGCGGCGAACTGCACTGAAAAGCGGGGCTTTTTCCGGAACCATTGCCGGCGCTCGCCCGCTGAATCCACGCCGGCCAAGCCCCCGAAGACCGGCAGTGGAGAAGATTCCCATGAGCGACCGTTACTCCGATCCCCGCTATTTCGGCCCCGAAGACCAATATCAGGTGAGCGGCGCCCGCCGCGCCGGCGGCGAACATTATTCGAGCGCCCGCGAATATGCCGCGGCCGGCGAGCTCGGCCGAACGCGCGGTCATCGCGGCTATGGCCCCGGCGGCCCCGGCGGATATGGCAACGAATATCGCGGCGGCTGGGATCGCGGCGCCCGCGACCAGCGCGGCTGGGACGAGCCCCGTGCCTATCGCGGCCAGGATCCGGACCGCGGCTTCTTCGATCGCGCTGGCGACGAGGTCCGCTCCTGGTTCGGCGACCAGGAGGCCGAGCGCCGCCGCGAGGCGGACCTGCGCTACGATGCCCGCCAGGCGCGCTGGTCCTACGGCCCCGACGATCACTATGGCGGCTGGCGCCGCCAGCGCATCGCCGAACTCGACAGCGACTATGACGAATATCGCCGCGAGAACGCCCAGCGCTTCGAGAACGAGTTCAACAACTGGCGCACCGATCGCCAGGGCCAGCGCGACGGCCTGCGCCGGGTCGCCGAGCATATGGAAGTGGTCGGCTCGGACGGCAGCCATGTCGGCAAGGTCGACAAGGTGCGCGGCGATCGCATCGTCCTCACCCGGAACGACAGCGAGGCCGGCGGCCATCATCATTCGATCCCGTCGCGCTGGATCCACTCGGTCGACGACAAGGTGACGCTGCGCAAGACCGCCGACGAAGCGCATGCGGCCTGGCGGGACGAGGAACGCGCGGGCGCGCTGTTCGGCGAACGCGACGACCAGGACTGGCATCGCGACCGGAACCTCAACCGGAGCTTCTCCGGCACCTATTGATCCCCAGATTGGGAAAGTGAGCAGAACTGGGCCCGGGAAAACCTCCCGGGCCCTTCTTTCTCCGGCGCCGGCTCAGCCGGCCAGGCCGCCCCCCCCCCCCGGCTCAGCCGGCCAGGCCGATCCCCGGCTCAGCCGGCCAGGAACGCCGCCAGTGCCGTGCGGAATGCCTCGGGCTGGTCGAGCATGATGAAATGCCCGCTATCGGCCACGCCCTTCACGCTCACCTTGGGCGCGCCGGCATATTCACGCTTGTAGAGATCGAGCATCGGCGCCTCGCCGCCGCGCGCCGCCAGCCAGGGCACCAGCACGGTGATCGGCGTGGCGATGTCCTTCAAGCCGGGGCGCAGATCGGTCTGGAGATCCTCGAACATGGTCTGGGCGGAAACCCGCATGTCCGCCTTGGCCACCCAGGCCGCGACCTGCGCCTGCGATTCGGGCTTGGCCGCGTTCTGCCGCGCGATCGCCTGGCCCACCGCGTCGGGCAGCGGCTTGCCATGGAGGCCGGCCATCTGGGCACGCATCGCCTCGGCCTGGGGCTTGACCGATTCGACCGTCGAGCCCGGGAAGAAGGCCGAGCCGACGAACGGCATCGCGTCGACGATCAGCGCCTTGCCGACATCGCCGGGATGCGCCTTGGCCAGCATCAGCGTCAGCAGCCCGCCCATCGAATGGCCCACCACCGCGGCCCCCGCGATCCTGCGCTCCGCGACCAACTTGTGCAGCTCGGCGACCATGGCGGGGAGCAGTCCCTCGCCCAGATTGGCGCCCGGCGCGTCGCCGCCGAAGCCGTTGACCTGGACGAGATACACGGTGTGCGTCTTCGCCAGCTCGGGCGCCACGCCGTCCCACACCGCGCGCGGGCTCGACAGGCCGGGGATCAGGATCACCGGGCTGCCCTTGCCGATCACCTGCACCGAGAGATGGTCCATCTGGATCAGCTCGGCCGCTGCCGGCGCAGTCGCGGCATGCGCCGCGGGGACATGGAGAATGGCGGGGATGCTGGCAGTGGCAAGCAGGGCGAAGGCGATGCGCTTGATCATGACGGTCAATCCTTGCGGTTGGGGTTGGTGAAGATCTCTTCGATGGTCAAGCCGAACACGTCGGCGATCTTGAAGGCGAGCGGGAGCGAGGGGTCGTAGCGGCCGGTCTCGATCGCATTGACGCTCTGGCGCGAGACCTCGAGCCGCTCGGCCAGGTCCTGCTGGCTCCAGGCGCGCTCGGCCCGCAGCACGCGGAGGCGATTGATCATTCGCCGCCTCCGCGCATCGCCGCGAGCTTGTTGAAGCAACGGCCCACGCCCAGCCCGGCGAACCACAGGATCGCCGCATAATAGGCATAGACGTGCGGCACGAGTCCGAAATTCTCGAGAAAGCCCCAGGCCGTCGCGATGCTCAACGCGAAACCGGTGGCGACCAGCGCCTGGCGCGTCACCTGCACGCGCAGATATTCGTCCTGCTCCTCGACGAGATAGCGCCCGAGGACGAAGAACACGCCGATCACCGGCAGCGCGGGCAGCACGCCGGCGACATAGCCCAGCGGCCCGTGCAGCGGGCTGTTCCGCGCATGCATGACCACGCCGATCAGGATCAGCACATAGCTCATCATCAGCAGGATCACCGATTTCGTGTAGCGCCGCTGCGCCCGATTGCCGGCCATGATTGGCTTCCTTTGCAGTTTGTAAAGGTAGCTTTACCCAGCGAGTCGCGTAATGTCAACCATGCTTTCCATATGGGAAAGCCTGCAGGACTAGATGCTAATCGTGCTTTCCAGTCGACGTTTCGACATCGAGGTGCCAGCCCTCGAACTCGCGGATCATCGGCCTGCCGCACCCCTCGCACCAGGAACGGAAGGCGGTGCCGTCATTCCATGCACGGCTACGGCTGCGGTGATGTTTGCCGACAAGGCAATAGATTGGCTGCAGCAAGCGCATGTGCCGCCTCCCCGGAATCTCACGGGAATGGTGGCATTTCTACGCAAAAAGTCCATGTTTTTGCGCAAGTCTGCGAAAATATTACCGGTTTTTAATCCCCGAGCCGCGCCAGCATCTCCGCGGCGAGATGGCTGAGCGTGTCGTCGCGCGCGCCCATCACCACGATGCGATCGCCGGCGCGCGCCGCGGCGACGAGATGCGCCGCCGCGGCCGCGCGATCGGGAATGTGGAGCGCGTGGCGCCCGGTCGCCGCGACATCGGCGACGATGTCGGCGCTGGTCACCTCGCGGCTGGTGGTGCCGCCCTGGTAGACCGGGTCGGGCAGCACCAGCAGGTCCTCGCCGCCCAGCTTCTCGGCGAACATCGCGACGAGTTCGGCGCGCATCACCTTGAGCGGGCCATAGCCGTGCGGCTGGAACAGCAGGAGCAGCCTGCCCTCAAAGGCGTGCAGCGTGTCCAGTGTCGCGGCGATCTTGTCGGGATTGTGCCCGAAATCGTCGATCACGGCGATCCCGCCCGCCTCGCCGACCAGCTCGAAGCGCCGCTTGAGGCCCTGAAAGCCCTGGATCGCCTGGGCCGCCTCCGCCACGGCGATCCCCGCCGCCGACGCCGCGCCGATCGCCGCCAGCGCGTTGGAGACATTGTGCCGGCCGGGCACCTGCAGCGTCACCGGGATCGACGCCTCGCCCTCGCGCGCCAGCTCGAAGGTGATGCCGTAGCGCTGCTCGCGCAGGTTGATCGCGACCAGATCCGCCGGCGCGCCGATCGCGAAGGTGAGCAGCCGCGCGCGCGGCATCGTCGCCGCCAGCAGCGCGCCCTCGCCATTGTCGAGGTTGATCACCGCCTTGCCCGCCCGCGCGATGAACGCGCCGAACAGCTCGATCAGCTTGTCCATCGGCAAGTGATCCAGGCTGACATTGTTGAGCACCGCCACGCCCGGCCGATAGAGCGCGATCGAACCGTCGCTCTCGTCGACCTCGCTCACATAGGCCCCGCCCCCGCCGACCAGCGCGCTGGCGAAGGGCGCGTCGGGCGTGACGAAGTTCTTCATCACCGCGCCGTTCATCACCGTGGGATCACGGCCCAGCGCATGGAGGATCCAGCCGATCATGCCGGTGACGGTGGACTTGCCGCTGGTGCCCGCCACGCCGATCGAGAGCGGCGCGGCGTTGAACAGCCGGGCGTTGAGCTCCGCCCGCGTCATCCGCGCATTGCCCAGTTCGGCGGCGCGGCGCGCATCGGGCACGGTCTCCTCGATCGCGGCGGAGGCGACGACGATCTGCTCGGCCGAGCCGATCCCGCTGCCGTCCTGCGGGAACAGGGCGATGCCGCTGCGCGCCAGGAAATCGAACTTCGCGGGCAGCCGTGCCTGGTCGAGGCTGCGGTCCGACCCCGCCACCCTGGCGCCCTGTCCGGCCAGGATCATCGCCAGGGGCATCATGCCCGACCCGCCAATGCCCACGAAGAAGTAAGGTTTGCGATGCTCCATGGCCTCGCGCTATCGGCAATTCGAAGCGAAGGGGCAAGGCATGCGCATCGGAGTCGTCGCACCAGCAAGACCGGTCAGCCGCGAGGGATCGCTGCGCATGGCCGCGTTCATGGCGCTGACCTATCCGGGGCACGAGATCGTGTTCCATCCGCAATGCTATCTGCAGGCCGGCCATTTCGCCGGCACCGACGCGCAGCGCGCCGCCGCCTTTCTCGAATTCGCCAATGATCCGGCGTTCGACGCGATCTGGTTCGCGCGCGGCGGTTATGGCTCCAACCGCATTCTCGAAGCGGTGATGCCGAAGCTCGGACCAGCGGCGCACCACAAGACCTATGTCGGCTTCTCGGACATGGGGTTCCTGCTCGGCGCGCTCTATGCCCGGCGGATCGGCCGGGTGGCGCATGGCGCAATGGCCTCCAGCCTGGGCATGAACGATACCGGCGAGGGCGCCGGCTGGGTGCTCGGCTGGCTGATCGACGGCGACCGGCGCGGCTTCGAGCCGGGCCTTGCCGACGGGCGCCCCGCCGCCGCGTTCAATCTCGCCATCCTGGCCGCGCTGATCGGCACCAAATATCTGCCCGACCTTACCGATCACGTGCTCTATATCGAGGAAGTCGACGAGCCGCTCTACCGGATCGACCGGATGCTGTTCCAGATGGCGCACGCCACCCAGCTCAAGGGCATCGCCGGCGTGCGGCTGGGCGCGGTCACCGCAGTCAAGGACAATGGCGAGGCCGACGGCAATTACAGCTTCGGCGAGACGATCGACGAGATGATCCTGCGCTGGTGCGGGGAAATGGGCGTCCCCTATCTCGGCCGCGCCGAGATCGGCCATGTCGAGCTGAACCGGGTCGTGCCGTTCGGACTGGTGTAGGGGGCTGCGGCGCAATCGGCGAGCACGGTCATCCCCCCGCTACTCACTCTGCCCTCCCCGCTTTCCCGCTCTTCCCCGCCTTCCCGTCATCCCCGCCTTGCGCCGGGATCCCGCTGCTTCTTGCGCCGTCGAGATAGCGCGCGCCCGGCTCAAGACCGGGTGACGAAGCAAGAATATGAGTCCCCCAACCTAGCCCCGCTTGCGCGCCCATAGATGGAACATGCCCGCGAAGAGATGCGGGAAATCCGCCTCCAGCCGGTCCCACAGCATCAGGTCATGCCGGTCCGCCGCCGTTCCGAAACGCGCGGCGAAGCGCGTCTGCGCCTCGGGCGGAGCGTCGAGCAGCAGCAGCTCGAAGCCCGCCGCCGCGAGCATCGCCCCGATCGCGGGCAGGCGATAGCGATGCTCGCGGACATGGAAACACAAGTCGCGGCAACCGCTCAGCGTGTAGAAATCGTCGCTCTCGCGCAGGCGCGCCAGCGGCCGCTCGTGCGGCAGGGAAAGCACATGCGCGCGAAAGGCCCGGATTCCCGCCGCGCTCGCGTCCCAGCCATGCTCGGCGATCGCGCGGCGCGCCTCGGCCACCCGGGCCCGCGCCCGCTCGCTGTAGAGCGCGACGCGCAACACGCCGCCCGGCACGAGCGCATCCGCAAGCGCGGCCAGCCCCTGCTCGGGCCGCTCCATGTGGTGGAGCACTCCGGTGCAGCTCACCATGGCGAAACGCTCGCCGAGCCCGGCCATGTCGAGGATGTCGCCCCGGACGAAGCGCACATTCTCCACGCCCAGCACGCCGGCCATGCGCTGGCCATGGGCCAGGCTCGCGGCACTCAGGTCGAGCGCGGTGATCGACAGCGACGGGTCCATCCGCGCCAGGTCGATCGGCTCGAACCCGGTGCCGCAACCCGCGACCAGCACGGCGAGCGGCTCGGCCTGCGGGGCACCCAGCGCGGCGAGATGCCCGGCCACCGCGGCATGCGGCCGCGCCGGCGGCACGCGCCAGCGGGGATAGGGATTGGCTTCATACTGGGCGCGCACCGCCCGCGAGATCGCGTCTCCGGGAACGCCGAGCGACGGCATCGCTTCGGCCAGTGTCCGCTCCTCGGCGATCTCGGCGACGGCGGCGGGAGGAACGCCCAGCGCTTCCCCGCCCCAGGCATATTCGCTCGCAAAGGCCTGTATCGCCAAGGCCGCGCGCAACCCGTCCGGCAGCACCTGCCCGGCGAGCCAGGCCAGCCGCGCCTCCATCGCCGGATCGACATTGATGCAGCGGGTCAGGAACGCGGCCCACAACGGGTCCTCCGCCACCACCGGCTCGGGATATTTGACCAGCAGCATGCGTGCCGCCGTCCGCGCCAGCATTTGCGGATCGACCGAGCCGGCGCACAGGCAGGTTGCCAGGTCCGCTTCGAGCTGCGGCGGCCAGCCGGTGAGCGACAGCCGGGCGAGGAGATCGGCATAGGCCGGCGCCACGCCTTCGATGTCCAGCGCGAGCGCACGGCTCAGCATCGGCAAGGCCTGGCCATATTGGCCCTGCCGCGCCGCCTCCGCCGCCATGCCCAGCAGTTGCGCGGCTTCAGGATGCAATGCGGCCCACCCGCACCAGCGTCCCGTCCGGGTCGCTCACTGCGAACTCATAGCAGCCCCAGGGCTTGAGGCTCGGCCCTTCCTTCTCGATGATCAGCTCGCGCACGCGCTCCGCCACCCCGTCGACATCGTCGGTGTAGAGATAGATGCCGAACGGATTGTGCCCGGGCACCAGCCAGCCGAGCACTGCCTTGTTGAGATGCAGATGCCAGCCCCTGCCGTCCTCGAGGATCTTGTAGTCACCATAGTCGCTCACGAGCCGGAAGCCGAGCCGTTCGTAAAAGGCCAGGCTCGCGCCAAGGTCGTTGCAGGGCAGAATGGTGGCGACGCGGTGGTCTTCGGACATCTGACTATTTCCCGGCAAGGGCGCGGAGCCCCATCTAGCGCGAACGCCGTCCTTGCCCTATAGCCATCCATATGCAGCGTAAGCGTGCCTTTGCCACGACTACTACCGTCCCGGTTTACCGGGAAGGGTTCGGCGCGCGCATCTTCCGCTAACGCTTGTCGAGCACCTCACCCGGACGGGTGAGGTCGCGCCTTCCTCCCTCGTTCGGCCAGTCACGGGGCGCCCGAGGGACGACGATGCGATATTATCTGGACAGCGAATTCAACGGCAATGGCGGGCAATTGCTCAGCATTGCCCTGGTGCGCGCCGACGGCGCGGAATTCTACGAAGTGCTGCACGCGCACGAATTGATCGTGCCTTGGGTGAAGGCAAATGTGATGCCCGTCCTGGAGCGGCAGCCGATCGACCGTGCCACGGTGGTGAAGAAGCTGCAGAAATTCCTGCGCAAGGATCCCGGCCCGCACAGCTTCATCGCGGACTGGCCCGAGGATATCGCGCATTTCTGCAGGCTGCTGGTGCGCAATCATGGCAAGCGCAACGATCCGCTACGCTTCCGCTGCCTGTTGCTCGACCTGCCGGGGTTCGACACCGCGCATGCCAGCGCCGCACCCCATAACGCCCTGTCGGATGCCCGGAGCCTGCGCGATCATGTAGAGGCCGGCCTTGCGCCTGGCGGCGAGGGCCTGTCGCCCGAGGACCTCGCCTTGTTGCACGGCAGCTGAGCAGCTCGATCCGACCTTGCCTATATCATGCCCGGGCGGGCATAAGCCGCCCGCCTCGATTTCAACCCTGCAAGTGAAAGCCCATCATGTCCGAGATGTTCCGCATAACGCTGCCCGACGGTTCCGTCCGCGAGGTAGCCCCGGGGACTACCCCGGCGGACATCGCCGCCGCGATCGGCCCGGGCCTGGCCAAGGCGGCGCTCGCCGCGCGCGTCGATGGCGAGCTGCGCGACATCGGCCGCCCGTTCGAGGGCGACGCCCAGCTGGCGCTCGTCACGGCGAAGGACGAGAAGGACGCGCTCGAGCTCGCCCGCCACGATTATGCGCATATCCTTGCCGAGGCGGTGCAGAACCTGTTCCCCGGCACGCAGATCACCTTCGGCCCGGCGACCGACGACGGCTTCTATTACGACTTCGCGCCCAAGGATCGCCCCTTCACCGAGGAGGACCTGCCCGCGATCGAGGCCGAGATGCGCAGGATCATCGCCGCCGACGCGCCGCTGATCCGCGAGGTCTGGTCACGCCAGCAGCTCATCGACCGCTGGACGAAGCAGGGCGAGACTTTCAAGGCCGAATGGGCACAGGAGCTGCCCGAAGGCGAGGAACTGACGGTGTACCGGGCCGGCAAGGACGAGGACGCCTGGCTCGACATGTGCCGCGGCCCGCACCTCGCCTCCACCGGCAAGGTCGATCCCAATGCGTTCAAGCTGACGCGCGTCTCGGGTGCCTATTGGCGCGGCGACCAGAAGAACGCGATGCTCTCGCGCATCTACGGCACGGGCTGGCTCAACAAGAAGCAGCTCGACGAGCACATGATGCGCCTGGAGGAAGCCGCCAAGCGCGACCATCGCAAGCTCGGCCAGGAGATGGACCTGTTCCACCTCCAGCAGGAAGCGCATGGCTCGGTATTCTGGCACCCGCACGGCTTCACCATCTGGCGGGCGCTCGAAGCCTATATGCGCCGGGCGATCGACGGTGCCGGCTATAACGAAGTGAAGACGCCGCAGGTGATGGACGCGCGCCAATGGGAGCAGTCCGGCCATTGGGGCAAGTATCGCGAGAACATGTTCGTCATCCCGGACGAGGTGCCGAACGTCGACGACGAGGGCCCGATCGTCTCCGATGCCGCCGACTGGATGGCGCTCAAGCCGATGAACTGCCCGGCGCACGTGCTGATCTTCCGCCAGGGCATCAAATCGTATCGCGAGCTGCCGATCCGGCTCTACGAAAACGGCTGCTGCCACCGCAACGAGCCGCATGGCGCGCTGCACGGGCTGATGCGCGTCCGCCAGTTCACCCAGGACGACGCGCACATCTTCTGCCGCGAGGACCAGATCGTCGAGGAGGTGCAGGCATTCTGCCGCCTCGCCGACCGCATCTATCGCGACTTCGGCTTCAAATACTCGATCAAGCTCGCGCTGCGCCCGGACAAGCGCTTCGGCACCGAGGAGATGTGGGACAAGGCCGAGGCGGAGCTGCGCGACGCCGTGGTGCGCGCTGGCCTGGCGACCGAGGAATATGGCTGGGAAGAGCTGCCCGGCGAAGGCGCCTTCTATGCGCCGAAGCTCGAATGGCACCTGACCGACGCGATCGGCCGCACCTGGCAGGTCGGCACGATCCAGTCGGACCGGGTCCTGCCCGAGCGCCTCGACGCGTCCTATGTCGGCGAGGATGGCGCGCGCCACCGCCCGGTGATGCTCCACCGCGCGATCGTCGGTTCGTACGA